>BFBZ01000021.1_pt233 | contig 350298 bp, 301 predicted proteins | sample 1888401 | NCBI WGS metagenome assembly BFBZ01 (sample SAMD00112614, study PRJDB3348) | symbiont metagenome | host: Chara braunii | reverse complement strand
AAGCGGAGCGCCTTCGGCGCAACTTCATTGTTTAGAATGCGAGGGGTTCCCCTCGCGCTCTCCCGCTCGCCGCGTGGCAGGGGTGCAGGACTTCGCCTGCACCCCATCAACAGCTTGTGGTGTCGCCGCCGCGTCAAGCGTTGTCCTCGCTACGCTGCGGGAACGCTTGACCCGGACGTCTGAAGAGCCTCACCGGAACCACCGGTGATGCATCTCCATGGCTGATTCTGAGACAGGATCACAGAGTCAGGATAAAGCCACCAATTCCTCGAAAGCATATTTCTTGGTGCCGTAAAATCCGCTCTGATCACGATTGAGGCGCGAGCGATGCCCGGTCGCATGGCCGAGTTCGTGGAGCGCGGTGCGATGCCAGTTGATTGGCTCGAAATAGGCCTGTGGTGGTGGGACCTGCACGTAGTCTTCGGCCGGTGCGTAGAACGCACGATTACCGCCGATGCGAAAATCGATGCCCGTGGCCTCGATGAGTGCTTCGACCCTCGATTCGATCAGGCCTTGCGGTGGCAGGGGTGCCACGGTTGCGATCTCATTGGGGAGTTCGTCACACTGATCGCAGTTGAACACGGTAAAGCGTTTGAGGAATGGAATCGGCTGCGCTTCTTCGCCGGTCTCAGCAGCGCGTCGCTTCTCGCCGCTCGGCACGAAGCGGTCGGCGTAAACCACCGCCGTGCCACGCTCGCCCTTGCGCACGTGGCCGCCAAGCGAGAGCGCCTGGCGAAAGGTCAGCCAGCTTTGTCCGGTAAACCGGTGTTCGATCGTGCTCCCCCAGAGCAGCAAAACGTTGATGCCGCTGTACGACCGATCCGTCGAAGCATTTTTGGGCATCGACAGCTTAGCTTTTGCCGCAGCGGTGCCCCAAGGCTGAACCCATGGCACACGGCCGGCCTCAAGCTCAGAGATGATCTTGTCGGTGATTTCGTCATAAAGGCTCGCCCGGCCGTCACCGGTGCGCGCCCGAAGGTGATGTTTGGACATCGCGGGTCTCCGCGACGGGCGCTGCGAGCCTCTCTCGCGGCTTTCAACCCGTCACGGCACCCCGTGGCCACACTCTTACTCTTTATATATCGGCCGCACGGGCTCGCCGACCGACGGCGGCAGCACGGTGCTCCAGCGTCAGGGATGGAAGCCCGAAGGGCGAAAACCTGCCCAAAGGCGGGGTTTCGGCGCAGCCGACAGCCCGGTCCCGTAAGGGAGACGCCCTACATCGTCCTGCTCTTCCGCTGGTGAAATTCTCAAACGGTTGCGAGAGAGAGCGTGATTGGGATCCAGGCCTAACGGCAAAAGCGGCAGGTTGTCAGGGATGCGCGTTTGCATCATCCGAGCAGGCGGACGGCGTCCCATTGGCGCGAATGCAAGCGCGATAGAGCCACGGTTCGACATAGCTGCCTTTCCACATACCGCGGCCGGCGCGCTCAGCATTGCGTTGAGCGGCGTCATATCTGCCCTTCGAATATTTTGGCCAATCCAACGCCAGACCATTTCTGACAAGCCATTCGCCAAGATCGTCGGCACCGACCGAACAGGTCGCGACCGTGCGACCATAGGGGTCCAGATTCACTGGTAGGCAGTTGATCGGGCGACGGGCGATGAATGCATCAAGGCTGTTTGCTGCCTGTGCGCCACAGCGATACAGAGAACTATCTTCGCCGCGACAAAGTTGGGTGCTCTCCGGCGCGTCGATGCCCCACAGCCGGACACGCACGCCGTGAATTTCCAGCGTGTCGCCGTCGACGACGCTGGCCTGTCCGACCAAATCGTCCGCCAAGGCACCGCTCAGCGGCAACAGAAGCATCAACATTAGAATTCGGCACTTGCTCATGATCTTGGGTTCCAGCGACTATCGCACATTACGCGGATCGAATTTCGGCCAGTTTTGGAGCGGCTTTAGTGACGGCAGGTTTTCGGGCCGTTCGGGATAGTGAAACTCCGTGCCACGCAGCCAGCGCCCCTCGAAGCGCTCCCAGAACAAGATTGCGTCCATCTGCCAGGCGAACTCATAAACTCTCCACACGCCATCGTTCTCTATTACTTCACCGGTTGCGTTGAACGGCAGGCTGTTCAGACGGCAAAGAGCGTAGATCTCATTCCAGTGCTCGCGGATGTAGCGGTCTTCCAGCGCAACATGGTAGGCCCGATCGGCGCGCCATCGCGGTCCGCCGCCCCGCGGATAAAAACCTTGGCGCGGCATCATGAACTCGGGAATGCGCGCGATCGCCTTGCCGATCCGCCGCGCCTCATCTGATGAGAGCTTGCTCACGCCGAAGCTGTAGCGCTGAGCGTCATCGCGGCAATAAAGCCACGCCAAGGTCACGCCGTTGGCGTCCTTGACGACGTAGCACTCGGAATTCTCCCGGATCAGGGTCCAGGGTGGCTTGAAACGTCGGCTTGACTCCATAAGAACAAAATAAGAACATGAGGTGTCGACGGTCAACCTGGAACGGCACATGTCCTCGGTCTCTCAACCGAACGAGCGGGACGATGGGCTGGAGGCCGCCGTCGATCAGGCGATCGCCGTTTGCGATGGCGATATGCGCGCGGCTGTGCGCGCGTTGCTCGTCGCGAACAATCATCTGGAATCCGAGATCGCCGAGTTGATGAGGGCCGTATCGCACGCCTACGCGCGCGGTCGCTTTCGGACTTACAGCGGATAGATGGTAGAGCGAGGCGAGGCGGCGATGAAACATCAGGACAAACATTCGTTCGTGACGGACGACCAGGCCGAGCAAATGGGAGCCGATATGGCGATCCAGTTCACGCTCATGACGCTGTTTCAGATCGTGTCTGAGATGGCGGACGACCCGCGGGGCTTTCGCTCCGACGTTCACAGGGAGCTCACCGATCTTGTGGCGGCGTACAAACTGCCCCCCATACCGGAGGATACCTTGCGGAAAATTCGAGCCAGCGCCGGCAGGATCCTCGACCGCATCATGATGCGGTCGTTCGAACGAAGTGCGGCGAGTAAGGTGTCCTGATCGCCGGGAGTGAACGCCAAGATGTGCAATCTGTATTCGATCACCACGAACCAGGCAGCGATCGCCGGCTTGTTCCGGCGCATGAACCGGTACGTCGGCAACCTGCCGCCTATGCCCGGCGTTTTTCCAGACTACCCGGCGCCTGTTATCCGCAATGCTGGCGACGCCGAAGAGATGGTGCTGATGCGCTGGGGAATGCCGCCCCCGCCGCGCATCGGCGGTCCGCCGGTGACGAATATTCGTAATACGTCCTCGCCCCACTGGCGCGGTTGGCTAAAACCGGAGAGCCGCTGCCTGGTGCCCGCGAACAGCTTTGCCGAATACGCGCCCGAACCGAATCCAGAGACCAAAAAGAAAGATGTCGTGTGGTTCGCGCTCGACGACAGCCGGCCGCTGTTCTGCTTCGCCGGCATTTGGACTGAATTCAAGGGTGCCCGAGGCACGAAATCGAAGCCGATCCCTGGGCCCCACCTGGTCTACGGATTCCTCACGACGTCGGCGAACTCCATCGTAGAGCCGATCCATTCGAAGGCGATGCCGGTGATCCTGACGACCGAAGAGGAGCGCGACGTCTGGATGCGCGCGCCCTGGGACGAGGCGAAGGTACTGCAGCGCCCCCTTCCCGACGATGCGCTTAAGATCGTCATGCGCGGACCCGACAAGGAGGATAAGGAGGCCGCCTAGATAGGCCTGTCCATCGCAGCGGCGAAGGCTCGCGGGACCTGATCGTTACGTGGATTCCTGCGACCACCGAAGCGGAAGCGACAGCTCGAATACCGCGAGCTCGACCGCTGCTGACTGCGCATCGTCATTCGATGCGCGGGAGGCGTTGACGGCTACATGAAGAAGCGGAATTGATAGGGGGCGGAGCCTAGTCCGTCCATTCGTTTGACGACGCGTGCGAGCGTTTTGGCGTAGGCCATCGTCACCGGCAGCATGTCGTACAGCGCGTCGTTGTTCCAATCCATCTTTGCGAGCGCGAGAGCCGAGCGAGCGGTTTCGTCCCACGACCCGTGGCCTGCATGACGGACCAGCCGTATCGGACGAGGCGTGCTGCGACCGCCTTGGTAGTACGAGCGCTCCGCGACGCCCTTCACGTCGCCGTGCATCCAGAGCAGGCACTCGCGGTCTCCGAGCGGAATCAGGGTGCCGCGGTCGACCGGATAACCCGTCGGCTTGCCTTTGCCGGTTTGCCGGTCGCGATCGATGCGGACACCCCGCCAGCCGATATCCTCCACGACCTGCACGAGGTCGACCGCTTCGCACAGATGGAGCGCTTCCATGCAGCCATCGATCTCGTCCTTCTTGAACTCCGTCGTCTTGTGCACCGTCACTCTCCGGGGCGAGCGGCCCGAGTGCCGTCGTCGGTACAGATCCAGCGATCGTCCCATCACGCGGAACATCTCCGTTCGCGACATGAACGGATTGTCGCGCTGCACATCGATTTCGTGGGCATCGTAGGCGACGAACTCAAGACCAGCTCCCTCCGCGTCGAACACCTGGCTGCAGCAGGTGACGAAGCGCGGCCTGTCCGATTCGGTCGGACGCAGCGCATAGGAGAGACCGATGTAGGCGGCCTCAGGATCCGAATCCGCAAGCTTCCAGGGAATGCCGCCGGCCTTCGCGTAAATCGCAAGGCCGATCCGCCACATGACGCTCGCACGGTCTGGATAGGCAAGCGCGCGGTCTTCGCGCACGAGTTGGATCGGAATGCGTCGTGCTGCGGTTGCGGCCTTCAGGTGGTCATGAAGATCGAAGTCGTCGCCGTCCGCTCCCGAGAACCCGGCCGCCCAGCTTTGCGGAATGTAGATGAAGACAATGTCGAACGCGTCACGACGGGCCTCCAGCGATCGGATCGCGCGAAGCAAGCGGTCCGCCAGCACGACATGGGGTGCGGCCGAGTCCTTTATCTCACCTTCGAGCCGGTCGTCCAGCTCGATATGGCAATCCTTGACCGCCCCGCGCATGTCGAGATTGAACGCTTTGCGGAAACCGGGCCAGGGAGGCAGGTAGTCCTTGCGCTCCGTCGGCTTGTACTGGGACGCCAGTTCCTTCATGAAGCCGTAGAGCCGGGTTCCCTGCTGTGCAGGTGCGATCGTCGCGATCCGGATGGGATCGGGAACGAGACCGGATGAATAGGGCCCGAACCGCAGCAGACCGCGCAGAGGATGGAGATCCACGTCCGACGCGCGGTCGGGGTGGAATGCCAGCCTGGCTTCGGGAAAGAACAAATGAGGCGATATCTCGCTCGTCATAGGCGGGCTCTCCCCGAGAACGCGGTGACGTCTCCCAGCCTGAAGGCGGCATCCACGCCTGCGCTGACCCCGAGCGCCGGAAGGTCGCGTTGCGGTGACGCGAACAGCGTCGACCAGAATTCGAGCAAGGCATTGAGAGCCGGATTGTAGCGTCTGACGGTCCGTTCGCGCGCGAAATCGGTGGCCGCGGCCTTGTTCGCCTGAGAGAGGCCCTCGAACACGGTGCGCGGCTCGAGCAGAAGCCAAAGTCGCTCGTCCGCCCAATCCAGCCTGATCCCCACGCCTTCTTGCCATCTCAGTTCGGGTTGCTTCGGCACGATCCCACCGAGACTTCCGATCAGCTTCTTCAGCGGCGCCCACTTTTCGTCGTCGACGGACGCCGGCACCAGCAGGTCGGCGCTTCTGCGACGGGTGGCAGTCATCCGATGTTCGCGGGTGAGGGCTCGGGTCAACGCTTCGCGGAGAAGGCCGCGCTCGTGGCTGTCGTAGCGCAGCCGACGGGCTTCAATCGGGTGTAGGTCGAAGCTCTCGATCTCGTATGCTGAGAGGACAGCTCTGACGTCGGCGTCGGCGCCGAATGCCAGCACGCCCGCTTTCGACCGGGTGCCGATGACGGGCAGGGCCGACGCTTCGATCGCCAACTTGATCTCCCTCACGCCGCCGGCGTTGCAGACGGCGCGGCGGCACACGGTCGGCGTCCCGGTCAGTTCGAGCGCGTTGAGCCGGACGACCGGATAGCCCCGATTCCCGGTCGGGCGCGGGGCGGGGGACCAAACCCTCCGTTCGGATGCGATCTCGTCCAGTACCGTCGTGTCCAGGTCCGGCACGAGCCGCATGAGATCGCGCAACGTCTCGTCGAAATTCTCGATCGGCACGAGACCGCCGTCGATCTCCTTGCGTGCGGCGGCGGCGAGAAGCCGTTGGACGCGCGGCAACGGCGGGTCCTCGCCGCGATGGAGCCAGAAGAGGCCGGCGGGAAAACAGGCGTCGCGTTCGAGCACCGCTTCGAGCGTGTCCATGACGGACTCGTCGCGACCGCTGTAGCCCGTCACGACGAGTCCCCACCGGCTGCAGCTATCGATCAGGAGCGCTCTGAGTTTCGCGTCCTGTTCGCGCAGTTCGTCGCCGGTGTTCTTGAGCCGGCGCGATCGGAAATCGCCGTGAATCTTGACCTCGACGGGCCAACGTCCCTCGTCGATGGCGTCTCGCCCGAGGCTCCCGGTCTCGATCGCCACCGTGGTCAACTGACCGGTCCCGCCGTAGACCTTCGCGCAACCGTCTGCGACCAGAGGATCGAAATTGGTCGTCCAGACCAGACGGCAACGCGCGCCCTTCATCAGAGTGGCCAATGCAACGTGCCCGTAGGAAGGTTTGGCGCCGCTGATCTTCGAGGCGATGTATGTCCGACGGTCCGCCTCGCTCGGATAGACGGACTCGAAGAGCGCTGCATATTCGTCGGGCGAACCAGGGGCGGGCAGGCTGCCGATGCCGTCGATAAACGATTGCAGTTCGCGTCGGACGGCCGGATTGGCGAGGTCGGCGACCTGTTTCGGGGAGACGCGGCGCTGGCTGACGTAGAGTTGCTGCTTGAACTCCCAGATCATGTCCCATGCCGTCGGGATGCCGGCGGCCGCGGAGGCACCGGCTCCGAGCAGCCACATGAGATTTCCGCCGCGCTGTGAGAAGCGACGTGCGAAATCGTCCGTAGCCACGGTGGGATAGATCGAATCGATTATCACGCGAGCATTCTAGTTTGGCGAGCTCGCGGATGCGACTGGACCCAGCCTTCCCGTCGGATTGTCGCCGCAATCCCCAGAGGGGGGCCTTTAGGATGGATTCCTGTGTCATTAGGCCTGCAAAATTTGCAAGCCGATCGACCGGCGCGCCGAGCATATCCGGAAACTCCTGTGTAATTTAACCAACGATTTCAATATCATGTGAGTATTCGCCTTGGTCTGAATAGCGGCCCAAGCGTGAGCGCCGAATGCATCGGTACCCCGCCAATTGCAGCCTATTCTACGATCGAAGGGATTCCGCTCTTTTCAATCGTTCGTTGCGCCCGCATGTCTATGCGAGCGGGAACGTGCGCCACAGGCGCCCACTGTGATTCGCGGCCGTCGATAGAGCTGGTTCGGCGAAAGGCTGGCGAGGCGTCAGGAGATATGAATGTCGACCAAATTTCTTACGCCGGAAGAAGTGAGCGAACGCTATCGGGGCGAGATCAGCATTGGAACGCTGCGCAATTGGCGAGCTATGCGCATAGGCCCCTCCTTCGTGAAGATTGGCAAGGCGGTCCTCTACCCTGCCGATCAACTCGATGCCTGGGATCAGAAGAACCTGGTGATGTGCGGCGATTCAGCTCGGATTCCGAAGGCTTCCGAGACGCCTCCTACATGAGGTCTCAGCGCCCAACGCATCTTTGCGCTGGGAAGCGAGTCGCGGCCAACCCGGCTGGAGCGGAATTGGCGGACCTCGCCGCACGCGCAGCCCGGGCGAATGGAAGGCAGTAGCAAGAGTTTGGGTGGACACATGGGACGCAAGAAGGTCGTGAAGAAAAAGGACGCCGCAAGCCCGATTTACGAGAACGCGATCGATTCGCTCCGCATCGGTATGGAGTTCTTCCTGAAGGAAGATGGCTATTCCAGCCGAAAACACGCCATCCTGACCATCTTTCACGCAATCGAATTGCTGCTCAAGGAGCGGTTGGCGCAGACGAACCCAATCCTCATTTACAAGAATATCGACGCCAGGATCACGGACGATGCAATGACGGTCGGCGTGCGAGAAGCCTTGACCCGATTAGAAAATCTCGGCCTCGGCATACCGGACGAAGAAACGAAAACGATTGAGAATATTCAACGGATCAGGAACCGCATCGAGCATCACCGATACGACCACAACGAAAAGGAGGACGATGTAACCATCGCCGCGTCGCTCAAATTCATCTTGTTTTTCGTGGAGTTTGTTTTTGAGCGGAAGCTCGACGACAAAATTGACCCCAAGATACTGCGTGACATCAACCGCCGCGTCTTCGAATACAACGAGAGCCGCGGAATGACCGAATACCGGTTGAACCAATGGGCCAAGAAGGAGTGGCCAAACTGGAACGAGAAGGAGGAAGACTTACCGGAAGAGTTTGGTGGGACATTGCGCTGCCCTGAGTGTCGGCAAGATTGGCTCGTGATGGGTTATCACGACAAGCCAGTCTGTTTCTGGTGCAACACAACCGTCGACGCTCACTGTTGCGAGGACTGCGGTGAGGTCTTCATAGTTGGCGAAAGTTGCGGTTGCGGCAAGTATACGAAGCCGGATGATGGACGAACGCAGGCGCTCCTCGATCAATTGCGTGGCGAGGCAATCCGCCTCCAAGAGCAGCGCACCGAGCAGAAGGGAGACGCCGGCTCAGATTTGGACGACAGTCAATAGACAGCGCTGCATATTGTTCGTCCCTACGGAATCCACGGAAGGCCGCTGAGCTTAGGTGGATCCCGCCAATTGCTCCAAGCTCCTGCGTCTGCCTCAGGGCGATAGAACTTTGATAAAGAAGCCAGCTCATTCTCCAAGGCTCGAAGCTCGGACATTTCACTCCGATGACAATCGCTCAACAAGCCATCTAACCAAACATGCAAACTTACGATCTTTTGGGAATAGATGCGGGCAACGTCATCTACGTCAAAGTCTCGGCGCTGCTTGTCGAGAAACCTTTTGCTTGGAGCCGTCCATCCGTTCCATTCGGTCAGTGGAGCAATTATGAAACTAACTCCTGCTTGCGTCTTGCGATCCGCGCCTAAGGAGCTCCAAATCGACAGAGGGGGCGCGCCACAGTGAAGCATGTAGTTTCGGAGGTCATGCACAAATCGACAAAGTTCGTCGTTGGCAATCTCCGCAGCTATCTTGTCCTGGTACGCTTTCTCCAGCGGACTTCCCAAATAATAAGCCCTCATGAATACACGCGTGTGATCCACGAGCGTTTTGGCTGCTGCGAGGAAATTATGCAAAAGCCGGCTCACCTCGCCCCTTAATTGATGCAGCTCTTGCTTGTCGTCGGTGGAGACCAACTCGAGGCTTTTTGCCTGAATGATCTGGAAACCGCGCTCGAGCTCACGCGCGTTCATAGTGAACATGCATAGGCTGAAGTTTCTAGCCCGAGTGCGGCGGACGACTGCCAATCCCGCCGAGGCTTGAATACGACGAACCAGGCGTTCGACGTCGTCCGTTTCCGGCATGTAAGGCTCCCGCGCTTTGATCGGCCTGAACACGATCCTTGTAGGGAAGAAATGGCTCCCAATCAGTGATAAACTTCGGTCAAGTGAGTCGCAGTAAATGGAGTTGGTATGAACGATACCTATTCGCTTCACAGGAAGCGTCCGGGCGCTGAAGACGATCGAATGATCGACAGCGGGACCCGGGAGCAGATGTTGGATCATTACGCCAGCATGCCACGCGCGTACCAAGAGCAGAGCTTTATGATGCTCGGTGGCATGAAGCTGAACCACTTGGAAATCGACAACCTCGTGCGGGCGCGCCAGCACAGTTCCTAAGCCGTTTCCCTGCGCTCCCCACCCTCAGGCAGGGACGCGCGTTTCAAGCGGCGTTGAGGGCCACTTTCTCCCGAGCCGGTTTTCGACGAACCGGAGCTGCTTATTGTCGGCCCCGTAGACGTACCTGCGCGCTTGGGATGCGACCCGGTCGTTGACCTGGGCCATCATGATGCCTGCATCGACCGTCCGTATCTTATTTTCGGTTTCGATGTCGTTGGTCGCGATGAAGAGCATGCGCGGTCCAAGCGGAAGCACCAAGTGGTCATCCGCACCGATGAGGCCATTCGTCATGATTATCGGTCGGTCCGAAGTTAACAGGGAGTGCCGTTCGTTCTTGAACGTCACGAGGCTCCAGCGCATTTGGTTCAAATGGCCGCCCATCTGGGGGCTGTCGATGATCGTTTGCAGCGCGTATGCGCTCATACGTCCAGCTGGGTGAACGGCGCTCTGCGCCGCGTACTCCTCGAAGGTTTCGGGGTCGTCTGGCTTCCTGATCTCCAGATATTTCGCATTGTTGTACTGGCTCGAGGTCTGATCGTAGAAGCTGACCACCTCGGCGGCCATGCGCGCGACATGTTCGGGATTGCGCAGCATCAAGGAAATTATGAATCGCGACCACGAGCTGCGGTCTAAGGAAAACCAATCAATTGGAGACCCGGCTCTCAGCTTTTGCGCTACGCGGGCAGCACCGTCGTCGGTGATCCTGAAGAAATGACGCTCGATGTATTCGGAAACGTAGGGATGGTTGTTCGGCACGGTGTAAAGCCCGCGGACGTACCCGGTCCCGTCGGGATGCGTCCATCGCGGCTTCACTTCGTTGTAAGGGCGGCTGTACTCGCACAAACGCCCATCTGGCCCGGCCCATTCGCGAGAATAGAAGGACGGGATGAAGTGATGCTTTTCACCTTTTCCTGCCGCCGCGCCGATAACCAGCTCGGCAGCGCTGAACTGAAGCACAGCACGACCTCTCTGACGGGGGCGGTAGCTACATCGATTCCCTGATTTCGTCTACGTCAGTAAGTCTGACCTAAGTTTGACTAGCGCAGTATGAGCGATAGCCGGGTTGGGGGCGCTCTCTACGCGATATCACCTCAGAGGAAAGACACCACCTGTGGTAATGGAGCGTCGGCCGTTCGCAGGAGGGGTAGTGCTGATGAAACTAACTGAAGCCGAAATTGAGAAGCGAGTCGCGGCGGGACAAGAGCGCAAGAAAAGAATTGACGAGCTGAGGCTGGCAGTCCTTGAAGGACACCTCATAATGGAAGAGCAGCTCGACGCCTTTATCGAAGCCTGCGTCTTTCATCCGGACCAGCTCAACCACGTGAACATGAACTTTCACACAAAGGGACACCTGGCGGTGTCGCTTGGATTGAAACGCGACAAGGACGAAATGTGGGCCGTCGTATGGGCCATCAACCAATTGCGCAACGAGATGGCGCATAACCTCGATTCAAAAAAAATCGACGAGAAGATGAAGTTCTTGCGCAAGACCTACATCGATGCGCTCGAACCGAAGCCAGCGGCGCACGCCAAGACGCAATCGGACAAGGAAATTGTTGAGTGGGCTTGTGGCGTGTGCGCCGGCTTCCTCGGGCAGTTGATTTCGGAGGCAAACACCCGGCGAGGAATAATTGATCAGCACTGGCAAGGGCCATAGATACTCGCCTCGCGCCGTTAGCCAAACGTGCTCGGCTCGCACGTTCCCGACGCTGATCATCGCCAATGCGTTTTCATTTTCAGGACTGTATCGGAGGTAAAGGGCCGGCCATCAATTCATCCCAAGACGACCGTTTCGCCTCCTCCTTTGGCACACAAACGGACAGTTCGCGCTGCCACCGCCCAAGGCCCCTCACTTCGAGGTCAACCCGAATCGGCAGCCAATTACCAGAAGGAACGTCGGCGAGCAGCTCGATTCCGTAAACTCGTTCGACGCATAGGAAGGGCGTGTATTGGCGATTATCGAGAGGATCAATATAGGGGATTGCGGCCTGACGGATGACTTCCAATTTCAGGATTTGTTCGAACCAGGGCGAACCTGCGAGCAGACGAAAATATTCGGCGAATCGCGTGCCAAAGTCCTTATGAAAGGGGCTCTCGCCCTTTTGACTCGAAAGGCATGTCTTTATGGTTTGTGGCAGTGCATCCACGCCGGCGACCTCGGCTATGCCGCCATTCTCCGTCGGCATGAGATCATGGTCCTCGGACAGTGCAAAATCCGTTGGGAGTTCAGCTGCGCTGATTCGTTCAGCACTTGGAAATACCGCACAAGTTAGCGTGTAGCCGCCGGCGGGCTCCTTACTGATGGACGGTGCCGCACTCAGCACGCGCCCATCACCGAACGAGTTGATGAGGACGTAGCGATCTATCGTTGGAGTGCGGTCAAAGCGTTCGATGAACGTGAGCAGGTTGTGTAGATCCCCGTCGACAAAATCCTCTAAATGTAATCGCCATTGCGATCTGTCGGCGCCGAGAAACTCGCCGCAGAAGATTATGTCTGGTCCGATAGCGACAAGGTCGGGAGAGGCTTCGCCAGCCTGTAGCGCGTCACGATGCCTGCGGTCGCAGTTAAGTTCGTGCTCGCGCTTCATCGCGCGAAGCAAGTCAGCCGTGTAGGTGACTTCGTCCCTGTCGATAAGATCGGCATGATGTGCACACACCCAAATGCCGTTCGAAATGTCCGCGCGCTCCTCTGGCGTCATCGCGGCGAGATAGCGCCGTCCGCCAGGGGCGGCTGCATGAATATGCGCGGCCTTGCCGGTCATGTTGACGGCATCAGGCGATTCATCGCTCGGACCCGAAGTCGTACGCTTGCAACCACGGAATGAGCAGAGGTTGCTGGCACGAAGCCTGAGTACATCTTTTGTCTTTTGCGAGAATTCGTCTCGATTACTCATTGGCCCCCTGGAGCGGCTTTGGCCGAACAGGCGAAGACATCATAGACGGATCGGTGCGCGATGTTCCATACTTCTCAAGACAATTCGCGTCGCAGTGGTCCAATAGCTTCAACTATCCTGCTGGCTGTGCCAAGCGCCGACACGGCAGCTCACCGCCGCCCGATCGGTGCGTCCTAGGCGGGAACAACGAGAATATTGCGGAGTGAGCAAACAGGCTGATACGATTGTGCGATCAGCCGCAGCCGGACTCTGAAATATGCCGAATCTCTTTATGAACGTGATCCTTGCGCATTATCCCAGCGTCGAGCAACTGCGGGCATCACCAGAGCTTGACGTCGAGCGCACGCTGCTGCGCTGCGTCGTCGAATATTGCGCAGACGGAATGCATCCCATGATAACGCGGGACGCGATTCCCACGATGCTGCTTGAGCCTGGCGGTTACGCATATAGCGTTCAAACCAAATCGGACCTGGAGCGCATTGTTACCAGGGCGTGGAAAGGGCTGGATGACGCAGGCCTCATCGAGGAGCCCGATTCTCACAACGGCAAAAATGGATATCGCGTGCCGTCGGCCAAGGGCAGGAGTGCACACGCGGCAACTGACTACACGGGTGTCCGAATGCGGACGAAGTTCACGCGCGAGATGTTTCATCCAAGCTTACCCGATGCCGCTTGGAACGCTTTCTCTGTCGGTGACTATGATACGGCAATTTTTGAAGCCTTCAAATCGCTCGAGGTCGCCGTGCGGGCAAAAGGTGGGCTCGCTAACACGGACTTTGGTGCCGCGCTCATGAAGAAAGCTTTTGACCCCGACAATGGGCCTCTTCGTGATTTGGCAGCGCCGCGTTCTCGCAGGGTAGCTCGCTGCGATCTGTTCACGGGAGCGTTCGGCGAGATCCGTAACCCCAAGGGCCACAATGACCCTACGATCACCGACACGCTGATAGCGGTCGAAGAATTGATGACGGCAGGCGTACTGCGTCGAATCGTCGATAACGCTTAGACTCTGGTTAGGCACCAGCTAGTCGATCGAGACCACCCGAATCTCGCGGCAATTTCCGTCGTGCTCAGAGCTCATTCCAGGTGAGTGTCGATGCGGAATCCATGCAACACCGTGATCTAGAGCGTGTTAGTGTGCGACCGCGTGATCAGCCGGTCTTATCGAGCTATCTGACGAAGACCTCATCCCCATTACATACCCCAGCTCGAGATGCCGGACCGACTAAATGATTGTTTTTAAATAGAATTCCTTTGCCAATTTGGTTGGTCCACAACCACCCGTCGGGCGACCCGACGCCCTCGCAGGCTGACATCCGCATGACCAAGACGATCGTCGATATCGCCAAGCCGCTCGGCATCACCGTTCACGACCACATCATCGTCGGTCGGAACGGGCACATCAGCCTCAAGGGATCGGGGCTGATGTGAGCCGCCGATGCGGCTGTGATCAGCCTCGCCGCACGGCAGGCGATCACCTSAGCCGCGCGCAGCGTCCCTGTCGCAGCCCGGCAGATCGTGGAASGTCACGCAGGCGATCCACRATGTCAGCGAATACGTCACCTCAACGGCTGCCGCGGTCGAGGAGCAGAGCACCGTGACGACCGAGATGTCGACAGCATGCAGCGGGCCGCGGCGGAGGCCGCCAGGATCGCGGGCGGGTGAGCTGCACGACCTCCACTTGAACCGATCGACTGTGAAGCGTCACCCAATCGGGTGAGGCCTGAACGGAGAGATCACGCATGCGAGCGGCTTGGCTCGGACTCCTGAACCTTTTTGCCCTGAACCTTCTCGCGGTCAGCGCGGCAAGCGCCTATGACGCCACCGACCCGGCCAAYTGCACGGGCATCGGCTGGGACGATGCCCGGCCGCTGACGGTTGCCCGGGTGACTGGGCAGCCGCGCGTGAACTTCGTCAAGAGTCCTTATGACGACGACTTCAAGGCCGCGAGCTGCCCCGYGCCGACCGAGGCCTGCCGGAAGAAGAGCTACCTCGTCAGCGATGATTGGGTGCTGGTCGGCAGGACCAGGGGCAACTTCACCTGCGTCACCTACCAGCCGCCGCGCACGAAGAGCCAGACCTGGGCYCGCGGCTGGTTGCCGCGAGCGGCGCTCGCGCCCGTCGCGCCGATGGCTGCGCCAACGCTTTCGGACTGGACCGGCAGTTGGGTACATCCCGGCGGCCAGCTCACGATCAAGGCGGCAGGCGGAGGCCGGCTCAGAATCGAAGGCGACCAGGTCGTGCCGGCSGRCCGCGATCTCAACAACGGCTCGATCGCCGCCACGGCGCAGCCGAAGGGCGGCGTCATCGCCTTCGTCGAGGATGGCACCACGCCGTTCGAGCAACCGAACGGCGCCGACGAATGCCGCGTGCGCCTGCAGCGWATCGGCGCCCTGCTGCTGGTCGAGGACAACAATGATTGCGGCGGCGCCGGCGTCAGCTTCACCGGGCTGTACCATCGCAGATAGCGCGCACAGCTCGCTCTCATCCGCGCACCATCGCGCCTCTTGAGCCGTTGCGGGGTGCTTGTCGGGTGCAGTGGACGGCTCGAGCCAGGACTAAGCTGGACCAGCTCCCAGCTGGAATATAGAATCTCATCCGGGCCAGATGAGGAAACAATGGCGCTTCGCGGGTGGCGGCTGAACCTGAAGCTTGATCTGAAACGCGGACCGGCCGACGTCCCTGTGTATCTTCAGATTGTTCACGGTCTCCTTGGCGAAATCAGGCGCGGACGGCTCATCCCGGGGGAAGTGCTGCCAGGTTCGCGGGAGATGGCGCAAAGACTCGGCGTCAACCGCAAGACCGTCATGATCGCCTATGACGAGTTGATTGCTCAGGGCTGGCTGACGTCTCGTGGCACCAAAGGGACGTTCGTCTCCGCAAAACTTCCGGAGCCCAAGGCGAGGCCATCGGAATCGAGCAACGATGGCGTGCGCTCACGGAACGAAGCAAGGAATATCGGCAGGCTGGCGCCGGCGGTGCAGCTTCCTGTCATCTTCCCGCAGCCGGGCATGCTGCTGCTCGATGATGGAACGCCCGATACTCGACTGTTCCCCGCGATGAGCTTCTCACGCGCCTATCGGAGCATCATGACGGTGGGAGGCAAGGTCGGGAAGCTCGGCTATGGCGATCCCCGCGGCAATCTCAGTTTAAGGTCCGCGATCTCGCGCATGCTGAACGTCGACAGAGGCCTCGCAACCACCCCTGAGCACATCTGCCTCACGCGAGGCAGCCAGATGGCGATCTATCTCGTATCGCGGCTCATGATTCGCCCGGGTGATCACGTTGTCGTGGACGACCTCACCTATCCGCCCGCCTGCGAGGCGTTTCGAATGGCGGGCGCCAATATTCTCAGGGTGCGCGTCGACGACGATGGCACCGATATGGCAAGCCTCGAAAAGGTCTGCCGACGTCATCGGGTCCGTCTGGTCTATCTGACGCCTCACCATCATTTCCCAACGACTGTGCTGCTGAGTCCGACTCGGCGGCTGCGGCTGCTCGAGCTCGCCTCGCGCTTCGGCTTCGTCGTCGTGGAGGACGACTACGACCACGAATTTCATTTCCAACATCAGCCTCTGCTGCCGTTGGCGTCGTTCGATCCATCGGTCCTCTATATCGGATCGATGTCAAAGCTGCTGTCTCCGAGTCTCCGGCTCGGCTACATGTTTGCGCCTGCGAAATTCATCGAACGGGCGGCGCAGGAAATCTGTCTCATCGACCGGCAGGGCGATCCCGTCACCGAACAGGCCGTCGCTGAGCTCGTCGAGACCGGCGAGGTCAGACGCCACGCCAGCCGGGCGCGTAAGATCTACGCAACTCGACGAAAGAAGCTGGCAGCGCTGTTGCGCGCTGAGCTTCACGGCACGGTCGACTTCCGCCTTCCCGACGGCGGTCTGGCGTTCTGGCTCACTTTTGTCCGGACGTCGGACCTGGATCGATTGGAGCAAACTGCGCCGAAGCATGGCTTGCAGTTTTTGCCCAGCCGCAGCTTTTCCGGCCGGCCCGACGGCCGGCGCGGAATTCGGATCGGCTTTGCCGCCCTGGACGATGCAGGATTGCGCGAAGCGGTCAGACGGATGAAGGCGGCGATCGCCTCCTGAGCTGCRGACACGACTCCTTCATCAGCAACGGTCCGCTGGACCATCTGAGTTCGGAAAAACTGGACCACGGCTCGTTTCCGTTTCCCGGATTATTGATCGACGCGACCAAGTTGATGGTCGGTGACCAAGGCCGTTGCGTGATGACAACCAGAGTAACACTTGCATCAGGACGAACGTTCGAGGCGCGGCCGGACGAAACCATTCTCGCGGCCGCGACGCGAGCAGGCGTCTGGCTGCCGAGCGCCTGCGGCGTGGGATCATGTGGCAGCTGTAGGACCAGAATCATCACGGGTGAGTTCGTTCATCGCGGGTCGACCAGCAGCCTCGGCCGCACCGATGACCCGGCTGCGGCGCTGCTGTGCCGTGCCAGCGCGCTCACCGACATCACCATCGACATCGCTGAGCTGTCCGAGCCGCCAGCGCGTGAAAGACCAACGGTTCCCGCTCGGGTGATCGCGTTGAAGCGCGAGACCGAAAACGTCATGCGCGTCACGCTCCGATTTCCTCCGTTCGCAAAGCCGGACTACACGCCCGGCCAATTCATCGGCATTCGCCATTCCGACGGCTTTGACCGCTCGTTCTCGATTGCAAATGCCCCCCGCGAGGACAGCTCGATCGAGTTGCACATCGGACGTGTCGCCGGTGGTGCTTTCACCGGACACGTGTTCGAGCAGTTGAAGATCAACGAGATCCTGCAGGTGAACGGCCCGTTCGGAAGCTTCGTCTATTCGTCTCAGCAACGTCCCTCGATCTTTGTTGCCGGCGGTACGGGCATCGCGCCCATCCGCGCCATCCTTGAAGCGTTGACGCAGGAGATATCAAGCTCACCGCTTCATCTCTATTGGGGCAGCAGCAACCGGAACGGCTTCTATATCGACGGCGAGATCAAGAGCCTCTGCGCGGCAATTCACGGCCTCACCTATGCTCCGGTGCTGTCGGTGCCCGATGCCAGCTGGACGGGACGCGCCGGACTGGTGCATGAGGCCGTGCTGCAGGACTTCGCCGACCTGTCGGGTATCGACGTCTACGCCTGCGGAAATCCTCACATGGTTAACGCCACGTACAAGGCCGTGTGCTCGCGGGGCGCCCGGCCAGACCGCTTCTTTGCGGACAGCTTCGATCATCGATGATCGTTACATCCCGCCTCATCTCAATCCAGAGAAGGACTGCCTCATGATCAGCATCAAGGATCTGTTCGTGTATCCCGTCAAATCGTGCAAGGGCATCAAAGTGTCCGAGGTCGAGCTGTCACCGACCGGCTTTCTCGACGACCGGAACTGGATGGTGATCGACGAAGCCGGCGTATTCGTCACCCAGCGGGAACATCCGAAGCTTGCTCTGGTCGAGCCGACGCTCACCGCCGACGAGCTCATCCTGAAGGCTCCCGGCATGCAGGATCTGGCCGTTCCACGCAAGACTTGCTCCAGCCAAAGCCGCGACGTCGAGCTGTTCGGCGAGAAGATCCCCGCGATCATCGCGGGCGACGAGCCTTCGAGCTGGTTCAGCGACTATCTGGGCGGACATTTCAGCTTTGTCTCGCGCGACCAGCGATTTCTTCGGAAGGGCGGAGTCCAATATCCGTCGCGAGACGATGCGCCCACCAGCTTCGTCGATAATTACGGAATCCTGGTCGTCTCGGAGGCGTCGCGCGCCGATCTGAACAGCAGACTCGCTTCCGGCGTGCCGATGAACCGCTTCAGGCCCAACATCGTGATCGAGGGCGTCGACGCCTACGGCGAGGATTATTTTGCGCGCGCTTATGTCGGTGATGTCGCTCTCCGCTTCGTGGACGTGTGCTATCGCTGCAACATGACCACGATCGACCAGGACAAAGCGGAATTCGGCCACGAGCCGCTACAAACACTTGGCCACTACAGACATTCGAGCATCGGTGTCCGGTTCGGCAGCTATGCGGCCGTCGCGGATGGGATCGGCAAACGACTGGCGGCCGGAAGTCGGCTGGAGATCGAATTGAACTTCTGATCGAGCAGCCCTGCCGCGTCGCGCGCAACCGTTCCCGCGCGCGCGACTGCTCACGCCCACCGCCGCGCCATCGCGACGCTGAGCACCACGATCGCTGCGGCGCCGAGCATGGTGGCGGACACCGGCTCGTGCAGCAGCAGGCTCGCAAAGGCCAGTCCGAGAAACGGCTGGAGCAGCTGCAACTGGCCGACGCTGGCCGTGCCGCCGCGCGACAGCCCGCGGTACCAGAAGGCGAAGCCGATGAACATGCTGAAGACGGAGACATAAGCGAGCCCCAGCCAGGCCGGCGCGGTGATGGGCTGTGCCGACTGCGGCCATGTCAGCAGCGACAGCGTCAGCATCACCGGCGACGACAGCAGCAGCGCCCACGAGATCACCTGCCAGCCCCCCAGCCGGCGAGTCAGCACGGCGCCTTCGGCATAGCCTAGGCCGCAGACGACAATGGCGGCGATCATCGCGAGATCGCCGATGGGCGAAGCCGCGTCGTCCTGCGAAAGCGCAAAGCCCGACACAGCGGCCGCGCCGAGACCCGCGAACAGCCAGAACAACGGTCGCGGCCGTTCCCCTCCGCGCAGCACGCCGAACAAGGCGGTCGAGAGCGGCAGCAGGCCGATGAAGACGATCGCATGCGCCGAGGTGACGTGCTGGAGCGCGAGCGCGGTCAGCAGCGGAAAGCCGATGACCACGCCGAGCGCGACGATCATCAGCGACGGCAATTCGCGCCGTCCCGGAAGCGGCTGCCGCAGCGCTGCGAGGCACAGTGACGCAAGCAGCGCCGCGAGCGTGGCACGCGCGCCGGTCAGAAAGAGCGGCGCGAAGCCATCGAGCGCGGCGCGCGTCGCCGGCAGCGAGCCGCTGAAAATGGTCATACCGATGGCGCCGCTGCCCCAGCCGTCGATCGATCCCTTCATGTGAGCCTCCGTCGAGGCTCCTGCTTAGCTCCGCGCGCCTTGCCGTGACAGCCACAGAGCAATACAATCCGGCAAAACTGTACTGGCCTATCTGGTGATACACTTGCGCCCTTCGACCTCAGAGCCGCGTCCGGCCGGCCTCAGAACGACAGCGGTCGTCGAAGCCATTCGGCAGCGGCTCGCGACCCGCGCGCTCGCGCCCGGTCAAAGACTGCCATCGATCCGCGCCTTCGCAGCCTTGATGGGCGTCGCGCCAGCCACCGTCGTCGAGGCCTATGATCGGCTGGCGGCCGAGGGAATCATCCGTGCCCGGCGCGGGTCGGGCTTCTATGTCGCCGACATGGCGCCGGAACCGCTCGCCTTGGCCGGGAGTGAACCGCGCCGTCCRCGCGCGGTCGATCCGTTCTGGGTGTCGCGGCAGTCACTCGATGCCGATGCGACCACGCTGATGCCGGGCTGCGGCTGGTTGCCGGCCGACTGGATGCCGCAGGAGGCGCTGCGCCGCGCCGTTCGCGCGCTGGCGCGCAACGACGGYCCGGTGCTGACGCATTACGGCGCCGCCCGCGGATCGGCGAGCCTGCGCCGCGTGCTGCAGTCCCGCCTCGCCGGCCTTGGCATCGAGGCCACGAGCGAGCAACTCGTGCTGACCTCGTCAGGTACACAGGCCATCGACCTGATCTGTCGCATGCTGCTACGCCCCGGCGACACCGTGCTGGTCGACGATCCCTGCTACTTCAAYTTCCTSGCGCTGCTGCGCGCACACCRRGCCCGGATCGTCAGCGTGCCGATGACGCCGAGCGGCCCCGAYATCGCGCAATTCGAGRCGGTGCTCGCGGCCGAGCGCCCGCGGCTCTACATCACCAATTCCGGGCTGCATAATCCGACCGGCGCGACATTATCCGCGCAGACCGCACATCGTCTGCTCAACGCCGCCGCGGCGCACGACACCATCATCATCGAGGACGATATCTACGGCGATTTCGCGCCCGAGCCGTCGCCGCGCCTCGCCGCGCTCGACGGGCTGGCGCGCGTGATCCTGGTCGGCAGCTTCTCCAAGACGTTGTCGGCCGCGCTGCGCTGCGGCTTCATCGCCGCACGCGCCGATTGGATCGAACCGCTGATCGACCTCCAGATCGCGACCGGCTTCGGCGGCCCCGGACAATTCGCTGCAGAGACGCTGACGCAGATCCTGACCGGCGGCAGCTACCGCAAGCATGTCGACGAGTTGCGCGCGCGTCTGGCCCGGGCACGGCCGCGCGTCGCCGCACGGCTGCAGCGCCTCAGCATCGTGCCCTGGCTGATGCCGCGCGGCGGCTTTCACCTCTGGTGCAGGCTGCCGGATGGATGCTTGGCGATCGACGTGGCGCAGGCGGCGCTCACGAACGATGTCGTACTGGCGCCCGGCGACGTGTTCAGCGCGGCGCAATCAGCCGCGGCCATGATGCGGTTCAACGTCGCGCATTGCGAGGATGCGCGCGTGATGGCCGTGCTGGAACGCGCCATTGCGCAAGTCGCGCATGGCAACGCAGCTCGGGTTTCGAGGGGAGCTGAAGCCTAGTAGCAATAGCGCGGATGCACGCGCACCCAGGCGCCGTCGCCGCGCTGCAGGTAGCAGCCGTTCCGGTATGAATAATAGCCGCTGCGGCGACGCTCGCCTTCGGCGCCGATGACGGCTCCCGTTCCGGCTCCGATCACGGCCCCGATCGCCGCGCCACGTCCGCCGCCCAGCGCGCCACCCAGGATCGCGCCGCCCGCGCCGCCGAGAATGGCGCCGCCCAGCGCGTCCTGCGCGGCGGCCTGATGCAGCGGCGCGACAGTCGCCAAGGTCAGCAGCGCGACGGCGCCGAGACGGGTGGCAAAGCGTATCCCCAGGTGTCGGATCATGAGCGGGCCTCCGTTCCGAGCACGCTAGTCAGCCCGGCCGGGCCGTTCTTGATGCAGATCAAGGCGAGGTCAAGGCAGCAGAATCCGGATTCCGCGCCGTGCGTCAGGCCGCGGCGCGCTGATCCTGGGTATGATCCTCGACGATGCTGAGGAGATATTTCGGCTGCCCCTCTCCGACCGTCACCGGGAGCCGGCGGACCACCACGTCGCGCTTGCCATTGCCGGGCGTGTCGATGCTATGCGCCTTCGGCGTCTCGTCGCCGACCTCATCGAGATGAGCGCGATCGAAGCTCTCCAGCAGCTCGCCTGTGGGCTCGGGGAACAGCTCGCGGGCGGCGCGGCCGATGATCTGCGCACGCGGCAGACCGAACAGCTTTTCCGCCGCGTGGTTCACGAAGACATAGCGCAGCGATTGTGCATCCTTCGCCACGACCGCCTGCGGGATGTTTTCCAACAGCGCAGCGAGGAAATATTCGGCGCGCGCCAGAATCCGTTCATTGCGCCGCTGCGTGGTGAAGTCCTCATGCGTGGCGATCCAGCCGCCCCCATCCATCGGACGCTCGCAGACCCGGATGATGCGACCGTCGCCGAGCTCGAACTCGGAGATCGCCGGCTTGCCCTCTCTGATGCGCTCGCGCAATGAGGCGAGAAAATCGGCCGGCTTTTCGCGCAGGAGCCCCTGCCGCGCGCGATGCGCAAGGATGTCGCGCATATGCGTGCCGGGACGCGCGATCGAGGCGGGCAGGCCATACAGCGCACGATACTGGTCGTTGACCATCAGAACATAACAGAAGCTGTCCAGCATGATCAGCCCCTGGGCCATGTTGGCGACGGCGGCATCCAGGCGCTGCTGGCTGCTGAGCGCGCCCTGCTCCAGCCGCTCGTGCTGGCGCAGGATAACGGCATGCTGCCGCTCGATCTCGATCTCATGCTCTTCAAGTTCCTGCAGCCGGAATACATTGTCTTGATACGTCTCGACGGCATGGGCGACATGGCCGATCTCGTCATGGCGCCGCGCATGCGGAATCTTCAGCTTGATCCGTCCCGCAGCAATACGATCGGTCACGCGGGCGATGTCCAGAAGCGGCATCAGGACGCCCCAGCGCAGCGCCAGCGCTGCAGCCGCAATCAGCACGATGATGAGGAGGCCAAGTCCACCCAGATAGAACGCCACCATACCGCGCGCGTCGGCGGCCTCACCGAGTTCGCGGATGCGATCAGCGTAAAGCTGTGACAATGTTTCGAGGTCCTCGTTCAACGCGGTGCGCACCGCGCGGTTCTCGTCATTGTCGCCGAGCTCGCGCGCCGCGGATGAGCCGACCGAGATGGTACGGCGCGCCATCTCGGTGCGGAAGGCGACGAATTGATCGATCCGCTGCCGGAACGGCGCGAATGTCGCGGCATCGTCGGCAGGCAGCAGCGCTTCCCACTCTTCGACGATCTTGGTCAGTTGCCGGAGTTTCGCGAGCAATGAATCAGCGTAGCGCCGCGCCACGTTGCGATCGGCCGACATGTAGATGCCGCGCGACTCCATGACGACGGCGTAGATCGTCGCATTGGCCCGCTCGATGTTGCGCGATGCGGCGGCGAGGGCTTCGAGCCGGTCGTAGAACAGGCGCTGCTCACGGAGCGCGGACAGCGCACCCAGCGTCGACAACATCACAAGGACGGCAAAGCCGGCCGCAGCGGCGGAAATCTTGTCGTTGAGGTCGAAGGACGGCAGTGAATTGGTGAACCTGCGCAACACGGCTTGCATGGCTGGCTCCCAGCGCGGAGACAACCATCAGACGCAAGATCTGTAAACGACACGTTCCAAGCGGCACAGCAAGTCGCAACGAATCGTTAACCCGGGTTTCGCGATTGTTAACGCCCGCCGGGCGTCGACCTCACTGCCTGAGCATGATGAGCGGATTGGCGCTGTCCGGCACCAGCCGCCATTGCGCATTGTCGTCGGCCTCGAACCGCCAGGTCTCGCCGCGATCCGACATCAGCATCATCTGGCCGTGCTCGAGCCGCCACTGCGACGGCGCAAACGCCGCGATCGCGGAATCGCATTTCGGCTTCACGAACACCTGAAAGTTGTCGTTGCCGGCGTCGTTATTGGTCAGCACCAGGCTGCAGATCGTGGCACCATTGCCGCGCACCATGGCCCAGTCGCCGATCATCTGGTCCATCGATTTGGCAAGCGATCGCGCCGCCGCCAGGTTCTGCAGGATGTAGACACCCTCGCCCTGGCGCAGGCCTTCGAAGATGCCGGACTCGACCTCGGTGAAGTCGATCACCGCCTCGCCATTGGCGGACTGCAGGCTGACGATGTCGAGCCCCTTCACGGTCCAGCCTGCGATGTCCTTGGTGAAGGGCAGCGCGGCGGCGCAGCCCGGCTCCAGTTCGAGCTTCTGCCCGCGCGGCGCCGCGTCGGGCTTCAAGGTCAGAACGCAGGTCTTGCTGCGCTCGGTGGTCGCGAGCTCCCACTGGCCGATCATCGCCTTCTTCAGGCTGGTCGCATCCTGCGCAACGGCAGGGATCACAGCCACCGACGACGAAAGCGCGATCAGCAAGGAGAGAGCTCGGTTCATCAGCGGCCTTTCACCGGCGTTTCGGGAACGGGCGTCAGCGGTGGCTTGCCGGCGAACCAGACCTTCAGGTTGTCGACCACCAACTGATCCATCGCGTTGCGGGTTACAATGGCAGCCGAGCCGATGTGTGGCAGCAGCACGACATTATCCATCGCCTTGAGCTCGTCGGGGACCGCCGGCTCCTTCTCGAACACGTCGAGGCCGGCGGCCAGGATGGTGCCGGACTTCAGCGCATCGACCAGCGCCGCCTCGTCGATCACCGAACCGCGGGCGACGTTGACGACGACGCCGCGCGGTCCGAGCGCCTTCAGCACCTCGGCATTGACGATTTTGTTGGTGCTGGCGCCGCCGGGAACGATCACGACCAGGGTGTCGACGTCCTTCGCCATCTGCAGCAGGTCGGGATAGTGCTTGTTGGCGACGCCGGCGGCGGCATTGCGCGAATGATAGACGACGGGCACCAGCGAGGCTTCGAGCCGGCGCGCGATCGCCTGGCCGATGCGACCCATGCCGACCATGCCGACGGTGCGGTCGCGCAGCGAGCCGACGCTGAGCGGATACGGCTTTGACGTCCATTCGCCCGAGCGCACGAAGCGGTCGGCCTTGATGAACTCGCGGCAGGTCGCGATCAGCAGGCCGAGCGCGACGTCGGCGACCTCCTCGGTCAGCACGTCCGGYGTGTTGGTGACRACGATGCCGTGCTGACCGGCGTGGGCGGCTGCGATGTGATCGTAGCCGACGCCGAAGCTCGCGATGATCTCCAGCCTGGGCAGCGAGGCCATCACGGCGGCATCGGTCTTCACGGTGTGGAAGGTCACGGCGACGCCGCGGATCCGGCCCTTCACCTCCGCCGGCAGCGCTTCGAGATCGGCCTGCGTCGTCGCWTGGTGCACGTTGAAGCTGTCCGGGAACCCTTTCTCCAGGATCGGCCGCAGCGGCCCATAGATCAGAACATCGATCTTGTCAGACGAAGTGGCCGCCATCAGYTGTCCTTTCCAAGCGCGCTCTCATGCCAGCGCCGCAAAACGAGGTGGGAAACTAGCGCCAGCAAGCCATAGATGACAATCCCGGCGACCGACAGCAGCACCAGCGCTGCGAACATGCGGGGGATGTTGAGTCGGTAACCCGATTCCGCGATGCGATAGGCAAGGCCCGAGCCGGCACCGGCGCTGCCCGCGGCGATCTCGGCGACGACGGCACCGATCAGCGACAGGCCACCGGCGATGCGCAGCCCACCGAGAATATAGGGCAAGGCGGCGGGCAGCTTCAGATAGCGCAAGGTCTGCCAGCGCGAGGCGCCATACAATTGGAACAGACCGGCGAGATTGCGRTCGACCGAGTTGAGCCCGAGCGCGGTGTTGGACAGCACTGGAAAAAAGCCGACGATCCAGGCGCAGGTCACCACCGCCGTCTGCTGCGGCAGATAGATCAGCAGCAGCGGCGCAATCGCGATCACGGGCGTCACCTGCAGCACAACGGCGTAGGGAAACAGCGCCCATTCCAGCCAGCGCGACTGATTGAAGAGCAGCGCCAGCGCGATGCCGCCAAGGGCTGCGGCGATGAAACCTTCCAGCGTCGTGATGAGCGTGGTCAGCAGCGACTGCGCCAGTATGTCCCAGTCGCTGACCAGCGTCTTCAACACCAACAGCGGTCCCGGCAGCACATAAGGCTGGATCCCATTGAGGCGCACCACCACCTCCCACGCCGTCAGCGCCGCAACGAAGACGACAGCCGGAACGGCCAGGCTCGCCAGCCGCGCACCGGAGACGAATGCGCCTCGCTCACGGGGGCCGGTCACAGCGCATGCACTCCGGTATAGGCCGGCGCCAGGGCATCCGAGACGCGGCGGCAATAGCCGGCATAAGCGGCGGATGCGCGGAACGCATCATCCCGCGGCGCATCGGCGTCGATCTTGATCTCGGCACTGAGCCGGCCCGGCCGCGCCGTCATCACCAGCACGCGCTGCGACAGATAGACCGACTCGAACACCGAATGGGTGACGAACAACACGGTCATGCTGAGGCTGCGCCATAGCGCCAGCAGGTCGTTATTGAGGCGGAAACGCGTGATCTCGTCGAGCGCCGCGAACGGCTCGTCCATCAAGAGAATGTCCGRCCGCGTCACCAGCGCCCGCGCCAGCGACGCCCGCATCTTCATGCCGCCGGACAATTCGCGCGGAAAGGCATCGGCAAARTCGGACAGGCCGACCTGCGCCAGCGCCGCATCGATGCCCGTTCGCGCCTCGGCCGCCGGCACATGGGCAAGCTTCAGCGGCAGACCGACATTGTCGCGCACGCTGGTCCAGGGCATCAGCGTCGGCTCCTGGAACACGAAGCCGATGCGATGGCCGGGGCGGGGTGCCGAGGACGCCGCGGCAATGTCGAGCGTGCCGCTGCTCGGGCTGGCCAATCCCGCGATCAGCCGCAGCGCCGTCGACTTGCCGCAGCCGGACGGGCCGAGCAGCGAGACGAAYTCGCCCCTGCCGATCGAAAKATCAATCGGCCCGAGCGCAGCGACGCCGGACTCATAGATCTTGGTTACGCCGCGCAGGCGCACCGCGACATCGGCGGCACGCTCGGGCGAAGGGGACGAGCTCATCTGCTGAAAGCGCCGGTCACGCGTCCTACTTCTTCGGCCGGAGATCGACGCCGACGCCCTTGTTGACGAAACGCAAGGTGTAGGATTTGCGATAATCGACGGTCGGCTTGACCACGCCCGCCCGGACCATCTTGTCGAAGAAGCTGGTGATGCGCTCCTCGGTCATGGCGCCGATGCCCTTCTCCACGCTGTCGCCGGAATCGACGATGCCGTACTCTTTCATCTTGGCMACCGAATAGGCCAGCAGGTCGTCGGTCATCTCCGGGTTCATCTTCTTGATCAGCGCATTGCCTGCAGAGTTGTCGCCATAGATGTAATTGTACCAGCCGATGATCGAGGCATCGACGAAGCGCTGGACCAGGTCCGGCTTGCTCTCGATCAGGTCGCGCCGCGTCTCGATCAAGGTCGAATAGGTGTTGAAGCCGTAATCGGCGAGCAGGATCACGCCCGGCTTGAAGCCTGCAGCGCGCTCGACCGCGAACGGCTCCGACGTGACATAGCCCTGCATCGCGCTCTGGGCGGTGGCGATGAAAGGCTGCGGATTGAAGGTATAGGGCCGGACGTTCTTCTCGGAGAAGCCGTATTCCGACTTCAGCCATTGATAATAGCTGGAAATGCCCTCCTTGGAGACGAACAGGGTCAGCGGCTTCAGTTCGTCCAGCTTGGTGATCTTGGACTCCGGATGCGTCAGGAACACCTGCGGGTCCTTCTGGAACATCGCCGCGATCGACACCACCGGCACGTTGTTGGCGACCGCATCGAACGCCATCAGCGTGTTCGCCGCCATGAAGAACTCGATCTTGCCGGAAATCAGCAGCATCCGGTTGTTCTCGTTGGGACCGCCGGGCACGATGGTCACGTCGAGGCCGTAGCGCTTGTAGGTGCCGTCGGCGACCGCCTGGAAGAAGCCGCCATGCTCGGCCTCGGCCACCCAATTGGTGCCGAACGAGACCTTGTCGAGGGTCTGGGCCTGGACGGCCCCGACCATCGCGCCCGCGACCAGCCATGCCGCCATTAACGTTCGCGACAGAAGCGCCTGCGCCATGTCTGGTCTCCCCGGTTCTTTCAGGCTGAACATGCTAAGATTGGTCACGTGATAACTACCCTGCCCGACGGACGAAGGAAACTGCCCGCGCGATGACCCTGCCCCGCGACTGGACCGAGCTACATTGGCCCGCTTTCGGAACGTCCACCTCGGGAACGCCCGAGGCGGCGCGCTGGATCGCGGTGCTGCCGCTGGCCGCCACCGAGCAGCATGGGCCGCATCTTCCCCTGGGCACGGATGTCTACATTGCGAGCGCCTATCTTGCCCGAGTCCGCACGTTGCTGCCGGCAACGCTGCCGGTGACGATCCTGCCGGTGCAGCCGGTCGGCATCTCGACCGAGCATATCGATTATCCGGGCACGCTGACCGTACCGACCGAGATCGCGCTGCAGAGCTGGCGGGCGATCGGCGACAGCGTCGCGCGCGCCGGCCTCCGCAAGCTGGTGATCGTCACCAGCCATGGCGGCAACAGCGCCGCGATGACCCTGGTCGCCCAGGAACTGCGCGCCGTCCATCGCATGCTGGTGGTGACGACGTCATGGTCGCGCTTCGGCGTCCCCGACGGCCTGTTTTCTGCCGACGAGATGCGCCACGGCATCCATGGCGGCGCGGTCGAAACCTCGATCATGCTCGCCTGCCATCCGGAGCTGGTACGAAGTGAAGCCATCGCCGATTTCGCATCGTCGGCTGCCGAGATGGAAAAGACCTATCGCGTCTTGTCGACGCAGCGGCCGGCACCGCTCGCCTGGCAGACGCAGGATCTCAATGCGAGCGGTGCGGTCGGCGACGCCACGCAGGCCTCGGCCGAAAAGGGCGAGCGCGTGCTCGCACACGGCGCACGCGCGTTCTGCACGCTGCTGGAGGAGGTCGGACACTTCGACGTGAACAGGCTTGCCGCCGGCCCGCTTGCACGTCTTTGAACTTCTCCCAACCCCTTCAGCGGCATCACAAATTTTCCGMGCGCCCCGATGGCGATCGGGCGATTCGAACCGCTTTCGAGAAGCCTCCGTCCAATTGTGCAAGCGGCCGGCTACCGGCCGCTCCAACGCAAAACAGGAGCTTTCATCATGTCGATCAGGACCAGGATTACCGCCCTCGCGCTTGCCACGCTCGCCGTCACCGGCAGTGTCGCAGCGACCTCCACCCCTGCCGAGGCTCACGGCTTTCATCACTGGGGCTGGGGCGTCGGCGCCGGCCTCGTCGGAGCCGCTGTCGTCGGCAGCGCTATCGCCGCCAGCAACGAGGGCCCTTACTACGGCGGCTATCGCTMTTGCCGCTGGGTGCCGCAATACGACGTCTACGGCCAGTATGTCGGTCGCGTCCGGACCTGCCGCTATTGATGGTCCTGGAGTGACGGCCACCATTGGCGGAGCAGCCTGTCCCTCTCTTCCCCTGGCCCCGCCGCCGATCCTCATCGGCCGATTAGATGTTTTGACAGCCCGTCCGGCCGCCCCGGACGGGCTGCTTCTTTTACAGACAGCCCCAATACAGACAGCCCCAAGGGAAGACGCCCGAACGTTCACCGCGATCTTGCTTTTGCAAATTAATCGCAATAAAGATGATCCACAAATCGCCCCTGGTCATCCACATTTCCGGTCGATCATGGGCGACTTCGTAATCTTCTCGTGACTGTGCGCGGGCAATGGGGTTCTGAATCGGCTCGCGCCGTGAGCTTTGCTTTGGGGACTCTGCCACCATGATTCGCTCGAACCGCACCTGGGACATGGTCCTGGCCGGCACCATTGCCGCGCTTGGTCCGTTGGCAGCGCCGGCTGCCGCCGCCGATCTCCCGGTCAAGGCGCGGATGGCGCAGACCGTGTTCGACTGGAGCGGGATCTATGTCGGCGCGCACGCCGGCTACACGCGTGACCATGCCCAGGCCTCCCTGATTGATCCGATCGGCGGAGCAGGCGCGGGCAGCCGGTTCAGCGGCCTCACCGGCGGCGTGCAGGCCGGCTACAACTGGGTGACCCGCTCCGGCCTGCTGCTCGGATTCGAAGGCGACTTCAGCTTCCCGAACTCGCTGACCTCCAACCACACCGTCGCAATGCTGAACAGGCCGGGATCGAGCGTGTCCGAGCTGTGGGATTATGTCGCATCGGCACGCGGCCGGATCGGCTACGCCCAGGGCGACTGGCTGGTCTATGCCACCGGCGGCCTTGCATGGACCGGGGGCCGCTTCATCAACACGACGGCGGCGGGCGACGAGAAGCTGCTGACGACGCGGGTCGGCTGGACGGCCGGCGCCGGCATCGAGCGCGCCTTCGCGCCGCATTGGAGCTGGCGGCTGGAATATCTCTACAGCCAGTTCGAGAACGGCGGCGTGCGCTTCTCCAACGGCGCCAGCTACACTTCCACGCTCGAATTTCAGACCTTGCGCGTCGGGCTCAACCGCAAGCTCGATTTTGCAGACGGCCCGGATCTCAAGCTCAAGAGCGATCCGTCCGATCCAGAGTCGGATCGCTGGGAGATCCATGGCCAGGCCACCGTCATCGGCCAGGGATATCCGTCGTTTCGTGCTCCCTACACCGGCACCAACAGCCTGACCCCGGCACGMCAGTTCCAGGAAACCTGGAGCAACAGCCTGTTCATCAATGCGCGGCTGTGGGACGGCGGCGAGGTCTATTACAATCCCGAACTGCTGCAGGGCTTCGGCCTCAGCAACACGGTCGGGCTYGGCGGCTTCGCCAATGGCGAGGCGCAGAAGTCTGACTTTCCCTATCCGCACTACAACACCTCGCGGCTTTTCCTGCGCCAGACCTTCGGCTTCGGCGGCGAGCAGGAGCAGCTCGGCTCCGGCCAGTTGCAGCTCTCCGGCAAGCAGGACGTGTCGCGGCTCACCTTGCAGATCGGCAAATTCCCCGTGCTCGACGTGTTCGACGGCAACGCCTACGCCAAGGACGCGCGCAAGGACTTCATGAACTGGTCGATCTGGGCGCCCGGCGCGTTCGACTATGCGGCCGACAAGCTCGGCCTGACCTATGGCGCGACCGCCGAGCTGAACCAGAAGAGCTGGGCGCTGCGCTCCGGCTACTTCCTGATGGACGCGGTCTCGAACTCGAACAATTTCGACATGAACGTCTTCCGCCGCGGCAGCTACGTCGTCGAGCTGGAGATGCGCTATCAGTTGTTCTCGCAGCCAGGGCATCTGCGCACCATCGGCTGGTTCAACAGCGTGTTCTCCGGCAGCTATCGCGAAACGCTCGACAATCCCGCGCTCAATGCCGACATCAGCCAGACCCGCCGCGGCCGCAGCAAATATGGCTATGTCGTCAGCTTCGACCAGGCGCTATCGGACGAGTTCGGCCTGTTCGGCCGCTGGAGCTGGAACGACGGCAAGACCGAGATCATGGCCTTCACCGACATCGACAACAGCCTGTCGCTCGGCGCCTCGATCAAGGGCAACCGCTGGGGCCGCCCCGACGACACGATCGGCCTCGCCGGTGTGACCAACGGCCTGTCGCGCGACCACCGCGCCTTCCTTGCCGCAGGCGGCCTGGGCCCGCTGATCGGCGACGGCGCATTGAACTATCGCCGCGAGAGCATCATCGAGGCCTACTACGCTTACTCGATCAACAAGTACCTGACCTTCACGGCCGACTATCAGTTCGTCAACAACCCCGCCTACAACGCCGACCGCGGCCCGGTCTCGATCTTCTCGGGACGGCTGCACGGGGATTTCTGAGGCCAGCCTGCTCGCACGGYGCGGCACTCAGCATCTGGATGCCGGTACGAGCCACACCGCGCGCTCCACAATCGCCGTCATCCCGGGCMAGCCCTGCCCGGCGCACCAGCKYCGGCGGGGTGCCGCCAAACGCTTGCCCGGGATAACAGCGGGGTTTWGGYCCCACCGGTGCCTGTCCTGCCAAGTCGACCGCCGCCGCAGGCCGCCATGCGGCCACCGCACAGGCAATGGGCGCCTGCCATCCCCATATGCTAGGACCTGTTTCCATTCCCGCCCCTCCGGGCGCCACACCAGGTCGCAATGCTCTCMGCCGAACTCGCCATCATCGTCGTCCTCATCGTCGTCAACGGCCTGTTGTCGATGTCTGAACTCGCGATCGTGTCRTCGCGGCCAGCCCGGCTGGCGATGCTGGCCGAAAAGGGCATCGGTGGCGCACGGCGGGCGCTGGCGCTGGCGTCCGATCCCGGCCGCTTCCTGTCGACCGTCCAGATCGGCATCACCCTGGTCGGCGTGCTCTCGGGCGCGTTCTCCGGCGCGACGCTCGGCCAGCGCCTGGCGCAATGGCTGCTGGAGCTCGGACTGTCCGCATCYGTCGCCGATATCGTCGGCGTCGGCCTGGTCGTCACCATCATCACCTATGCGACCCTGATCGTCGGCGAGCTGGTGCCGAAGCAGCTGGCGCTGCGCGATCCCGAAGCGATTGCGGTGCGCGTCGCGCCCGCGATGCAGGTGCTCGCAAAGGTGTCGCTGCCGCTGGTGGTGCTGCTGGATATGTCCGGCAAGCTGATCCTGGCGCTGCTCGGCCGGTCTGGCGAGGCCGAGGAAAAAGTCTCGGAAGCGGAGATTCACCATCTGGTGCGCGAGGCCGAGACCGCCGGCGTGCTCGAGCCCGGCGAGAAGGAGATGATCGCCGGTGTCATGCGGCTCGGCGACCGCCCGGTCGGCGCCATCATGACGCCGCGCCCGGAGGTCGATGTCGTCGATCTCAACGATGATCCCAAGGCGATCCGCGAATTGCTCGCCCGGAGCCCGCATTCTCGGCTACCCGTGTCCGACGGCGAGCGCGACCGTCCGATCGGCGTCCTGCAGGCCAAGGACCTGCTGGCCGCCTATCTGCGTGACGAGACGCCGGATCTGCGCAGCCTGGTGCGCGAGGTGCCGATCATTCCCTCGACGGTCGACGCCCGCGACGTCATTGCGATTCTCAAGGTCGCCCCCGTGCATATGGGGCTGGTGCATGACGAGTACGGCGCGTTCGAGGGGGTCGTGACGGCGGCGGACATTCTGGAATCCATCGTCGGCGCCTTCTCTTCCGAGGAAGGCCCCCCTGAGCCGGCCTGTGTCCGGCGCGACGACGGCTCGCTGCTGGTCTCCGGCTGGATGCCGCTCGACGAGTTCGCCGATCTGCTCGCGATCGAGGTGCCGCCGCATCGCGGCTATCACACCGTGGCCGGCCTGGTGCTGCAGCACTTCGGCAGCGTGCCGGAGGTCGGCCAGAGTTTTGAACTGGACGGCTGGCGCTTCGAGATCGTCGACCTCGACGGCCGCCGCATCGACAAGATCCTGGCCACGAAGCTGGCAGCGGACGGCGGCGAGCCGAATGTGGGGTAGCGCGTTTCGCAACTGACGCGCTGTCTGCCGGGGTTAGGGTCGACGACCGTGCATGACCAGGATATCCGACGTCGCGGGAACGTGAAGATGCGGCCGGCGTATCCTTTGATAGGCCGGCACAGGGGGCCAGTTCCGGCGGTCCCCGCTTGCAATCAAACCATCACACAGCGCACTTAGGGTGCGGATTCGGCTGGCAGATCCGCCGGCTCGAACCAGCTCTCAGCGCCATCACAAGGAGACCCCCGCAGCCACCGCCGATGGTTGCGGGACGACACGAGACACGCAGATGATGCTCCAGGATTTTCGGACGGCCGTGCTGCGAGAGACCGTGCGCCCCAACATCTGGGACGTGGTCGCGCTGATCATCGTGGTCGGCGCGATGGTGCTGATCGTCTATGGCGGCGAGCAGACCACGCAGCCGTTGTCGGCGCTGGACACCGCCCCGGTCTCGCTCGACCCGTCCAACCTGCCGCTCTACGCGCTGCGCACCACCTTGCGCATGCTGCTGGCCATCACCTGCTCGCTGGTCTTCACCTTCGTCTACGCCGCGCTGGCGGCCAAGAGCCGGCGCGCCGAGATCGTGCTGATCCCGCTGCTCGACATCCTGCAATCGGTGCCGATCCTCGGCTTCCTGACCTTCACCGTCGTGTTCTTCATGAACCTGTTCCCGGGGAAGGTGCTGGGCGCGGAGCTTGCCTGYGTCTTCGCGATCTTCACCAGCCAGGCCTGGAACATGACCTTCAGCATGTACCAGTCGATGCGCAACGTGCCGAAGGATCTCGAGGAGGCCACGCGCAGCTTCCACCTCTCCGGCTGGCAGCGGTTCTGGCGGCTCGACGTGCCCTATGCGATGCCGGGCCTGATCTGGAATGCGATGATGTCGATGTCCGGCGGCTGGTTCTTCGTCGTGGCGTCGGAGGCGATCACCGTCGGCAACACCACCGTCACGCTGCCCGGCATCGGCTCCTATGTCGCGCTGGCGATTCAGCAGAAGGACCTCGCCGCGATCGGCGCTGCGCTATTGACCATGCTGCTGGTSATCACSGCSTATGACCAGCTGCTGTTCCGCCCGATCGTSGCCTGGGCCGACAAATTCCGCTTCGAGCAGACSGCCTCSGGCGATCCGCCGAGTTCGTGGATGCTCGATCTGTTCCGGCGCACGCGCGCATTGCGCAAGCTGTCCGTACCTTTCGCAGCGCTCAATCGCGCGTTCTCCAACCTGCGCCTCAACTGGCCGACGGCRTGGAGCGGACCGGTGCGCCGCGCGCCGCCGTCGCAGCTTGTCGACGGCCTCTGGCTCGCGGTCGTGGTGATCGGCTGCGCCTATGCCGGCTGGAAGACCTATCTCTACCTCTCGGCGACCCTGGCGCCCTCCGACGTCCTCAGCGCGACCGGCTACGGCTTGATCACGCTGATCCGCGTCGCCGTGCTGATCGCGCTGGCCTCGCTGATCTGGGTTCCCGTCGGTGTCTGGATCGGACTGCGGCCRAAGCTCGCCGAGCGCATCCAGCCGCTGGCGCAATTCCTCGCGGCTTTCCCGGCCAATCTCGCCTTCCCGGTCTTCGTCGTGCTGATCGTGCGYTACGGTCTCAATGCCAATGTCTGGCTGAGCCCGCTGATGATCCTGGGCACGCAGTGGTACATTCTGTTCAACGTCATCGCCGGCGCCAGCGCCTTCCCGACCGACCTGCGCGARGCCGCGGCGAGCCTGCACCTCACCGGCTGGCGCTGGTGGTTCAAGGTCGTGCTGCCGGGCGTCTTCCCCTATTACATCACGGGTGCAATCACCGCCTCCGGCGGCTCGTGGAACGCGGCGATCGTCGCCGAGGTCGCGAGCTGGGGCGACACTCATCTCACCGCCTCGGGGCTCGGMGCCTATATTGCGGCTGCGACCGAGCGCGGCGATTTCCCGCGCGTCGTGCTCGGCATCGCCGTGATGTGCATTCTCGTCACTCTGTTCAACCGGCTGCTGTGGCGGCCGCTCTATGCCTTCGGCGAACGCCGGCTGCGGCTCGGCTGACCGGGAGAGATGTTCATGCGCGACCAGGTCAAAGARACATCGCTGATCGAGATCAAGAGCGTCAGCCGGCTGTTTCCAAAGGGCAGCGGCGAGGATCTCATCGTGCTGGAGAAGGTCGATCTGACGATCCGCGCCGGCGAGATCGTCGGTCTGCTCGGACGCTCCGGSTCGGGCAAATCGACCCTGCTGCGGATCATCGCCGGGTTGGTGTCGCCCTCCTCGGGMSAAGCGACATGCCGCGGCGAAACGATCGCGGGCCCGCCGCGCGGTGTCGCCATGGTGTTTCAATCCTTCGCGCTGTTTCCCTGGCTGACCGTGCTGCAGAATGTCGAACTCGGCCTCGAGGCGCTCGGTATCGACAGCGCCGAGCGGCGCAAGCGCGCGCTGGCGGCGATCGACCTGATCGGTCTCGACGGCTTCGAATCCGCCTTCCCGAAGGAGCTCTCCGGCGGCATGCGCCAGCGCGTCGGCTTCGCCCGCGCGCTGGTCGTGCATCCCGACCTGCTGCTGATGGACGAGCCGTTCTCCGCGCTCGACGTGCTGACCGCCGAGACCCTGCGCACCGACCTCGTCGATCTCTGGATCGACGGACGGCTGCCGATCAAATCGGTGCTGATGGTGACGCACAACATCGAGGAGGCGGTGCTGATGTGCGACCGCATCCTGGTGTTCTCCTCCAATCCCGGCCGCGTCGCCGCCGAGTTCAAGGTCGACCTGCCGCATCCGCGCAACCGGCTCGAYCCGGCRTTCCGCCAGCTGGTCGACAGCCTCTATGCCCGCATGACGCAGCGGCCCGAGCCGAAGCTGCCGAGCACCGCGAACGCCGGCGTCGGCATGGTGCTCAGCCATGTCTCCTCCAACTCGATCTCCGGCCTGATCGAGGCGCTGGCCGGCGAACCCTNGCCGAGCACCGCGAACGCCGGCGTCGGCATGGTGCTCAGCCATGTCTCCTCCAACTCGATCTCCGGCCTGATCGAGGCGCTGGCCGGCGAACCCTATAATGGCCACGCCGATCTGCCGGTGCTCGCCGGACATCTGCAGCTCGAGGTCGACGAGATCTTTCCGCTGGCCGAGGCGTTGCAGCTGTTGCGCTTCGCCCATCTCAGCGAGGGCGACCTGACCCTGACGGAGGCCGGCCAGCGCTTCGCGCATCTCGAGACCGACGAGCGCAAGAAGCTGTTCGCGGCGCATCTGATGGAGAACGTGCCGCTGATGGGCCTGATCCGTCGCGTGCTCGACGATCGCCCCTCGCACGCCGCCCCCGCCGCGCGCTTCCGCATCGAGCTCGAGGACTACATGTCCGARCAATATGCCGACGAGACCCTGCAGACCATCGTCTCCTGGGGGCGCTACGCCGAGCTGTTCGCCTATGACGAGCAGTCCGAGACGTTCAGCCTSGAAAAYCCGCATTGAGCCTTGCGGCGTCACGGCGCGATGGTCAGGGTCGCTTTCATGTTCGGGTGAAAGCGGCAATAGTAGTCGACCGTGCCTGCCTTCTTGAGCACCGAGCTGACTGTCTTGCTGGGCGGCAGAGTGACGTCAAAATTGCCATTCTGCGCSGTCGCCGTATGGGTCAGCGCATCCTTGTTGATCCATTCGACTGTGTCGCCGACCTTGGCCAAAGCCATGGTCGGCGAGAACACGAGCTTGTCTATCGTAATCCGGATCGAGGCCGCGCGCGCCGGAACGATCAGGCCGAGCANGCCGACCTTGGCCAAAGCCATGGTCGGCGAGAACACGAGCTTGTCTATCGTAATCCGGATCGAGGCCGCGCGCGCCGGAACGATCAGGCCGAGCAMGACCACACTCAGGAGAGCAATACGCTCGGGAAACATGGGCTGATCCTACTTCAGATCCGCCGCGACATGCTCGGCATGCTGCTCGTGTCCCTGAAACAGCTTTAGGCCGGCCTGCAGAAGCTCCTTCAGCTCGGGGTTGCTTGCCGACGGAATGAGCTGCGTGTCCAGCGCACCGTTCACCGTCTTATGGTAGGCGACCTCGTTGGTGATATAGGCCTTGTCGAATGCGGCACCCTTGAGCTTGCCCAGTTCGTCGAGCRTCTCGCTGGCCTGTTTCGACAGCGCGCGGCTGGTGTCGTTGTCTTCAGGCGTGACCTTCAGCTTCTTGACGAGCGCGAGGGCCTGCATGTTGACCGCCTCGTGATCGCGCACCATGCCTTGCGCGAACTCCTTGACTTCCTTGCTGCTGGCCTTGYCCAACGCCTGCTTCGCCGCCTTGATGTCGATTTCACCGGCCGTGTAGGCGATATGCGCAATCTGCGGATCGCTGAGCTTGGCGCCTTGGGACAGCCCGACGCTGCTCGTGAGGCAGAGCATGACGATAGTCGTGCCGATACGCTTGAACATGGCTTCAATCTCCTGTGCCGCCGGATCTCGTCGCCGGCGGGTGAATGGCTGCACAGCGATTGGATGAAAAATCTCCGCCGGCGTTCCCGAGAATCTTCAGGTCGAAAGTCCCAGACGCCGGAGCACGGCATCCGTCAGCCGCTCGCAGCGCTGTCCGGCAAAGGGAAACGCGTCCAGAAGGACGGGGCCGATTTCCTTCTCGACGTTCWCGCGCAGCATACCGCGGGCACGATGCAGGCGCGTCTTGACGGTCTCGGGCTTCAATCCGAGCAGGTCCGCCGTCTCGTCGATGCTCATCTCCTCGATGACCCGGGCGATGAACACGAGGCGAAACGGCTCGGACAAATCATCGATGGCCTGCTCGACGACGGCCTGGATCTGGCGCTGCGCCACGGACTTCTCCGGATCGYTCGATGTTGCGCGGAAYTCGATCACCTCGGCGCCCGACTTGTCCTCTCGCTGCTCGTCCAATGGCAAGGCCGGCCGCGCTCCACGCAGGCGCCCCATCGCCTCGTTCATCGCAATCCGAACCAGCCACGTCGACAGGCTGGACTGGCCGCGAAACTCGCCGAGATGGGTGAGCGCACGGACATAGGTGTCCTGCACGACATCCTCCGCCTCGCTGTCATTGCGCAAAATTCCGCGGGCGATCCGGAACAGRCGGCGGTTGTTGGCCTGCAGGATGGCYCGAATGGCGGCCTCGTCGCGGGCTCTCGCCCGTCGGATCAGGTCATCCTCGCCGCTCGGCACCGCAGAGGCTGTGGTGGTCCAAGGCATTGTCGATCATCCCAGCTGAGCACACCTGGCTTAGATGGAATTCGAGCCCGGAGGTTCCCAAAAAAGATCGCGCGAGGCGCCTCACTGCACCGCCGCGAACGTGTCCGGACGCGCCATCGCCCAGGCGTCGCGGAAGCGGACATCCTGGGTGCCGTCGAGCAGTTCGCCTGGGCGTAGTGACGGATAGAGCTTGGCAAACGAGGCGACCTCCGTGGTCGAGGTCCGCTGCGAGAAATGGATCGGGCGCAGGTCCTGCGGATGTTCAAGGCCGGCGGCAGCGAGCAGTTCGGCCAGCGCATGCAGGGTCGCATGATGATAGTTGTAGACGCGATCGACCTTGTGCGGCACGACCAGCGCGCGGGCCCGCGTCGGATCCTGCGTVGCGACGCCGGTCGGACAGCGGTCGGTGTGGCAGCTCAGCGACTGGATGCARCCGAGCGCGAACATGAAGCCGCGGGCGGAATTGCACCAGTCGGCGCCGATCGACATCGCCCGCGCCATATCGAACGCGGTGGCGACCTTGCCGGAGGCGCCGATCTTGATGCGGTCGCGCACATTCAGCCCGATCAGYGCATTGTGCACGAAGTTGACGCCCTCRCGCATCGGCATGCCCAGATGGTCCATGAACTCCAGCGGCGCCGCACCGGTRCCGCCCTCATTGCCGTCGACGACGATGAAATCCGGATAGATGCSGGTCTCGAGCATCGCCTTGCAGATCGCGAGGAATTCCCAGGGGTGGCCGATGCACAGCTTGAAGCCGGCCGGCTTGCCGCCCGACAGCCGCCGCATCTCGCCGATGAACTGCATCATGCCGATCGGCGTCGAGAAGGCGCGATGCGCTGGGGGCGAGATGCAGTCCTCGCCCATGGCGACGCCGCGGATCTTGGAGATTTCCTCCGACACCTTCGCSGCCGGCARCACGCCGCCATGGCCGGGCTTGGCGCCCTGGCTGACCTTGAGCTCGACCATCTTGATCTGCTCGGTCGCCGCAACCCGCGCGAAGGCGTCGGGATCGAAGCTGCCGTCGCGATGCCGGCAGCCGAAATAGCCGGAGCCGATTTCCCAGATGATGTCCCCGCCCATTTCGGCGTGATACGGACTGAAGCCGCCTTCGCCGGTATCATGCGCAAAGCCGCCGCGCTTGGCGCCGCCGTTCAGCGCGCGCACCGCGTTCGGGCTCAAGGCGCCGAAGCTCATCGCCGAGATGTTGAAGACGGAGGCCGAATACGGCTTGGCACAATCAGGCCCGCCGATGGTGATGCGGTATTTCTCCTCGGCACGCGGCTTGGGGGCCACCGAGTGATGCATCCACTCATAGCCCTCGCGATAGACGTCTTCCTGGGTRCCGAACGGCCGCTTGTCGAGCACCATCTTGGCRCGCTGATAGACCACCGCGCGGGTGTCGCGCGAGAACGGCATGCCGTCCTTCTCGCTCTCGAAGAAATACTGCCGCATCTCCGGCCGGATCTCTTCGAGCAGGAAACGCAGATGTGCTGAAATCGGATAATTGCGCAGGACGGCGTGACTGCTCTGCAAGAGATCSCGCACGCCGAGCAGCGTCAGCGCACCGAAGATCAGCAGGGGAATGAGGACAAGATCGAGGATCTTGCGGTCGTAGACGCCGAGAATGAGCAGCAGCGCCGTCGCCGAAGCACAGATCGTCAGCACGAYATAGCGCGGTGAGAACGGAAGCAGCAGCGTATCCATGGGGAGGCCTCAGGGCGGCTCGCGAAAGGTCGATCATCACGATACTACGCGTATCGCGAAACATTCGTTACACAAGCACGCGCGATCGGCCGCCGCTCTGATCACGACGTCGACAGCCGCAGGCCACCCGCTGCGGCGCTGCGGTATCGGTCCGCCGCGCCGGACCGGCCTCCCGAGACGCGGACAGGGCAGCCGGCGATTTGAGGCGGCAGCCGCTTACCCCTCKGCGAACAGCCCGGCATGGGCTTCGCGCAACTGCCGCTTCAGCAGCTTGCCGCTTGGATTTTTCGGCAGCGCATCAACGAACACGACCCGCTTCGGCGTCTTGAAGGTCGCAAGCTTGGCCGATRCCTGCTTCAGCACCGCCTCTTCCGTCAGATCGCAGCCCGACTTCACCACCACCATCGCAACCACGGCCTCGACCCAGCGTGGATGCGGCAGGCCGACGACGGCGACCTCCGACACTTCCGGGATCAGATACAGCGCCTCCTCGACCTCGCGGCTGGCGACGTTCTCGCCGCCGGTCTTGATCATGTCCTTCTTGCGGTCGACGATGGTGATGTAGCCTTCCTCGTCGATGGTCGCGAGATCGCCGGAGTGGAACCAGCCGCCCTGGAAGGCCGCCGCGGTACGCTCGTCGTCGTGGAAATAACCGAGCATCAGATGCGGCGAGCGGTGCACGACCTCGCCGACCTCGCCTGGCGCGACGTCGTTCATGTCGTCATCGACGACCCGGGTCTCGACATTGAGTACGGCGCGGCCGCAAGAGCCGGGCTTACGCAGCTGGTCCTCAGGACCGAGCATCGTCGCCAGCGGGGCGATCTCCGTCTGGCCATACAGATTCCACAAGCGCACCTTCGGCAGCCGCTGCGCCAGCTCGCGCAACACCTCGACCGGCATGATCGATGCGCCATAATAGCCTTTGCGCAAGGTCGAGACGTCGGTGGTCTCGAACAGCGGCGAGCGCAGGAYCGAGATCCACACGGTCGGCGGCGCGAAGAACGAGGTGATGCGGTASTTCGCGATCAGCGGCAGCAGATTGTCCGGTGTCGGGAATGCGGTGATGATGTTGGTGGCGCCGACATAGATCGAGGGRCCGAAGAACACATCGAGCTGCGCGCAGTGATAGAGCGGCAGTGCATGCAGCGTCACGTCCTCGGCGGCGATGCCGGCATCGACCACGCAGCTGACATACTGCCAGATGACCGCGTCATGGGTCAGCATCGCGCCTTTCGGCAGCGACTCCGTGCCGGAGGTGTAGACGATCTGCGCGACGTCGCTGCCGGCAATCTCGACGGCCGGCACTTGCGCCKTGGACGAGGCAAGATCGGCGAAATCGATCATATCCGTCTGCCGCTCACTGGGCYCTTCCGACGGCAGCCAAATGAGCTGCTCCACGGCCGGCGCCAGCGCCTTGGCGTCGCGCGCCACTCCGGCAAAGCCGCTGTCGGTGGCCAGCATCCGCGCGCCGGCATGCTTGAGGATGTAGGCAACCTCCTCCGGCTTCAGCATGAAGTTGATCGGCACCAGCACGGCCCCGAGCCGCGCCAGCGCGAAGCGCAGGGCGGCAAATGCATGCGAATTTCGGGCGAGGATGGCGACGCGCTCGCCCTTGACGACGCCGCGGGCGGCGAGGCCGGCCGCGAGGCGGTCAACGATGGCGTTGAACTCGGCATAGGTCCAGCTGGTCTCGCCGCAGATGACGGCGGTCTTGCCCGGCGTGCGCGCCGCGCYCCGCCGCAGGAGGTCACCGAGCGTTTGCCTGCGAACGATGGAATCCATGGCCGTTCCCCTTGCTGTCACGGGGATGGCCGCCGTTCGGGCAATCCAACTCCCCTCCCTTCGCGCCGGACGTCTGAGGGTCCGGTTCTGCGCGTGAAAATCGCACAGCCAGTTCCACGCGTGCAAGGAGGATATTGCCAACAAAAAGAGCGCCCCGATTGCGTCGAGGCGCTCTTTGACGACGTCCAGGATCGGACGGTTCGCGGCTCAGCGCTCGACGAACGCCTTCTCGATCACGAAATGACCGGGCTCGTTGCCGCTGCCCTCGAGGAAGCCACGCGACTCGAACATGCCCTTGAGCTCTTCCAGCATCGCCGGGCTGCCGCACATCATGATGCGGTCCTTGGCGATATCGAGCTCATGCTGGCCGATATCGTTGAACAGCTGCTGCGAGGAAATCAGGTCGGTGATCCGGCCGCGGTTCCGGAACGGCTCGCGGGTGACGGTCGGATAATACTGCAGCTTGCCGTCGAGCAGCGGTCCGAACAACTCGTCCTCGCGCAGCTTGGCGACCACGCTCTCACCATAGGCCAGCTCGGCGACCTGACGGCAGCCATGCACCAGGACGATGCTCTCGAAGCGGTCGTAGACATCCGGGTCCTTGATCAGGCTGACGAAGGGCGCCAGCCCTGTGCCGGTCGACAGCAGCAGCAGCCGGCTGCCGGGCAGCAAATTGTCCGGGATCAGCGTGCCGGTCGCCTTGCGGCCGACCAGGATGGTGTCGCCTTCCTTGATTTTCTGCAGCCGGGAGGTCAGCGGGCCGTCCTGGACCTTGATGCTGAAGAACTCGAGTTCCTCCTCGTGATTGGCGCTCGCCATGCTGTAGGCGCGCAGCAAGGGGCGGCCCTCGACCTCGAGGCCGATCATCGCGAACTGGCCATTCTGGAAACGGAAGCCCGCATCACGGGTCGCCCGGAAGGAGAACAAAGTGTCCGTCCAGTGGTGAACGGAAAGAACTTTCTCTTTATAGAACGCGCTCATGTCGTTTGTTTTTTCACGTGGGCTGAAGTTGGAAGAAACAAGTCGTGACGGAGGCARGACCGCAAAAACCCTATAGATCCAGCGATTTCGGCGCCTGATGTACGTGAAAACAGCGAATAATCAACCCGCATGGACGCACCATTGATCACGATCAAACGCATGCCGGCTCGTGCCGGATTGCGTCGATCGGCCRTTCATTCGTACACAAACGATATGGGTAATTTACTTGCCGAGATTGTGGTTTTCCAGCACTTTAATTCCGCATCTCCGGCCCAATCCTTGAGCAATGATTAACCATCCGCATCTTCAGTTGGCCGCCGTCACGCGCTATTGCGCGAAACGCGGCCTCCGTCTCGAGATCCGCGACGGCGGCTGGTTGCTATCGCTTGAGGATGCCACCCGGCGTCACCTGATCTTCGGCTATGATCTCGGCCTGAACAGTGCAGTGGCGCACAGAATTGCCTGCGACAAGGCGGCCACCGCCGGGCTGCTGACCGCATCCGGCGTTCCCGCGGTGCCTCACGCGTTCTTCCTCGCGCCGGCGGTCACCGGCGCCGCCGAGCCGGCCTGGACCGCGATCCTGGAATTGCTCGAAGCGCACCCGCATGGGGTGGTGGTAAAGCCCAATGAAGGGACGTCGGGCCGTGCGGTCAGGCGTGCGGCGTCTCCCGCTGAACTCAAGGACGCCGTCACGCACATCTTCAAAACGGGCGCGAGCGTGGCCATCGCACCTCTGCTGGAGATCGCCGACGAGGTTCGCGTGATCATGCTCGATGATGTGCCGCTGATCGTCTATCGCAAGCAGCGGCCGGTCGTGACCGGAGACGGCGTTCATTCGCTGCGCGAGCTCGCGCTCGCGATCGCGCCGGCCCAGCAGCACGCGCAACTGCTGCGGCGCCTCGCCGACGAATTCGACGTGTCGGCGCTGCACGCGRTCATCCCTCCAGGCGAGCAGAGTCTGCTGAGCTGGCGGCATAATCTCGAATTCGGAGCCCAGCCGRTGCTGCTGACRGACGGCCCGGTGCGCGAGACCTGCTCCGCGTTGGCGCGCAAGGCCGCGCGCGTCATCGACATCCGCTACGCCTCGGTCGACGTCGTCATGGCCGGCGGGCACTGGCAGGTGCTGGAAATCAATTCCGGGGTGAAGATGGAGGCGCTCGGACRGCACGCGCCGGAACTGGTCGAGGCSGCGTATGTCGCGGCGCTCGACAAGATCTTTGGCACCCACCMGCYCCGCTGAATTGCAGCCCTYCGGTCCACYCGCCGGCAATAAGATTTCGCTGGCCTGGATCCGAATGAGGSATTAGTCTCCGAYCCAAAATAAACAGTATACTGTCAATTGGGAGAACGTCCTTGCGCATCGCCGTGCTCGGCGGCGGCCCTGGCGGGCTGTATTTCGCCTATCTGTGGAAGAAGCGGCATCCCGCCGCAATCGTCGACCTGTTCGAGCAGAACCCGGCCGGCGCGACCTGGGGCTTCGGCGTGGTCTTCTCCGACCAGGCGCTCGARTTCCTGCGCGCAGACGATCCCGASACSGTCGACGCGATCGCGCCGCARATGGAAAGCTGGCGCAATATCACGCTCACTCTGCATGGCGAGAGCGTCGAGATCGACGGCGTCGGCTTCTCCGCGATCGGCCGGCTCGAACTGCTGAAGCTCCTGCAGGCGCGCGCCGAGAGCGTCGGCGTCAGCGCACGCTACGGCACGCCCATTCAATCACTCGACCAGTTGCAGGGCTACGATCTGATCGTCGCGGCCGATGGRCTGAACTCGCTCGTACGCCGCAGCTTCGAAGGTGATTTCGGCTTCTCGGTGTCCTACTCCAGCAACAAGTTCGCCTGGTACGGGACCTCGAAGACCTTTCCGACACTGTCCCAGACCTTCGTCGCAACCGACCGCGGCACTTTCAACGCGCATCATTACCGCTACGCATCGGACATGAGCACGTTCCTGGTCGAATGCGATCGAACGACGTGGCAGGCCTATGGCTTTGCCGAGATGTCGGTCGACGAGTCCCGGCGCGTCTGCGAGCAGGTGTTCGCGCCCGYGCTCGACGGTCACGCGCTGGTCTCCAACAGGTCGGTATGGCGCAATTTCCCATGGGTGTGGAACGAGCATTGGTGGCACCGGAACATGGTGCTGATCGGCGACGCGCTGCATACAGCGCATTTCTCGATCGGCTCGGGCACGCGGCTTGCCATCGAGGACGCCATCGCGCTGGTCAAGGCGCTCGACGCCGAAGACAAGCTCCCCGAAGGTCTCGCCCGCTACCAGGCCGAACGGCAGCCCATCGTCAAGAAGCTCGTGACCGCCGCCCGCACCAGTGCCGGCTGGTACGAATCGTTTCCAACCCACATGAAGCTCGATCTGATGGACTTCGCCTACAGCTACATCACCCGCTCYGGCCGCATCGATGACGCGAGGCTGCGGGCCATGGCGCCGCAATTCATGCAGCGCTACGAGGCGTCGCGCAAAGCGGGAGCCCACGCATGACGACCGGGATTGCAGACGAGGTGCCGCGCGACAGCGCTGGCGCCCGCGAAATCGGCTTCGCGATTCCCGATCGTTACAATGCGAGCCGGGTGTTGTTCGACAATCTCGCCCGGGGCAACGCGAACAAGCCCGCGCTGATCGGTCCGGCCGGACAGCGCAGCTATGCCGAACTATGCGCGGACGCCTGCCGCTGGGGGCACGGCTTCGCATCGCTCGGACTCGCGCGCGGCGACCGCGTCCTGCTGTTCCTCGACGATACGCCCGCTTATCCGGCCGCGTTCTTCGGCGCGGTCCGGGCCGGCTTTGTGCCGTTGCTCATCAACACGCTCACCCCGCCAGATCTGCTGCAGTTCTATCTCGCCGATTCCGGCGCCAAGRTCGCAGTCGCGGACGCGGACTTCGCCGCGCGATTCGACGCGCAGGCCTGCGCAGAGACCGCGCTGCACACGCTGATCGTCGTGAACGGCGWGACGCCAGGCACGTCGGCACCGTCRACGCTCACGGCCGATGGATGGCTGCACGGCTTCGCGACGGAGCTGGCCGAGGCCGACACCCACCGCAACGAGATGGCGTTCTGGATGTATTCGTCCGGCTCGACCGGCCGTCCGAARGGCATTGTCCATCTGCAGCACGACATGGCCTATAGCGAGCAGGCGTTCGCACGGAACGTGCTGCGTCTCAGGCCGGACGACATCTGCTTCTCGGTGCCGAAAATYTTCTTCGCCTATGGCTTCGGCAACGCGATCACCTTTCCGTTTTCCGCTGGCGCCACCACGCTGCTGTTGCCGGGCCAGCCGAAGCCTGCCGCGATCTTCAACGCCATCGGCCGCTTCCGCCCGACCGTGTTTTTCGGGCTGCCGACGCTGTACACGGCGCTGACCAAGGCGGACGGCGCGCGGGAGACCGATTTCTCGTCGCTGCGATTGGCGGTGTCCGCGGCCGAGGTGCTTTCGGCCGAGGTCTTCAACAGCTGGAGGACCCTCACCRGCCTCGAGATCGTCGAGGGTCTCGGCTCGACCGAAGTGCTGCACGTCTATCTGTCCAATCGCGAAGACCGGAAGAAGCTTGGCGCCGCCGGCCTGCGCGTCCCCGGCTACGAGATCGCCTTGCGCGACAGCGAGGGGCACGAGGTCGCGACCGGCGAAGAGGGCATTCTCTGGGTCCGCGGCGATTCCAACACGCCGCTATATTGGAACCGTCCGGACAAGACCGCGGAAACGATCCGCGACGGCGGCTGGATCTACACCGGAGACCGCTTCGTCCGCGACGCCGACGGCTTTCATTTCTTCCGCGGCCGCGCCGATGATCTGGTGAAGATCTCCGGACAATGGGTCTATCCGCTGGAGGTCGAGCTCTGCCTCGCCGAGCACCCCGACATTCGCGAATGCGCCGTGTTCGCGCATGAGCTGCCGGACCGGCGCATGAGCCTGAAGGCGGTGGTGGTGACCAACGGCGAAGCCCGCGATGAGCCGACGATGACGAAAGCGTTGCAGGATTATGTGAAGGCGAAGCTGCTGCCTTACAAATATCCGCGTGAGATCGTCTTCATCGACGAGCTGCCGAAGACCGGCACCGGCAAGATCGACCGTCAGGCGGTGATGCGGCTGTGAGCGCGACYGCAGGCGGTCTTCGCCCCTCGCTGCGCTCAGCCGGTCCTGCCGAGATGTTCCAGCGCATCCTCGGCCCGCAGCGGCACGCGCGACACCTCGTTGTTGAGGTCGACCAGTTGCCCCAGCAAGGCCAGCAATGTCTTGCGGTCTGCGGCCTTSAGCGGCGCCAGCATGCGCGCCTGCGCGCGATCGACCGACGGCAGGATGTTGCGCAGCTGTGTCGCGCCGGCCTTGGTCAGATAAAGCAGCTTGACGCGCTTGTCCTCGGCCGACGGCTTRCGCTCGATATGGCCCTTGGCCTCGAGCCGCTCGATGACGCTGCCGAGGGTCGAGCGGTCGAAGGCGATCACGGCCGACAGCCTGGTCGCATCGATGCCCGGGTGATTCTGGATCGCGACCAGCGCCGCATATTGCACCGGTGTCAGATCGAACTCCCGGCATTCCTCGACGAAGATCGAGACGGCGATCTGCTGCATCCGCCGGAACAGATAGCCCGGCTTGGTGTAGACCGCGTCCATCGTGATGTCGGACGGCTTACTCGGCATCTGGCTGGCGCTCCGGGGCGGCGTCTGCGAAAGCGGGCAAGGCCTTCGCTGCAGCTTCGGCCTGCAACAGACGCGGGAAGGCCGCGACATCGACGCCGAAGCGGCGCGCATTGCCGAGCTGCGGCACCAGACAGAGATCGGCCAGCGTCGGCGTCGCGCCGAAGCAGAACGGACCGGGTTCATGCTTGACCAGCGCCTCGCAGGCCGCGAGCCCCTCGCGATTGGCCCAGCCCGCCCATCCCGTGACCTTGTCCTCAGGCAGGCCAAGCTCGCGCAACCGCGCGAGCACCTTCAGGTTCTGAACAGGATGGGTGTCGCACGCCAGCACCTGCGCGAAGGCGCGGACCTGCGCCCGGCGCAATGGGTCCTGCGGAAGCAGCGGCGGCGAGGGATGCGTCTCGTCCAGCCATTCGATGATGGCAAGCGACTGGATCAGCACGGTGCCGCTGTCGTCCTCGAGCGTCGGAACGAGGCCTTGCGGGTTGAGCGTGAGATAGGCAGCGGCGCGCTGCTCGCCCTTGCGGAGATGATGCGGCAGATGCGCGACCGTGAGCCCCTTGAGGTTCAGCGCGATCCGCACGCGATAGGACGCGCTGCTGCGGAAATAGCCGTGCAGCTTCATCATGGCATTCCTCCCGATATCATGGCTCTGGTTGTGTTTGACGGTAATCAAATTGGCAGTATACTGTCAATCAAGAACGACATCTGATCCCGGGAGGCAGGCATGGCCGCAGTTTCGACGCCGGAACGCGAGGCATTCTACAAGAAGATCGACGGCGMGAACATGACTGCGCTGTGGACCGTGATGAGCGATCTCATCACGCCGGAGCCGAAAAGCGCATGCCGGCCGCATCTCTGGCAGTTCGCGGCCATTCGCGACTACATGATCGAAGCCGGGCGGCTGATCACCGCCAAGGAGGCGGAGCGGCGCGTGCTGATCCTGGAAAATCCAGGCCTGCGCGGCCAATCCAAGATCACCACCTCGCTCTATGCCGGCATCCAGATGGTGATCCCCGGCGACATCGCGCCCGCGCATCGGCACAGCCAGTCGGCCCTGCGTTTCGTGCTGGAAGGCCAGGGCGCATTCACGACCGTCGACGGCGAGCGCACCTTGATGCAGCCCGGCGACTTCGTCATCACGCCATCGATGACCTGGCACGATCATGGCAACGAGACCTCCGAGCCGATGTTCTGGCTCGACGGTCTCGACATTCCGCTGGTGCAGTTCCTCGACGCCTCGTTTGCGCAAGGGTCGGCGGAGGATCAACAGAAGGTCGCGCGGCCGGCCGGTGACAGCTTCGCACGCTACGGCCACAATCTGCTGCCGGTCGACGCCAAGCGCCGATCCAGGACCTCGCCGATCTTCAACTATCCCTACGCCTATACGCGCGAGGCGCTGGAGAGCGCGAAGCGGCGCGAGGAGTGGGATGCGTGCCACGGATTGAAGCTGAAATTCTCCAACCCGGAGACCGGCGACTTCGCCATGCCGACGATCGGCACCTTCATTCAGCTGCTSCCGAAGGGATWCAAGACGGCGCGCTATCGKTCSACGGATGCGACCGTGTTCACCGCGATCGAGGGCAAGGGCCGCAGCCGCATCGGCGACCACACGTTTGAATGGGGTCCGCGCGATCTGTTCGTCGTCCCGAGCTGGCAATGGGTCAGCCATGAGGCTGACGAGGATGCGGTGCTGTTCTCGTTCTCCGACCGGCCGGTGCAGGAGAAGCTCGATCTGTTCCGGGAGGACCGCGGCAACGCCTGACGCGCTCAGCGCCAGTGCAGGAGCCGCGCCTCGAGCAGGCTGATCAGCCGGCCGACGGCAAGGCCAAACAATGAGAGCACCAGGATGCCGGCCATCAGCTGATCGGTCTGCATCAGGTTGCCGGCCTGCAGCACGAAGGTGCCGATGCCCGTCTCGGCGCCGATCATCTCCGCCGAGACCACCAGCATCAGTGCAACCGACGCAGTGATGCGGAATCCCGCCAGGATGGACGGCAGCGCACCGGGCCAGATCACCTTGCGCACGATCGTGGGAAACGGCACGTCGAAGCTCTGCGCCATCCGGATCAGGTTGCGCGGCACGGCATCGACACCGCTATAGACCGAGATCGTGGTCGAGAAGAACACGCCCAGCGCGATGGTCGCGATCTTCGGCTGCTCGCCGATGCCGAGCCAGAGGATCAGCAGCGGCAGCACGGCGATTTTTGGGATCGGAAACAGCGCCGAGACGAAGGTGATGCCGATGCTGCGTGCGATCCGCCACAGGCCGATGGCGAAGCCAACGGCGATGCCTGAGGCCGTGCCGAGCGCCCAGCCGGCGACGATGCGCACGAACGACGCCGAGACGTGCTGCCAYAGCGCACCGCTCGCCGCCAGCCGATACAATGCGCGCATGATCATCGCCGGGGTCGGCAGGAACAACGGATTGACCAGTGCAAGACCACCGACCAACTGCCAGACAACGARCACCGCGGCGAGCSCAAGCCAACCGGCCCAGCGGCTCGCGGCCGGCGTGAAGCCAGCGCCGCGGAACGGCACGTGTCGCGCCGGCTGCACGCCGGCCGTCTCGGTCGGATCCTTCGAGGTCCGCTCAAGCATGCTGAACCTCGCGCTCGGCRTCGATCGCCTCGTCCCGGATCAGCACCCATAGCTCGTTCTGCAGCTCCAGGAGTTGCGCCCGYGTCGCGGCATCACCGCGGCTGTGACGGGGTGATGCGACATTGACGATCTTGCGGATGCGGCCWGGACGGCGCGACAGCACGACGATGCGATCGGCGAGCCGCACCGCCTCCTCGAGATTATGCGTGACATAGACCGCGCCCAGCGTACCRTCGGCMAGCAGGTCGACAAAATCCTCCATCAGCAGCTCGCGGGTCTGCGAATCCAGCGCGGACAACGGCTCATCCATCAGGAGSATCGCCGGACGGACCGCCAATGCGCGGGCAAGGCCGACGCGCTGCCGCATGCCGCCAGACAATTGCTTGGGATAGACGGCRCGRAAGTCGCTCAGTCCGGTCCGCTGCAGGACATCGTCGACGACAGCGGTGCGTTGCGCCACCGACAGCGACGTATGCAGGAGCGGGAAGGCGACGTTCTCGGCGACGCTCGCCCAGGGCAGCAGGGCGAAATCCTGGAACACGAAGGTCAGAGGATTGAGGCAGCCCGGCGGCGGGGCGCCGCGCAGCAGCGCCTGTCCCGCGCTCGGCTGGAGCAGCCCGCCGAGGATCGATAGCAGCGTGCTCTTGCCGCAGCCGGACGGACCGACGATCGCAACCACCTCGCCGGCCGCAACCGTGAACGATACGTCATCGAGCACCTCGAGCCGATCGAACCGATGGCTGATGCCCTGCGCGATCAGATCCATGTCAGTYGCTTCCGCTGCAGCTCCGGGAGCCTCRCTCCGGTCAATCCGGCTTCACATAGTCCTTGGCGATGATCGCYGCGGCATCGTAGCCCGGGTCCGCAAAGCCCTGCGCCTGCAGCCATTTGATCTGGCTGTCGATGTTCTTCACGTCGAGCTTGCCGTCGGGATCGATATAGGCGCAATTGCCGACCACCTGATCGACCGGCAAATTGGTGTACTTGCCGAYAATGTCCAGCAGCGGCTTCGTCCTGTCGTCGATCGCGGCGGTGCCATCCTTCACCGACGCCAGCACCACGTCATGATATTCGCGCTCGGCGCGCTGCAGCGAGGCGAGCAGCTTGCTGACCGACGCCGCATTCGCCAGGGTCTTCGGACCGGCAAAGACGCCACTCACCTGCCAGGGGGTCTCGTCGCCGACCCAGCCGAGATGCTTGATGGCGCCCTCGTCCATCAGCTTGCGCGCTGCGGAGACCGGCATCAGCGCCGCGTCGACGGTCTCCCCCTTGATCGCGGCTGCCATGTTCGACATCGATTGCAGCGGCACGATCTTCACGTCGGCGAGCTTGAAGCCGTATTTCTCGGCGAGCAGCCCCACCGAGTAGTGAAAGCTCGATCCCACCTGGGTCATCGCCACGCGCTTGCCGGCGATGTCCTTTGGCGTCTTCAGGCCCGACTCATAAGCCTTGTTGCTGGCGAAGTAGCCGATCAGCGGGAAGCCGGGACGATCGCGGCTCATTCCCCCAATGATCTTCAAGGCTCCCTTGCCCGCAAGATTGTAGAGGCCGGCCGTGAACGCGGTGACGCCAACGTCGACATCACCGGTGGCCGTCGCGACCGCAATCGGTTGGGCCGCATCGAAGAACTTCAGCTCGACGTCCAGCCCGGCGTCGCGGAAATAGCCCTTGTCGAGCGCGATGAACACCGGGGCCGAGGACGACAGCCTRAGTACGCCGATGCGAAGCTTRGTCTCGTCCGCTCGCGCAGCGGCGATTGAAGCCAGGGCGAGGAAGGTTCCCAGCACGACTTTGGCGTATCCGAACATCCAGCTCTCCAAGATCCTGTCACAGGCGGGCCCGACCGCCGGTGGCGCGGGACTTGTTGCAATATTTCCCGCTTGTTGTCGCGGCAAATTTTGCGACYGYGCTTCGAGCAATCCTCGCCGCTTCAGCTTTCGCGTGCCRATATCACGCCATCCAGCCATGCTGCGAACGCCGCGGTCAACTCCGTGATGACCGCCTGATCGTTGCGGCCGGAGCGTGCGGGMACATGAAAGCCGTGATCGGCCTGGTCGATCGCATGCAGCGTCGCAAGCGGCCCCAGCCGCCTTACGACGGGCTCCAGCAGTGCGATGTCCGCCAGTTTGTCACGCGTGCCCTGCAAAAACAGCATCGGCACCGCGATCGCATCGAGATGCTCGGCGCGGCTCACCGACGGTTTGCCGGCCGGATGCAGCGGAAAGCCGAAGAAGGCGAGGCCTGCAACCCGCGGCAGCGGACGCACAGATTGCGCCTGCGATGTCATCCGACCGCCGAAGGATTTGCCACCCGCGATCAGCGGCAGATCCGGATAGAGGCGCGCGGCTTCGGCGACAGCGGCGCGCACCGCCGCCTGCGCCAGCGCGGGCGRGTCGGGACGCTTGCTACCCTTCTCCATGTAGGGAAACTGGAAACGCAGCGTTGCGACGCCGTGTGCGGCGAGGCTYTCGGCCACGCCCGTCATGAAGCCGTGCGTCATGCCGGCCCCGGCGCCATGAGCGAACACGAAGCAKGCCCGCATCTGCGACGGAGCCAGCAGCAAGGCCGATAYCGCGCCGAACCCGTCGACAGCGATGGTGAGAGAACGCAATGGCGAACCGGTCATCCCGTCAGCTTGCGGCTGCGGCCCGCGGAGGGTCAACTCCCTTCATCCGACCGAGCGGCGATCATCGCCACCGCCGTCGCGCGCCGCTCAGGCAGCGGTGCGGATCGTCCGCAGGAAATCCGCCACATTGCTCTTGAGCGACTCCGCCTGTTGCTGGAGCGCGGCAGCGGTCGCCAGCGCCGCTTCGGCGCCCGCATCGGTCTGTCCAGCCACGTTGCGAACGTCGCCGATCTCCTGCGTCACGGCCGCGGTGCCGCTGGCCGCCTGTTCGACATTGCGCGCGATCTCACTGGTGGCGGCGCCCTGCTGCTCGACCGCCGCAGCGATTGCATTGGAGATCTCGGCGATCTCGCGCACCGTGGTGCCGAACTGGGCAATCGCCCCGACCGTCTCTTCGGTAGCGCTCTGAATGGTGGCGATCTGACTCGAGATCTGCTCGGTGGCCTGCGCCGTCTGCGACGCCAGATTTTTCACCTCGCTGGCAACGATCGCAAATCCCCTGCCCGCCTCGCCGGCACGGGCCGCCTCGATGGTCGCGTTGAGCGCCAGCAGGTTGGTCTGGCTCGCGATCGCCTGAATCAGCTGCACGATGGTTCCGATCCGCTCRGCGGCGCTCGACAGGCCATTGATCAATTCGGAGGTTCGCTGCGTCTCGTGCGTGGCGCGGGTGGAGACCGTCACCGAACGCTGCACCTGCCCGGATATTTCGCGGATCGACGCTGCGAGTTCCTGGGTGGCCGAAGCCACTGTCTGCACGTTCACTGAAGCCTGCTCGGCGCGGCTGGCCACGGCTTCCGCCAAGCCACGGCCGCGTTCGGCCACACGCGCCAGYTCGCTCGCGCTCTGGCCCATCTCGGTCGCACGGCCGCCAACGCCGGTGATGACGCCCTGCATGCCMTGTTCGAAGCGCCCGGCCAGATCAGCCATCATCCGGGTGCGCTCGGCCTCCGATGCCTCGCGCTGGGCCGCGGCCTCCTGCTCCATCCGCCGGACCGCGAGTGCATTGTCCCGGAACACCTCCACGGCACGCGCCATCCGGCCGATCTCGTTGCGCTGCTCGCCGCCCGGAATCGGCTGCTCCAGCTCGCCCGCGGCCAGCGACTGCATGCGTTCGGTCATGTTGCGGATCGGGCTCGAGACACTGCTGCCGATCAGCCAGGCCAGCAAAGCCCCCAGTGCGAGCGCGCCGCCGGCCGTCGCAATCACGGTCTGCTTGGTATCRTCAACGGTGACCCTGGTCCGGGCGCCCTGCTCCGCACGCGTCGTCGCGAGCTGCTGGTTGATGCGGCTGACCTGCGCATCGATCGTGGCGCTGGCGCTGGCGAGCTCGGCCTGCTTGCCGCGCAGTTCGGCGGCCACCTTCACGACATCCTCGAGCGCAGCCGCGTCTGCCGTCAGCGCTTCCTTCAGCGCTGCAACCAGCGAGGCCAATTTGGGCTCCACGAGTCCGGCGATTTCGGCCTCAGTATCCGCGATCGCGAGATTGGCGTAGCGAAAAGCAAGGCGGGCATCATCMGCATCGCCGCCCGAAAAGCTGGCGTTGTGACGCATCAATGTCACACGGACGCTGTCCACCACGGCCGCCAGCCGCATCGGATTGAGCAGCATCGGCGATCCGGAGCGATTGGCGAGGGCGACCTGGATGCCGCCCGCATTGATCCCCGCGACAGCGCCGAGCGCGTCGGTCTTGTTCGTCGCAGCGCGCAGCCGGTCGACGGCCTCCGCGGCGGCCGCGAACGACGCCCGATAGGTCGCGATCGCACTCCGTATCGCGCCGACGCCCTGGGCGATGGTTTGGAGCCTTCCGGAATCCCGCTCGACCTGCTCGGTCAGTTGACCGACCGTGTCGATCGCCTTGGTGGCCGCGTCCTTGTCGGCGACATTCCAGGTGCGGATGAACTTCTCCACCAAACCGTTGGCATTGAGCACAGCCGCGCGGACCTGGGACATTCCGGCGTCRGCCGCGCCGCTCGYCACGAGCTCGTCKACCGTGCTGCCGATATGCTCGACCTGGATCTTGGCAAAGCCGCCGAGCACCACCAGGAAGCTGAGRATCAGGGCAAAGCCGCCGAAGATGCGCGGGCGTATACCGAGCCAGGACATCAGCGAATACATCTTCATGGCAGGACCTGGCTGTTTCAAGGCGTGGATCGGATCGCGGCAAGCGCTTCCTTGCCGAAGCGCTTCTCGAACTCCGGCTCGAGCGGCTTCATCGCTTCGACAAARGCCCTGCGATCGAATGTCTCGACCACCTGCATGCCTTTTTGGCGCAACAGGTCGAGTTTCTCCRTATTGATCTTCGACGTCCACGTCACCTCAGCCGCGCCTTTGGCAGCTGCGATGAGCGCGCTACGCTCGGACGGGTCGAGCTGCTCGAACATCGCTCGGTTGGCGACGATGGCGACCGGCGAGAAGAAATGACCGGTGAGCGTGAGATGCTTCTGGACCTCGTCGAAGCGACTCGACGCGATGGTCGCSATCGGATTCTCCTGGCCGTCAAGCCGGCCGTCCTTGAGCGCGGCATAGACCAGGGGGAAATCCATCGGCACGACGTCGGCGCCGAGCGCCTTGAACGTCATCTGATAGACGGCATTCGGCAGCACGCGGATTTTCAGGCCCTTCACGTCGTCCGGCGTGATGATCGGCCGCTTTGAGTTGGTGATGTTGCGAAAGCCATGCAGCCCGACCGCGAGCAGCACCAGRCCCTTGTCGGCGAACTTGGCGGCSACCCCGGCACCGACCGGCCCTTCGGCMACGGCCTTGGCATGAGCTGCATCGCGGAACAGGAATGGAATGTCGAACATGCCCATTTCCGGCACCACCGGGCCAAGGACTGGCCCGGAGAGCACGGAGACGTCGACCGCGCCGCTGCGCGTTGCCGCCAGGATCGCCGTCTCGCTGCCGAGCGCGCCGCCGCCGCGCTCATCGACGACGAAAGACYTGCCGGCCGCTCCAATAAGCTTGGCGCGGACCTCGTCCGCAGCCATCTGCTGCGGGCTTTGCGGCTGCGCATTATACGCCACCGAAAGCATGCGTGGTGCCGCCATCGATTGTTGCGGGAGATATGACGCCAGAGCCGCGAGCACGACAACTGATACTAATCTGAACAAGCCCGCACCCAATTTGCTTCGCCAGCGCACCCCAATGATTGGAATCATAGTTCCGATTGGTAGATGAGATATTAAGCCTCACGATCACGAGATCGAATGGTACTTGAGTGCTCCAGTCCGGAGCAGGCATGCCAGCGCGGCTGCAGCCGGGCTGTTGCGCTCGCCGCACGCCACRACGAGCTCGCCGCGCCGGACGAATGCCGACCCGGCGTCCGTACATCACATCGGACCCGCGGACTACGCGGCCCGCACGGTGGCCAGGAATCGGTCGACTTCGGTGCGCAGCCGCTTGCTGTCATTGGCGAGCGACCTCGCCGCCGACAACAGCGTCGCAGAAGCATCCCCCGTATCGCTCGCTCCGCGCTTCACATCGGTGATGTTGGTCGAGACCTCCTGCGTACCGTGTGCGGCGTGCTGGATGTTGCGGGAGATCTCCTGRGTCGCMGCGCCCTGCTCCTCTACCGCGGAAGCGATGGCCGACGACACCTCGGACAGGCGCTCGATCGTCGAGCTGATCTGGCTGATCGCRCTCACCGATTCCTGTGTRGCCGCCTGGATGCCCGCGAYCTGCGTGCCGATCTCACCTGTGGCCTTCGCCGTCTGCTCTGCCAGCGCCTTCACCTCGGACGCCACCACKGCAAAGCCGCGACCGGCCTCGCCCGCTCGCGCGGCCTCGATGGTCGCATTGAGCGCCAGCAGGTTGGTCTGGCCAGCGATCGCGTTGATGAGCTCGACAACGTCGCCGATCCGGTTGGCTGCTTTGGACAGCTCGCCCACGCGATCAGTCGTATTGCGGGCCTGCTCGACAGCTTCTCCAGCCATGCGAGCCGATTCCTGCACCTGTCGGCTGATCTCATTGACGGACGAGGACAGCTCTTCGGTTGCTGACGCGACGGATTGCACATTCGTGGACGCTTCTTCCGAAGCCCCCGCCACGACTTCCGCCAGTTGGCGTCCGCGGTCGGCGGTTCCGGTCAGCGCGGTCGCCGAGGACTCGACATCGTCGGACGTCGCCGACACCGTCCTGACGATCTCGCCGATCGCCGCTTCGAACGTATCGGCGAGCCGGTGCATGTCCGCCTTGCGCTGCTCTGCGATGGCCTGATCCTGCACAAGCTTGGCCTCGACCTCGCGCTGCGCGCGCTCGGCCGCCAGCAGCTTGAAACGTTCGACCGCGCGCGCGACATGGCCGATCTCGTCCTTGCGCCTGACTCCGGGGAGAAYGACGTCGAAGTCACCATCGGCAAGCCGGATCATCGCCTTCTCCAGCGAAATGATCGGACGGCTCAGCGAGTAGGCAAAGCCGAGCGCGAGAACAAGCCCGAGCACCAGCGTCATGCCAGTCGCGGTCATCATCATCGTGCGGGAGCTGGCGACATGGGACTCGGCTTCGTTGCGATATTCGTAGCCATAGGCAGCGACCAGTTCGACAAGGTCGTCGACTGTCGCCAGGGCTTCGTTGCCGAGCTTGCTGAGCAGAAAAGTGGTCGGGATTTCTGTGACGCCCTCGGGGGCAGGCTTGAGCAGCTTGAGTGCAGCATCCGACCAGTCACGCAACTTCTTGGTCGCCTGCTCGCGGGCCGAATCGACGCTGCTCGACTTCACCCGCTCGCGCACGATGTCGAGATCCTCCGACATCGCCTTCACGAGCTTCTCGAATCTGTCGGCCGACGATTTCGAGGTTCCGACGGTCTCCGCCCGGTTGAGGATCAGCAAGGCCGCATTGAGCTCGGCATGGACCGAGCGGGCGTGATTGATCGCCATCAGTGGCCCGTCATAAAGACGGACGACGAGATCGCCGGCCGAGGTGATGCCRCGCAGGCCGTAGAGCGCGAGGCCGCAGGCCAATGTGAGCATGRTGCTCAGGACCGCGAGGATCCTCAACCGGATCGACATTTGCCAACGCTCCAGAAACTAGTCGACGACCTTGACGGTCATCTTCATGCGCGGATGGATCGCGCAGATGACRGCAACGTCACCGGTCTCCTTGAAGGTGACGTCGGTGGACGCGCCGGGAGGCTGGGAGCCGAGATTGAACTCGTTGCCCTTGCTGGTCGACATGATGTTGTGGGGAATCGTGTCGTCGTTCAGGAAAGTGATGGCACCGCCTTTCGTCACGGTMACACTTTCCTCCGAGAAGGCGCGCCCCTGCTGGTGAATGACCTGGGTSGCGGCCAGCGCGCCGGTGGAGAGGCCCGCGACGACCGCGAGGGCGAGAACGGTTCGTGCTCGATACATGGTGTTTCCCGTCATTAGCGCGGCAGCACCGGGGCGGCCGTCGGGGTGAGATTGCTGGTGAGGGTTTTCAGGAAGGCAACSAGGTCGGACTTCTCCTGCGCCGTAAGGCCGAGCGGGCGCATCAGGTCCGAGCGGCTCGGCCGGTCGACGCCGCCGCTGTCGTAGTGGTCGATCACCTGTTCGAGCGTCGCCAGCGAGCCATCATGCATGAAGGGCGCACGGCGCGTGATCTCGCGCAGGCCGGGCGTCTTGAAGGCGTGCTGCATCTTGATGACGCCGGGAGCAAACTCGCCGCGCCCGACATCCTTGCTCGGCAGACCGATGTCCTGGAAGCCGTCATTGGTGAAGTTCCAGCCTTCGTGGCAGGTCATGCATTGCGCCTTGCCGTTGAACAGCGCGAAGCCGCGCTTGGCTTCTTCCGAAATCGCCTTCTCATCGCCATCGATCCAGGCGTCGAACGGCGCACGTTCGGACACGACCGTGCGTTCATAGGTGGCAATCGCCTTGGCCAGCGTCTTCGGTGTCATCCCTTCGCGCGGGAATGCAGCCTCGAACAACGGCTTGTAATCGGGGATGCCGCTGAGCCGCTGCATCAGATGATCCAGCGGCATGTTCATCTCGCCGGYAGCCTGGATCGGTCCCAGCGCCTGATCTTCGAGAGTCGCGAGYCGGCCATCCCACATGAAGATCTCGCCCCAGGCCGCATTCACGATGGTCGGCGAATGACGGCCGAGCTTGTTCATCCCGTTGCCGACGCCGACCGCGAGACCATCACCCCAGCCGAAGCTCGGGCTGTGGCAGCTCGCGCAGGACTGCGCCATCGAGACCGATAGGCGGGTGTCGAAATAGAGCTTCTTGCCGAGCGCGGCCTTTTCCGGCGTGTAAGCGTTGTCCTTCGGAAACGGGATCGTCGCGGGACGACGATACAGCGCCTTCAGTGCATCGGTGCCCGACGGMCCCTTCTGCTGCAGCGTGACCTGCTTGGTCTCGCCGACAAGGGCGGCACCGAGGCYTGCGCTGGAGAATCCGACAATGAGGGCGAGAGCAGTACCGAGCGAAAGCGAACGTGCGGTGAGGCTACGCGGCATCATCGATCTTTCCTGGGAATTCTTCGCCGACTGCGAGCGCTGGCATCATTCGGTTGGACTGCACGAATTAGACCCGCTTCGGATTAAGAAAAGCTGATCCGCCGGAACGCTGACGCTCCGGTAAACTACGGAACCTGGCACTCATCAGTCACGCTTCAGGCCCCGAACTCAGTAGTTGGACGGAAGCGCCGGCTTGGCGACACGGGCRCRAAAGACRTGACTCCCATCGTGCTTGCATCTTCKATAATCAGAGCGCACGGTTGYGTAAGGRGCSGCGTGCGAGATCAGCGACGCATCGCGCCRGACARAAGCACCATCGTGCCCGTGGCCGACGGCACCGCGGCCAGCAGCGCAGCTGCGACGTCTGCCGCCTTGATGGGCTTGTAGTTCGGCGGGATCAGGACGCCGAGCAGCCTGGACAGCCTTGCGCCCCAATCCTCGCCGGGCCGGCTCGGCTGGCCGAGCTCGGCGCGCGCGCCGACGAGCAGCGATGGCCGTGCGATGACGAGCCCCGCGAAGGGCAGCGCGGTCAGGTCGTTCTCGAGCTCACCCTTTACGCGGCTGTAGAAGATGCGCGACGTCGCATCGGCGCCCATGGCGCTGACGAGGCCGACACGCCTGGTGCCGCTTGCGAGCGCAGCCTTGGCGATAGCAAGATTCGCGTCGTGGTCGATGGCGCGGAAGGCCGCCTGGCTGCCGGCGGTTTTGATCGTGGTGCCAAGCGCCAGATAGAGCTCGTCAGCGGACGGCAGCGACGGCAACGCGGCGAAATCGACGACATGGGCCGTCAGCTTGGGAGACACGACCGGAGGCGCGCGGCGGCCGAGGACATGCACATGGTCAATGGCGGGATCGGCCAGCAAGCCACGGAGAATCTCCCGGCCGACGAGGCCGGTCGCGCCGGCAATGATCACGGTGCGGTTTGCCATGTCCGATCTCCCTGTCGACCTGGCGATGAAGGTAGGCATCGCGACGACGACAGGGAAGGCAGCGGCCCGTTCTTTTTGGGCAAGGCCGCGGAAGGAAGGTCAATTCCGCGGCCCGTATTGGCTTGGCAAGAGCAAGCGCGGCGCCTATGCGCCCTTGCGCCGCTCCACCGCCTTGGCCATCGCCGCGGCGAATGCGCCGCCGCCCGCCGGCTTCTCCTCGCGCGTGGTCATGCGCGCCKCCGCCGGCGGCCGCGCGCTGGTACGCTTCTCACCCTTCGGCGGCAGCGGATCGGACAGCCGCAAGGTCAGCGAGATGCGGTTGCGCGGGACGTCGACGTCGAGCACCTTGACCTTCACGACCTGCCCCGGCTTCACCACCTCGCGCGGATCGTTGATGCGCTTCTCGGACATCGCCGAGATGTGGATGAGGCCGTCCTGATGCACCCCGATATCGGCGAAGGCGCCGAACGCCGCCACGTTGGTGACCGTCGCTTCCAGGATCATGCCGGGCTTGAGATCGGTGATCTTCTCGACGCCCTCCTGGAAGGTCGCAGTCTTGAACTCGGGACGCGGGTCGCGGCCGGGCTTCTCCAGTTCCTTGATGATGTCGGTGACCGTCGGCACACCGAAGCGCTCGTCGGCGAACTTCGCCGGATTGAGCGTCTTCAGGGTCTTGCTGTCGCCGATCAGCACCTTGATGTCGCTCTTGGTGGTCTCGAGAATCTTCTTCACGACCGGATAGGATTCCGGATGCACGCCGGAGGCATCGAGCGGATTGTCGCCGTCGCGGATGCGGAGGAAGCCGGCGCACTGCTCGAACGCCTTCGGTCCGAGCCGCGGCACGTCCTTGAGCTTGTCACGRGTCGGGAACGGCCCGTTGGCATCGCGATGCGCGACGATGTTCTGCGCCAGGCTCTCGCCGATGCCTGACACGCGCGCGAGCAGCGGCGCCGAGGCCGTATTCAGATCGACGCCGACCGCGTTCACGCAATCCTCGACGGTGGCATCGAGCGCCCGCGCCAGCTCATACTGGTTGAGGTCGTGCTGATATTGGCCAACGCCGATCGAGGCCGGCGGCACCTTGACGAGCTCACCGAGCGGATCCTGCAGGCGGCGCGCGATCGAGACCGCGCCGCGGATCGAGACGTCGAGGTTCGGGAATTCCTTGGCCGCGAATTCTGAGGCGGAGTAGACCGACGCACCCGCTTCCGACACGATCGCCTTGGTCAGCTTGAGATCCGGCTTCAGCTTCATCAGGTCGTTGACCAGTTTCTCGGTCTCGCGCGAGGCGGTGCCGTTGCCGATCGCAACCAGCTCGATGCGATGCTTGATGCAGAGCTGCGCCAAGGTCAGCATGCTCTCGTTCCATTGCCGCTGCGGCTCATGCGGATAGATCGTGGCGTGATCGACGAACTTGCCGGTGCGATCGATCACCGCGACCTTGACGCCGGTGCGGAAGCCGGGATCGAGCCCGAGCGTGGCGCGGCCGCCGGCGGGCGCGGCGAGCAGGAGATCGCGCAGGTTCGCGGCGAACACGCGCACCGCCTCCTTCTCCGCCTCCTGCCACAGGCGCATGCGGATATCGAGCGCCAGCGAGGTCTTGATGCGCGTGCGCCAGGCCCAGCGCACGGAATCGGACAGGAACTGATCGGCGGGGCGGCCCTGCCGCGAGATGCCGAAGGTCACCGCGATGCGGTTCTCATACAGCGACGGATCCTTCGAATCCTCCGGCTCACCATCACCGAAGTCGAGCTGCAGCACATCTTCCTTCTCGCCGCGCAGCATCGCCAGGATGCGGTGCGACGGCAGTTTGGTGAACGGCTCGGAGAAATCGAAATAGTCGGCGAACTTGGCGCCCTCGGTCTTCTTGCCGTGGCGCACCGTCGATTTGACGGCGCCGCGGGTCCACATCTCCTCACGCAGCGAGCCGACGAGGTCGGCATGCTCGGCGAAGCGCTCGACCAGGATCGCGCGGGCGCCATCGAGCGCCGCCTTGACGTCCTTGACCGGATTGTCGCCGTCCTTCTTGATGAACGCCTTCGCCTCGTCTTCCGGATTCTTCATCGGATCGCCGATCAGCATGTCGGCGAGCGGCTCGAGCCCGGCCTCCTTGGCGATCTGCGCCTTGGTGCGGCGCTTCTCCTTGAACGGCAGATAGATATCTTCGAGGCGCGCCTTGGTGTCGGCGGTCGCCAGCGCGAGCTCGATCTCGGGCGTCATCTTGCCCTGGGATTTGATGCTCTCGATGATCGCGGTGCGCCGCGCATCCATCTCACGCAGATAACGCAGCCGCTCCTCGAGCGTGCGCAGCTGCGTGTCGTCCAGCATGCCCGTCGCTTCCTTGCGGTAGCGCGCGATGAACGGAACGGTCGCGCCGCCGTCGAGCAGGTCGATCGCGGCCTGGACCTGGGCATCCCTGACGGAGAGCTCAGCAGCGATGATGGAGGCAAAATTCGACACGGTGTTCTTCCGAGATTCGTGACGGGGCTGATTGGATAGGAGTCCGCGCGCGCCGGCGCAAGCGGCKGGCTGACGCTCTGTGGGCAACCGTGGCAAAAAAGACCGGTTGCGAATCATGTAAAACGCTGCAGCGACGGCGCCATGTCGTTGCGTCGGCGCGGCAAATCGCGGATTCTCGCAGATCGAGGGRCGATTCGTGCAGGCSGTTGCGGCGACATATCTCGACGAWCTCAATCCGGAGCAGCGCCGTGCCGTCGAGCATGGCGGCRCTTGCGCCGCACCGGGTCCGCCGCTGCTGATCATCGCCGGCGCGGGCTCGGGCAAGACCAACACGCTGGCGCATCGTGTCGCGCATCTGCTCGTCAACGGCGCCGATCCGCGCCGCATCCTGCTGATGACATTCTCGCGCCGCGCCGCCGCCGAGATGAGCCGCCGCGTCGAGCGCATCGCCCGCAAGGTGCTCGGCGGCCAGGCCGAGGCGATCACCGCGGGACTGACCTGGGCCGGCACGTTTCACGGGCTCGGCGCGCGGATGCTGCGCGACTACGCCGAGCGCATCGGCATCGATGCGGTCTTCACCATCCATGATCGCGAAGATTCCGCCGACCTGATGAATTTGGTGCGGCATGAGCGCGGCCTGTCCAATACGCAGCGGCGCTTCCCGACCAAAGGCACCTGCCTCGCGATCTACTCGCGCTGCGTCAATGCCGACATGACGCTGGACGAGGCGCTGGTGCGGCATTTTCCGTGGTGCACGGAATGGGCGGCCGAGCTGAAGGGGCTGTTCGCGGCCTATGTCGAAGCCAAGCAGGCGAACGCCGTGCTCGACTATGACGATCTGCTGCTCTACTGGGCGCAGATGATGGCCGACGAAACCATCGCGCGCGAGATCGGCGAGCGCTTCGACCACGTGCTGGTCGACGAGTACCAGGACACCAACCGACTGCAGTCGCAGATTCTGCTCGGCTTGAAGCCTGACGGSGTGGGGCTCACGGTCGTCGGCGACGACGCGCAGTCGATCTACGCGTTCCGCGCCGCCACCGTGCGCAACATCCTGGAATTTCCCGATCAGTTCAGCCCGCGCGCCGACATTGTCACGCTCGACCGCAACTATCGCTCGACCCAGCCGATCCTCTCCGCCGCCAATGCMGTGATCGGACTGGCGCGCGAGCGCTTCACCAAGAATTTGTGGACCGACCGCACCGCGTCGCGCAAGCCGCAACTGGTGAGCGTGCGCGACGAGGCCGACCAGGCGCGCTACATCGTGGAACARGTGCTGGCCAAGCGCGAAGAAGGCATCGTGCTGAAGCAGCAGGCGGTGCTGTTCCGGACGTCGTCGCATAGCGGGCCGCTGGAGGTCGAGCTGACCCGCCGCAACATCCCGTTCGTGAAGTTCGGCGGGCTGAAGTTCCTCGATGCGGCGCATRTCAAGGATATGCTGGCCTGCCTGCGCTTCATCGAGAACCCGCGCGACCGCATCGCCGGTTTCCGGGTGCTGCATCTGATCCCCGGCATCGGCCCCGCCTCGGCACAGCGGCTGCTCGACGCCGCCGGCGACARCGTCGATCCGATCGGTGCGCTGTGCGCGCAGCCGGCGCCGGCGCGCGCCGGCGAGGATTGGACGGCGTTCATACGCAYCCTGGAGCAGTTGCGGATCTCGGACTGGCCGGCCGATATCGAGCGCGTCAGGCACTGGTATCAGCCGCATCTCGAGCGCGTTCATGAGGACGCCGAGATGCGCAGCGCCGACCTGCTGCAGCTGGAGCAGATCGCGAGCGGCTATCCCTCGCGCGAGCGCTTCCTCACCGAGCTGACGCTCGACCCGCCCGACGCGACCTCTGACCAGGCCGGCGTGCCGCTGCTCGACGAGGACTATCTGATCCTGTCCACCATCCATTCCGCGAAAGGCATGGAGTGGAATTCGGTGCACGTCCTCAACGTCGTCGACGGCTGCATGCCGTCCGATCTCGGCGCCGGCTCCAGCGCCGAATTGGAGGAGGAGCGCCGGCTGCTGTACGTCGCGATGACCCGCGCCAAGGACGACCTGCATCTGCTGGTGCCGCAGCGCTTCTTCGTTCACGGCCAGCCGGTGCGCGGCGATCGTCATGTCTACGCCTCACGCACGCGGTTCATTCCGGAGGCCCTGGTGACGCTGTTCGACCGCAYCAGYTGGCCGCGCGTGCAGCCGGGCGCGACATATGCCAGCCAAGGCCCGCGCATCGACCTCGGCGCGCGCATGCGCGAGCGCTGGCGGTGAGCAGACGCCGCACCAGCGGTGCTGATAATGGCGGCCTCTCCCCTTGCGGGAGAGGGCATCGCCGATATCAGCGTCATACTCGCTCGGGTGAGGGGGGGTCTCTCCACGGCATCACCGTCTCTGCGGAGCACCCCCCTCAACGTCTGCGCGGCGATCGGACCCGAACTCATCTTGTTTGGGACTTCAATCCTCCCATTGCGCGCGAAACCACGCCCAGGTCTGCCGCGTCACGGCGATGTAGCCCTGCCCGCGATATTTGATCTCGTCGTCGACGATCGCATGCAGCCTCGGCAGCGCGTGGAACGGCACGGCCGGATAGGCGTGGTGCTCGACATGATAGGGCATGTTCCAGGTCAGCCATTGCACGGCGCGCGTGGTCAAGGTGGTGCGGGTATTGTGGAAGGCGCTCCTGGTGTGATCACAGCCGGTGTGCTCGGCGTAGAGATAGGGCCGCAGGATCAGTTGTCCCAGCAGCAGCGGCAGCACCCAGACCCACAGCAGTAGCGTGCTGTGCAACACGAGCGAGCCGATCAGCAGCAGCGCGTAGCCGGCGACGTAAGCGCGCGCCTCGCGYACGATGGCGGCCCGACGGCCGGCGGGCACCCAGGGCACCGTCACCTCGCCGGTCACGGCATGCTTCAGCACCAGCCTGAGCCGGCCGGCGACCTGAACCAGGCCGGAATAGGCGATCGCGAGTTGCGTCTCCGAGCGCGGCTTGGGGCCGACGATCAGCTCGGGATCGCGCTGGGGATCCTGGGTGTGGCGATGATGCTCCCAGTGGAAYAGGCAGTAATAGTCGTAGGGTAGTCCGATCAAGAAGCCGGACAGGTTGCCGATCACGACATTCAGCCTGCGGCTGTCGAACGCCGTCTTATGCGCCGTTTCATGCACGGCCATGAACAGGAACGCGACCAGCACGCCCTGCACCGGCAACAAGGGCAGCGCCCACAGCACGCCATGGGTCGATGCGATCCACGCGATCAGGATGCCGACCACGATGATTGCGCCGTAATGACCGAGCGTGCGCAGCGCACCTTGCAGGTCGGAGCGCCTGCAGAGCTCCTGCAGCACCGRCGGGGTCAAGAGCTTCAGGCGGGGCGCGAACGCGTYGGTGGGCACATCGGTCATGTCGGACTCAGCTGTCAGCTCTGCAGAAGGGTCGAGATATTGGCCTTGATGAAGTCGCGATCGGCGGGGATGCGGATCGGATTGCCGGCGCGATGGCCGTGGATCGAGGGGATCGGCCGCAGCACGGCGGAGCTAGCGTTGACCAGCTTCGGCAGCTCGCGCTCATTGTCGCGCCAGTCGAAATAGCGATCGGTCTGCCCCGGCATCAGCAGCATATGCGCGGTGATCGCCGACAGCGCCCGATCGAGATCGCCGCCGAAGGCGGAGCAATGGCTGATATCGCCGTTCTGCCAGATCGCGATCTGCGCCAGCAGGTTGTTGGCGTCGCGATGCGCGAAGGCGGTGTCCCAGGTCGCAGCAAGATAGTCCTCCTGCGCGGCGAAGCCCTGCTCGCGCCAGACCTCGTCGCGATAGAACTCATAGGACATCGCCCAGCCCGCATAGATGCGGCCCATCGCGCGCAGGCCAGCCACGGGCTTGGCGACGAACCGGCCATTCTTGYAGGCGGGATCGGCGATCAGCGCCGCCTTCACCGCATCGAGGAACACATGATTGTAAGGCGAGCAGCGCGCGCTGCCGCACACGACCGCGGCGCGCTCGACCATGTCCGGATGACAGGCGGCCCAATGATAGGCCTGCATGCCGCCCATCGACCAGCCATAGACCAGCGCGATCCTGGTGATGCCGAACTGCTCCTCCACCAGCCGGCGCTGGATCGCGACGGCATCGTGATAGCTGATCGCAGGGAACGGCGCGTCTGCAGGCGGCGTGTTGGAAGGCGATGAGGACAGGCCGTTGCCGAACAGGTTCGGGATGATGATGAAGTATCTGTCGGAGTCGAGAATGTCASCGGGTCCGACCAGCCACTCGGTGTCGACATGCTGGGCGCTGAACGACGTCGGATAGAGGATGACGTTATCCTTGGCCGCGTTCAGCGTGCCATAGGTCTTGTAGGCAAGCCGCAGCGACGGAACCGTCGCGCCCGATTGCAGCACGACGTCGCCGGCTTCGAAGATTTGATAGTCCGCAACTGATGTCATGCGCGCCGTTCCATGGAGAAGCTGCAGCAAGCCTAGGTGATGCGCAGCCGGTTCACACGCCCATTTTTTGGCATGGCATGACCGCATGGTCGGCACGGCGGCCGTGGCCGGGACGAATCGCTTCGCGTCGCCATGCGCTCGCGTTCCCGCGGCCGGTTGCGCCCRGGTGTTGCAGGATGGAACACCCTCGACAATGTGTCCCGGGCATCCACGTCCATCGGCATCGCCGGGCGACGTGGATGGCCGGGACAAGCCCGGCCATGACGGAGGAATGCGYGCGCGATCACGCGGGCTGTGCGAGACAAGCTGTCGCCGCAACGGCGAAACCCTGTGTTTCGCCRCAGCCGGCTTGCAATCCGGTTCCACCCCTTCCAGCTGACAGCGGGACGCCGTATGACGGCACGACGGGATGGAACGAGACATGACCACAGCACTTGAATTCGGCCTGGACACCTTTGGCGACGTCAYGCGCGGCGCTGATGGCGCGCTGGCCACGCATGCCCAGGTGATCCGTGACGTGGTCGAGGAGGCGGTGCTGGCCGACGAGCTCGGGCTCGATTTCATCGGGCTCGGCGAGCACCACCGCGGCGACTTCGCGATCTCGGCGCCTGAGGTGGCGCTGGCGGCGATCGCGGCGCGCACCACGAAGATCAAGCTCGGCTCGGCGGTGACGGTGCTCAGCTCCGACGATCCGATCCGCGTGTTTCAACGCTTCGCCACGCTCGACGCGGTGTCGAACGGCCGCGCCGAGGTCATCCTCGGCCGCGGCTCCTTCACCGAATCCTTTCCGCTGTTCGGCTTCGACCTGAAGGACTACGAAGCGCTGTTCGAGGAGAAGCTCGATTTGTTCGTCAGCCTGCTGCCGCAGCAGCCGCTCACCTGGCAGGGCAATCTGCGGCCGCCGCTGCGCGAACAGCTGGTCTATCCGCCGGTCGAGCATGGCCGGCTGAAGGCCTGGATCGGCGTCGGCGGCAGCCCGGAGTCCGTCGTGCGCGCCGCGCATTACGAGCTGCCGCTGATGCTCGCGATCATCGGCGGYGACCCGAAGCGGTTYGCGCCCTATGTCGAGCTGTATCACCGCGCGATCAAGCAGTTCGGCCGCGACTTGAAGCCGATCGGCGTGCATTCGCCGGGCTATGTCGCCGACACCGACGAACAGGCGCGCGCGGAGCTGTGGCCTGACTACAAGACCATGCGCGACCGCATCGGCCGCGAGCGCGGCTGGCCGCCGATGGGCCGTGACGARTTCGTYCAGGAGGCCGATCACGGCTCGCTGTATGTGGGGTCGCCAGAGACGGTGGCGCAGAAGATCGCTGCGACGATCAAGGCCCTCGGCCTGTCGCGCTTCCAGCTGAAATACTCCGCCGGCCCGCTGCCGCATGCCAAGCTGATGCGCAGCATCGAGCTGTATGGCCGGGAGGTGGTGCCGCGGGTGCGGGAGTTGGTGGCGGCGGGGTAGGGCCGGCCGCGGCCCCGCGTTGCTGTCGACAGCAAGCCAGCACGAACATTCAACGTGTTCGTTATCGAGAAGGGAAAGCCGATCACGCAGCCCGTGCAGAGGTGAGAAGACCACGGCACAGCGTGACCACGTCCGCCGGATCGAACGCAGGGGACTGGACTGCAAGCAGAGCGGCTTCGCGAGGGCGCCGTCCCAGCAAGGTCTTCGATCTCATCAACTCGGCATCGATTCAGGCAGCAACAACCCGCGCTCCCCCGCGGCCACCCGCGCCAGCTCGGCCGCCGTCCGCGCCAGCACGCCGTCCCAGGCCATCGGCCGCTCCTGCCGGAACAGCCGCATGGTTGGATACCAGGGGGTGTCGGCGCGGTCGCGCAGCCAGCGCCAGTCAAGCGCATAGGGCAGCAGCATCCACACCGGGCGGCCCAGCGCACCAGCGAGATGCGCGACCGACGTATCGACGGAAATGACGAGATCGAGCGCCGAGACGGCCGCAGCCGTCTCGGCGAAATCCTTCAGCAGTGGCGCGAGGTCGATGATGTCGCTGCCGAGATCGAGCAGCGTGGGCGCATCGTCGGGCCGCGGCTCCTTCTGCAGAGAGTAGAGCTGTACGCCGGGCATCAGCAGCCGCGGCAGCACGTCGCGCGCAGCGAGCGAACGCTGGCGGTCGCCCTTGTGCCGGGGATTGCCGGCCCAGACCACGCCGACCTTCAACTGCGGCGCGCGGCCGAGCACGTTGCGCCACGCCGCCATCTTGATCGGATCGGCGGTCAGATAGGGCACATCGGCCGGGATCGTCTCCAGCGTGGTGCCGAAGATGCGCGGCAGGTCCATCAGCGGCAGCTGCAGATCGCATGGCGGCAGCGTCTCGCCGCGCGCCAGCACGGTGACGCCCTCSAGGCAGCGCAGCAGCGGCGCAATCGCCGGCTGCACCTGCAACACGACCGAACCGCCCATTCGCTTGACGCGATCGATGTAGCGGACGAACTGCAGCGCATCGCCAATGCCGTATTCGGCAAACAGCAGCAGCGTCCGTCCCTCAAGCSRCTCGCCCTGCCATTCCGGCACATCGAAGCGCGGCATGCCCGCGGCGAGGTCCGGACAGTCGCGGCCCCAGCGATGCTCGGCAAAGCCGTTCGGCAGGTCGCCGCACATCAGCAGGAAATGCGCGTGGTTGTAGCGGGCGAGCGCATTGTCGGGCGCCAGCGCGACGGCGCGATGCGAGGCGGCCAGCGCGGCGTCGATGTCGCCGGCATTGCGCAGCGCCACTGCGAGATTAGCATGGCCCTTGGCATAGGCCGGGTCGGCGGCAATGGCGCGACGATGCGCCGACACGGCCGCGTCGATCTCGCCGCGCTTCTCATGGATGATCCCGAGATTGGTGTGCGCCGGAGCGTGGTCGGACTGCAGCGCCAGCGCGTGCTCGCAAGCCGCGGCGGCGGCCTCGAGCTGGCCGGCGCCGCATAGGCAGGCGGCGAGATTGGAAAGCACGACGACATCGGTCGGGTCGAGCGCGACCGCGCGGCGATAGGCATCGATCGCCTCGGTCGCGCGTCCAGCCTCGTGCAGCGCATGGCCAAGCAGCCGCGCGGCGTTGGCGTCGTCGGGGGCGAGCTCGGCGGCCAAGCGATAATGACGCGCGGCATCGGCGAAGGCCCGCTGCTTGTAGAGCACGTCGCCGAGACTGACATGAAGGCCGGCATCAGCCGGCTGCGCGGCCAGCGCCTGCCGATAGGCAGGTACGGCCGCATCGTAGCGGCCCTGGTCGGCCAGCACATGCGCGAGCGCCCGCCAGCCATCGGGATGGGCCGGATCGTGGTCGAGCAGCGCACGATAGGCGGCTTCGGCCTCGGCGAGCCGTCCCTGACGGGTCAAAGCGAGCGCAAGATTCCAGCGCGCATGCGACAGCGCGGGATCGAGCGCCAGCGCGCGGCGATAGGCGGCCTCGGCCTCAGCGAAGCGCGACAGCGCGAGCAGCGCGGTGCCGAGCTTGCTGTGGATGCTGGCATCCCGCGGCCGCAGCGCGGCGGCGCGCGCAAACGCATCGGCCGCGCCGTGGCGCTCACCCTTGACCGCGAGCGCATCGCCGAGCGTCACATAGGCCGGCGCGTGGCCGGGATCRTGCGCAAACAAACGGCCCAGCAGCGCCGCGCCCTCGGACATGCGGCCGTCGGCGAAAGCAAGGATCGCCGAGAGATGCAACGCCGGCAGATGATCCGACTGACGATCGAGAATGTCGCGACAGAGCGCCTGCGCGGGCTCMGACCGCCCTGCATTGTAGTGATCAGCCGCCTCGATCAGCAACCGGTTGACAACCGCTCCCCCCATGACGACCCCGCCTCCCGCATTCTGATGAGAGTTGAACGTGCGGCCGGGCCATTTCAGGCGCGGAAGCGCGATGCAGCGGCGCCCGGGAGCGTGCGTCCGGCGGCGTCCGACTCCCGGAAGAAASCCGCGGTGGCGGACAACGGCCCGCTCTCGGAGGTCACGCGAYGCCTGGATCATGATGCACCCATCATGATCTTAGCTCATTGCTCAGACGTGACCTTTTCGGATAACCGGCTTCCACCTTCCCATATGAAGCTCTTYAGAGGAGCGCCGTGTCGAACGACASCGCRTGATCGAGATAATAGACGAGCAGCGTCGCGGCCAGCGATGCGCATAGCGCAATAGGTGCAAGCCATGGCACACGCCGATCACGTGCATAGGCCTTGYCGTCGCAGGCGATGGCRAACAAGGCAGCGATGATGGCCGAATGTCCGACCGCATCGATCTTTCCGAACTCGAAACACGCGGCGATGAACGCCACGACCAGGATGGCGGCTGAGCAGCGCCGGATCAGCGGCGTCCAAAGCAGCGCAAAGGCAAGGGTGAACTCCACCATTCCGGCCGCGCGCATRTAGAACTCGCTGTCRAAACCGAGCGTGATGATGGAGTGCTCGATGAGAATCGGGAAGCTCCATTGCGGGTAGGCCCATTTTTCCACGGAGGCCCACATCAAAGTCAGCGCGGTCGCATATCGCAGCACGTCGATCGGACTGACTCCGAACAATGAGTTCTTCTGCAGGCCGACCAGCGCGAGATAGGCGGCGAGGCCGAGGAAGATCGGATAATCCATCAGGTGGAAGACGCCATAATTGCTGACCGCAATCCCGAACAGCACGACGATTCCCGCGGCCGAGAGCGGSAGCGTCTGCCGCCACAACATTCCGGCAGCAATAGCGAATTGCAGCACGGCGACCTGCGGCGCCGTCGTCTTCAGTTCGGGCGTCAACAGGAAACCGCCCAAAATGCCAATGGAGATGAAGAAGAAGCCGCAGATCGCACGGATCATTTCTTCGGTCCGCAGCCGCAGCGGCATGGTGACGTGGTCGAATGCACGGGTGGCCGCATGCCCCAGCGCAGTCGGTTCGGCCAAGCAGGCCATCAGCACGGAAAAGGCGGCCAGGCTGAGAAGCAGCTCAAAGTCCAGACACAGCACGTTTTCGAGMGTCCTCGGCTGTGCCGCAACGTCGAAAGCACAGAACCATTTCACATGGGCGTCGGCCGGCCGTGCATTCATCGTGGAAAGCAGGGCCGCTTCGATGAGCGTGGCAAACATCGGGCTCGCGGAACAGGCCGCTCGACAGAGCGGAGCGAACAAGGCCCTTGCCTGACGTCTTTGCGCCAGCCCCCGCCCGTCATGGGCTTTTGAGAACTCACCGGCCCCGTCTGGGCTCGGCAAAACCGATCCAMGGCAATCAATCAAGTCTGACATTCGCATCGCGATCCGTTCCCCAACCACTCTGTTGAACGGCTCCCGGCAGCCGGCAGGTCGCGAACGCACCGTCGATGATCACGTCTTAGAGCTGGGTTCGCTGCACTGCGGCAGTATCGTAATACCTGGGTTCCCGAAGGATCAAGACGAATCCATTCAAGGATGMTTTTATTATACTACTCGCTTTAAGATAAGCGACGTATCGCCCGGTTGCGGCCGGCGCAGTGTCTGTAGCAACCGCCCGCTGTCGCTGGCGAACAACGCGGACGAAGCCGCTAAGAATGATGCATATCAGCCAATCRGGACCGGATGCACTGCCAAACTGTGCAGCCAGGATTTAGGCAACATCTCCCCGGCGYATACGAAAGCGAAATGACGCAGTCCGCTTGAGCAATGTACTCAACTCGGAACGCGCAAATCRGACAGGCACGATCGAGCACGTTGGACGTCGGGTGGTGATCCGGCCAAGACTCGAACACACCATTCGTGGTTCAGGGCCCGATACCTGGTGCGAACGCGCCGTGTGTCTCTGAGGCAGTAGGCGCACCTATTGCCCGACGACGCCTCTCCGGCGCGCATTCCGATGCAGGAGCAAGCAGGCGGTGTGGCGACGCCCGACCAGACGTCGAAGCGATCCTCTGGGACGACCCGTCCTGGCCGCTGAGTTCGGTGTCGGCCGAAAGCGCTTCCCATCCGGCCGCGCGCAACCGACACACCAAATCAGCGAAACGACCCGCGTTACACCAATTTCGTTGCAATAATCGCGCTGCGCGGCTTCGAGGCCACCGCGATTCACCTTGGATTGTGTGCCTTTCCGACGACAGASACCARGGAATGGACGYCGCTAACAATCCGTTAAGAATCTGAAACAAACGGTAAATAGTGACGGCGGCGGGGCAAAACGTCGCAGGATTTGCGGCTGGTCCYCGCCGGGCGCCCGCGCCCGGCATCGATCTCGTGTGTCTGGRGACCGTTGCAATGTCGTCGTCTGCGTATCTGAAGGTCTGGAAATATGCCGCGCTGGGCTCGGCGCTGCTGCCCATCGCCGCAAAGGCCGGCGACATCCCGACCACGCCCCCGGTGAACTTCACCAATTCCAGCACCGCGACGGTCGGCTCGACCATGGTCAACGTGGTCGATGCCTATACCAACCTGATGCTGAACGATCCGAAGCTGACCAACGGCACAGGCGTCATGGAGCAGAACCTCGCGACCGTGATCCGCATGACCAATGCGCGCACGGCGGCGCAGACCCTGGAGGCGATCCATGACGACCGCACCAGCCAGCAATACAGCGTGCTGAACGGCCTCGGCGTTCTCACCGGCTATTTCATGACTGGCACCGGCGCATCCGCCAGCACCACCCCGACCAGCCTGACGCCGACCACCTACGCGCCGTACACGCTGCAGAACTTCCAGTCCAACATCAACTATCTGAACAGCGCGAGCTGGGGCGCCACCAGCTTCGGCAACGGCACAGCAACGCCGCTCGCCTCCGCCGTCAACTTCGTCAACAATGTCGTGCGCGCCAACTCGTCGACCGAGCCTTCCAAGCGCACTTTCGAGCGCTACATGGGCTCGACCGCGCCGGTCACCACCCCGTCCGCCTTGGGTGCATCGGTCAACCAGACCACGGTGAGTCCGCTCGCGGCGGCGTTCGGCAACTACAACGCCACCACCAAGACCGGGCTCTCCACCGCCGACACCGCCAACATCGTCGTCCCTTCCTATTACGGCAATCTCACGGTGCCTGCGGTCTATGGCAACGTGACCAATTGGGTGCGCGGATTCACCGTGACCCAGGCGATGATCGACGCGCAGAACGTGGCGAACGGCACCAGCCTCGGCTATCTCACCGTGCCGAATGTCGGCACCATCGTGAACGGCGTGCTGCAGCCGACTCAGTTCAATGTCGGCGACTACGTGCCCGGCATCGGCGCGTCGGCGCGGCCCTACCGGCTGTCGACCGACGTCAACGTGCCCACGCCGTTGCTGCAGATCATCAACAGCACCAACCCCTATGCCGATGGCGGCTTCATCAGCGGCCACACCAATTCCGGCTACACGCAGGCGCTCGGGCTCGCCTTCCTGGTGCCGCAGGAATATCAGAGCCTGCTGGCGCGCGCGGCCGATCTCGGCAACAACCGCATTCTCGCCGGCATGCACTCGCCGCTCGACGTGATCGGCGGCCGCATGTTCGCGACCGCGGTCGCCGCGACCAACATCTATAATTCGCTGTATGATGCCAACGGCAACCGGCTGGATTGGACCAATCCCGCCAATGCSAGCGCCTATGCTGTGTACCAGGCCTATACCCAGACGCAGTCCTACCTGTCGCAATCCTGCGGCACGGTCAGCGTGCAGGCCTGCATCCTTCAGAGCCAGGGCGGCGCGGCGGCGATCGCGGCATCCTCGAAGGACGTGAATCTCAGCAACGCTGATCCGTCGAGYTACACCTATCGCATGACCTATGGGATGCAGCTCGCCGGCGCCAGCACGACCCTGCCGGAGACCGTGCCGGTGCAGGCGCAGGTGCTGCTGCTGACGCGCTTTCCCTATCTGAGCGACGCACAGCGCACCGAAATCCTGCGCACGACSGCGCTGCCGTCCGGCTACGCTCTGCTGGACGGCAACACCTGGGACGGCTGGGGCCGCATCAACCTCTACAAGGCAGCCTATGGCTATGGCGCGTTCGACAGCGCCGTCACYGTCAGCATGGACGCGGCGCAGGGCGGCTACAACGCCTTCGACATTTGGAGCAACGATATCTCGGGGGCGGGATCTCTGACCAAGAGCGGCTCCGGCACGCTCGTGCTCGCCGGCRCCAACAGCTATAGCGGCGGCACCACCGTCAACGGCGGCACGCTGGTCGTCGCGGCCGGCGCCACGGTCACGAGCCCGGTCACCGTCAATGCGGGCGGCACACTGAGTGGCCTCGGCACGGTCGGCGACGTCAGCGTCGCCGGCACCTTGGCGCCGGGCTACCAGGCGGTCACCGGCCTCACCGGCCAAGCCGGCAAGCTCAACGTGCTCGGCAGCCTCGCCTTCACCAGCGGCGCGACCTACGCGCTGCAGCTCACGCCCGGCAGCTTCAGCACCACGAGCGTCTCCGGCACGGCGACGTTGGCGGGCCAGGTCACGGCGACATTCGCCGGCGGCATCTACGCGGCCGGCAGCAGACTCGCGATCGTCTCGAGCGGCSGCGGCGTGAGCGGCCGCTTCGCGGGCTTGAGCACCACGATGACCGGCCCCACCAACGTGGCGCCGAGCCTGAGCTATGACGGCCAGAACGCCTATCTCACGCTGAACCAGGCGGCGCTGCCGTCGCTGCCGGCGACCGGCGTGAATGGCAATGGGCAGCAGATCTATGCTGCGCTCAACAACGCGGTCAGCAAAGGCGGCACGCTGCCGGTGTCGCTGCAGTCGATCTACTTCCAGAATGCCGCAGGCGTTGGGGCCGTCTTCAATCAGCTCGCAAGCCAGAGCGCGCCGGCCGCGACCCAGAGCCTCGGYCAGAGCATGACCGGCTTCATGACCACGGTGCTCGATTTCGGCAGCGGCGGCCGCGCCGGCGGCTTCGCATCGACCGGCAGCTCGCCGATGATGGCCTATGCGGACGCAACCGGCGGCCCGARCACGAAGGCGGCGAAGATGTTCGCCAAGGCGATGCCGGCGGAGCCGGGCTGGGCGGTGTGGGGGTCGGCGTTCGGCGGCGGCGGCCATATCGGCGGCGACACAGCGGCAGGCAGCCAGGACGTCTCGTCGCGAATCTATGGCTTGGCAACCGGCGCCGATTATCGGCTGGCGCCGGACATGACCGTCGGCTTCGCGCTGTCGGGCGGCCAGACCAGCTTCAACGTCGCGCAAGGCGGCGGCTATGGCAGCTCGGATTTCATCCAGGCGGCGGCCTATGCGACCAAGCGCTTCGGCCAGGCCTATCTCTCCGGCAGCCTCGCCGCCGGCGCGCATTGGATGTCGACGACCCGCAACCTTGCGACCGGCGCCGCCGAGACGTTGCGGGCGAGCTACACGGCTCCGACGCTCGCCGCGCGGGCCGAGGCCGGATACCGCTTCGATCTCGGCTGGAGCAGCCTGACGCCCTACGCCGCGCTGCAGCTGCAGCAGGTTTGGAGCCCGTCCTATACCGAGACCAGTTCGCTTAGCGCCAACGGCTCGGCGCTCAGCTTCGCCGCYCGCGACACGACCTTGCCGCGCACCGAGCTTGGCGTCTGGGCCGATCGCCGCATCTCCGAGACCTTCCTGCTGCGCGGTCGGGCGGCCTGGTCGCACGATTACAATCACGATGCGACGGTGACGGCGACATTCCAGACCTTGCCGGGCGCGAGTTTCGTGACCACCGGCGCGCGGATCGCGGCGGATTCGGCGCTGCTGTCCGGTGTCGCCGAGGTCGCGCTGACCTCGCATCTGTCGCTGTCCGGGCAGATCGACGGCCAGTTCGCGCCGTCGGCCACAACCTGGGCCGGCACCGGCCGGCTGCGCTATCAATGGTGAGCTAACGCCCCTTCCATCATCCGGAGCCGCGCCCRCAAGGACGCGGCTCTTTTTCTCTCCGCATCAGACTGCACGTGTCGTCAGTTCGCCGCCGCTTGCGTCCGCCGTCGGCGCCTTGCGCGCGCGATCGATATCGGGCGTGCGGTAGGCCGCTTCCGGAATGGTTCCCAGCCGCGAATCGTGAAGACGCGGGCCGAGGCCATAGAACTGCTGGAAGCTCATGATCAGCGGCCGCCATTTGTCCGGATCGATGTGGTCGCGCGCGCCATCCATCAGGAGGCCCGCCTCGACATGAACGCGCTGGACGCGGACCTCGAAACACTGGATGTGCCCCTTSAGCAGCGCGTCGTCATCGGCAATGCCGTGCACGGCTTCGACGCGCGCTTCGAGCTGCACCGGACATTCGGCGACGCGCGGCGCGGCGACGGTTTCGGACCTGACCGCGGTCAGACCGGCCGCCGCGAACTTGTCCGGCTCATGGCGGTAGCCCTTGCGCTGCTTCATCGCCGGCACCGGGTCCGAGCCCGTGGTCAGCGCGAGGCGATCGACCGCGGCGACGAGATCGACGGACGGCAGATTCAAGACACATTCGCCGGTACGCCGCATGTTCTGCGGCGTCTTCGATCCTGCCGCGAGGCCGAGCATGCAGCGCCAGCCGAGCCAGAACGCCGACGACATCGGCGCAAGATTGAAACTGCCGTCCGCATTGACGGTACTGACGAGGACCACAGGCGTCCCGAAATAAAGGATGCCGGGCTCGATGGTCGCGTGCATGGGAAGATTCTCCAGGTGATGCATGTCGCGGCGCCGTCGCGCACCGCGCGGACGGGACCTAAGCCGCCGCCTCACCCTGGAAGGTTCATCGATCGGGACGCCATGCTCCACCCGATTCCCGAGCGGGAGGCGTGAGCAGAAGACGCTTCGATCTGGACGAGGTCTGCGCGCGCCTGACGCTGCGGCAGATGGCGATCCCGGCATGACTCGAACATGCGACCTACGGTTTAGGAAACCGCCGCTCTATCCAGCTGAGCTACGGGACCGGAGCCTGCACCGACGTGCACCTGCTTCGGCAGCCTGCATAGCAGACCCGGAAACCGACCGGAAGCCTTTAAGTCCAACCGGGATTGCTCCACCCGGCACAGCCGTGCCAAGGGGCGGCTGGATCATTGGCTTTCCGCACAGCCCGGCAGGTCAAACAGCGCCTGCAACCCGCAGGCCGACGTGAACATCCTGTCGCCATTGTGGCCGACGCCGTTGACGTCCCACAGCCGGTGATGCGGGGTGCCGCCGGGTCGCGCGGACATCATCGCGGCATAGGCATGGCCGCGCACGTAGCGGGTCGGCCCCTGCGCCTCGGCCATGCAGCTCTTGTCGAGGGCAGGATGGTGCGGATCGATGTCGCGGGTCCCGAGCAGATAGATCAGGTTGCGCGCGATATAGGCCCGTTCGAGCTCGGCGGGGGTGGCGCCTGCCAGATAGGGCGGGCGATCGACCATGCCAAACTTCCAGCTGTCATAGCCGGGGCAGGCCGCGGCGATCGCCGGCTCCGGCCGCTCGGCCGAGAAATAAGCGTAAGAAGAAGGGTTGGCGACCACATAGCGCACCGCGATGTGCTGCTGCGCCAGCGCCGCCCCGCCGCGGGCGCCAATGGCGTAGCGCTGCACCACCTGCGCGCCRCCGGAATGGCCGSCGATCACGACGTCGGTCAAGGCCGGGAACAGCGCGCGATTCGCCAGCTGGGCAAGGATCGCATCCAGCGCCTCGAACGAGCTCACCGGCTGCGGCCCGAGCGCCGCGTCGCCGCCCTGCCAGCCGGTCAGGGTCCAGCGCAGGGTGTCGGCGGGCAGGTGATGAAACTCGACATCGGCCTGGGCCAGAAATTGCGGCACGATCAGCAGCGTCGTCGCGCCCGCGGCGCCGGCCGCAGCCTGGGCCTTCTTGGCCGTTTCGAAATAGGCGTCGGCGTTGCGCAGCCGGCCATGCAGCACCACGACGGCGCGCGTGACGTCGGGCAGCGTCTCGGTCCATGGCCTGGACACATAAAGCGGCAGAACGCCGCGGTCGCCCACGGCAAAGCGCTGATCGGCGACGATCGCGACCGGCCGGCGGTTCGGTGCTGTCTCGTCCTGCGCGACGGCAAGGCGACCGAGCGCCACGGCGGCGAACAGCAGGACSCCCAACAAGCCCATCAGCGCCCATTTCGACGACGTCATGCGGCCTCCTTGGACCTGACGAGGGGCAGAACGGTCTCCCCGAGCGACCATACGCTGCCGACGGGAACCTGACATCAGTTGCGACTGGGCTGTGACCGGTCTTGCGGATCGATCACAGCCCCGTTGGCGGCGGCGGTTTGACTATCCGGGAGACTGCCGATGGTCTAAGAGAGCGGCGCCAGCATGGAACCGGCCTCGGGATCGCCGTATTGGTCGTGCCTGAGCGCAGCGCGTGGCCTCAAGGGGCGGCTGTCTCGCGACGCAATGTTGGCAGCCGTTCATGCCCGTTCCATGGATGCCCGTTCCATTCAGCTGAGGGAAACAGTCAAGTCGATGCTCATCCGGTCGGTCATCTCAGGCGCACTCGCAGGACTCGTCTCAATCGCCGCCGCAAGCGCGCAGGACACCCGTAATCTCCTGGAGTCCAAGGAGTCCCTCTACAACAACATCTATGTCTACGAGCAGGCGCCTTACCGCAGCATGACCTTCGGTCACAACCGGCGCATCTATACCGAGAGCGTCTACAATACCCGTGACGAGCTCGACCTGCCGGTCGACTATACCCGCTTCATGACGGCGAGCGTGATGTACGCCAAGGACGTCCGCTCGATCCTGGAAATCGGCTTCGGCGGCGGCCGCACCGCCTGGTACCTCCATCGCTTCCTGCCCAAGGTGCAGGTGACGTCGGTGGAGCTCGACCCGACCGTGCTGGAGCTGGCCAAGAAATATTTCGGCATCAAGGAAGAGCCGAACTTCCATGTCGTCAACCGCGACGGCCGGCTCTACGTGCAGGAATCCAAGGAGCGCTACGACATCATCCTGATCGACGCCTATCGCGGGCCGTTCGTGCCGTTCCACCTGCTGACCAAGGAATTCTATCAGCTGATCAAGGACCATCTCGCCGAGGGCGGCGTGGTGGCGCAGAACGTCGAACCCTCGACCATGCTGTTCGAYGCCGCGGTCAAGACCATTCACAGCGTRTTCCCGCAGGTCGACTTCTACGAAGCCGGCGGCAACATCGTGATGGTCGCCTATCCGGGTGACGAGCGGAAGCCGGAGGATCTGGCGGCCATCGCCCAGGAGCGCGACAASGAGTTCGGCTTCCGTTACAAGCTCGCCGACATGCTGGCACAGCGCAAGCGCGTCGACATCGACAACGGCCAGGTGATCGATGCCAAGGCCAAAGTGCTGACCGACGATTTCGCGCCGGTCGAAGCGCTCAAGAGCATCGAGCGCCACAACAGGAAGCTGCCGTGAGCGAACCGGTCTCCCGCGCAGGCCTGCTGGCGATCTATATCTGCTCGTTCCTGGTCGGCTGCGTGCTGATGGGCTTCGAGATGCTCGGCAGCCGCTATCTCAATCCCTATTTCGGCAGCGGCATCGGCGCCTGGGCCAGCCTGATCTCGACCGTGCTGTGCGCGCTGGCGATCGGCTATTTCGCCGGCAGCGCCATCGTCGACCGCCAGCCCACGACGCGCACCATCGGCACCATGATCCTGATCGCCGCGGCCTATATGGCGCTGGTGCCGGCGACCGCCGACACCGTCATGGCCGACATTCTCGACACGATCGGYGATGGCCCTTCGGCGACATTGATGGCCGCGACAGCGCTGCTGCTGGTGCCGCTGACGCTGCTCGGCACGTTTTCGCCGATCGCGGTCAGCCTGCTGACCCGCTCGGCCGGYGAAGCCGGCCGCGTCGCCGGCCTCGTCTACGGCGTCTCCACCATCGGCAATGTCGTCGGCACGCTGGTCACGACCTTCGCGCTGATCCCCACCATCGGCTCGCGCGCGATCACCTATTATTTCGCCGTGATCCTGGCCGGCTGCGCCGCCATCCTGTTCATCCCCTTCGGCAAGAAGACGTCCTGACATTCATCATTGAAGAGCTTTGCGATGACTGAGTCGATGACTGAGTCCTGGCCTCGCCTCGCCGCCCTGGCGGCCACGGCGGTGGTGCTGCTGACCCCGCCTGACACACGCGCGGCCGAGCCGCAGATCGAGCTGTGGGACGGCCAGCGCGCGATGGCGCACATTGCCGATCTGCTGCAATTCACGCCGCGCTCGATGGGCGAGCCGGGCCACCAGAAGACGATCGACTACATCAAGGCGGCGATGGCCAAGAGCGCGGCCGATGCAGTGCTGACGCAAAGCTTCACCGCCAAGGCAGATGACGGCAAGGCGATCCCGCTCACCAACATCATCGCCCGCTTCCAGATCCARAATCCGCGCCGCGTGATCGTCGCGACCCATTACGACAGCATCATCAAGGCCTATCGCGATCCGAAATCGCCCGACGCGCCGATGCCCGGCGCCAACAACTCCGCCTCGGCGGTGGCGCTGCTGCTGGAGACGGCGCGCGTGCTGTCGCTGTCGCCCAAGCTGGATGTCGGCATCGACATGATCTTCTTCGACGGCGAGGAAGGTCCGAAATCGCTGGGCGCGGGCGATCCGGCCTGGCGTGCTTTGGGCTCGCCGCATTTCGCCGCGCACCTGAAGGACTATTATCCGTCGCGCAAGCCGGAGAAGGCGGTCGATTTCGACATGGTCTGCGACAARGACCTCAAGCTGCAGCCGGAGCCGTCCTCACTGACCTCGGCCCTGCCCGAGGTCAAGAAGTTCTGGAGCATCGGCAGCCGCATCGCGCCGTCGGCCTTCTCGCCCGAGCCGACCACYTTCCCGATCAGCGACGACCACACCGCCCTGCAGGCGGCCGGCATTCCGAGCTTCCTGGTCATCGACTTCGACTACGAACCCTATTTCAACACCACCCAGGAYACGATCGAGCAGTGCTCGGCYCAGAGCCTGGAGAGTGTCGGCCGCACCTTGCTGCGCTATCTCTACGCCCCCTGAGCGGCGCGCCGCTGCGCCGACCGCGCGCCGCGAATCGCCGCGGCGAGACCGTGCGGATCGTCGGTGCCGATGCGACGCACATGGCCGTGCACAAGCCGCAGCTCGACCGCGTCGAGTCCGGATACGGTGTAGAAKCGGACTCCTGAGACGATGCCGACCCCGAGCCCATGCCACCATTTGTTGCGCACGACCGCGATCTCGGTGATGGCGTCGAGCGGSACGCGGTAGCGCCACAGCCCGGGGCCGAAGAACCAGCACAGCTCGCCGTCGCCGATCTCCACCGTCAGCGACGCGAACAGCAGCGCGATCACCAGCTCGGTCGCGAGCAACCCGGCGGCGACGATGCCATGGCCCGCATTCCACAGCAGCACCGCGCCAAGCGCGCCCGATCCGAGACATGTCGCRATGGCGACCAGGCCCCATTGTCTGTGACGGTATCGCACGGCCATCCCCCCGCAAGCTGGCCGGACTTAGTATAGCGTGCCATCGACGACAGTCTCGCGCATGGCGCGAGACAACGGTGGAGATCTGTGCKCCACAGCCATCCAAAAWACATTCAGGCGATCGCCAGCACGGGCGTTGGCCGTTGAGTCGGCATGGCCTGCTTGCGCGCCAACAGGCCGGGCACGAGGGCCTCGGCCGCCTCGGCGCCGGAAATCACCACGGCCTCGACACCCGCCCCCGCATTGCCGCCTCCGGCAATGACGAGATCGCGCACGGGCGCCTTGGCGCCCTTGAGCCTGCCCGCACGGGCCACACCGTAGATCGAGCCGGCTTTGGCGAGATCGTAGCGCGCATAGGTCACCGGGCTGGCGTCCGTCCGGTAGACGATATGTTGCGAGAGGCCGGGAATGATGGTCTCGGCGGCCGCGACCATGGCATCACCGAGCTGCTGCTTGCGCGCGTCATAGGMCTGCGAGCGCCGCCAGTTCTTCCAGTCGTCGCCGCCCTCGTCCGGAAACCACGCCTTGGCTTCCTCATGCGTCAGCAGGCTGATGATCGTCATCGTCGCATGCCCCTCCGGCGCCGCGGAGGGATCGAGCTTGGACATCACCGCCAGGCCCACCCCCATCGGCGYATCGAGATGCGTGGCTGGCGCGATCTCCGGCACGACATCCAGGCCGAGATGCACCGAGAAGCAGGAGTTCGCCGGCAGGATCGCGGCGGCGCGCGCGCGGAAGGCGGCCGGCAGATCGTCCGGCTTCAGGAGYTCCGTGAAGGTGCGCCCGAGATCGGCGTTGGAGATCACSGCCTGCGCACGGATGRTGCGGCCATCGCCGAGCGCCACGCCGRCGGCACGGCCCTGCTCGACCAGGATGCGCGTCACCTTGGAYTTGWGCAGCACCTCGCCGCCGCGCGCGGTGATCGCTTCCGTCAGCACGTCGGCCAACCGACCGGAGCCGCCGACCGGGTAGAAGCCGCCCTTGAAATAATAGCCGAAGATCGGGACCATCTGCGCGCAGCTCAGTCGCTCGCTGCCGTCGCCGAGATAGCCCGACAACGCGTTGAGATAGGCAATCAGCTCCGGATCSGAGACATGCGCGGCGACCAGGTCGTCGAACGGCCGGYTCATCCAGCGRAAGGCCTGCGGATGCTTGCGCGGGAAGGCCAGCAGCTCTTCCAGCGTTTCCGGCATTCCGGGAATGCCGCTGCGGCCGCGCCCGGTCGCRTACATGCTCTCGAAGATCGCATGGATCGTATCGAAGAGTTTGACGAGCCCGTCTGCGCTGGCCGGAAACATCTCGCACAGCAGCCGGACATAAGCGCGCCAATCCGCGGGGACGTCGATGCGGCGACCGCGCAGGCGGTAGGAATGRGTRACGCGCTTCCATTGGATCCGGTCGGCRACGCCAAGCCGGCGCAAGACGCTRTCGACCGGCCCGCCCGGCCAGACCCCGGAGAAGTCATGCGGCCCGGCATCGAAGCGGTAGAGCACCGGCTTGTTGTCGTGATGGGCCTTGCGCAGATAGCTATGGCAGAAGCCRCCGGGCACGACGTGATGATCGAACACCTTCACCTTCAGTCCAGCGTCGGCGAGCAGCGCTGCCGCGGTGAGCCCGCCGATGCCGGCACCGATCACCGCGACGTCGCAATCGATCGTCGAGGATTCGGAGAAGCTCGGAGCCGGCCAATGGCACTCCTCACGTGAGGCCCGCATCCGCATCAAGGCTTGGCGGATCGCAAAGTGCGGACCGAAAATCGAGATCAGCGCACCGMCGACSACGATCGCGGTCGTGATCCAAGACGACACGCCGGCCCACCGGCACAGGCCGAGSACGAGRAACAGCATGCCCCAGAGTCCCGTCATCAGCATGTTGATGAGCTGGAACTGCGGCGTCGACGCGCTGTCCGCGTAGCTCGCCCGCGAGYAATCCGCCGTCCAGGGACGGCCAACCGCGAGCGAAACGAAGCTGATCCCACCGAGACCCGCAAAGGACAGCCATAATGCATTGGCAGCCGTCCAGCTCGGCGCCACGTCGTTGGCGATTCCCAGCAGAACGAACAGCGCAAGGCCGCCGAGTTCCAGCGGGGCAAGCTCCGCGCGAGAGGCGCGCCAGAGATTGCCGGCCAGGGACAGGCCGAGGCCCAACCAGACCGCCCAGGCAGGCTGTTGCCAGGCGAGCACAGCCCAGAACACGACGAATGGCAGCAGCGCGAGCTTGATGGTGAGGAATACCTTCATACCAGCCTCTCTTCGGCGCGACGCCGCGACATATCTTTCCATTGTCAAGATAACCTAGAACGAGCTCCAGCGCAGGTCAACGCAAATCTTTCCAGCGTCAAGATTCGTTCATCAACCGAGACGTGATAAAAATGGTAGAAGGGTGCTCCCTATCGTACCGSCGCCACAGCAAGGAACGATTCAGGCGCGTCGTGCCGCTCCGGCGCCGCTCAACTGTGGCAACAAGATCACGGRACTCGAGTCCGCCACGAAGAAAGCCGGAAATTGCGCAACATCAGAGAGACACCCCGCCGCAAATTGGCGACAATCTCCCGTCATCTGAGGCGGGACACGCTGAGGAAGCCGTTCGTGTATCCACCCCGCCTGCCAATTCTGGTCTTTGCTGCATTGAGTTGCCTGCCCGCGATTCAACCTGAACGCGCGCAAGCGCAATGGTGGAGTCGCGCTCCGTCGGACTTCGAGGAATGCGCCGACGCGGCCGAGAAGTCCGCGACCAAAGAAGAGAAGACGGCTGCGCTCGCACAATGCAACGCGAAATTTGCCGGGAGACGGAAACCGGGCGGCGGCTACGTCTACTACGACTTCATGCAGGATCGCAGCTTCGACATCGCCGGTCCCAATCCGACTCCCGACGAGCAAAAGTTCATCGATCAGCAGTACACGCAATATCTCGAGCGGCAGCGCCATGCCAATATGAGCTCGGCGATGATGACGCGGCCGCAGCCGCAGGACCTGCAGCCGACATCTCTCAAGGACATGACAGCGCGGGCTGCGATCGAGCCGCCGAAGCCAGCGATCCCTGCGACGCCGCCACAGCGGCCGGCCCGGCCGCCACAGGCCGGGACGCCTCCGGGCTCGACGGTTGAAGCACGGGCGCGTGTGAAAGCRGCGCAATGCGCCAAGGGCGTCATCAGGGACTCCTTCTCCTGCAACTTCCCGGTCCTCTCGGAGAAGCTCGGCGAGCTGAAGAARATTTTCAGCGGGCCTGGCCAGGGACAAGTCGCGGCCGGCAAAGCYCCCAAGCGCGCCGACGCCAAGTACTGAGCCCGGTGCTGACGCCGGGTACCGAGGCCAAGTATTTTGGCCAAGTATTTTGGCCAAGTCCTGAGGCTATGTCCTGAGGTCAGGTCCTGAGCCRCCCTGTTCTGTCCGCAMCAGCTGCCATGGCCCCGCGTCGGAGCCGGCGCGCAGCAGCGTCTCAGTTCGCAACGTGACGCGAGCGCGCTGCRCTGACCGCTCAACCYTTCCCTGACACTCAATTGGTGATGTGAGCCGTGACCAGCGCGTGGTTGAACATCGCGTTCAGCGCCGCCGTGATGTCCGCCGGCGAATTCGCAGTATAGAAATAGCCGGGTGACGCACAGGCCTGCAGGCTCGGCGGAATCTTGGGAATGTTGGCGTTGGCGTAGAAATCCTCGGAATTGGCGAAACTCGTCGGATTCTGGATCGGCTGATAGGGAATGTAGAGCACGGACACGATGATGCCACGGCTCTTCAGCGTGGTGCATTTCGACGTGTCCATGGTCGTCGCCGAATTGCTGCCCGACCATGATCCGTTCCAATAGACTTGCGGATTTTGCGCGCCATCGGTGATCAGGAAGACGTAAGGCTGCGTCTTGTTGGACGCGCTGCCGTCCCCGACCGAAGTGATGATGCCGTTCATCGTCGGGAAGGCGTTCTCGAAATGRGTGCCRCCCGAGCCCAGGCTGGCATTGGCMCCGGTATCGAGCTGACTTGCGAGATTGGCCGCGGCGTAATTGATCGTACCGGGCGTCGTCGGAGAGCCGTTGATGCTCGCCGTCAGCGGCGAATAGGCATAGAGATAGCGAACGAACGGATAGAGGCCGATGCGAAACTGATTCGGCGTCTTCTGGGTCGCGTTCGCCGTCACYAGGAGCTGCTGCACGGCCGCGCCGACCGCGTCCGCACGCAGCTGAATGCAGGYATCGGAGCCRTCCGTCGGGCACGAGGTGACCGCGGYGAGGCTCGACAGGAGCGAGCTCGGGAGCTTGCCGCCATTGYTCGTCAAYAGCTTCTTGACACCGCTATAGCTGACCCGCGACATCGGATAGCCCATGCAAGAGCCGTTGGTATTGTACTTCTGGTTCGCGGCCGGACAGGAGCTCGCGCTCGTGAAGTGGCATGCAAAGGTGCATCCGTTCGGATATTGCTTGTAGTTGTCGGGATTGATCGCGGCCAGGCGCGTCTGCTCCGCGTCGGTCGATGGCAGGCCCATCGATCCGGAGACGTCCAGCATCAGRTAGAAGTCCAGATAAGGCGGCAGCGACGAGGTCGATTTGGAGGTGCCGGTCACCGTCAGTTTGCGGTAGCCCACGACCGTCATGAAGGTGGTCGGCACGTCGGCGGAAAACGCGACCGTCGCGGCGAGCTTCACGCCCGTTTTCGTGACCTGCGCGTTGAGCGACAGGTTGGTATAGCCGAGACTGTTGGCGGCGTTGCCGTTGAAGAGCTTGGTSGCCTCTTCGACCGCGACTTGAACCGTKCCGTCGCTGGTCATCTGCAGCGCCGCATTATAGCCGAGCGATTGCTGCGAGATCGATGCGACGCTGGCTGCGTCCGCGGCTGATTGCAGCTTGCTGCGCAACCGGGTCGCCTGGGTATARTCGACCGCGCAGCCGATCGCGCTCAGGATCGGCAGCAGCGCCATCGCGAAGATGATGGATATGTTGGCACGCTCGTCATGGCCAAGACGCAGCGCCTGTTGCAGGAAACCGCGGAACGCGGACGACATGCTGATATCCTTTGTCCGTGAAGGGCTGTTCACGGACACAGGTCATGCGGCACGTTGTCCTGAAGTTAAGCCGATCACCGACACGGCTGGCCTTGCGCGGCCTTCCGGTAGAATTGCGGCCGATGCAATCGAGTTGCCGTAAGCGCCTTGTAACCGTCATCTCCAATCAGTATTTTTACGTGCGGGGCGCAGGAGGCGGATCATGGGTCTACTCGATATCCTGAACGGCATGCAGAACGGCCCGCATGGGCCGAGTCACCCCACCACKCAGCAGAACGGCGGCATGTCGCCGATGACGATGGCCATCCTCGCGCTGCTGGCGTGGAAGGCGGTGAAGCACTTCTCGCAAGGCAATCAGCAGCCCAATGCGGCGCCTGCGCCGGTTCCGCCGCCGCAGCCGACCGGCCGTCAGGGCGGGCCGCTTGGCGGCGGGCTTAGCGGGGGACTTGGCGGCGGACTTGGCAACATTCTCGCCGGAGGACTTGGCGGCCTGCTGGCCGGTGGTGCAGCAGGCAGCGTGCTGTCCGGCGGCCTCGGCGATCTGCTGCGGCAATTCCAGGAGAACGGCCACGGCGACACCGCCAATTCCTGGGTTTCGCCCGGTGAGAACAAGCCGATCTCGCCCGGCGACCTCGCCAACGCACTCGGCGCCGACCAGCTCGATCAGCTCACCGCGCAGAGTGGYCTGTCGCGGGACGAACTGCTGAACGGGCTGAGCCAGTACCTGCCGAAGGTGATCGATCAGCTGACGCCGGACGGACGGCTGCCGACCGAGCATGAGCTCGCAGGCCGGATCTGACGATCCTGGATGACGTGACGGGAAGGACAGGACTCGTGTTGCAYATTCTCATCGTCGGGCTGGTTGCAGGCTTCCTCGCGCGGMTTCTCTCGCCAGGGCCTAACAATCCCTCCGGCTTCATTCTGACCGTCGTGCTCGGCATCGTTGGCGCGTTCGTCGCCACCGCGATCGGGCAGACGATCGGCCACTACAGCCCAGACGAGGGCGCCGGCTACATCACGGCGACCATTGGCGCCATCGTCGTCCTGTTCGTGTGGAACCGGCTGGTCGCCAGCGGCAAGGTCCGCGATTTCAACGGGTAGCGCCGACGTCGCCCGTCATTGCGGACGAAAGCGACGTGTGCGCCGGCRCGCGAACGGCATCGGCCGAAGCAATCCAGCGTCTAAGAGCYGGACTGTCTCGGCTGCTCGCAACGACTACCCGACCAGATGCATCCCGGCATCCATACGCACGACCTCGCCGGTCATGTGCCCCGATGCCGGGGTGGCCAGGAACGCGACCAGCTGCGCGATGTCCTCTGCCGTCGACGCGGCGCGCAGCGGCACGCGCGCGACCACGGCATCACGCACCTGCTTGGCGCCGGCCTCGCCACGGCCCTTGGTGAACCAGGGCGTGTCGATATAGCCAGGACAGACGGTGTTGACGCGGATCGACGGCGCCAGCGCGCGCGCCAGCGACAAGGTCATGGTGTTGAGCGCGCCCTTGCTGGCGGCATAGGCCACGGAGGAGCCGATGCCGCTGATGCCTGCGACCGAGGAGACGTTGACGACGGCGGAGGCGCGGACGCTCGCCTTGGCGGCGGCTTCGAGCAGCGGACGCGCCGCGCGGATCATCTGGAACGGACCGATCGTGTTCACCGCGTAGATGCGCTGAAAATCCTCGGCCGACAGGCCATCCAGCTGATCGTGCGGGACATGCTTGGTGGTGCCGGCATTGTTGACGAGCGCATCGAGCCGTCCCCAGGGCGCGGCCGCCGCGACGATGGTCTTGCAGTCCTCGTCGCGCGACACGTCGCCCTGCACCACGACGACGTCGGCGCCCGCCGTGCGGCAGAGATCCGCCGTCTGCTCGGCTTCGGTCTTGCTGTTCGAATAATTGACGACGATGCGCATGCCGGCCTTCGCCAGCAAGAGCGCGGTCGCGGCCCCGAGACCCGATGCCGAACCCGTCACGATCGCGCAAAGACCCTTGGTCGGCATGCCGGCCTCTCCCTYTCATCTGAYCCGGCTGCCTTCTTAGCCAAGTTCTGGTGCCGTGCAAATCGCTGCAATCTCCGCAACGCGGAAATCAACGCAGCCCATGCGGCGCGCGGGCACGGCGTTGCGGCGCCAGCGCTTGTCATCATCGCCGCTTGCGCTCATCATGCCGSGCAAACGACCGACGCGGATCTCGTGCTGCAGCGAGGTCGAACAAGGTCGAATAATCAGGACGAGGAACGCCGTGGCGGAAGCTGAGAACATCGTGGTCGCGACCGCGGAGAAGATCTTCGCTGATCTCGCCGATCCGCAGACGATCAATCACGACAAGAACGGCGGCTGGCGGCTACCGCTGTGGCAGGCGCTGAGCGAGGCCGGCCTGCCGCTCGCATGGGTCGCCGAGGAGCTCGGCGGGGCCGGYGCCGATCTCGCCGACGGCTTCGCGGTCGTCAATGCTGCCGGCCGTTTCGCCGTCGCGGTGCCGCTGGCGGAGACGCTGCTGGCCGGCTGGCTGCTGCAACAAGGCGGCATCGCTGCGCCCGAGGGCAGCATGACGATCGCGCCCGCGCGCCCGAACGACAGGATCGCGCTCGGCGCCGACGGCACGCTGTCCGGCCGCGCCCGTGGCGTCGCGTTCGCCAAAGCGGCAAGACACGTCGCGGTGGTCGCCCATGGCGATGACGGCGTCTCGATTGCGCTGGTCGCGGCGGACCAGTTGCGCATCGAGCCCGGCCTGTCGCTCGCCAACGATCCTAGCGACACCGTCATCTTCGACAGGATGGCTCCGGTGGCCATCCGTTCGGCGCCCGCCGGCTTCGATCAGGACAACATGATGCTGATGGGCGGCGTCGTGCGCGGCCTGCAGATCGCCGGCGCGCTCGACCGGCTGCTCGAGATCAGCGTCACCTATGCCGGCGAGCGTGTCGCGTTCGAAAAGCCGATCGGCAAATTCCAGGCGGTGCAACATAACCTTGCACGGCTGGCCGGCGAGGCTGCGGCCGCCAACGCCGCCGCGACCTCGGCGGCCGATGCGATCGCCCGCAGCGGCGCCTTCGACGACGCCGTGTTTCTCGAGGCTGCATCGGCGAAGATTCGCTGTGCCGAGGCGGCCGAAAAAGGCGCCGCGATCGCCCACCAGGTGCATGGCGCGATCGGCTTCACCACCGAGCACATCCTGCACCGGTTCTCGCTGCGCGCGCTGGCCTGGCGCGACGATTTCGGCTCCGAGAGCCACTGGGCCGTCGCGCTCGGCCGGCGCATCGCTGCGCGCGGCGCCGACGAGCTGTGGCCCCTGGTCGCATCACGCTGAAACGAAACGAGAAGGATAGCCGATGACCGCGCTCCGTTTCGATCCGATCCGTCTGCCGCCCGAATGCGAGGAACTGCGCAAGGAGGTGCGCGCCTTTCTCGCCGAGGAGATCGCAGCCGGCACGTTCAACCCGTTCCAGCCGCTGCGCGAGGATGCCGATGCCCGCGAGTTCTCGCGGCGGGTTGGCGAGCGTGGCTGGATCGGTATGACCTGGCCGAAAAAATATGGCGGTCACGAGCGCTCGTTCCTGGAGCGCTACGTGGTGACCGAGGAGATGCGGGTCGCCAACGCGCCGGTGCGCCGCTTCTTCGTCGCCGACCGCCAGAGCGGGCCGATCCTGCTGCGCTATGCGCCCGAACATATCAAGATGGACATCCTGCCGCGGATCTGCCGCGGCGAATTGTGCTTCGCCATCGGCATGAGCGAGCCCAATTCCGGCTCGGACCTGTTCGCCGCCAAGACCCGCGCGACCAGGACCGAGGGCGGCTGGCTGATCAATGGTTCGAAGATCTGGACCACGTCGGCGCACATGGCCGACTACATGATCGCGATCTTCCGGACCTCGCCGGCGACCAAGGAAAACCGGCGCCACGGGCTGACGCAGTTCCTCGTCAACATGAAATCGCCGGGCATCAAGGTCAACCCGATCGGACAGATCACCGGCCAGAAGGAGTTCAACGAGGTCGTCTTCACCGACGCGTTCGTGCCCGACGATCATCAGCTCGGCGAGATCGACGGCGCCTGGAAGCAGGCGACCTCGGAGCTCGCCTATGAACGGTCGGGGCCTGAACGCTTCCTTGAAACCTATTATGTGCTGACCGAGCTGGTGCGCGCCGTGGGTCCTGATCCTGACACCCGTGGCGCGGAGGGCATCGGCCGCCTGGTGGCGCAGTTGCACACGATGCGTCGGATGTCGGTCTCGGTCGCCGGCATGCTGCAGGCCGGCAAGGAGCCGGTGGTGGAGGCCTCGATCGTGAAGGATGTCGGCACGATCTGGGAGCAGCARCTRCCGCACCGCGTGCGCGAYCTCGCSGCCTTYGTCGAGGAGGAGGCGGGCAATCGCGAGACGCTGGAGAACCAGCTGASCTTYGCSATCCGYACCGCGCCGAAGCTCACCATTCARGGYGGCACAACGGAGGTGCTGCGCGGCATCATCGCGCGCGGGCTGGGGCTGAGGTGAGGCCGGGTCGCATCCTGGCTATCGCAAGCTGACAGCATCGACRACACACTCCGTCATTGCGAGCGAWGCGAAGCAGTCCAGGACCGAGCAAGGACTCTGGAWTGCGTCGCTTCGCTCGCAATGACGCCCCGAGAAGCAGAATTGGAGATCCCCACATGACCCACTTTCCTGACATCGGCGTCGAGATCCACGGCCATGTCGGCCTGATCGAGATCCGCCGGCCGCCGCTCAACTTCTTCGACATTTCGCTGATCAACCAGATCGCGGATGCGCTCGAGGGCTTCGACCGCGACATCGAGATCCGCGCGTCGGTGCTGGCGGCGCAGGGCAAGGCGTTCTGCGCCGGCGCCAACTTCACCGACCCGGCGCGGCAGGCGCAGGAGGCAGCCGAGGCAAAAGGCGACCCGGCCGACAGTCTCGGACCGATCAACCATCTCTATATGCAGGCGGTGCGCATTTTCCGCTGCAAGAAGCCGATCGTGGCCGCCGTCCATGGCGCGGCGATCGGCGGCGGGCTGGGCCTCGCGGTGTCGGCCGATTTCCGTGTCACCTGCCCGGAAGCACGCTTCTCGGCCAACTTCACCAAGCTCGGCTTCCATCCGGGCTTCGGACTGACGGTGACCTTGCCGGAGCTGATCGGCAAGAACAACGCCGAGCTGATGTTCTACACCAGCCGCCGCGTCACCGGCGAGGACGCCTATAAAATGGGGCTCGCCAATGAATGCGTGCCGCAGGACCAGGTGCGGACAGCCGCCATGAAGCTCGCCGCAGAGATCGCCGAATGCGCCCCGCTCGGCCTGCTTTCGACCCGCGCCACGATGCGCGCCGGCCTCGCCGACCGGGTGATGGCCGCCACCGAGCACGAGCTTGCCGAGCAGACACGGCTCCGCGCGACGGAGGATTTCAAGGAAGGCGTCAAGGCCACCGAGGAACGGCGCTTCGCGAATTTCAAGGGGCGGTGAGCAGAGGGCCGGTGCTGCGGCTGGCCCGACTCGCAGACGCGCTCACGCGGTGAGCGTGAAGGTCACACCGGCAATCTCGAAGCKATCATGTGACATCCGATAGCCGCGCGCCCGCGCGGCATCGGCGACACGCGCTGCGTCCGCGACGAGGAACGTCAGGCCGCTCATGAGCTCGCGCTCACCCGGCTCGACACGGATGCGGGCATTCGGCAGCGTCAGCTGTTGGACGCCGTCGGCACGCGTTGCAGGGGCCAGGTCCAGAATGCGGCCCCAATGCGCCGCCAGCGACGCCGGTTCGGGGCTCTGCAGCGCGACCTCCGTCAGCGCGCGGGTCACGTCGCTGCGGATGGCTCGCGTCCAATCCGGCCCCGCGGGCGGATACGGGCCCAACAGGTCGTCGCTTCCCGCGGTGTGATTGAGCTCGATGAAGGCCGCGCGGCAGTCGCGTGGGTGCAACTGCACGCCATGATAGGGCGGATGATCGATGACATTGGCGGTCCGCACGCCCATGGCATTGGCGCGAGCGGCCCGGCTGTCCGGATCCTTGCAGGTCAAGATCGCCATATAGCCGCCGCGTCCGCCGCTCTTCTCCAGGAAGCGGCCCGCCGCGGTGCCATCGCGGATCGGCGCCACCACTTCGAGCAGGATCGGCCCGACGGGCAGCAGCGCATTCTCCAGCCCGTATTTGCCGACATGCGGATCACGATAGCAGACGTCGAGGCCCATGATCGCCGCGATGTCCGACACCACCGGCGCGAGCCGCGGCGCGACGAGACAGATCTGGCGCAGATGGAGATCGATCATGGCGCCGGCCCGGCCTATCGGCCTCGGAACACTGGCGCCCGTTTCTCGACGAAGGCCTTTGCGGCCTCCTTGTGATCCTCGGTGTCGCTGCAGCGCGAGTGATGCACCGCCTCGGCATCGAAGCAGGCCTCCAAGGTCATCGTCTCGGCATTGTTGATGTTGCGCTTGATGTAGCCGAGGGTCACGCTCGGTCCCTCCGCCAGCGACAGCGCAAGGGCGCGCGCGGCGGCGTCGACCTCGGCGTCTGGCACCACCTTCGTCACCATGCCCAGGGCCAGCGCCTCCTGCGCGGAAAGGATCGGGGAGGTCAGATAGAGCTCGCGGGCCTTGGCGCTGCCGAGCAACTGCGTCAGGAAATAGGTGCCGCCAAAATCACCCGACAGGCCGACCTTGGCGAAAGCGGTCGTGATCTTGGCGGAGGCTGCGGCGACGCGGAGATCGCAGGCGAGCGCAATSGAGAGGCCGGCGCCCGCAGCGGCGCCGTCGATCTGCGCGACGACCGGCTTCTGCATCTGGTGCAGCAAGCGCGACACCTCCATGCGCTCGCGCAACGTCGACACCTTGGTCTCGAACGACGGCGCCCCCTTCGCCTCGGCCATCGCCTTGACGTCRCCGCCGACGCAGAAGGTGCCGCCGGCGCCTTTSAGAAGCACCGCGCGCACCTCCGGGTCATCGGCMGCGCGATGCGCCGCCTCGACGAGCCCCTTGGTCATGTCGCTGTTGAGCGCGTTGCGCCGCTCAGGACGGTTCATCGTGATCGTGAGCAGGCCGGCGTCCAGATGCTGCAGCACGGTGGTGTTCGTGGTCATGACGGAACGTCTCCGGGTTGGCCCTCGATGCGAAGAGCCGCGAGTCCCGCCTGCGGCGAGCCCGGCGGCTTCGCGCCATGGCGATTGCTACTTTTTCAMCAGCGGACAGCGCGACAATTCCAGAGACTGGAAGGCCTCGTTGCCGGGCACCGTCGCAAGCAGCTTGTAGTCGTCGGACTTGGCCTTCGACTCCGAGGGCTTCTTGACCTCRAACAGATACATGTCATGCACCATGCGGCCGTCCTCGCGAATCCGGCCGCCCTTGGCGAACATGTCATTGATCGGGGTTGCCCGCATGACCTTCATCACGGCGTCGGGATCCGTGGTGCCKGCCGCCTTCACCGCCTTCAGATAGTGCGTTACCGACGAATAGACGCCGGCCTGGGCCGAGGTCGGAACCCGCTTGGTRCGCTCCATGAAACGCTTCGTGAAGGCGCGGGTCTCGTCGTTGAGRTCCCAGTAGAACGCCTCCGCGACCAGCAGSCCCTGCGCGGTCTCCAGCCCGACGCTGTCGATATCRGAGACGAAAGCGAGCAGCGGTGACAGCTTCTGGCCCCCCTTGGTGAGGCCGAATTCCGCGGCCTGCTTGATCGCGTTGATCGTATCGCCGCCGGCATTGGCGAGCCCGATTACCTTGGCCTTGGAGGCCTGCGCCTGCAGCAGGAAGGACGAGAAGTCGGACGTRTTGAGCGGATGCCGCACGCTGCCCAGCACCTTGCCGCCGGACTTCACCACGACAGCGGTCGTGTCCTTCTCCAGGTCCTGGCCGAAGGCGTAGTCGGCGGTGAGGAAGAACCAGCTRTCGAGGCCGGACTTCACGGCCGCAAGGCCGGTGACGTTGGCCTGCGCGAACGTATCGAACACGTAGTGCACGGTGTAGGGGCCGCAGGCTTCGTTGGAAAGCCGGACCGAACCGGGGCCGTTGAAGATGATGATCTTGTTGCGCGCCTTGGCGATCTCGCCAGCGGCGAGCGCGGTGGCGGAGGCCGCGACGTCGTAGATCATCTCGACGCCCTGATTGTCGAGCATGTCGCGGGCAATGTTGGCGGCGAGATCGGCCTTGTTGAGATGATCGGCCGCGAGMACCTCGATCTTGCGTCCCAGCACCTCGCCGCCGAAATCCTCGACCGCCATCTTCGCCGCGGTCTCGCTGCCGGGACCGGTGATGTCGGCATAGAGACTCGACATGTCGAGAATGCCGCCGATCTTCAGCGGCGKCTTGCTCTGCGCATGCGCCGCGCCGACCGACAGCGTCAGCGCKGACGCCAGCATGAACAACGACGCAGCCGCGCCGCCAATGGACCTGTTCATCGATTCCTCCCTGCCGGACATGCCGCTACATGGCGGCAGCCTCGTTGATAGTTCGCATCATGGCGCAGGYGCATCTCAGCGGCAAGCACTCACAAGTGCCATCGCGCAACGTGGTTTTCCGCTYAATGGAATGGATGAAAMGTGCCATCATGCAGCATGGCAAATGCGTCGACGATCCGCTGCGGACTTCGCAACAGAGATTGGCKCKGSGCCGTCCTGATATTGGCGRCGCAGTCAGTGGCCATCACGAMGAGCGGCGCRGCGCCCTGCATGTTCGCGACCTTGGGCGAGGGGCGCGTCACCGAGATCGTCGATGCGCGCAGCTTCCGATTAGCTGATGGCCGCGAGGTCAGGCTCGCCGGCATCGAGCCGCCGCCGGACAATGCCGCGGCCGCCGTCGCGACCCTCGGCGCGCTGCTGCGCGATCGCGATGTCGTGCTCCGCGGCGAGGACGATGCCCCGGACCGCTATGGCCGCCAGCGGGCCTTCGCGTTCCTGGCGGGGGAGGAGCGCACGGTCCAGGGCGAGCTGCTGGCGCGCGGCAGCGTCCTGCGTGGCACCGATGTTCAGGACCGGGATTGCGCTCTCACCCTGGTTGCAGCGGAGGCAGACGCGCGCATCGCGTCGCGCGGACTCTGGACGTCCCCGACCGTCATAAAAAACGCGGAAAGTCCAGACGATATTTTGGCTCGCGCAGGGCTATTTACGGTTGTCGAAGGGAAGGTGTTGTCCGTACGACAGACAGGGACAACAACTTATCTGAACTTCGCGCGTAACTGGACACGGGGCTTCGCGGTGATTATTCCAAAGCGTATGATGCCGGTAATGGAAGGTGCCGGCATCGACACAAAATCACTTGCGAATCGGCGGGTTCGGGTGCGCGGTTGGATCGAGGCGCATCAAGGCCCGAGACTGGAACTGACGCAGATCGCACAGATCGAGATGTTGAGCGGCAACTGATCCGCGAAGGTACGTGAGTAGCGACGTGAACCTGTCTGTTCGTGCACGCATGACGATGGTGAACTGCGGTTCGCGGATCGCACCAGCTTTGCTGTGCGTCGGCTTGATGCTGGCCGGCTGCAGCGACATGGGCAAGCTGCAGCAAGCGACTGCGCCGATGCCGACGCCGCGGCCGAAGCCGGCGATGGTTCAGAGCACGCCCGCCAGCGATCGCGAGCACGAGCGCATTTTGGCAACCTACGGCGGTGCCTATGAGGATCCCCAGCTCGAGGGCCTGATCAGCCGTATCGTCGACCGGCTGGTTGCCGCGTCGGACCGGCCCGACCAGGGCTACAAGGTCACGATCCTGAACTCGGGTGCGGTCAACGCCTTCGCGTTGCCGACCGGACAGCTTTACGTCACCCGCGGCTTGATCGCGCTTGCCAACGACACCTCGGAACTGTCGTCGGTGCTGAGCCACGAAATGGCGCATGTGYTGGCGCGTCACGCCGCGATCCGCGAGGACCAGGCGCGCCAGGCGGCGGTCGTCACCCGCGTCGTGTCSGACATGAGCAATGATCCGGATCTGACGGCGCTGGCGCTCGCCAAGACCAAGCTGACGATGGCGAGCTTCTCGCGCACCCAGGAGTTCGAGGCCGACGGCATCGGTGTCGGCATCTCGGCCAAGGCCAAGTTCGATCCCTATGGCGCGGCCCGGTTCCTGACCTCGATGGAGCGCAATGCCGAGCTGAAGGCCGGCAAGGTCGCGATCGACCCCCGCGCGCAGGATTTCCTCTCCTCGCATCCGGCGACGCCGGAGCGGGTGCAGAATGCGGCGGCGATTGCGAAACAATACGTCTCGCCGGAGGCCAGGGAGCACGACCGCGAGACCTATCTGGCCGCGGTGGACAATATCGTCTTCGGCGAGGACCCCAGCGAAGGCTTCGTGCGTGGGCGGCGGTTCCTGCATCCCAAGCTGGGCTTCACGTTCCAGGCCCCCGAAAACTTCACCCTCGACAACACCGCGCAGGCGGTGATCGGCGTGCGCGAAGGTGGCGCCCAGGCGATGCGGTTCGACGTCGTGCGGGTGCCCGCACAGCAGACGCTCGGCGAYTATCTCAACTCCGGCTGGATGGAGAATGTCGACAAGTCAGCGACCGAGGAGCTGACCATCAACGGCTTCCCGGCGGCGTCGACCACGGCCAGCGGCGACCCCTGGCAGTTCAAGGTCTATGCGCTGCGCGTCGGCAGCGACGTCTACCGCTTCATCTTCGCGTCCCGCCAGAAGAGCACCGAGAGCGAGCGCAACGCGCGCGAGACGGTGAATTCCTTCCGCCGCCTCAGCCTTGARGAATCGCAGTCGGCGCGCCCGCTGCGCATCAAGGTCATCACGGTCCAGCCGGGCGACACCGTCGAGTCGCTGGCGCACCGGATGTCCGGCGTCGACCGCCCGATCGAGCGCTTCCGCGTTCTCAACGGCCTCGACGCCCGCGCCCAGGTCAAGGTCCGCGACCGCGTCAAGATCGTGGTGGAGTGACGCGGCCCGCCGGGCAGGCGTGTTTCTGACGGCTTGCCCTGCCCGCGCACATGCTGCTGTGTCGCGCGGCGGCCTTTGGTCAGTGCAGGCGGCGGTCGCTGAGGGCTAGTCTGGACGCCCCTGAATGAACAAATGCCGTGAATGACCAGCCTGTGGCCTGCAGCGACGCAATTTCGACGATCATTCGCTTGACGCCAGCTTGGGCGTCGGCGGCGCGGCGCACCACGAATTTTCCTCCGGTCGCCACAGAAGCACCTGCTCCTCCGTCCTGGCTTGAACGACCGGCTCAAGATCGCCTGCGGCTTGCCGTCCCTCGTGGACGACAGCTCCCGATGGGGCTGGCCCTCGGTRACCGGCMTCCTCAAGCGCTGCAGCCAGAGCGTCATCTGCCGCCGCTCCGCGGCCTCGAGGCGGGCGTCCTCAGAGCCCTCGCGCCCGGGTTTCCATGTCGACGCAGAGCAGCCCACAACGGCGCCTGCCGCCCCTTCTGAGCCTGAGCCGGGCTTCCGGAGGGCCGACCACAAGCTCCAGGCGCGCGAGGCAAGGCTCGGCRCCGCGCCCCAGGGTCATGAGGGGGCGGCGATGGGCCGCCGTCGCGCTCGCCAAACAAAAAGCCCGACCTTGCGGCCGGGCCTTCGTAAGCAACAAATTCGAAAACGCGCTAACGATTGATCAGGCGGCCTCGTCGGCCACGGCATTGTCGTCGCCGTCGATATCATCGATATCGCCCTCGGCGTCGGCATCACCCTCGGCCACCGCATCGGCTTCAGTCTTGGCGCCGCGGCGCGGGCTCTTGGCGAGCTGCGTCTCGATCTCCTTGACGGCCTCGGTTTCGGTCGAGTGCTGCACGACCGCAATCTCGCGCGACAGACGGTCGAGCGCGGCTTCGTACAGCTGGCGCTCGCTGTAGGACTGCTCCGGCTGCGACTCCGAACGATACAGGTCGCGCACGACTTCGGCGATCGCGACAATGTCGCCCGAATTGATCTTCGCTTCGTATTCCTGGGCGCGGCGCGACCACATCGTGCGCTTGACGCGGGCACGGCCCTTCAGCGTCTCYAGCGCCTTCTTGACCAGCGCCGGATCGGACAGCTTGCGCATGCCGACATTGGCGACCTTGGCGGTCGGCACGCGCAGCGTCATCTTGTCCTTGATGAAGTTGATGACGAACAGCTCAAGCTTCGCGCCTGCGATCTCCTGCTCCTCGATGGCCAGGATCTGGCCGACGCCGTGAGCAGGATAGACGACGAATTCGTTGGTCTTGAAGCCCTGACGCTGGGTCGGCAACTTCTTCTCCTCGACCCGGGGAGCAGCAGCGGCAGCCGCGGGCGCCGGAGCCGGCTTGGCGGCGGCAGGGGCCTTGGCAGCGGCGGCAGCCGCAGGAATAGCCGTCTTGGTAGCCTTGGGCGCAGCTGCCGGCTTCGCTGCGGTCTTCGCAACAGAGTCCTTTGCAAGAGTGGTCTTCGCGGCGGATGCTTTCGCGGCAGTCTTGGCAGTCTTTTCAGGCATTGCGCTTCTTTTGTTCTTGGTGGACTTGRCAGCCGAGGCCTTYGCGGCAGCCCGAATCTCCTTTACAGGAGCYCGKGCACGGCCCTTGGAAACGCTGCGGCTGGCCGCGGCGGCTTTTTTKGTACTCTTGGAAGCACTCTTTTTACGCGTTTTCTGTGACACAGCCTGCGCGCGGAACTGCCACGCCCCTGTTTGATGTTGCGGGAACCTAAAAGGGCGGCCAAAAAAGTATACGCATGGCCGGGTTCGGCTCTGAGAATGTGCCATATATAGCACATTTCCCGCAAAAATCAATGATTTAGAGGGCGCAGGGGCGGTATTGTGACGGATCCGCAAAGTTAGGGTTAAACGAGGCGCGCTTGTTTCGAAGAATTTTGCGGCCGTCCCGCCGGCTGCAAAATCGTCCTACCCCTTTGTTTGCGCGCCGGGATTCCTCTCGGCTGTGATCTCTCGGCGAGGCCTCGATGAGGGCTTGGCCGCGCCGCCTCGGGTTGCTCAGTCGCCGGCGCCCGGCTTGGGCGAAAAATATTTCTCGAACTTGCCGGCCTCGCCGTCGTGCTCCTTCGCATCGCCCGGCGGGTCCTTCTTCTGGGTGATGTTCGGCCAGGCCTTGGCRTATTCGGCGTTCACGCCGAGCCATTTCTCGAGCCCCGGCTCGGTATCCGGCTTGATGGCGTCGGCCGGGCACTCCGGCTCGCAGACGCCGCAATCAATGCATTCGTCCGGATGGATCACGAGCATGTTGTCGCCTTCGTAGAAGCAGTCTACCGGGCAGACCTCAACGCAATCGGTGTATTTGCATTTGATGCAGTTTTCGGTGACGACGTAAGTCATCCAGGGCTCCGGAACGGATCGACAAATCACGCCTGCACTAGCGCAGGACGTGATGTGCCGCAAGTGAAGCAGAACGAAGAACTGAACCGCYGTCGGATTGAACACAGCAGATCGTCATCGTGCGCCGCCATCGAGCTCATCATAGAGCGCACGGGCCGATGTCGCATCGCCGCGGCGCTCGGCGAAGGCGGTCACCCTGAGCASGCGCACATTGCGGTCGAGCGCGATCGTCAGCACGTCCCCCGCTTTCACGCCATGGCCCGGCGAGGTTTCGCGGACRCCGTTGATGCGGACATGGCCGGAGGTCACCAGAGCCGCGGCGCTGGTGCGGGCCTTCACCACCCGCGCATGCCAGAGCCATTTGTCGAGGCGCTGGCGCTCTGAAGGGACGTCGGACGTCGGCGTTGTCATCTCGGCTCGGCGCGCTCAAGCGACGCGGATCAGTCCTTGCGGTTGTTCGCCGCGAGTTGCTCCTTGAGCGCGGCGAGYTTGGCAAACGGCGAGTTCGGATCGACCGGCCGGTCGCGGTCCCGTCCGCCGCCGCCGCTGGAGGCGTAGGGCCGCAGCGCCGGGCCGCCGTCGCGCTTGTCGCGACCGCCTTTGCCGAAGTCCCGGCCGCCACGGTCGCCGCCGAACTTGCCGCCCTTGTTGCGATCGCGGTTCTGATCACGCCCCTTGGCGTCCTGGTCGCGGCGCGGACCACGGTCCTCACGGGCCGGCGCGCCTTCGGCCGGCGCCGCGGCCGCCTCACGGGGGCCCTTCCGGAAGTCCTTGCCGAACTCCTTCATCCGGTCGCGGCGACCATGGCCGCGATGGCGGTCGCGCGTCTCGCCCTCGGCTGGCGCCGCGCCAGCGGCCTGCTCGCCRCCGGCCTGCTGTCCGCCAGCGGCGGGCTGTCCGCGGTCGTGCTGCGGGCGCTGGTGCCGGTTGCGCTGATGGTGGTCATGGCGCGGCCGGCGCTCCTCCGAACGCCCGCCAGGCCGCCAGACCTCGATAAGAACCGGCTCGRCCGCRRCCGCCGGCTCCGCCTCGGCGGGCACAGCCTCGGCAGATGCTGCGCCGGCCRGCGTCGCCTCGCCGGTTGCCGGCTGCGCGGCCTCGGTCTCAGCGRCGCYGGAYGCAGCGTCCACCGCGACCGCATCTGGAGCCGCCGCATCGGGCGCGGCGGCTTCAGGCTCACCRGCCGCAGCCSGGGCAACGAAATCGACAAGTGGCAACGACGCCAGCGCGGAGACCGGCGCGGGCGCCTCATCGGCCGGCGCGGTCTGCGCAGGAGACTCCGCGAGCGCTTCGGGCGCGGCCATCAGTTGCTCGGTCACCGGCGCGACGGCGGCTTCCGCCARGGTCGGAGCCTGCTCGGGGGAACTCGCCTCGACCGCATCGGCCGACGGCGTCTCTGCCACMACGGCCTCGCCGGTCGCCTCCGCCRCAGCGGGARAAACCTCTGCCGCCGGCGACTCTGCGGGCTGCTCGACCACCTTCGGCGRMAGCGGCGGGCGCTTTTCCATGCGGTAGCCGAGGGCGCGCAGAATCGAGGCGAAATCCTCGCCGGCCGACCCGGTGAGCGAGGTCATCGCCTGGGTCACGACGAAGCTGCGGCCGTCGAAGGCCCCCGCYGGCTTCTCGCCCGGCGCATTCTCACGCCAGGCCAGCGCGGGACGAATCAGATCGGCGAGGCGCTCGAGAATGTCGACACGGACAGCGCGCTCGCCGGCCTGCTTGTAGCCGAGCACCCGATAGGCATCGCGCGGCAACGCCTTGTCGACCGGGAACGACGTGCGGCCCGAGCTCGCCAGATGCTGTGCGCCGGTCAGCGCCGACATGTCGACATTGCCCTGCTTCTCGGCCCACAACAAAGCGGCCAGCGCCCGCGCGGCGGGCTTGAGCAGAGCCGGGACATAGATGTGATAGGCCCCGAAGCGCACGCCATATTTGCGCAAGGTCGCCCGCGAGGGCTGGTCGAGATCCTTCATCTCGTTGGCGATCTTTGCGCGTTCGATGACACCCAGCGCTTCCACCAGCTGGAAGGCGATGCCGCGCGCGATTCCCGTGATGTCCTCGGCCTTGGACAGCTCGAACAGCGGCCCGAGCAGCTTCTCGATATGGGTCTTCAGCCACAGATCGAGCCGCGCCTGCACCTTGTCGCGCGCCGCGCCCGTCAGGCGCTCATCGGCGATGATCCGCAGCCGCGGATGCAGCGCGTCGTCCGCGGCGACGAGCTTGGCGACCGCATCGCCGGTCCAGCGGATGGTGCCGTCGGCGGTCAGCACGAGATGCTCGTCCGGCGCATTGGACAGCTTCTCAGCCCGGGCCTCGATCTCGCCAGCCAACGCCTTCTGGGCGGCAGCCTGCAGGGCCTTGGCTTCAGAGCCAGCCTCAGCGGCGTCGGGCGCGAAGGTGAATCCATCGAGGCGACCGATCGTGTGCCCTTCAACGATCACTTCGCCGGTCTTGCCGATTTCCGTATTCAAAACACTGTTCTCCCGCAGGCGCCGCATCAATACACTGGTACGACGATCAACGAAACGCTCCGTGAGCCGTTCATGAAGGGCGTCTGACAATTTATTTTCAAGTTCGCGGGTAATCCCCTGCCAATAGTCGGGATCACGCAGCCAATCCGGTCGGTTCGCGACGAAGGTCCAGGTGCGAATTTGTGCAATCCGGCCCGACAACGTGTCGATGTCGCCGTCGACACGGTCGGCCTGATCGACCTGCGCGGCATACCAGGCATCGGGAATCCGCCCTTTCTGCATCAGAAACCCGTAAAGCGTGGTCACGAGCTCGGCATGAGCCGCCGGCGACAGCCGGCGATAATCCGGGATCTGGCAGGCCTCCCACAGACGCTCGACGGCCGCCGCGCCATGGGCCATATCGCGCACCTCGGCGTCGCGCGCGGCGTGATCGAGCACGCGCAGATCCTCCGCGATCGGCGCCCGCGTCAGCGCCTCATGCGCAGGCGCCAGCGCCAGCGACACCTGCAGCGCGCTCAGGGACGCGAAATCGAGCCTCGAATTGCGCCATTGCAGGACCTTCACGGAATCGAAAGTATGGTTCTGCAGCGCGTTGACCAGCTCCGGCTCGAACGGCGCACAACGCCCAGTGGTGCCGAAGGTRCCGTTACGCGTTGCRCGGCCCGCACGCCCCGCGATCTGAGCAAACTCCGACGGGTTGAGACGACGGAACTGATAGCCGTCATATTTGCGGTCGGAGGCAAAAGCGACGTGGTCGACATCGAGATTGAGACCCATGCCGATGGCATCGGTGGCGACGAGATAGTCGACGTCGCCGTTCTGGAACATCTCCACCTGCGCGTTGCGCGTTCGCGGCGATAGCGAGCCCAGCACAACCGCGGCGCCGCCATGCTGGCGCCGGATCAGCTCGGCGATCGCGTAGACCTCGTCGGCGGAAAAGGCGACGATCGCGGTCCGGCGCGGTTGCCGCGTGATCTTGCGGTCGCCGGCGAATTCGAGTTGCGACAGACGCGGCCGCGTCACCATCGAGGCGCCCGGCAACAGCCGCTCGATGATCGGGCGCATCGTCGCAGCGCCGAGCAGCAGTGTTTCGTCGCGACCCCGGCGGTTGAGAATCCGATCGGTGAAGACGTGGCCGCGCTCGAGATCGGCGGCGATCTGGATCTCGTCGACGGCGAGAAACGAGACATCGAGATCGCGCGGCATCGCCTCGACGGTCGAGACCCAATAGCGCGGAGCCTTCGGCTTGATCTTTTCCTCGCCGGTGATCAGCGCCACCGCCTCGCTGCCGACCCGGTCGGCGATCTTGTTGTAGACCTCGCGCGCCAGCAGCCGCAGCGGCAGGCCGATGATCCCTGAGGAATGCGCGAGCATGCGCTCGATCGCCAGATGCGTCTTGCCGGTGTTGGTCGGGCCGAGCACGGCGGTGACACCGTTGCCGGCAACGCGATCGGGCGTGCGCTCGAAAGGCGAGGCAGCCGAAGAAGACGAAAAAGCCATTCGTTAAATTTGGGTCTCGGGCCGGCGTTGYAGGCGCGCGGGTCAGGCGCGATGGATGCTGAATTTGTCGGGGTTCTGAAGCGGCTGCGATCCTCGCCCTTGTCTCACATTGTGACGYATATAGTGACGCCGCTTAAGCTTCGGAACGCCTTGAGAACGAATCACGAAGGAATCGCTGACTCCATCGYCTTTCCGGCTTCGTTCACCGCAACATCTCGCGCTCTGCGTTGACCACTCCACTAGATCAAGCTTTTGGCCAGTCCACAAGCAACGCTTTCGCCATGGAACCGCCACGCATGGTCACAGGGTCTGAGTCGAATCAGAATAAGGAAAGAGTCAAACGGATTCGCGCAAAACGGCGATGACGCRAGCGTGTGAGCCARGCTTTCGGCTGCGCTCGGACGTTCACAGGGCAGCCGCCGGCGATGAGAGTCTGCCGYTACTGCGTCTTGGCGACGTGCGGTGTCGCCTGGGTGATGAAGGACGTGGCCTCCAGCATCGCGGTTCCCAGCGGCGTCGGGATCACCATCTTGAACGGCACCAGGACGCGGGTGCCCGCGATCGGCACGAAGAAGATCTCCATGTTGCGGGCCTGRGCCAGATATTTGATCACGGGACGATCAGGGATGTAGCCCGCCACCGGCGTGAAATAGATCGCGCAGACCAGCGCCGGGCCGCGATAGCCCTTGTCGGCCTTCACGTTCTCCATGCGCTTRTAGTCGAGCTTGAGCTCGTAGCGCATGCGCCCATCGAACACCGGCGCCGCTCCGCGGCACGAATCCGGCGCCAGCAGCTCGCCATTGCCGGGCACGCGCACCAGCGAGGCCGTCATGGGATCGAGCACACCGCGCTTATGCGCATCCGTCACCGGAATACGGTCGGGATCGACCGGCGGCGTCGGCTCGATGGCGAAATCCTTCACATTCCCGTTCTGCAGATTGATGTGGATCTGCTCGGACTTCTTCCCCGTGGTGGTCGAGGCCTGGTAGCTCTGGCCGACCAGCGCACCATTGACCACACGTCCCTGGACTGCGCCGGTRCCGGCSCCYTGCGAGAAGCTYTTGAGCAGCCCGGCGGTGCCCCCCTGGGCCGAGGCCCCATATTGGTCGTCGCCGATCTCGACCGCCCAGGTGCCCTTGCCGACAGGGATACCGGCGAGCGAAGCTTCATATTGCGCATCCAGCCGGGCCTGCGCCTGGGCGTTCTGGGCCAGCAGCAGCAGGCCGAGAGCGGAACCGGCCGCGACCAGCCGACAGGAGAGGAATGAGGAAGCCGAAATGATGCTCACGTGAGGGATGATCCTGCCGATCCGCCTGCCTGTGCGCCGGATCACCCCGGCGCGTCGTCCTTGCTACTTAAGCCAAAAACGCCTTCAAACAACGCGAACCATCCGACAATAGCGGCTTGTCCAGCGCTTTGCGCTCCAACCGCTCGCCACAACCGCGCCCAGACATCTGCCGGAGGCTGGGCTTGCGCCTTGCCCGCCGGCGCCTGCTTTGCCGCGTCGCCCTGCTCGCACCGGGATCCGATCCATCGCCCGCGAATACGCCCTTTATATGGTCTAAACTGCCCCCTATACCATTGATTGTACGCCCGCTTTTCGATCCGCCGGCGTTCGCGCCCGGCCCGCAGCTTCATCCCGTGCGGCGCGCGGCGAGGACCCATCGATCGGCGGGCCGCAGCCATCGTGTTTCGCTGCGGCCTTCAAAACCTTGACGAAAAGCCGCATCCCCCCTATAGGACCGCATCTCCCAGAGAAGAGCTGGACGAGTTTTGGACCCCCGCGGCCCGCCGAGACTGGCGGACGAAGGGTGCGGGGATGAGAGAGGATTTATTGCCATGTCGCGGCGCTGTGAACTGACGGCCAAGGGCCCCCAGGTTGGCCACAAGGTCAGCCACTCGAACATCAAGACCAAGCGGCGCTTCCTGCCGAACCTGTGCAACGTGACCTTCATCTCGGATGCACTCGGCCGCAATGTGCGCCTGCGCGTCTCRACCAATGCGATCAAGAGCGTCGACCAYAATGGCGGCCTCGACGCCTATCTGCTGAAGGCGAACGCCGCGACGCTGTCGCCGCGCGCGCTGGAGCTGAAGCGCGCGATCGAAAAGAAGGCTGCCGAGGCAGCGCCGGTCGCGAAGGCCAGCTGAATTCATCAATGACGCGAAAGCGGGTGCATCAAGGCCCCGCTTGAGCACGTCGAGTAAAACTACGGCCGGATCGCAGGATCCGGCCGTTTCTGTTTGACGACGCCCGACAGCGCCTGGACGACACTTGACTGCAGGCACGAACACCTCGCGCGACGGGCGACGTGCGACCAAGACCAGCGACCGGAAGTTCACAACGCAGCCTCATCATCGAGCGACATCGCCGTCCGGAGCACGCCCGCCACCTGTCGACGACGCGAGCCGATCGCCACTGCCAACCAATCTCCCCAAGCTTCGTCGGATGCTCTACACTCGTTGCGGTAGAATTATTGTGGGCATTACGCTGCCATGAAGAACATTGTCATCTGCTGCGACGGCACCGGCAACGAGATCAGCGAGAACATCTCGAATGTCCTCAAGCTCTATCGCTGCCTGCGCAAGACCGACAAGACGTCGCCGCATCAGGCGGTGTTCTACGATCCCGGTGTCGGCACGCTGACGCAGCCCGACAGCTGGCATCGCTTCAAAGCCAACTTCAACATGGTGCTCGGGCTTGCGACCGGCTACGGGCTCGACGACAACGTCATCAATGCCTATTGCTTCCTCGCGACGCATTACGAAGACGGCGACCGCATCTTCCTGTTCGGTTTCTCGCGCGGCGCCTATACTGTRCGCGTGCTGGCCGGACTCATTCACAAGGTCGGATTGATCTCTCCTGATCAGATCAATCTCGCCGGCTCGGGCGTGATCGCCTACAAGAAATACTCGTCCGACAATCCGAAGGCCGGGCGCGGCGTCACCACCGAGMTCGAGAGCACCGAGGAAGACGGACCGATTCCGGAAAGCCGCGACGACCAGGCCGCGCAATTCGCGCGGATCACGTCGTCACGCTGGCCGACCATCCACTTCGTGGGCGTATGGGATACGGTCGCGAGCGTCATCGTGCCGCGCACCGATCGCCTGCTTGCATGGCCCAGCCTGGAAGAACTCGCTTTCACCATCCAGAATCCGAGCGTGAAGATCTTCCGCCAAGCGGCAGCGATGGACGAGCGGCGCTGCATGTTCCGCCTCAAGGCATGGAACATCCCGCAGACCTTCACGCCAAACCGCTTCAACARGGCGCAGGCGCGGCCGCAGGATGCCAAGCAGGTGTGGTTCGCCGGCGTGCATTGCGACGTCGGCGGCGGCTATCCGGAAGCGCAATCGGCGGCGTCGAAATATCCATTGCTATGGATGATCGATGAGGCGGTCGAGGCCGGGCTCGCGGTCAACCCGCGCACCGTCAACCAGCTGGCCTGGGGCGTTCAGCGCAAGAACAGCCCGTTTCATTATGTCGCCCCGAGCGTCCAGGGTCAGCTCCATCACTCGATGACGCCAGCCTGGCGTCTGCTCGAATATCTTCCCAAGAAGGCCAAATACAAGGAATGGCCGGAACGCAAGGTGCATTTCGGCTTCTACATTCCGAATTGCGAGCCGCGCTTCATCCCCGACGGCGCCTTCATCCACGAAAGCGTCCTGATGCGAATCGCGGAATCGAAGGACTATCGACCGGTGAACCTGCCGGCGACCTATCAACGCGTACCGCTGCCGATCAAGCAGAAGGCGGACTAAGATCGCGATGTTGGTTGGAGCAGGCGCTTTCGAACACCCCGTTGCGGCTGTCCGGATCAGGCACGAGCGCCGGTCGGCGCCGCACCGGCGGCTATGCTGCCGCGACCAGGGCGCCGCCTGGCGGCGAGATGTCAGATCATCTTCAGATGAATGACGCCATCCGTGACTTCGCCACGGGCAAATAATTCGCGGGCCCGCTGCTCGAACACGGTGCGATTTCGCTGCAAATAGGCAAAGGCCTGATTGCGGGTGCAGAAGCTGGTCTCGAGGTGGCAGACCTGCCGCGCAGAACCGATCGCCAGCGCAAACGCGATCGTCTTCCCTTCGCCGTCCGCATCATCCTTGGCGATACGCAAGTTCAATGCGATGGATCTGGCCACGTCAGCCTCCTCGGCAGGACATTAAAGCTGGACGCGAAACACTCGCCTGGACACGCGCTGACGCCATAGCAGCAGGCGCACAAACGCGCGCTCTAACGGAGCGCCTTCTTCCGTCGCTTGGGACTTGGCGCAGAGGCCGCAGCATTGCCCGCCATTGCGTCCTCGGCTTCCTTGGCAAGCCTGAGTGCGCGCAGCCGCGCCATGTTCTGGCGTATTGCAGCGGCACGTTGGTCGGTATCGGCCATCGCCTTGGCGCCCTCTTCGGCAGCGATCTGCCGCCGCTGCGCCCTGGCGACGCTCTCTGGCGATGGCTCCGAGGCTCGCTTCGCCATGGACAGCTCCTTCCGCAAGGCTGCGGTTGTCGTGCGAACGCAAATGGCCCGCTCAATCGCAGGATCGAGCGGGCAAACCAACCATTTCAGTACATCCGTGAAATGGCTTGGCAGTGATCAAGCCAGCGAGAGATTCTCTGCGCTGACCTTGCCACGCATCTTGTCGGTCTTCAGGTCGAAGTTGACCTTCTGGCCTTCGGCCAGCCCGCCCAGACCAGCACGCTCGACGGCGCTGATATGAACGAAAACGTCAGTTCCGCCGTCCTGCGGCTGAATGAAACCGAAACCCTTCTGRCCATTAAACCACTTAACGGTACCCTGCGGCATGTTCTTTCTCCAAGAAATCAATCATCGCACGACGACCGCGCGATCTCATTCAACTGAGCGATGACTTCGGGAAATAGCCCACGGGCACATTCAGAAAGGCACAGCGGCTAATCGAACTCCTGTCAAACTAAACCTTTCCGGCGAGAATACAAGGCCGCGAGCAAAAATGTTTCGGCGTCGCAGCGCGCCCAATCAGCGAGCTGGCGTTGGCTGCCCACAACGCCTATCTTCGTCACACCATCGATAACGGCCCGGCCATCGATGGCTGAGAGACACATTGTGCTCCCGCCTTCCCCCGAAGCGGATCACTGTGTCGAATGGCAGCGCGCACAACTCATTAGATCGAAAGATCGCAGCCGTCCGGCTCACGCGATGMCGGACCAGCACCGCTGCCGTTGCTTTTGCCTACAGACATTTCGACAAATGAAGCAAGGAGGACGCTTTTGCAGGTTCTGGTTCGTGACAATGACGTCGACAAGGCGTTGCGCATCCTGAAACGGAAGATGCAGCGCGAAGGTGTCTTCCGCGAGATGAAGCGCCGCAGAGCCTATGAGAAGCCGTCGGAGCGCAAGACGCGCGAGAAGTCGGATGCGATCCGGCGCCAGCGCAAGGTGGCCCGCAAGCAGGCCATTCGCGAGGGGCTGCTGCCCGCTCCCGTGAAGAAGATATTGCAGCCACGACCGCCGCGCGGGCTGCCGCCGAGCTCCGCACCTACGACTGGCAGCGGTCCTGCAAGGGCTTAGTCTCCGAAACGATCGCTGATCCCGCGCGAGCATTGCTGGCGCGTCCCGGACGGATCCTACGAGATCACCGCCATCTCGGGGCGGCGTCCGGGCACGGCCGCGAGCAGCTCGCGCGTGTAGGCGTGCTCAGGATTGGCGAACAGCGCCGCCGTCGGCTTCAGCTCGACAATCTCGCCCTTCTGCATCACGGCGATGCGATCGCAGATCTGCGCGGCGACGCGCAGATCATGCGTGATGAACAGCATTGACAGGCCGAGCCGCGCCTTCAAATCCTCCAGCAGGCGCAGCACCTGCGCCTGCACGGACACATCGAGCGCGGAGACGGCCTCATCGGCGACGATGATCTCCGGATCGAGCGCGAGCGCGCGTGCGATGCCGATGCGCTGGCGCTGACCGCCGGAGAATTCATGCGGATAGCGACCGGTGGCGCCGGCATCGAGCCCGACCATCGCCAGCAGCTCCTGCGCACGCTTCAGCGCAGTATCGAGCGGCGTGCCACGCGCCACCATGCCATCGGCGATGATGCGACCAACCTTGCGGCGCGGGTTCAGCGACGCGAATGGATCCTGGAAGATCATCTGGATGCGATGCCGCTGGGCGCGCAGCGCGCGGCCTTCCAGCGCGGTGAGATCGACGTCGCCGATGCGCACCGTGCCGCGGTCSGCTTCGATCAGCCGCATGACGAGCCGCGCGACCGATGACTTGCCCGAACCGGACTCTCCGACCAGCCCGAGCGTCTCACCCTGGTGGATGGCAAAATGCACCGCATGGGCGGCGCGCGTCTCGCGCTTGGGGCGGAACCAGCCCGTCGGCGTCAMATAGGTCTTGTCGAGGCCGATCACCTCCACGGCCCGCGGCGCCGCCTCGCGCGATTGCCGCGGCGGCGGATCGAAGGACGGAACCGCAGCAAGCAGCGCCTTGGTGTAGTCGTGCTGCGGGCTGCCGAGCACCGCGGCGGCCGTGCCCTCCTCGACGACCCTGCCATGGCGCAGCACCACGACCTGATCGGCGATATCGGCGACGACGCCGAAATCATGGGTGATGAACATGACAGCCATGTTGTGGCTGGCCTGGAGATTGCGGATCAGCTTGAGGATCTGYGCCTGCGTCGTGACGTCGAGCGCGGTGGTCGGCTCGTCSGCGACGAGCACGGCCGGCTCGAGCGCGAGCGCCATCGCGATCATYGCACGCTGGCGCTGGCCGCCGGAGAGCTGGTGCGGATAGGCCCGGATGATGCGYTCCGGATCGGGCAGGCCGACCTCGCGCACCAGCGCCAGCGCCTTSGCGCGGCGCTCCCGCGGCGTCAGCAAATCGTGCGCCTCGAACACCTCCATCAGYTGGTCGCCGATCCGCATCAACGGATTGAGCGCGGTCATCGGCTCYTGGAACACCATCGCGATGCGGCGGCCCCGCAGATCGCGCCAGCCGTCCTCGTCGACGGTCAGCAGATCRCGTCCRTCGAAGCGGATCTCGCCGCTGTCCACCTTGACTGTGTCGGGCAGCAGGCCGAGCAGCGCATGGGCGCACATCGACTTGCCCGAGCCGGACTCGCCGACGACGCAGACGATCTTCCCCGCAGTGAGATCGAACGAGACACCATCGACGGCATGCGTGCGCTCCGCGCCGTTCGGCAAAGCGATGCGCAGGTTCTTGATGGCAACGACGGGATCAGAAACGACGGGATCAGACATGGGTCACCGGCCCTCGCGCGACAGGCGCGGGTTGAGCGCGTCGTTGAGGCCCTCGCCGATCAGATTGAGGCCGAGCACGGACAGCAGGATCGCGACGCCGGGAAACACCGTGATCCACCACGCCTGACGAATCACRGTGCGGCCGGCGCCGACCATGTAGCCCCAGGAGATCAGGTTGGGATCACCGAGCCCGAGGAACGATAGCGATGATTCCAGCAGGATCGCAGTCGCGACCATCAGCGAGGCCAGCACGATRACCGGCGACAATGCGTTGGGCAGAATCTCACGCCAGATGATCCAGGCATTGCTCTGGCCGGTGACGATGGCGGCCTGAACATATTCCCGCGTCCGCAGACTCAGGACCTCGCCGCGCACGAGACGCGCGACCGGCGGCCAACTGACSAGGCCGATCGCCGCGACGATCGAGTAGATCGAGGGCTGCAGGATCGCGACCAGCACGATGGCGAGCGCGAAGCTCGGGATGGTCTGGAAGAACTCGGTGAAGCGCATCAGGGCATCATCGATACGGCCGCCGAAATAGCCGGCGATGGCGCCGAGCGGCACGCCGACGACCAGCGCGACCAGGGTCGAGACCARGCCGACCAGCAGCGAAACGCGCGCGCCGAAGATCAAGCCGGCCAGCACGTCGCGCCCGAGCGCATCGGTGCCGAGCGGGACCTTGGCCACCGTGAACGGCGGCACGAACGGCCGCTGCACCATGCGCCAGGGCGAGTTGGGGAAATAGAACGGCCCGGCCACCGCGATCACGATCGCCAGCACCAGGATGATCAGCCCGATGATCCCGCTCGGGCTGCGCAGCATCGTACGCCAGAACTGCTTCATGAGGCGTACTCGATGCGCGGATCGACCAGGCGGTAGACGAGRTCGGTGATGAGATTGAAGATCAGCACCATGGCGGAGGAGACGACGAACACGCCGAGCAGGAGATTGTAATCGCGCTGGATCAGCGCGTCGTACATCAGCCGGCCGATGCCGGGCCAGGCGAACACGGTCTCGGTCAGCACCGCGCCGCCGACCAGGGTGCCGGCGTGGACGCCGGCCAAGGTCACCACCGGCAGCAGCGCGTTGCGCAGCACGTGGCGACGRAGGATGACGCCGTCACGYARGCCCTTGGCCCTGGCGGTCTTGACGAAATCGAGCCGTCTGACCTCGAGCATCGAGGCGCGGGTCATGCGGGTGTAGGTCGCCATGAAGAACAGCCCGAGCGTCGCCGCCGGCATCACCAGATGCGCGGCGACATCGAGCGCATGGCGAAGTCCCGTGTAGCCGGCACCCACCGTCTCATAGCCGAAGCTCGGCAGCCAGTCGGCCCAAACGGAGAACAGCAGGATCGCGATCAGCGCGATCCAGAACAGCGGCGTGGCATAGAAGATCAGCGCCAGCACCGTGATCGCGGTATCCAGGAAGGTGCCGGCGAAGCGCGCGGCCAGCACACCGAAGAAGACGCCGAGCAGRAGCGAAATCGCGAACGCCGATAGGGTGAGCAGYAAGGTCGCGGGCAACCGTTCCGCGATGAGCTTCGCCACCGGGGCCTGTTGTCGGAACGAGAAGCCGAGATCGAGGCTGGCGATCCCCTTGACGTAGATGAGGAGCTGCTCCGGCAGCGGACGATCGAGGCCGAACTTCTCGCGCAACTGCGCGACGAACAGCTGGTCGGACGCACCGGCTTCGCCGGCCATCACGACGGCCGGGTCGCCCGGCGCCAGCCGGATCAAGAAGAAGTTCAGCACGATGATGGCGAGAAGGACGATGACGCCCTTCGCGACGCGCTGGGCGATGAAGGAGAGCATAGTGGGCCCGTGGTGGTCAGCTCGGCATGATCGAGTGATGCGCTGGAGCGCGGCGCTGATGGCCGCGCTCCCTCAAACAGCGCTATTTGTCGAGCCAGGCGTCCCGGAARCCGTCGTTGACGCCGACGCCCGTGGTGATCAGGTTCTTCACCTTGCACTTGGTGATCGTCGGGAACTGCAGCTCCAGAAGCCAGGCGACWGGCACGTCCTCGACGAGGATCTTCTGCACCTTCTCATAGGCTTCCTTGCGCTTGGCGTCGGTCGGCGCGGTYGCCCCCTCGGCAAACAGCCTGTCGACCTCCGGATTCGAATAGCCCTCGACATTGTTGAACAGCTGCCCCTTGGCGATGGCCGAGGTGATGTAGTTGCGGGACACGCCGAGCGCGGGATCTCCGTACTGATAGAGATAGGTGAAGGCGAGATCGTARTCCCACTCCATGATCTTCTGGTTGCCGCCGGGAACATCGGTCGCGATGGTCTCGATCGTCATGCCGACGTCCTGCAGGTTCTGCTTCACCGCCTCGCCCCAGCGCTGCCAGGTCTCGCCATAGGCCAGCGGCAGCATGCGGATCTTCTCGCCCTTGTAGCCGGCCTCCTTCAACAGCGCCTTGGCCTTGGCCGGATCGTACGGATATTTCGGCACGTCGTCAGTGTAGAACTTGATGGTCGAAGCCGACGGGCCGGTCGCGACCTTGCCGAGCCCRTTCCAGATCACGTCCTTGGCGAAGTCGCGATCGATGGCATACATGATCGCCTGCCGCACCTTCTTGTTGGCGAGAATCGGATTGCGGAGGTTCAGCCACATCCAGGATATCGGCGAGAAGAACTCCCAGCCGGCGCCGGTGACGCAGGCGCCGGGCAGCTTGGAGACGCGCGGCACGTCGAAATTCTCGATCGAGCCGCCCGGCAGCACGTCGACCTTGCCGGTTTCGAACGCCACGGCGCGCGCCGCCGCATCCGGAATGATCTGCCAATAGACCTCGTCCAGATAGGGCTTGCCCTTCTCGTGGTAGTTCGGATTTTTCACCATGCGGATGAACGATCCCTTCTGCCACTCCTTGAACATGAAGGGCCCGGTGCCGATGGGCGCGTTGTTGTTCGGATTGGTCTTGAAGTCGGTCCCTTCATAGAGATGCTTCGGGACCATCGGCATCGAACCGACCTCGAAGATGCCGATGAAGGGACCGAACGGCTCCTTCAAGGTGAACACCACGGTGAGATCATCCGGCGCCTCGACCTTATCGACCATCACGAGGTTGTTGCGGGCGCGCGCATGGGTCTGCTTCAACATCTCGATCGAGAACAGCACGTCGGCCGAGGTGAACGGCTTGCCGTCATGCCAGGTCACGCCGGGCTTGAGCTTGAAGGTGTAGACCTTCGCGTCCGGGCTGATCGTCCAGCTCTCTGCGAGGCCGGGCAACGGTTCGAGCTTGGGACTGTAGCGCAGCAGGCCCTCGAAAATATTACCGGACACCATCTGGGTCGGGCCGTTCTGGACCATGGCCAGCATCAGACCGGGAGGCTCGGGCTGGATGACAGCATTGACGACACCGCCCGACTTCGGCTCCTCAGCATGAGCCGCGGACAGAACGCAGCCGATGGCGACACCCAGCAATACCCGTTTCAACATGATGAACTTCCCAACTGTTTCGATCCGCTGCAATGCATCAAGCGCGCCAACGCGCGACGAATCGCCATGCGGCATTCCGACCTGACGCCTGCTCTGGGCGCATGGACGGGAGCGATGACGCGCGCTGTCGGATGATTTGGCCGCGGTCGTCGCACTTGCGATGCTCTGGACGCCCCGTGAGCGGGTTCGCAGGGCCTTGCCGGCAGGGCATCGTGGATTTCGCGGCTGTCATGAATCGCCGCGCGAAGTCGTCGTCATCGTCGCGAGATGAAAGTGGCGACAGGATCAGCCCAAAAATTGAACAGCGTGACCGCTCTCGAGATCGTCTGGCGGCCGAGATTTGCCCAGCGCGATCAGCGCCTCAGACGGGCGATTGTACCAGCGACGATTTGCATCACCACGCCGATCACCCAGCCCGCCATGATCAATGAGGTCCAGACGATGTGCGGGTCCTCGCGCAGAATGATGATGCCGACGGCGAAGAAAGCCGTCAGCGTCGCAAGGAAGGTTCCGACCGCACTGAGAAACTCCGCAGCATCGATCTTGCGTTCCGCCGGCGTCCCCTCCTCATGCGGATGGAAAGGTATYTGGGGCGTGTCGATCCCGAGATAGAAGCCGAACGCGCCGGACACCATCATCAGCAGCAGAAAGCCCTGGGTGGTCAGGGCCGGTACGCTGGAGCCGACATGGGCACCGACGAACAGGCCGCAGGCGGCGCCCGCCAAAGCAAGACCGGAGCGCTCGAGGACATGGGCGAATTGTCGCACACGAAGGCGCATGAGCAGTCCTCGGAAATGATGGATCGGCGGGGTCCGCCGATCCGTCCGTCATCAACGCAAGAAGTGATTAATGCAAGGCTACGCCGCCTTGGTCATATCGGCATTGAGATGGCGCAACCTCGGCAATACTTCCTGCTTGAGCAGGCGGAGCGAGTTGTGCCAAGCTTCCGGCCTGTGCTTGTAGTCGAAGCCGAACACGCACAGGGTTCCGAAGCCGCCGACTTCGTGCCAGATCTTCTCGATCTTTTCGGTCACCGTCGCCGGCGAGCCGATGATCCAATTGCGCTTGGCGCAATAGTCCACCGTCACGTCGGAATCGGGCACGTCGGGCGCGTGCTTCAGATAATCCTTGAAGCCGAAATGGCCGAGCAGCGGCAGGAAATATTCGCCCATCATCCGGCCCATCATGTCGCCGCTCGACAGGCGCCATGCCTCTTCGTCCGTGTCGGCGACGAATACCTCACGCACCAGCCGCCAATCGCTGCGGTTGGCCTTGCGTCCGGACTTGGCGGCGCCGGCTTCCACCGAATCCCAATGCGACGACACATAGGCCGGGTTGAGGTTCAGGCTCATCGGAATGAAGCCCCGCTCGCCGGCGAGCTTCAGCGTATCCGAGTTCTTCGATAGGCCGGCGACGCCGATCGGCGGATGCGGCGCCTGAACCGGCTTGAGGTGCGGCTTGAGGAAGTCGAACATCACGTCCGGCTTGGTCACCGTCCAGTATTTGCCCTTGTGCGTGAACGGCGCCGGCTCGCTCCAGAGCCGCAGGATGATCTCCAGCGCCTCGCGCGTCATCTCACGGTTCTGGCCGCTCATGCCGTCGACGTTGAACATCGCCCAGTCRCTCGGCAGGCCTGATGCGGCGATGCCGAAATTGAGCCGRCCTTCKGACAAATGATCGAGCATCGCGACGCGATTGGCGAGCTCRGCCGGATGATGATAGGGCAGCAGGAAACCGCCCGGCCCAAGCCGRATGGTCTTGGTCTCGCGGAAGGCCTGCGCAAGCAGCAGATCGGGTGCCGGGTGCGGCTCCCAGGGCGCGGTGTGATGCTCGCCGATCCAGGCTTCCTGATAGCCGAGCTCATCAAGCCAKCGCAGGACCTTCAGGTCCCAATCGTGGCCCTCCTTCAATCCGCACTCCGGCGGATGCGAGGGCATCGTGAAATATCCGATTTCCATGGCGCTTTCCTCTCGCTGTTATATTGCGGCGCATCTTTGCGATGCGCTCATCGTCACGCGAGACGAAACACGACCAACCGAGTCGGCAACGCCGCACGTGGTCTGCGAAGTCTAGCACTTCGTCGGACAGCGACAATCGTCCGCTGTGTCGCTGGCGGAATGATGACGCGAATTCTGTGTCGAGGCGCCGCAACATCACGCCCCGGACGCCGGGGCCCGCCGCCAATTTCACATCAACGTGCGCCGAACGTCGTTCGGCCGAAYAGCTCCTTCTGCGTCGACGGTTGCGAGCGCCAATATTGCGGAGGCGCGGCCACCTGCCCGCCGAGTTCGGCCGCGGCATGCCAGCCCCAGCGCGGATCGTAGAGCATGCCGCGGGCGAGCGCGACCATGTCGGCCTTGCCTGATGCAACGATCTCCTCGGCTTGCTGCGCCTGCGTGATGAGGCCGACCGCCATGGTCGGAAGTCCCGTCGCTTGTTTCACGGCCGCCGCGAACGGCACCTGATAGCCGGGCCCGAGGGTGATCTTCTGCAACGGCGACACGCCGCCCGAGGACACGTCGATCCAATCGACGTCGCGGCGCTTGAGCTCCTGCGCGAAGACGATGGTCTGGTCGAGATCCCAACCGCCGTCGACCCAGTCTGTCGCCGACACCCGCACGCCCACCGGCTTGTCGGCCGGGAACACGCTGCGCACGGCATCGAAGAGCTCGAGCGGATACCGCATGCGGTTTTCCAGCGAACCGCCATAGGCGTCGCTGCGCCGGTTAGCGAGCGGCGACAGGAACTGATGCAGCAGATAGCCGTGCGCAGCATGCAGCTCGATCGCATCGATGCCGAGCCGCGCAGCCCGCTGCGCTGCCGAAACGAAGGCGTCGCGGATGCGCGCCAAGCCGTCGGTATCGAGCGCCTCTGGGGCAAGCTCGCCGTCTTTGTGGGGCACGGCTGAAGGTGCGACCGTCTGCCACCCGCCGCTCGCGGGAGCAATCTGCTGGCCACCATCCCAAGGCTTATGGCTGGACCCTTTGCGGCCGGCATGGGCGAGCTGCATCGCAATCGCCGTCTTCGAATGCTTGCGCACCGATGTCAGAATCGGCACCAGCGCCGCTTCGGTCGCATCGTCCCACAGGCCGAGGCAGCCCGGCGTGATGCGTCCAATCGGTTCGACATGCGTCGCCTCGATGCAGAACATCGCCGCGCCTGACAGCGCAAGCGTGTTGATGTGGGTGAAGTGCCAGTCATTGGCGGCGCCATTCTCGGCCGAATACTGACACATCGGCGAGACAACGATGCGGTTGGCGAGTTCGAGGCCACGCAGCTTGATCGGAGTAAACAGGACGCTCATGCGGATGTTCCGGAAGGGTGGACGACGGAAGGCGCGCTGGTCTGATGTTTCGCAAGTGTCGGCCATCGGCGGCCCGCGGTCAACGCGCCGTCCGAAGCGATGTCGCAGCTCATTCCATCAGCGTGAACTGCAACAGCAAAGTACGCTGGATCATCGAGAAATTGTCGTCGGACACCAATGTCAGCACGGTGTCGCCCTCCGGCGTGACGTGCGCATCGATGCCTTCGAGATTGTCGATCTCCTGGCCGAGATCGGCTGCGAAGATCGCGGGACCGTCGASCAGCGCGCCCGGCGTGATCTGCGCCAGTGACAGCCGACGAATCCGGATGCCGACGCCGCTGAACAGCGAGAATTTGCGTTCCAGAATCAGGAGCTCTCCCGACGGCAGCAGCACGGCATCGCTGATGTCGAAATCGTTGCTTCTGATGATGCTGAACTGTCCCGCAGCCGGGCCGCCGATCAGGAACGCCAGCAGATTGCCGTTCGCGTCCAGGCCGCGTTCGGAGATCGCGATCACGCTGCCCGCGAGCGGCAGGCCCTTCGGCACCACCACCAGCGCCTCCAGGCCCTTGTTGTTGGGCAGTCGCYTGGCGGCCGGCGGCAACGGTATGATCTCGCTGCGTGCGCCGGTGCCGCCTTTGGCGAAATCGTAGCGCAGCAGCTGATTGACGCGCTCAAGGCCGACATAGACGACGTCGCCATCGCGAGCGAGCGACTCGGAATCATACCAGCCGCGATCGGTGATCGGCCGTCCGTCGGGCCCGAGCAGCGGCGCCGCCTCGACCTCCGCAAGCCCCGTGATCTCGTGGCCGGAATAGACGATGCGGCCGGTGAACCAGCCGCCTTTGTCGCTGATGGCAAGGAAGCGCTCGCCCTTGGCATCCAGCCGGAGGCCGGACAATCCGCCGAACCCCGGATAGGACGAGGTCAGCGCCACACCGGTGCGGTAGTGCAATTTCCCGAACTGCAGACGCGTGCGATCGCGCAGGTCGAACGCGGGCAGCGGSCGCGCCTTGACCTCGATCTTGACGGCCGCTGTGACCGAATGCTCGTCGGTGGCCGCCCGCCTCCGGACCGGCGCCGGCGTCGATTGCGCGCGAGCTGTCCCCGCGCCCGCGAGCGTCGCCACCCCGGCCAAGGTCAGCGCAAGAAAGCGCCTGCGGTCGGAGATCGCCTGCAGCGACATCGCTCGAGGGGCCCCCTCCCCACAGCTTCCCACATGCGGGAGGAACGCATCCGCTCCCGATTACGAATGCAGCTTGCGCTTCGGCCCACGCGCAGGCTGCGGCGCCGCGTGAGTCTCGGTGAACAATTCGGCGAGCTTCTCGGTGATGGCGCCGCCAAGCTCCTCGGCATCGACGATCGTGACCGCACGACGGTAGTAGCGCGTGACGTCGTGACCGATGCCGATCGCGATCAGCTCGACCGGCGAGCGGGTCTCGATCTCCTCGATGATGTGGCGCAGGTGGCGCTCGAGATAGTTGCCGGGATTGACCGACAGCGTGGAGTCGTCGACCGGCGCGCCATCGGAGATCATCATCAGGATCTTGCGCTGCTCGGGCCTGCCGAGCAGGCGCTTGTGCGCCCAGTCCAGCGCCTCGCCGTCGATGTTCTCCTTCAGGAGACCCTCGCGCATCATCAGGCCGAGATTCTTGCGCGCCCGGCGCCATGGGGCGTCCGCGGCCTTGTAGATGATGTGGCGCAGATCGTTGAGACGGCCGGGATTGGCCGGCTTGCCGGCCGCGAGCCACGCCTCGCGCGACTGCCCGCCCTTCCAGGCCCGCGTCGTGAAGCCGAGGATCTCGACCTTGACGCCGCAGCGCTCCAAGGTGCGGGCGAGAATGTCGGCGCAGGTCGCGGCCACCGTGATCGGCCGTCCGCGCATCGAGCCGGAATTGTCGAGCAGCAAGGTGACCACCGTGTCGCGGAAGGTGGCCTCCTTCTCGCGCATGAAGGACAGCGGCTGGTAGGGGTCGATGACCACGCGCGACAGCCGCGCCGGATCGAGAATGCCCTCTTCCAGRTCGAACTCCCAGGCGCGGTTCTGCTGCGCCATCAGCCGGCGCTGCAGCCGGTTGGCGAGCCGCGCGACGATGCCCTGGAGGTGCGCGAGCTGCTTGTCGAGATAGGAGCGCAGCCGCTCCAGCTCGTCATGGTCGCAGAGGTCCTCGGCCGCGATGATCTCGTCGAATTTCGGCGCGAAGGCGTGATATTCGGGGCCGCGCGGCTCGTTGGCGCCACCGCGGTTCGGCCGTGTCGCCTCGCCCGGCGTCTCGTCATCGCCAAGCTCGCCGTCATCCAGCGTATCGGACGCAGACGCCTGCGCCGCCTCCATCGCGCTCTCCGACATCTCGTCCGAYGTCGTCTGCGCCTGGTCGGCACTCATCTCCTGCGCGGCGTCGGACTCCGGCGAGCCCTCGGCACCGGACTGGTCGTTGTCGCCGTCGCGATTGTCGTCGTTGTCCTCATCCTCTTCCGAATCSGCGTTGCGCTCATCGCCGAGATCGAGCGCCGACAACAGGTCATGGACGAGGTCGCCGAACTTGGCCTGATCCTCGGTGAAGCGGCCGAGCTCGTCGAGCTGCGAGCCGATTCGCTCCTCCAGGAAGGGCCGCCAGAGATCGACCACCTTGCGCGCCGCATTCGGCGGCGCCAGACCGGTCAGCCGCTCGCGCACCATCATCGCGAGCGCATCCGACAGCGGCGCATCGGCGCGGTCGGTGATCTCGTCATATTTGCCGCGATGGAAGTGATCGTCGAGCATCGCGGTGAGATTCTTGGCGACACCGGCCATGCGCTTGGCACCGATGGCCTCGACACGGGCCTGCTCGACCGCCTCGAACACGCCGCGCGCCTGCGGATTGCCCGGGATCAGCTTGCGGTGAATCTTCGGATCATGACAGGCGAGTTTCAGCGCGATGGAATCAGCATGGCCGCGCACGACCGCGGCATCGCGCTTGGTCATCTTGCGCGCGGGCTCCGGCAACCGCGCTTTGCCCGGCGCAAGGCCCGGCCGCTCGGCGGCGAAGGAGACTTCGAGCTCGGGCGCTCTCGCGATCGCGCGCAGGCAGCCGGTCACCGAGCGCTTGAACGGCTCGGTCGGCGCCTCCTTGGTTCCGGGACGGAGTTTGCTGTTGGATGTCGTCATCTTGTCCCTGCCGCTGTCGTCCCGGCGAACGCCGGGAGCCGTAGCCACCGGCGGTCATTCATTCGTRTCGACGCCAATGTCAGCGTCGTGCCGAATGTCACGACGTATGGTCCCGGYCTCGCGGCCGGGACGACGCCTTGTCAGCTGAGCGCCACGTTGACGGCGGATTCAGGCAGCTCGGCGTTGAAGCAGCGCTGATAGAATTCCGCGACCAGCGGACGCTCGAGCTCGTCGCATTTGTTGAGGAACGTCACGCGGAAGGCAAAGCCGATATCYCCGAAGATCTCGGAGTTCTCGGCCCAGGTGATCACCGTGCGCGGGCTCATCACCGTCGACAGGTCGCCATTGGCGAACGCGTTGCGGGTGAGGTCGGCAAGCCGGACCATCTTGTTCACCGTGTCGCGACCCTGCTGGTTCTGATAGTGCTTGGCCTTGGCCAGCACGATCTCGACCTCCTCATCATGCGCCAAATAGTTCAGCGTCGTCACGATCGACCAGCGGTCCATCTGRCCCTGGTTGATCTGCTGCGTGCCGTGATAGAGGCCCGACGTATCGCCGAGGCCGATGGTGTTGGCGGTCGCGAACAGRCGGAAGGCCGGATGCGGCTTGATGACCTTGTTCTGGTCGAGCAGGGTCAGCCGACCCGAGACTTCGAGCACGCGCTGGATCACGAACATCACGTCCGGGCGGCCGGCGTCATATTCGTCGAACACCAGCGCCACATTGTGCTGGAGCGCCCAGGGCAGGATGCCGTCACGGAATTCCGTGACCTGCTTGCCGTCCTTGACCACGATCGCATCCTTGCCGACCAGATCGATGCGGCTGATATGGCTGTCGAGGTTGACGCGCACGCAGGGCCAGTTCAGGCGGGCGGCGACCTGCTCGATATGGGTCGATTTTCCGGTGCCATGATACCCGGTCACCATTACGCGGCGGTTCTTGGCGAAGCCGGCCAGGATCGCAAGCGTGGTGGCGCGGTCAAAACGGTAGTCGGCGTCGACTTCGGGAACGTGCGGATCGCTTTCGGAAAAGGCCGGCACCTCAAGGTCGCTGTCGATCCCGAACACCTGCCGCACCGACACTTTCATGTCGGGCACACCGGTCATCTCCTGCGCATTGGTCGTAGCGGCGGTCGTCATTCATCCTCCGAGGTCCCGGGCATTCCCGAAACCAGATTTCATGTTTGGCTGCGGTTGAAGGGCTTCGGGCGCCAGCCTAGCAGAGAGCACGCGCGGGCAGAAGCCTAAGCCTTGATCAAAGTTCCGTCGTTATATCATCGAGATAGGCATGGGACGACGTTTTTGGAAGGCTGCCCTGCGGAAAGCGCCACCGTTTCGCCGCGAGTCTCGCGTCCAGCCTTCTGGCGTGGCACTCGGGAGCGGGGTTCCTACTTATCGATAAGCCTCCAACCTTTCCCAYCAGCAGGAACCGCGTGGCCCATCTGCTTGATCCCCTGATTGCCTTCGTCTCCGCGCATGCGGGACTGGCCTATCTCACCCTGTTTCTGGCGGCGTTGCTCGAGGCGGTCCCGATCGTCGGCTCGGTGGTCCCCGGCACGACCATCATCCTGGCGCTGAGCGCGCTGATTCCGGGCGGCGAGCTGACGCTGCAATGGGTGCTGGCCGCGGCCATTCTGGGCGCGGTGCTCGGCGATGGCGGGGCCTTCTGGATCGGCCATCGCCAGCAGCGCGAAATCCTCACGGCCTGGCCGTTCTCGAACTATCCGCGGCTGGTGGCGCAGAGCGAGGCCTTCTTCCACCGCTTCGGCACGCTCGCGATCTTCTTCGCCCGGTTCGTGGCCCCGATCCGCGCCGTGGTACCGATCACGGCGGGCGCGCTCGATATCCCGCCCCTTCGCTTCTACGCCGTGAACATTCCCGCGATCGCGCTGTGGGCCTGCGCCCACGTGCTGCCGGGCGTCTTCGCGGTGCAGCTGYTGCATCGCTATGGCGGCATCCCGCATCACAGCCACATCGCCAAATCGASCTGGATCATCGCGGCGGTCGCCGGCACGATCGTGGTCTGGCTGGTGCTGCGGCTGGTGCGCAAGCGGCGGGAGACGCAGCTGGCGGCCGGGACGGCCGAATAGGCGCGGCCTCACCCGCTAAAGCGGATCCAGAATGGCGCCGCGGCCGGGCACGGGTCCGGTGTAGCGGGCGCGCGGCCGGATCAGGCGGCCGAACTGCAGCTGCTCGCAGGCATGGGCGATCCAGCCGACGCAGCGGGCCATCGCAAACAACGCCAGCTCGCTGCCCGCAGGCAGCCGCAGGCTGTGCACCAGYACCGCCAGCGCATAGTCGATATTGACGAACTCGCCGGTCGCCTCCGCGATCCGCTCCGGCACCTCACGAGTGAATTTGCGCGGCGCGCCGGCGCGCGTCAGCGCATCCAGCAGCGCGATCGCGCGCGGATCGCCGCGCTTGTAGACGCCGTGGCCGAAGCCCGCGAAGCGCTCGCCGAGCGCCACCCGCTCGCGGATCAGCGGTGCCACGTCGCGATCGATGAGGGTCTTCACCAGCTGCGAGGCCAGCACGCCGGCACCGCCATGCTGCGGGCCTTTGAGGGCGGCGAGACCCGCAATGACCGCATCATAGAGGCTGAGCCCCGTCGACGCCGCACAGCGGACAGTGAAGGTCGASGCGTTCAGCTCGTGATCGGCAAGCAGCACCAAAGTGCGGCGGATCAGRTCGGGCGCATGCTTGTGCTCGGCTGCCCAGGCCTTGGCGACCTGGATGTGAAGCGGCTCGGCGGACGGCGCGGCGTCCAGCATGGCCGCAACGACAAGGCGAAGGATGCGCGCGCCGACCAGGGCACGACCGTCGGGTGCGCGGTTGAACGCGGCAGGATCTGCTTGCGTCGCCAGCGCCAGGACGGCGATGGCCCGGTCGATCGGCGCCGCGCGGCGCGCCGCCTCGGCGATCAGGCGCATCTCGCCGGAGATGTGGGGCATGTTGTCGGGCGCGAACGGATCGATCGCGGTGATGTCCCACAACAGGGTCGCAGCGTGTTCAAGCGAATCGCGCTCGGCCAGATCGACGCAATTGACACCGCGGTAGATCGGACCGGCCTCGGTGATCGTCGAGACCGCGGAATCGAACACCGGCAGGTCCGCATCGAAGCTGCGGAACACCCGCGGCTCCGGAGCCGGCGCCCGCCGCTCCTTCAAGGCCCGGATGTCCTCGGCGCGATAGCGGTGGCTCCGCGAATCCAGCGACGGCTCCGAGCGCACGAGGCCGCGGCTGACATAGGCGTAGAGGGTCGCAGGCGAGATCGCGAGTTCGGCCGAGGCTTCGCGGGCCGATAGGTAAAGGCCACTGTCTTTTTTCATATTGATCAGCTTAATCAAGATTGATCAAGCTGTCGACCGGACGGATCTTACCGGCGTGATCATTCACACAAGGAGATCCCGCCATGACGATTCAGCTCGCAAAGTCCCCTATCGGCCTTGATGGCATCCCCGCTGCCGAGACCGTGCTCAGCCATGTCGACGGTCAGCAGGGCGAGCTCATCATTGCCGGTCGCCGGGTGGCCGATCTTGCAGCCAGCGCAGGCTTCGAAGGTGTCACCGCCCGGCTGTGGAGCGCAGCGACCAAGCGCAGCGTCAGCGACGCGGAGGTCCGCGCCAGCCTCGGGCTTGCCCGCCAGCGCGCCTTTGCGCGACTTCCCGAGTTGCTGGCGGCCACCGCCGAACTGCCGATCATCGACGGCTTCCGCGCGGCCGTCGCCGCGTTGCGGCCGGAAGCAGGACTCTCCGACGAGGCGACGATCGTCGGCGCCTGCCCGGTCATCGCCGGCGCGCTCGTCCAGCGCGCACTGGGATCACAGCCGATCGCTCCCGACCCCACCGCGACCCACGCCGCGGACACCCTGCGCATGGTACGCGGCGGCACCCCGGAGGCTGGCGAGGTCACCGCGCTCGATACCTATCTGGTCACGGTCAGCGATCACGGCATGAACGCGTCGACCTTTGCCGCACGCGTGATCGCCTCGACCCAGGCCGATCTGTTCGCCTCGGTCACCGCCGGCTATTGCGCGCTCACCGGCCCGCTGCATGGCGGCGCGCCGGAGCCTGTGCTGGAGATGCTGAATGCGATCGGCACCCGCGACAACATCAAGCCGTGGGTCGATGCGGCGCTCGGGCGTGGCGAGCGGCTGATGGGGTTTGGCCACCGCATCTATCGGGTGCGCGACCCCCGCGCGGACGTCTTGAAGGCAGCGATCGCGCGGCTGGCCGGCAGTGGCGCCGATCTGCCGTTCGCGAGCGAGGTCGAGGCCTATATCCGCGCCGCGCTGCGGCAGAAAAATCCCGAGCGCGTGCTCGATACCAATGTCGAGTTCTTCACCGCCATCCTGCTCGATGCGCTGAAGATTCCGCGCCAGGCGTTCACCCCGATCTTCGCCGTGGCGCGCGTTGCCGGCTGGACCGCACATGCCCGCGAGCAACAGCGGACGGGACGACTGATCCGGCCAAGTTCGGCCTATATCGGGCCGAAGCCCTGACCCCGTCGCATGAACGACGCGGCAGCGTGACCCCGCTGCCGCGTCAGCCCTTCACCACGGTCTTGAGGTAATTATAGGCCTTGATGATCTCGATCAGGCGATCCTCGGTGGAGCGATCGCCGCCATTGGCGTCGGGGTGGTGCTGCTTCACCAGCGCCTTGTACTTGACCTTGACGTCCTCGAGCGTGGCATCGGGGCCGAGGCCCATCACCTGCAGCGCCTTGCGCTCGGCGTTGAAGACCTTGCGCGTCTCCGCCTTGGGCGCCGCCTGCGGATTGGGCCGCCAGCTGCCGCGGCCGTTGATTTCGGCGAACACGCTGAACGGATCCGACGCATCGCCGAGATCGGCCTCGGGGCTGCCGGTGCCGCGCTTGGCCGAGGTATTCGCGCCCATCTTCCAGGTCGGGCGATGTCCGGTCAGCGCATCCTTCTGATAACGCGCGACCGCCTCGGCGTTCATGCCTGAGAAGAAATTATAGGATTGGTTGTACTCGCGCACGTGGTCGAGACAGAAGTGCCAATACTCGCGCGCGTTCTCGCGCCCCTTCGGCGCGCGATGCGAGCCTCGGTTCGTGCAGTCCGGCCATTGGCACGGCTGAGCCTCCTCGCGCACCGGCTGCCGCGCAGCCTGCTTTTTGGGCTTGATGCGGATGGAGTCGAAGAATTTGTTTGAATCGATCGGCATGGCGGACTTTGACTACGCAACGCGAAAAGCTTCAAGTCTTGACATTGCGAATACCTCAGGCGGGGACCGCCGATTGACGAAAAATAATTTGATGCGTATTTCCAGAGACCATGCGGACCCAAGATGCTATCATCGAAAAGTTGCGCGAAGCTTTCTCGCCGGAAAGCCTCGATGTGCAGGACGAATCACATCTGCATGCAGGCCACATGGGACACCGGCCGAGCGGTGAAACCCATTTCCGCGTGTATATTGTGTCGCAGGCCTTTGCCGGCAAGAGCCGGGTCGATCGCCACCGCCTGATCAACGCCGCATTGGCGGCGGAACTTGCCGGCTCGGTGCATGCGCTGGCGCTGCATGCGAAGGCACCCGGCGAAGCCTGACATCAGAACGCTGACACCAGAAGCCTGGCAACAAATCCCAGATACCGGCGCGCGCGACCATGATTAGAACGCCGTGCCGGCACGGCGCGGCCGCGTCTCCTCTGTCTCGCCGCGCGGCACCGGCACGATGCGCAGCGCGGTGATGCGATTGCGTTCCCGACGCAGCACGCGAAAGCGGAAGCCGTGGAAGGTGAAGCTCTGGCCGCGCTCGGGGATCGAGCGCGCCTCGTGAATCACGAGACCGGCCACCGTCGTCGCTTCTTCATCCGGCAGCGTCCAATCCATCGCGCGATTGAGATCGCGGATCGGCACGGATCCGTCGACGACGACCGATCCATCCGGCTGCACGCGCACGCCGGCGACCTGCACGTCCTGCTCGTCGGAGATGTCGCCGACGATCTCTTCGAGAATATCCTCGAGCGTGACGATACCTTCGACCTCACCATACTCGTCGACGACCAGCGCGAAATGCGTCTTGCGCCGGCGGAACGCTTTCAACTGTTCCGACACCGAACGCATCTCGGGAACGAACCAGGGCGGCAGCGCCAGCGACGCGACATCGATATGCGACACATCGCCCTCGGCTGAGCGGATCGCGCGCAACAGATCCTTCGCATGCAGCACGCCGATGATGTTTTCCGGCGTGCCGCGCCACAGCGGGATACGCGTATATTCGGACGCCAGCACCTCGCGCACCAGTTCCTCCTGCGGCAGGTCCGCATTCACCATCACCATCTCGGTGCGGTGAACCATCACATCGGACACCTGCAATTCGCGCAGGTCGAGCAGACCGCCGAGCATGTCCCGGTCCTGCTTCTCGACCTTGCCCTCGTGGTGCAACAGGTCGACGGCGCCGCGCAGGCGCTCGGTCGGCGACAGGATCGGCTGGTTGGCACCGACCTTGAAGCCGATCAGCCGCATCAGGACGCGCACGATCGCCTCGATGACGGCGAGCACCGGACCGAGCACGATCACGGTCGCGCGCATCGGCCGGGCCACCGCGAGCGAGACGCGATCCGGCGCGTTGATGGCGATCGTCTTCGGCAGCACCTCGGCGAAGATCACGACCAAGGCGGTCATCACACCCGTGGCATAGAGCACGCCGACCTCGCCGAACCAGGCGGTAAAGATGCCCGTCGCCAGCGCCGAGGCGGCGATATTGGCGATGTTGTTGCCGAGCAGCAGCGCGCCGATCAGCCGCTCGCGCATGTCGAACAGGCTCGAGACCACGTCGGCGTCGCGATTGCCCTGTTTCGACAGCCGCAGCATCGAGGCGCGGGAGGCGCCGGTCAGGGCGGTCTCGCTCAGCGCGAAAAAGGCGGAGGCGCCGAGACAGACGAGAACGATGGTGAGTGTGATCCAGTCCATGACGCCGATGTCACCCTCGATGAAAGCTGCCGATGATGCGCCGCCACTGCTCAACGCGGCGTAAAGCGCACAAGATCAGCCGCGACGGTGCAATTTGGCCTGCAGGAAGTCGCGGACGCGCGCCGGATCGACGTCCTTGGCAATGACCGCGCGGCCGATCGCCTCCATCAGGATGAAGGTGAGCTTGCCGCGCTTGACCTTCTTGTCCTGCGCCATCAAGGCCAAAAGCCGGTCGGCGTCGCCGATCCCCTCCTGGGCGAAGCCGGCGATATCCTGCAGATGGGTCGGCAGGCCGACCGCGGCAAGGTGACGCTCGATCCGCGTGACATCGTCCGGCGGCAGCATGCCGAGCTCGGCCGAGAACTGCGCCGCCAGCACCATGCCGACCGCGACGCCCTCGCCATGGAACAAGCGATCGGAGAAGCCGGTGATCGCCTCCAGGGCATGACCGAAAGTATGGCCGAGATTGAGCAGCGCGCGGTCGCCGGTCTCGCGCTCGTCGCGGGCGACGATCGCCGCCTTGGCGCGACAAGAGGTGGCGACGGCATGTTCGCGTGCCGCACCGCCCGTGACGATGTCAGCGTGGTTGGCCTCCAGCCAGGTGAAGAAGCCGGCGTCGCCGAGCAGGCCGTATTTGGCCACCTCGGCATAGCCGGCGCGGAACTGGCGCGGCGACAGCGTGTCGAGCACGGCGGTGTCGGCGATCACCAGCACCGGCTGGTGGAAGGCGCCGAGCAGGTTCTTGCCCTGCGGCGAGTTGATGCCGGTCTTGCCGCCGACCGAGGAATCGACCTGCGCCAGCAGCGAGGTCGGCACCTGTACGAAGTCGACGCCGCGGCGCAGGATGGCTGCCGCGAAGCCGGCGAGATCGCCGACCACGCCGCCGCCGAGCGCGATGACGAGATCGTTGCGTTCGATCTTCGCCGCGATCAGCGCCTCGCTGACCTTTTCCAGGCCGGCATAGGTCTTGGAGCCCTCGCCCTCCTCGACGACGATGGTCGAAGACGGAATGCCCGCCTCCGCCAGGATCGCCTCGGTCGGCTTCAGCCAGTGTGCGGCCACGGTCCGATCGGTGACGATCGCTGTCCGCACGCCCGGACGCAGCGCCGCGATGCGCTGACCGAGCGAGGCCAGCACGCCGCGGCCGATGACGATGTCATAGGCACGCTCACCCAGCGCGACGTCGACGATGATCGGATCGAAAGTCTTCAGGGGGGCAGTCATCGGAGCGCGCTCATCGCCTGCATGGAATCGGTCTGCATGGAATCCGCCTGAACCGGATCCGCCTGGACGGGATCGGTCTGGCCCGGATCGGATTGCGGCGTGGCAGGCTGGACCTCGGCCTCCGGCGCGGGCAACAGCAACGCCTGCAGCGCTTCGATGCAATCCTCGACCACACGGTCGTGCGGCACGTCGCGCGAGCAGATCGTGAGGTCGGCGAGCTGGTAGACCGGCTCGCGTTCGCTCAAGAGCCGCGCGACCGTGCCTTCAGGATCGGCGGTCTGCAGCAGCGGCCGATCGGCCCGCCGGCGAACCCGGCGCATGATCACGTCGGCATCGGCCTTCAGCCAGATCGAGACCGCCTTCTCGTGGATGCGGCGGCGCGTCTCCTCGCGCATGAAGGCCCCGCCGCCGGTCGCCAGCACCGCCGGACCATTCTCCAGCAGGCGGGCGATCACGCGGGCCTCGCCATTCCGGAAATAGTCCTCGCCGCGGGATTCGAAGATCTCCGGGATTGTCATGTCGGCCGCCGTCTCGATCTCGGTATCCGCATCGACGAAGGGCAACCGCAGCCGCGCCGCGAGCCGCCGGCCAACCGTGGACTTGCCGACGCCCATCATGCCGACCAGCACGATCAGCCGCTTGCCGAGAGCCGCGGTAATCGCGGCCTCCGGAGCGGCTGGGTTGGGTGCGGATTGTGTCGGTTCGGTCATCACTAGGCTTCTAGCCCAGCCCTTGCTGCTTTCAAAGGCATCCTGTTCCAGCCCATGCAGCCGGAGGCCCACGTCCCGGACGTCGTTTCCCGGACGTCGTTCCGGGGCGCGCGAAGCGCGAGGCCGGAACCCATACCCACAGGATGCAGCGTGAGGCAGGCTGCTCGTTGGCATCTCGCGCACGACATCGTCCTGTGGTTGTGGATTCCGGGCTCGCSGCGCTGCGCGCGCCGCCCCGGATAACCGAGCAAGGGGGACAGCGGCGGCGGCCGGACTTGCCAGCCGGGTGCGAACATGTTGGATGAAACAGTCCCTCTTTGGTGGCCCGCGCGACCCCGATGCCCAGCCTGTTCCGCTTTCTGACCGTGATCGCCGTGATCGTCGGCGTGGTCTATGGCGCGATCTATGCGCTTGCCAATTTCGTCACCCCGAAGCCGCGCGAGATGACGGTGACGATCCCCCCGGACAAGTTCCAGAAGAAATGATCCGGATGGCTGCGGCGGACCGAAAAGCCACAGGGCATTGATTAAGATTTTTACGATTGTCTGAGGTGGCCCGGCGCCGTGATATCGGCCAGATTTGAGGCCACCGCTTGACGTGCCGGCGCGAACTMMTGGTCCTGATTCGATCGCCTCCGACGCAGCGGATTTCACGACATGAAGGTCAAGGCCTCTGACGCCCGGCTGATGAGCCTGTTCCTCGACATGATGGCCGCCGAACAGGGCGCTGGCCAGAATACGCTGGACGCCTATCGCCGCGACCTCAGCGATCTGTCCGAGTTTCTCGCTGGCAAGGCGAACAGCTTCACCACCGCTGACACCCAGGCGCTGCGCGAYTATCTCKCCGATCTCGACACGAGAGGCTTCAAATCGTCCAGCGTGGCGCGGCGGCTGTCGGCGATGCGGCACCTGTTCCGCTTCCTGCTGAGCGAGCACATCCGCAGCGACGACCCCGCCGCCATCCTGTCCGGCCCCAAGCGCGGCCGTCCCCTGCCCAAGGTGCTCTCGATCGGCGATGTCGACCGGATGCTGACCCGCGCCAAGGAGCTGACCGAGACCGCCGATRCGTCCCCGGCGCAACGGCTGCGGGCGCTGCGCCTGTACTGCCTGCTCGAAGTGCTCTACGCGACCGGCCTGCGCGTCTCCGAACTGGTRGCGCTGCCGCGCACGGCGGCACGCCATGACGCCCGCATGATCGTGGTGCGCGGCAAAGGCAACAAGGAGCGGCTGGTGCCGCTGAACCAGGCCTCGCGCCAGGCCATGGCGGATTATCTGGCGGCGCTGGATGCGCTGAAGCCGGAGAAGAAGGCCAGCGCCACCTTCGGCAAATGGCTGTTTCCCTCGTTCGGCGAGAGCGGCCAYCTGACCCGACAGCATTTCGCGCGCGACCTCAAGGAATTGGCGGTGGCGAGCGGCCTGCCGGCCCGGCTCGTCTCACCGCACGTGCTGCGCCACGCCTTCGCCAGCCATTTGCTGCACAATGGCGCCGACCTGCGCATCGTCCAGACCCTGCTCGGCCATACCGACATCTCGACCACCCAGATCTACACCCATGTGGTCGAGGAGCGGCTCAAGAGCCTGGTGCGCGACCTGCACCCGCTCGCCGAGATCTGACCCGCCCCACACAATCCCGAAACCAAATCCTTGGGCGCGGCGCGCGGCCCGCTTGACTTCGCGCCCGTCTGCCCCGAAAGAGCGCCATCCTGCCCGTGATCCTGGCATGAGGCCTGGCCGCGGCGCACCGATCGCMCCCTAAGCTCCTGAGGACATTGATCTTCAGGTCCGAAGGCCGAACCGATTTCGTTTCCCAGCGCTCTTCCTTCAGCTCCTCCATGCCGGATCCCATGCGCAGCTACCTCGATTTCGAAAAGCCCGTTGCCGAGCTCGATTCCAAGGTCGATGAACTCCGGGCGATGGCCGCCGCCGGCACCGATATCGGCGAGGAGGTCAGCCGGATCGAGGAGAAGGCCGGCCAGGCGCTGGCCGACCTCTAYGCCAATCTGACGCCATGGCAGAAGACCATGGTCGCGCGCCACCCGCAGCGGCCGCACTTCACCGACTTCGTCAACGGCCTGATCACCGAGTTCACGCCGCTGGCGGGCGACCGCAAATTCGGCGAGGACGCCGCTTTGCTGGGTGGCTTCGGTCGTTTCCGCGGCGAGCCGATCTGCGTCATGGGCCAGGAAAAGGGCGCCACCACCGAATCCCGCCTCAAGCACAATTTCGGCATGGCCCGCCCGGAGGGCTACCGCAAGGCCGTCCGGCTGATGGAGATGGCCGAGCGTTTCGGCATCCCCGTGCTGTCGCTGGTCGATTCCGCCGGCGCCTATCCGGGCATCGGCGCCGAGGAGCGCGGCCAGGCCGAGGCCATCGCCCGCTCCACCGATGCCTGCCTGTCGCTTGGCGTCCCCAATGTGGCGATCATCACCGGCGAGGGCATGTCGGGCGGCGCCATCGCGCTGACCACCGCCAACCGGGTGCTGATGCTGGAGCACGCGATCTACAGCGTGATCTCGCCGGAGGCCGCCTCCTCGATCCTGTGGCGCGACGGCACCAAGGCCCAGGAAGCGGCCAACAGCATGAAGATCACCGCCCAGGACATGCTGCGCTTCGGCGTGGTCGACACCATCCTGAAGGAGCCGGTCGGCGGTGCGCATCGCGACCCCGCCGCGATGATCGCGGCGACCGGCGAGGCGATCGCCCAGGCCTTCGACGAGCTGAAGGGCCTCGACGCCGATGCCATCCGCAAGCAGCGCCGGCAGAAGTTCATCGACATCGGACGCAAGCTGAGCTGAGCTCGGAGCGGCCCTGCCGAGGGCCGATCTCGCTCGCGGTTTTGTGAGTCTTTCCAGCCGTTTGGCCGTATTTCGGCCCMGCCGTCGGCGTCTGATGTTTAGAACTTGTTGACCACAAGGGCCAGGGCGCGTCGGCACCGCTGCACCGCGGGTTGCAGCGCTTCGGACCAACGGATACAATTTTAATCATTGGTTTGACGGTGGCATGACGCATGGTCGATCCGGGATCCATCCAGCTTCCCGGCCGATCGATCGAGACGAGACTGGGGTATTGCGGCATGCTGGGTTTGCGGGGAGCTTCGCTTTGATCAACCGCGCTTTCGTCCGGGTTCTGATGACCTCGGCGGCGTTGGCCGCCGGTGCGCTGCTGACCGGTTGCAACAGCGATCAGGTCGCGCTCGCCACCAGTGCCAAGGCCAATCAGCCGGTGCCGCCCAAGCTCGTGGCGACCATCGCCGAGAAGGATATGGATACGCAGTCGCCGATCCTGGTGCGCGTGTTCAAGCAGGAGGCCGAGCTCGAGGTCTGGAAGCAGGACCGCTCTGGCAAGTTCGCGCTGCTCAAGACCTATCCGATCTGCCGCTGGTCGGGCGATCTCGGGCCGAAAGTGCGCGAGGGTGACCGCCAGGCGCCGGAGGGCTTCTACTCGATCAATCCGAGCCAGATGAACCCGCAATCGGCCTACTATCTCTCGTTCAACACCGGCTATCCGAACGCCTTCGACAAGGCGCTGGGCCGCACCGGCTCGCAGCTGATGGTGCATGGCGACTGCTCCTCGCGCGGCTGCTTCGCGATGACCGACGAGCAGATCGCCGAGATCTATGCGCTCGGACGCGAATCCTTCTTCGGCGGACAGCGCGCTTTCCAGTTCCAGGCCTATCCGTTCCGGATGACGCCCATGAACATGGCGCGGCATCGCAACAATCCGAACATGCCGTTCTGGCGCATGATCAAGGAAGGCTACGACCATTTCGAGGTGACCCGCCAGGAACCGAAGGTCGACTTCTGCGAGAAGAAATACGTCTTCAATGCCCAGAAGCCGCCGGGCGCCACGCATGATCCGGTGTTCGACGCCGCCGCGAAGTGCCCGGCCTAYGTCGTGCCCGATGAGATCACRACCGCTGTGCGCGAGAAGCAGCAGGCCGACGAAGCCGAGTATGCCAAGCTCGTCGCGAAGGGCACGCCGGTCGCCAAGCTCAACACCGGCATCGACGGCGGCATGAATCCGATCTTCGCCGCCCGCGTGCCGGGCGCATCGACGGGCCTGTCGGTCCCCGGCGAGGCACCGGGGCTGTCGCTCGCGAACTTCACGCCGGCGCCCGGCACCATCCCGGGTCATGTCAATCCGCCGCGTGCGCCCACCGAGGACGAGGTCGCCGCTGCTCCGGCCGACTCCGCGCCGCCTCCGACGACGGCCCCCTCGGCCCGGGTRGCCGCCGTCAGCGCGCCCGACAAGCCGAGCTTCATGTCGAACCTCGCCCGCAAGGTCGGCATTGGCGGCAATGCGTCGGCCGAGACGACCGCGACAGCGAAACCGGCCGAGAGGACCGCTGACAGCAAGACCGCCGAGGCCAAGCCCACCGAGGGCAAGCCGGCGCCGAAGCCGGTCGCTGCCAAGCCGGCTGAGACCAAGCAGGCCGCTGCGCGGCCCCCGTACAAGCCCGCCGCAAATGAGRCGCCGACGACGACCGGCTCGGCGTCCGCCCAGACCCAGACCGCGCTGGTSTCCGGCGCCGCTCCGGTGCTGCAGTCGAACTCGTTCGACAGCCGCTTCGCCGGGTTCAAGTAGGCCCAATCATCGGCGCCCTTGCTCCGTCGCTGCCCGGCTTTCACGAGAATCGGCTTCACAACAGCTAAACTCCACACGCGTTGCCACCCTCCCCTGGAGGGTGAGGGTCGATCGCACGCGAAGCGGGCGAGCGGGGTGGGTGGGGTGATCTCTCCACACGCCCCGGTGCCAGAGGAAAGATCACCCCACCCCACCCCGCCTCGCCCTCTAGGGGAGGGTGAGCATCGCGCTCGCCGCAGCGCCGCGGTCAACAGGTTCTGCGGCAGTTTTGGACATGCGCCTTTGTCCTCGCGGCTCCACGCTTCGTGACGACCGCGCAGCGCCCCTCGTCGATGAGGCGGGACGACCGGATAAGATCATAAAATTCTGAAAAATCGAATTTAACAATCTTTGCTGGCGGGACTGGACAGGGCAAATCAGCTTGAACGCGCAAGTATAATCGGTTTACTCGCGCCGGCCGCGCCGAGGCCGAGCGAAACGCTTTCGGCCCGTCGAACTCCAGCAGCAATGACCGAGTCGCCCGACGCGCGGCCGCTTGATGACAAGCCTCGTCAGCGAGACGATATCGGCATGACATCCTCATGCGAGACATCGCGCCAGTGCGGCGACTGCACGCTCTGCTGCAAGATCATGGAAATCGAGCAGCTCGATAAGCCGGCGCAGACATGGTGCCGGCATTGCCGGCCCCGGCACGGCTGCGCCATCTATCAGACCCGTCCAATCGAATGCGTGGACTTCSGCTGCCTGTGGCTCTCCAACGTCCAGCTCGACGACAGCTGGAAACCGAGCCGGGCGAAGCTCGTGCTGACGATGTCGGCGGATGGCGTCGAGGTTCGCTGCGACCCTGGCTTTCCCGAGGCGTGGCGGCGTCCGCCTTATGAGGCGCAGATCCGTGAATGGGCGCGTCGCGGGGAAGACAATGACGTCACGGTTCTCGTCATCATTGGCCGTCGCATGATCCTGATCACGCCGGGGCAGGATTTCGATCTCGGCGAAGTCGGTCGGGACGAGCGCATCGTGCGCGAGTTCGAGGGCACGCATGTGGTGGGGGTCCGGGTGGTGAAGGCGGACCCGGCCCGCGACGCCTGACGCGTCCCGCAGCCCTCCGCCAGCTCACATCGCTGCGTGACGTCCCTCACGGAGCGCAAGCGCAAGCTCTGCGACAACTCGGCCGTCACCCGCGGTGAGGTGACGTCAAACCGAGGGAGAACAACAATGAGCTTATTCGGCGATATCGGACACGCTCTGGGGTCGGCKGTGAAGGGTGTGGCGCATGTGGCGTCGGACGTCGGTCATGCGGTCGGTCACGCCGCCTCCGGGGTGGTGCATACCGTGGAGCATGCGGCGAGCGGCGTCGCGCATGAGGTCGGCCATCTCGGCGGGTCGCTGATCCATACCATCGGCAAGGTCACCCATGCGGTGGGCGACGCGGCGTCGAGCGCGGTCCATACCGTCGGGCATGTCGCCGGCGACGTCGGGCATGCCGTGAGCGATGTGGCGCACGGCATCGGCCATCTCGGCAGCGAAGCCATCCATACCGTCGGCGGCGTRGTCCACGCGGTCGAGCATGCCGGCGCCGCGGTCGGCGGCAGCCTCATTCACACGGTTCAGGACGTCGTCTCGACCGCCGGGCATGTGGCCGGCGATATCGTCAACACTGGCGCCCATGTGATCGGCGACGTCGGCTCCGGCCTCAACCATCTTGCTCATGGCGATATCGGCGGAGTTCTCCACGACGTCGCGCATATCGGCAGCGATATCGTCAATGGCGGCGTGAAGGTCGGCGGCGATCTCGCGCATGGTGTGATCGCCACGGCGGGTGATGCCATCCACGGCGCCGTCGGTCTCGGACACGCCGGGCTCGAAGCGGCCGGCGCGATCGGTCACGGCGCGCTCGGCATGGCCGGCACGATCGTCGACACCGCGGGCCATGTCGGCGCCGACGCGCTGCATCTGGCCGGCGACGTGGTCAAGGGCGGCCTCGACGTCGGAACGTCGCTGGGTCACGGTGCGCTCGGCGCGGTCACCGACGCGGTCTCGAGCGCGGGTCACCTCGTCGGCGGACCGCTCGGTCACATCATCTCGGACGTCGCACACACCGCCGATACGCTCGGCTCAGGCCTGACGAGCGGCATCAGCCACGCGGTCGGCGCGGGCGTGTCGGGCGTGCTGAATGCCGCCGGTGACCTGTCGCAATCGATCGGACACCAGGCAGGCGCCATCAGCCACGATCTCGGCGCGCTGGCCAGCGACCTCAGCCACGGCAACGCGCATGCGGCGCTCAATGACCTGTTCAAGCTCGCCGGTGAMGTGCTCGGCAGCCATGATGGCGGCCACAGCGGCGGCCATGAGAGCGGTCATGGCGGGTTCTGGGACCAGATCGCGCAGGCGATCCACCATGCCGGCGACAACGCCCACGGCGGCAACGCGAATTCCGGCGTGTTCCACCTGCCGCTGCATGGCGACGGCTCGTCGCATCACCCGATCATCGCCGACGGCTTCGGCGACCATGGGATTGGCGATCACGGCCATGGCGATCATGGCCATGCGGGCAACACCGGCATCGTTCCGCCGCACTTCGACATCGGCCACGCCGGTGGCGCGCACGACGCCCCGCACCACGATTTCAGCCACGTCGCTCACATGGACGACTCGCATCACTTCACGCTGCATGGCTGAGATGGGCGAGACACGCAAAACCCGCGGTGAYCATCACCGCGGGTTCTCTGTTGTCTCAGGGATGCSKGATGCTTAGCGCACAGTGGCCGGCTGGGCGATCGCCGGYGGCGCCACGGAGGCCTGCGCGCGATCATGCGGCAGATGATCGTTCATCGCCGACAATGCACAGAGMGCCAGCGAGCCCCACACCGCGGCACTGAAATACAGCGACATCCAGGCGATCTCTTCCCTCCAGTGCTCGATGTCGTGGGTGACGRTCCAACGCGTCGCGGAATCGCGCAGGCCGACCAGCGGGTGCAGCAGCGGCGTGCCGGCGGCGCGCTCGATCCGCCAGCGYYTCACATACATCGGCACATCGACCACGACGAGAAAGGCGAGATAGCAGGCGATGCCGACRAGGCCGGCGATCAGCAGCCAGCGCACCAGGCCGTCGAACTCCGGCAACAGCCGGCCGAGCCCGATGCCGACGAACAGGAAGGCGACGGCCCACAGCGAGTTCTCGATCGCATTGTAGAGGAAGTTCTTGGTGACGACCGCGTACCAGGAGCAGATCTCGGCGACGACGATGATCGGCACGATGACGCGCGCCATGTTCACCGCGGTCTCGGCATCGGCGATCGCGCCGAGCTGCGCCAGAATGATGGCCCATTGCGCCGCGAAGGCGATCTCGGCGATGGTCGCGACGCTGCGGCCGACGAACACGCTCGACAGCCAGCTGTCGACAAGACAGATCCGCTGCACGTCGGCGCGCGGCAGCACCGAGCGGAAGGCGCAGCCGAACACATAGGCGGCCGACAGCGCCAGCATCGAGCTGGTGTCGGAGGAGTGGGTCACCGCGGCGCCASCGCCGCTGAGCTGCCGGTACAGGATGAACCAGAATGCGATGTTGGCGAAGCTGACCAGGGTCAGCATCGCCCACCACAGGGCGACCGGGTTCGACAAGGCTCGCGACTGCGCACGCATCCGGCACTCCAATCTTCATGTGAACGACATGTGATCGTATTAATTCTGTCATGTATCAGCAACCCGTTGCAGGCCCGGGGGGAAGCAAAAGACCGTGTGGAGGCAGCGGGCGGGGCTATGAACCGGAGCGTTCACGGGCCTCATGGTTCGAGACGCGCCGCGAGCTGGCGGTATCAGCAATCGCCAGACACAGGTGCGGCGCTTCTCACCATGAGGGTCACGCCCCCGGCGTCATGCTACGCATTCAGTCCTCRTCCTGAGGAGACCGCCGCAGGCGGTCGTCTCGCAGGATGGCCACAGGAGATGCTGTCTCCCAGCAGGGAACTTCCGCCCTGCCGCGCCGTTCATGACGCGACTGCGGCGTTGCGCCGCGCTTTGGTCATCCTCAGCCTGGAGAAGCACATGGCCGCTGCCCGCGATCTGCAGCGTGCACCGCTGCTGACCTTCACTGCCGTCATCGTCGGCCTGATGGGCCTTGCTYTGCTTGCCGGCGGCGCCTGGCTCGCGGCGATCGGCGGCTCGCTCTATTACGTCATSGCAGGCGCCGCCCTGCTCGGCACCGCGTGGCTGCTGTGGCAGCGGCGGGCYGCGGCGTTGTGGCTGTATGCAGCGCTGCTGCTGGGCACGATGAYTTGGGCRATCTCTGAGGTCGGGCTGGATTTCTGGTCACTGGCCCCGCGCGGCGACGTGCTGGCGCCGCTCGGCGTCTGGCTGCTGCTGCCGTTCATCACCGCGCATTTGGTCGGCGACATGCGCTCCGCGCGCTGGGGTTTGGTCGCGGTGCTCGCGGTCGCCTTGGTCGTGCTCGGCGCCGCGCTCCACGGCGATCGTTTCGGGGTCAATGGCGCTTTGCCGCAGGCTGCAGAGGCCTCGGCTGGCACCGACACCGCGCCGGCCGAGGCGAAAGCCGACTGGACCGCCTATGGCGCCAGCAATTTCGGCACCCGGTTCTCGAGCCTGAAGCAGATCACCGCGGACAACGTGAAGAACCTCCAACTCGCCTGGGAATTCCAGACCGGCGACCACAAGGGCCCCGACGATCCCGACGAGTTCACCAACGAGGTAACGCCGCTGAAGATCGGCGATCTGCTCTACACCTGCTCGCCGCACCAGATCGTGTTCGCGCTGGACGCCGCCACCGGCAGACTGCGCTGGAGATTCGATCCCAAGATCGAGCACCACAAGAACTTCCAGCACATGACCTGCCGCGGCGTCGCCTATCACGAGACCAGGCCGGGCGCGGTCGATATCGCAGGCGCCGCGGCGCCGGCCGAATGCGCCAGGCGCATCTTCCTGCCGACCGATGACGGACGGCTGTTCGCGCTCGATGCCGACAGCGGCAAGCCGTGCGAGGGTTTTGGTGCCCACGGCCAGATCGATCTCAAGGCCGGCAACGAGATCACCACACTCGGCTTCTACGAGGGCACGTCGCCGCCGGTGGTCACCGACAAGGTGGTGATCATGGCGGGCGCCGTGATTGACAACTACTCCAACAAGGTGCCGTCGGGCGCGATCCGCGGCTTCGACGTCTACACGGGCAAACTGCTGTGGGCGTTCGATCCMGGCAATCCCGATCCGAACGAGATGCCRTCGGCGRCGCATCATTTCACGCCAGGCTCGCCGAATGGCTGGAGCGTCGGCGCCGCCGACGAGGCGCTCGGCCTCGTCTACATCCCGCTCGGCTCGAGCTCGCCAGACATCTGGGGCGGCAATCGYTCGGCCAACAATGAGCGCTACGATTCCGCGCTGGTGGCGCTCGACATCGCCACGGGAAAGCTGCGCTGGTCGTTCCAGAACGTGCATCACGATCTCTGGGACATGGACATGCCGTCGCAGCCGAGCCTGGTCGACATGCCCGGCAAGGACGGCGTGGTGCCGGCGATCTACGTGCCGGCCAAGACCGGCAACATCTTCGTGCTCGACCGCCGCGATGGCCATCTGTYGGTCCCCGCGCCGGAGAAGCCGGTACCGCAGGGGGCTGCGCCCGGCGASCGGCTGTCGCCGACGCAGCCGTTCTCCGAGCTGAGCTTCCGCCCGCGCAAGGATCTCACCGGCGCGCAGATGTGGGGCRCGACGATRTTCGATCAGCTCGCCTGCCGCATCATGTTCAAGCGGCTGCGCTATGAGGGGCCGTTCACGCCGCCGTCCGAGCAGGGCACGCTGGTGTTTCCCGGCGATTTCGGCATGTTCGAATGGGGCGGCATCGCCATCGATCCTGTGAGGAAGATCGCGATCGCCAATCCGCAATCGATCCCGTTCGTGTCGCGGCTGGTGCCGCGCGGCAAGGACAATCCGGCCGCGCCGAATTCGGCGCATCCGCCGGGCACCGAGCTCGGCGTGCAGCCGATGTACGGCACGCCCTATGGCGTCGAGCTCGGCATCTTCCTGTCGCCGCTCGGCATCCCCTGCATGGCGCCGCCCTGGGGAAGTCTCGCTGCGATCGACCTGAAGACCAACCAGATCGTCTGGCAGCACCGCGTCGGCACCATCCGCGACCAGGCGCCGCTGCCGCTGCCGTTCAAGCTCGGCGTGCCGATGCTCGGCGGCCCGATGGTGACTGCGGGCGGCGTGGCCTTCCTGACCGGCACGATGGACGACTATATCCGCGCCTTCGACGTCAAGGACGGCCGCCTGCTGTGGCAGGACCGGCTGCCCGCCGGCGGACAGTCCACGCCCATGACCTATGAGGCCGGCGGCAGGCAGTACATCGTGACCGTGGATGGCGGCCACGGATCGTTCGGCACCAGGCTCGGCGATTACGTCCGCGCCTATGCACTGCCGGGCAACGTCGCCAGCCGCTGAAGCGGGTTCCAGCTGCGCCCAGAATGACGCGCCAAATTGTTGGTTTCGTCATGATGTCCCGGGTTCCCGCCTGGAACCCGGACGGCCTTAAGCATCGGCTTCCGAAGCTCATGCATCACTCGAGGCTGTCGCGGCCGGTCGGGTTGACGCTTCGGTAACCGCGATGTCCATCGCGCAAAACCCGTCCTGCCGCGATGCGTAGCTCGCCTGCATGAGGGTTCATTGCCGATGCTGACGATCCTGTCCTGCCTGCCTGCCGATCACGATCTGCGTTACGTCGCCGCCGCGCTGCTGGTCTGCGGGCTCGGCTCGATTCTGTCGATGCGGCTGCTCGCCCGCGTACGCCGCAACACCGGCCTTCGCCGCTTTCACCTGTTATTCCTGGCCGGCCTCGTCGCCGGCGGCACGGTGTGGACCACGCATTTCGCGGCCATCCTCGGTTACGATGCGCCGGGACATCGCTCGTTCGAGGCAGGGCTTACCTTCGCCTCGCTCGGCCTCGCCGTCGTGTTTTCCCTGCTCGGCTTCTTCATCACCACGCGCACCCAGCGCGGGCCGCTGATCGAGGCCGGTGGCGCGGTGTTCGGCTTCGGCATTGCCGCGATGCACTACACCGGCATGAGCGCGCTCAATCTCGATGGCATCAAGACCTGGCACGCGCCGGCAATCTGGCTCTCGCTCGTGCTGGCGATGGGCTTCGGCGCCGTCGCCGCCAACCGCATCGCGCGCCCTGTGACGCGGTTCTGCAAGTATGGCGGCTCGCTGGCGATGGCGCTCGCGATCCTCAGTCTGCATTTCACCGGCATGGCCGCGCTGACCGTGGCGCCGATGGCCGGCCTCGACACCCCCGCGCAAGCGCTGCCGGACAGCCTGCTGCTGATCAGCATCGTCACCGGCATCGGCCTGATCATGGCGATGGCGGCCTCGGCCTACATGATCGACATGCAGGCGGCGCAGGAGGCGGTGGAGGGCTATCGGCAGCTGGCGCTGCAGGATCCACTGACCGGACTGCCCAACCGCAACGGTCTCGGCCACCGGCTGGCGCCGCTGCTGGCGACAGGCGACGAAACCGCCCATCTCGTCGTGCTCGCGATCGACCTCGACCGCTTCAAGGACATCAACGACGCGCATGGCCACGCCGCYGGCGACGCGGTGCTGAAGACCGTCGCCGAACGCATCGCGGCGACCTTGCAGCGGGGCGAGTTTCTGGCACGCATCGGTGGCGATGAGTTCGTTGCGGTCAAGAGCGAGATCTTCGCACGCACGGAAGCCGCGAAATTCGCCGACCGCATTCGCAGCCTRGTGCTCGCGCCGGTCGATTGGGAGGAACGCAGCCTCTCGGTCGGCTGCAGCATCGGCATCGCGCTGCATCCCGAGCACGGCCTCACATCGGACGAATTGCTCACCCGCGCGGATCTGGCGATGTACCGCGCCAAGAGCCTCGGCCAAGGCAAGATCTGCACCTATGAGCCGTCGATGGACGAAGCGAGCCGTCGTCGYGCCGAGCTCGCCATCGATCTGAAGCGCGCGCTGGTGCGCAACGAGTTCGAGCTGCACTACCAGGTGCAGAACGATACGCAGAGCGGCGAGATCATCGGCTTCGAGGCGCTGCTGCGCTGGAATCATCCGGTGAAAGGCCGCGTGCCGCCGAATGATTTCATCCCGATGGCCGAGCAGACCGGGCTGATTGTCGACATCGGCGACTGGGTGCTGCGCACCGCCTGCGCCACYGCGGCCAGCTGGAGCCAGCCGTTCAAGGTGGCCGTCAACGTCGCGCCGATGCAGCTCAATCACGACCTGCCGAAGCGTGTCGCCGAGGTGCTGCGCGAGACCGGCCTGGCGCCGGAGCGGCTCGARATCGAGCTGACCGAGACCGGCATCATCGCCGACCGCCAGCACGCGCTGCAGGTGATGCAGGCGCTGAAGGCGATCGGCGTCACCGTGGCGATGGATGATTTCGGCACCGGCTATTCGTCGCTATCCACCCTGCAGGTGTTTCCGTTCGACAAGATCAAGGTCGACAAGAGCTTCATCCAGTCGGTCGAGACCAGCGTGCATGCCGCGGCGATCGTCAAGGCGACGTTGCTGCTCGGGCGCAGCCTCAACATCCCCGTACTGGCCGAAGGCGTCGAGACCGAGCAGCATCTCGCCTTCCTGCGCGAGGAAGGCTGCAGCAGCGTGCAGGGTTTCCTGTTCGGCAAGCCGWTGCCGCAGGAGGCGATCCACCGGATGATCCGTGACGTCGGTGCCACGCAGGCGGTGGTCGCCGAGGTGGCTGTCAAGAACGCCGCGGCGGCGTAACCGCAGATCTGGTGATGGTGATGTCCTCGTTGCTGACTGGGCACCCGACCGCCAATGCAGGGCCATCCTCCCCTGGAGGGGGAGGGTCGATCGCACGCGCAGCGGGAGAGCGGGGTGGGGCGATCTCTCCACAGACGCCGGTGCCAGAGGAGAGATCACCCCACCCCGTCTCACATTCCGCTTCGCTCCATGCGAGACGACCCTCCCCCTCCAGGGGAGGGTGGCAGCGGAACGTCCCGCGGAAGACCTTCCGTGGCGTGGGTCAGAACGTGCGGATGATCCTGAAATCCAGCCCGTCGGCGGCGGCGAGATGCATCGCCATTCCGGCGCAGCCCTGGCGGATGGCAACCTCGCCACGGGCACCGGAATAGACGATGTTGCGGCCGGCGGCGGCCAGCGGATGCAGGGACAGCGAACCGGCCCGCTCCGCGGCGGCCTTCAGGAAGCGCAGACCTTCATAGTTCGACTGACCGACCGARCCGACCGGCGGCGCATCGACGCCGAACATCGCGGTGTACAGGCTCATGAACTCGTCATTGGCGCGGGAGCCGATGCAGTTGAAATAGCCCGAGGCGGAATACAGGTTCTCGGTGTTGTCGGCGCCGATGCCGAGCAGCACGGTCTCATCGACGGCGCCGGCCAGGCGCAGGGTGGTCGCGGCGAGGCCGGACTCGCCGAAAGCGCGGTTGAAGGTGATGCTGTCGGTGCCGATCAACGAGATCAACACAACGTCGGGCCTGGTGGCGCGAATGCGCGCCAGATGCGCCTCGTGATCATCATGGCCGACCGGGACGAACTCCTCGCCGACGACATGGCCGCCGGCCTCGCCGATATAGATCTTGGTCTGGAGGTGCGATTGCCACGGCCAGACATAGTCGCTGCCGATCAGATACCAGCGYTTGGCGCCCTTGTTCTCGGCCAGCCAGTGAATGGCGGGGCGGGTCTGGCTGTGCGGCGTCTCGCCGATCGCCATCACCCCCGGCGTGCGTTCGCCGCCTTCATAGACCGGGGTGTAGACGTAAGGAATGCGGCCGCGGGTCAGCCGGCGCAGCGCCAGCCTGACGGCGCTGATATGCGAGCCCATCACGACGTCGATGTCGTCGAAGTCGAGCGCGTCCCTGGCGCGCGCAGCGACGTCCTCGACCGCCCCGCCGGAGTCGTAGAACGACAATTCGATCTCGCGGCCGAGAATGCCGCCGCGGCGGTTGATCTCGGACACCGCGAGCAGCGCGCTGTTGGTCGCCGCCGGGCCCCAGATGCCGGGTGAGCCGGAGAAGGTGAGAAAGTTGCCGATGCGCAGCCGGTTGCGCGCGCCGCGCCGTTCGGCGCGGTCAGGATCGAAGGGAGCGAGGAACGGAACGGCGCCCCGCCGGGGCGGGCTCCTGAAYAGCAGGGATGGCGGCAGGCCGGGGCGCCCGGCCGTGACAGATCCTGTCGAGAGCACACCCACTCCTTGGCCCGCACCGTGGTTGGCCCACTGTGGGCCGGCGGTCATACGCCGTCAAAATCAGCACAGGTTCGACAAATATCCTATTCGAAAATGTTGAATGTTCAAGAATTGGGATGCATATAGATCGGGCAGCAACTGCCGGACAATCATTCAATTCGGGACCCGCAAGCGAAGTTCACCGTGGCCAAATCGCCCCATCCCAACACCCCCCTCACCGAACACCTCGCCTACCTGCTCGCGCAAGCCAACCGGGAGATCAACCGGCAGTTGGAGACACGCCTRAGCACGGAGGGCGTGCCCGTCGAGCAATGGCGCATCCTCAAGGTGCTCTCCGACGGCGAAGGGCATTCGATGGGTGATCTTGCCGAGGCGGTGCTGCTGAACCATCCGACCCTGACCAAGATGATCGACCGCATGGTGTCGGACTCCTTGGTCTACCGCCGCCAGGACGCCCATGACCGCCGCAAGGTGCTGATGTTCATCAGCGACCGCGGCAAGGCGCTGTGCAAGCGGCTGAACTCGCTCGCCGCCAGCCAGGAGGCGCATATCCTGGAGAATTACGGCGACAAGGCCACCGGCGAGCTGAAGCGGCTGCTGGAGAACCTGATCGACGCGGCGAGCTGACGGCACTCTGCTCGGCAGGCATTCAAGACCGAGCTCCATCCTCCCCGTCGCTGCGCGCTGCGCTCGCAATGACGCGGAGTTCGGAGCGGTCTCGCGGCGCATCAAAGAGACTTGATCCCTGTTCGCCGACTTGCCTGCGGCAAATGTATCGGCTTGCCCGGCAACGCCGGGATAGACGCAAGACGAATCCTCCCTCATCCTGCTCCATCACGATCGCGACGAACGGGCCGCACAGAGCCCGCGCGCGACCACCGGCTGGACCATGTCCGGCCGGAYGAGGACACGACACAGGGAGGACAGGCCATGACGGGCATTCATCTGCTCGATCGCGCCATCGGCAGCGATTATCCGACATTCGCCAGCACCGCTGACATCCGCGCCTTCGAGCAGACGCCGTACAGCGAACGCATCGCCGCACAGAGCACCTACGAGGCCCTCAAATGCGGGGCTTCCGCCAATCCTGACGCGCCGGCGATCCAGTTCCTGCCAAATGCCGATCCGGCCGACACGCCGGTCGTGATCACCTATCGCGATTTCATCGCGAAGGTGACGCAGGCCGCCAACATGTTTCATGCGCTCGGCGTCGGCCCCAATGACGTCGTCAGCTTCATGCTGCCCTTGGTGCCGGAAGCTTTCACCACGCTGTTCGGCGCAGAGGCCGCTGGCATCGCCAACCCGGTCAACCCGCTGCTGGAGCCGCACCAGATCGCCGAGATCCTGGAGGCCGCCAAGACCAAGGTGCTGGTGGCGCTCGGTCCCCTGCCCGGCACCGACATCTGGCAGAAGGTCGAGAAGGTGCGCGGTAGCCTCAAGCACCTCAAGGCGATCGTGCAGGTGTATGGCGGCGGCGGTGATCCGGCGAACGGCATCCACGCCTTCAACGACCTGATCAAGCCGCAGCCCGCGGATCACCTCGTCAGTGGCCGGCAGATCAAGGCCAGCGACACCGCGGCCTATTTCCACACCGGCGGCACCACSGGCACGCCGAAGCTGGTGCGMCACAGCCATGGCAACCARGTCTACCAGGCCTGGGCGATCAACCTCGTCCTGAAAGCCAAGCCCGGCGGCACCTTGCTGTTCGGCATGCCGCTGTTCCACGTCGGCGGCTCGCTGACGCAGGCGCTGCAGACTTTTTCGGCGGGCGGCAGCCTCGTCGTGCTCTCCGGCGCCGGCTGGCGCAATCCGAATGCGGTGCGCAACATCTGGAGCCTGGTCGCCCGCTACAGGCCGGAGACGCTGTCGAGCGTGCCGACGGTGCTGGCGGCAACGCTCGCCGTGCCGCCAGGCGCAGCCGACATCTCCAGCCTGCGCTATGCCGCGGGCGGCGGCTCGGCCATTCCGGTCGCGGTCGGGCAGGCGATCATGGACAAGCTCAAGCTGCCGGTGGTCGAGGTCTACGGCATGACCGAGACCGCGAGCGTGCACACCATGGCCTATCCGGACCAGCCGATCCGGCTCGGCTCRGTCGGCCTGCCCTTGCCTTACGCGCAGGTGCGCATCGTCAAGCTCGATGCCGACGGGCGTTATGAACGCGACTGYGCCGTGGACGAGATCGGCGTCGTCATCATGGCCGGCCCCGGCGTGTTCTCCGGCTATCTCGACGCCGCGCAYAACAAGGGTGCCTTCATCGACGGCCATTGGGTCAATTCCGGCGATCTCGGCCGRCTCGATGCCGACGGCTTCCTCTGGATCACCGGCCGCGCYAAGGACCTGGTGATCCGMGGCGGCCACAACATCGATCCCGCGCCGGTCGAGGAGATCCTSTTCCAGCATCCGGCCGTCGGCTTCGCCGCGGTGGTCGGCCAGCCCGACGCCTATGCCGGCGAGCTGCCGATCGGCTACGTCCAGCTCAAGCCGGGCGCGRSCGTGCAGCCGGGCGAGTTGGAGGATTGGGTGCGCGCCCGCACGCCGGAGCGCGCCGCGGTGCCGGTGCAGATCATCCCGATCGATCCGATGCCGGTGACCGGCGTCGGCAAGGTGTTCAARCCGCAGCTGCGCTGGGACGCGGCGACGCGCGTGTTCACGAAGGTGCTGTCGCAACTGAMCGATCGCGGCATCGACTGCACCGTCAAGGTCGGCGCCCATGGCAGCCATGGCAGCATCGCCACGGTCACCCTGCGCAACGTGCCGGCGGAGAGCCGCGAGGCGATCGCGAACGAGGTGCACACCCTGCTCGCGCCGTTCGTGATCCGGCACGAGGTGGTGCAGGAGTAGGCCGCTCGAGTCTGGCAGGAAAAGTTCCCGTATTTTTGCGGGATGTTGCGGGCCAACAACAGACAGGACCACCCCATGATGTTACTACTTTAGCGAGAAGATTGGGGAGTTTGTAAATGCGTAATCTGTTGGTGAGCACGGCGGCCTTGGCCCTGTCCGCGACGGCCGTATCTGCTGCCGATCTGCCGGTGGCCGTGAAGGCCCCGGTTGCTGCCGCACAGTTCACTTGGACCGGCTGCTTCGCCGGTGGTCAGATCGGCGGCGCCGTCAACGACGACAAGTCGACCAACAATCTCGGCAATTCGATCACCTATCAGGCCGCGGGGCTCATCGCCGGCGGCCAGATCGGTTGCGACTATCAGTTTGCACCGAACTGGGTGATCGGCGGTGAGGGCCGTGCAGCCTGGACGTCCCTCAACAGCATGCTCAACGAGTCGGTGAGATTCCCGGCCTTGGGCGTGCGCGTGCCGTCTCAGCTCCGTATCACCAATGATTTTCTCGCCTCGGCAACGGCCCGTCTCGGCTATGTCTACGGCGCGCAGTGGCTGATCTATGCCCGGGGCGGCGCGGCATGGACGCGTGAGAGGCTCGACGATGCGTTCTTCAGCCCTAACGCAGGTGTTTTCACCGTCCCCAGCGTGACCACCTACCGCACCGGCTGGACGGCAGGTGCCGGCGTCGAGTGGGCGTTCGCTGCGCACTGGTCGGCCAATATCGAGTACAATTACTATGATTTCGGAACCAAGGCCCTCTTGCTGACGAGCACGACGAACCGCGTCAGCTTTGCCGGCTTCAAGGACACGATCCACGCCGCAACGATCGGCGTGAACTACCACTTCTAATCGGAAGCATGATCCGGAAAAATCGAATCAGACTTTCCGGATCACGCCCTATTTCGAGGACGACGGCTTCAGCGACAGCCCGAGCGGCTGGGTGGCGCCCCTGCCGAGCGCGACCTGACGCAGCAGTTCCGGCCGGTCGGAGATGATGCCGTCGACMCCAATGTCCATCAGCCGCCCCATGTCCTGCGGACGGTTGACGGTCCAGACGATCACGCTCAACCCCAGCGCATGCGCCTCGGCGATCAGCTCCGGCGTCACTTCGGTGAAATAGGGCGACCAGACCTTGCCGCCGGCCGCCTTGACGGTCCGCGGCAACGAGCCGCCATGATCGGCGGGGTTGAACCCCGCGGTCCAGCGGGTCGCCGCGGTCAGCGACACCGTGGGCGTCTCGCCGCTCTGCCGGGACAGATACACGGTCGGGATGTCCGGCGCGCGCTGCTGCACCAGCTGCAGGGTCCGCCAGTCGAACGACTGGATCATGACGCGGCCAGCGAAATGCTCCGCCTGAATCAGGCCGAGCAGCAGCGTCACGAAGCGCTCCGGGTTCGGCGACTCGGCGGGAAACGCCGGATCGAGCTTGGTCTCGATGTTGAGACGGACATGCTCGTCKCCCGAGCTCCGCACGAAATCGATCACCTCTTTCAGCGTCGGAATGCGCGGCGGCGCGACGCCGGGGCCGTGCAGCGCGCGCTGCTCGGAGAACTGCTTGGCGTACTCACTGCCKGGTCGRATCTGGCCGATATCGTAGGACTGCACCTCGGCGAGCGGCAGCGCGTTCAACAGCGGCCCGGGCGGCGCAACATAGTCGCCGGCCGCATCGCGGGCGAGATCGGGGTTGAGCCGCCGCTCATGCGAGACGACGAGCACGCCGTCGCGGGTCACACCGACGTCGAGCTCGAGCGTATCGACATGAAGGTCCAGCGCCCTGCTGAACGCCTGCAGCGTGTTCTCCGGATGCAAGCCGCGACCGCCGCGATGCGCCTGGATATCGAACGCSGTTGCGGGGCTGGCGAGACCCAGGAACAGCAGGCTGAAAACAAGAGAGGTTTGCGACATCGGGGCAGACTATCATACCCTGTCAGACCCCGCGGGCCATTTCGCTTGTCTCGGCAATTCTTCTGAATTAGGCCTTTCGGCAGCGGCCGGGCGGGACACCGGCCGGCGAGACCATGGGAGGACAGGTTTGGGCAGCCAGAACCGGCTCACCGCGGCGGCTGCCGGCCCGCTTCGTCCCCACCGCTCCCTTTCAGCGTCCAACGGATCACGCGTATGACCGACCTTCCCGTAATCATCGCCGGCGGCGGCATYGGCGGCCTCGCRACCGCGCTGACCCTGCAGCAGATCGGCGTGCCCTGCGTCGTCTATGAGAGCGTGCGCGAGATGCGGCCGCTCGGGGTCGGYATCAACCTGCAGCCSAACGCAGTGCGCGAGCTGTACGATCTCGGCATCGGGGCCGGTGATCTCGACCAGGTCGGCGTCCCCGCCAAGGAATGGGCGCTGGTCGGGCTGAACGGCAACGACATCTATTCCGAGCCGCGCGGCCTKCTCGCCGGCTACGACTGGCCGCAATATGCCGTGCATCGCGGCAAGCTGCAYATGCTGCTGYACAGCCGGCTGGTGGAGCGCGCGGGGGCTCAGACCGTGCGGCTYGGCAGCCGCRTCRCGGGCTATCAGAAGAATGCGGACGGCTCRGTCACGGCCCATATCGAGCATRCCGATGGATCGGCATCGGAGGCCCGCGGGCGGCTGCTRATCGGCGCCGACGGCATCCATTCGGCGATCCGCGCCCAGATGCATCCGACGCAGCCGCCGATCCATTGGGGCGGCGCGGTGATGTGGCGCGGCGTCACCTGGGCGAAGCCGATGCGCACCGGTGCGTCCTTCGTCGGGCTCGGCACCCATCGGCACCGCGTCGTGGTCTATCCGATCTCGCATCCCGATCCGAACACCGGGCTGGCGCTGATCAACTGGATCGCGGAAGTCACGATGGACAACAGCGAGGGCTGGAAGCAGACCGGCTGGTTCCGCCAGGTGCCGGTGAGCAAGTTCGCGCATCATTTCGCCGGCTGGACCTATGAATGGCTGGACGTGCCCGCGCTGATCGCCGGCGCCGACGGCGCCTATGAGAACCCGATGATCGACCGCGATCCGGTGCCGACCTGGGTCGACGGCCCGGTGGCGCTGATGGGCGACGCCGCGCATGCGATGTACCCGACCGGCTCCAACGGGGCCAGCCAGGCCATCGTCGATGCCCGCGTSCTCGGCGCATCACTGCTGGCACATGGCGTCACGCCTGCGGCGCTGTCAGCCTATGACGAGAAACTCTGCGGCCCGATCTCGCAGGTCATCCTGCGCAACCGCGGTGCCGGCCCGTTCGGCCTGCTCAACCTGGTCGACGAGCGCTGCGGCGGCACGTTCAGCAATATCGACGACGTGATCCCGCCGGCCGAGCGCGAGGCCTTCATGGCCGGCTACAAGAAGGCCGCAGGCTTTGCCATCGAACAGCTGAACACGGCGCCGCGCACGATTGCGGACGGCGCACGAGTCGACGCKGCAAAGGCGGCCTAATTGGCGAAGGCGGCCTAACGCAGYCCATCCCGCAACTGTCGTCCCGGGCAAGCCCTGCGACGCGYAGCGTGGCGGGGCGCCGACCCACGACCCCATAYTCCCAGGCAGCAGTGCGGCGCAACGCTGGAGCTACCGGCGTGCCTCAGCACATCGTCCTGTGGTGATGGGCCCCTGCGTCCGCAGGGACGACACTGTTAGTTTGGCAAACAGCTCCACCAACAACGTCACTGCGAGCGAAGCGAAGCAATCCAGAGTCGTGGGCGGGACTCTGGATTGCTTCGCTTGCGCTCGCAATGACGATGGAGAATGCTGCGGCCGCGCTTACGCGTAGCGGCCGTGGCAGTGCTTGTACTTCTTGCCGGAGCCGCAGGGGCAGTCCTCGTTGCGGCCGACCTTGCCCCAGGTCGAGGGGTCGTTCGGATTGCGCGCTTCGGCGGGGACCGGRGCGGCGCCGGAGGACGGCACCAGGGAGACGTTGGCAAAGGCCATCTCGTCCTCGCCGGTGGTCGGGTTGGCGTGATGCGCCTGCATCGGCGGCAGCACCGGCTGCTGCTCCTCGGGCGGCACGATCTCGACCCGCATCAGTTGCGCGGTGACCGCCTCGCGCAAATGCGCGATCATCGCCTCGAACAGCGTGAAGGCTTCCGACTTGTACTCCTGCAGCGGGTCGCGCTGGCCATAGCCGCGCAGGCCGATCACCTGGCGCAGATGGTCGAGCATGACCAGATGYTCGCGCCASAGATGATCGAGCGTCTGCAGCAGGATCGTCTTTTCGACGTAGCGCATCACATCCGGGCCCCACTGCCCGACCTTGGCGGCCATGCGCTCGTCGGCATRGGTCTCGATGCGCTTGAGCAGCTCCTCGTCGGCGATGCCTTCTTCCTTGGCCCATTCGTCGACCGGCAGCTCGATGTCGAGCACGCGCTTCAGCTCCTCCTTCAGCCCGGCCACGTCCCACTGCTCGGCATAGGCATGCTCGGGCACGTGCTTGCTGACGAGGTCGTCGATGAAGGCGTGGCGCATGTCGGCGATGGTCTCGGCGACGCTCTCGTCCTGCATCAGCTCGACGCGCTGGTCGAAGATCACCTTGCGCTGGTCGTTCTGGACGTTGTCGAACTTCAGGAGGTTCTTGCGGATGTCGAAGTTGCGCGCCTCGACCTTCTGCTGAGCCTTCTCCAGCGCCTTGTTGATCCACGGATGGATGATGGCCTCGCCTTCCTTCAGGCCGAGCCGGGTCAGCATGCTGTCGAGCCGGTCGGAGCCGAAGATCCGCATCAGATCGTCTTCCAGGGACAGGAAGAACTTCGAGCGGCCGGGATCGCCCTGGCGGCCGGAACGGCCGCGCAGCTGGTTGTCGATGCGGCGGGATTCGTGGCGCTCGGAGCCGATGATGTAGAGGCCGCCCGGCTTGACCACCGTCTTGGCCGGCTTGGAGCCCTTGGCCGGCTCGATCTCGACCGTCTCCTCGGCCTTCAGCACGATCTCGCGGAAGCGTGCGATGTCGGCCTTGATCTGCTCGATCTTGGCGGCCTTCTCCGTCTCGTCGGTGATCCCGGCCGTCTCCTGCTGGATGCGCATCTCCAAGGAGCCGCCGAGCTTGATGTCGGTGCCGCGTCCCGCCATGTTGGTCGCGATCGTGATCGCGCCGGGCACGCCGGCTTCGGCCACGATATAGGCCTCCTGCTCGTGGAAGCGCGCATTCAGCACCGCAAACAGCTTCGCCGGCTTGCCGGCGCGGGCCGCCGCATAGAGCTTGTCGAGCGCACGTTCGCTGCCGAAATCGATCTGCTTGTAGCCGTGCTGCTTGAGATAGGCGGCCAGCACTTCCGACTTCTCGATCGAGGCGGTGCCGACCAGCACCGGCTGCAGGCGGGAATTCGCRCGCTCGATYTCGGCCAGGATGGCGGCGTATTTCTCCTGCTGGGTGCGRTAGACCTCGTCGTCCTCGTCGAGGCGCGCGACCGGCAGGTTGGTCGGGATCTCCACGACCTCGAGCTTGTAGATGTCGAACAGCTCGTCCGCCTCGGTGGCGGCCGTGCCGGTCATGCCGGCGAGCTTCTCGTACATGCGGAAATAGTTCTGGAAGGTGATCGAGGCCAGCGTCTGGTTCTCCGGCTGGACCTGGACGTGCTCCTTGGCCTCGAGCGCCTGGTGGAGGCCCTCCGAATAGCGCCGGCCCGGCATCATGCGGCCGGTGAACTCATCGATGATCACGACCTCGCCGTCGCGGACGATATAGTCCTTGTCGCGGGTGAACAGCGTGTGGGCGCGCAGCGCCTGGTTGATGTGGTGGACGACGGAGACGTTCTCGACGTCGTAGAGCGACTCACCCTTGAGCTGACCGGCGTCGCGCAGCAGGGTCTCGATCTTCTCCATGCCGGCTTCGGTCAAGGTCACCGTGCGCTGCTTCTCGTCGACATCGTAGTCGGACTTGTCGAGCTTCGGCACGAACGTGTCGATGGTGTTGTAGAAGTCAGAGCGGTCGTCGAGCGGACCGGAGATGATCAGCGGCGTGCGCGCCTCGTCGATCAGGATGGAGTCGACCTCGTCGACGATGGCGAAATAGTGCCCGCGCTGGACCATGTCCTCCAGCCGGTACTTCATGTTGTCGCGCAGATAGTCGAAGCCGTATTCGTTGTTGGTGCCGTAGGTGATGTCGCAGGCATAGGCCAACTTGCGCTCGGCATCGTCGAGGCCGTGGACGATCACGCCGGTGGTCAGGCCGAGGAAGCCGTAGATCTGGCTCATCCAGCCGGCGTCGCGSCGGGCGAGGTAATCATTCACCGTCACGACGTGGRCGCCCTTGCCGGCCAGCGCGTTGAGGTAGACGGCGAGGGTGGCCACCAGCGTCTTGCCTTCACCGGTCTTCATCTCGGCGATGTCGCCCTCGTGCAGCACCATGCCGCCGATCAGCTGGACGTCGAAATGGCGCTGGCCGAGGGTGCGCTTGGAGGCCTCGCGGACGGTGGCGAAGGCCGGGACCAGGATGTCGTCGAGCGTCTTGCCCTCGGCGAGCTGCGCCTTGAACTCCGCGGTGCGCGCCTTCAGCTGCTCGTCGGTCAGCTTGGCGAGCTCCGGCTCCAGCGCGTTGATGGCGTTGACACGGGCCTGGTAACCCTTGACGCGACGGTCATTGGCGGAGCCGAAAAGCTTACGGGCGAGCGCGCCGATCATTGCTGAAATCCTGCCTCTATGGGTCTGCGTTGCAGCCGTAACTCATGCTTTGGGTTTGCTGTTCCCGACGTGATGCACCGCAGCACCCGCGCCAGGCTCGAACGTCGGCGCCGGGGGGGCGGCCGTCAGATGAGTGGGAGACGAGCAAACCAGGGTTCAACGGCCAAAAACGCAGCAAAATAAGCGCTATCGCCCTTGCAGCGATCGGGGAGAGATATGGCTGGGGGGGAACGTTGTCAACGGCGCCCGACACCGGGACATCAGCCCCAAACCTGTCGCCGATTTCACGAAATTGACAGACTTTTCGCGTTGCCAAGGCATCGCGATTGGGCGAGTGTCCCCGCCGCCCTGAGGCCACGCCCCTGGAGCCCCCTCTTCCAAGACAAGGATTTTCCATGACCACGTCGTTCCCGGTTACGAAAACCGGCCTGCGCTTCGGCCTTGCCACCGCTCTCGCCGGCAGTCTCGCATTGTCCCTGCTGGTCGCCCCGGCACGCGCGGCTGACGATGCCAACCCGGTGCTGGCCAAGGTGAACGGCGCCGAAATCCGCAAGAGCGACGTGACGCTCGCCGAGGAGGARCTCGGRCCGAGCCTCGCGCAGATGGATCCGGCGACCAAGGACGACAACGTGCTGTCGTTCCTSATCGACATGAAGCTCGTCGCCAAGGCGGCCGAGGACAAGAARGTYGCCGACAGCGAGGAGTTCAAGAAGCGCCTTGCCTTCACCCGCAACCGCCTGCTGATGGACAGCCTGCTCGCCAGCGAGGGCAAGGCCGCGACCACGCCGGACGCGATGAAGAAGGTCTATGAGGAGGCCTCCAAGCAGATCGGCGGCGAGCAGGAAGTGCATGCCCGCCACATCCTGGTCGAGACCGAGGACGAGGCCAAGGCCGTCAAGGCCGAGCTCGCCAAGGGCGGCGACTTCGCCGAACTCGCCAAGAAGAAGTCCAAGGACCCCGGCGCCTCCGATGGCGGCGATCTCGGCTTCTTCACCAAGGAGCAGATGGTGCCGGAATTCGCCAACGTGGCATTCGCGCTGGAGCCGGGCAAGATCTCGGACCCGGTGAAGACCCAGTTCGGCTGGCACATCATCAAGGTCGAGGAAAAGCGCAACCGCAAGCCGCCGGAGTTCGACCAGGTCAAGAGCCAGATCGAGACCTATGTCACCCGCAAGGCCCAGGCCGACTATGTCAGCAAGCTGCGCGAGGCCGCCAAGATCGAGCGTCTGGACAAGCCGGCCGCCGACGCCGCCAAGCCGGCAGACGCGAAGCCGGCCGAGCCGGCGAAGAAGTAAGCGGCGAGGCCGCTTGGCTTGAGGCGCGACACGCTGTCGTCGCGTCAGGGTCGTCACCTTCGCGTCACAAAAGGTGTCGTCCCGACTAAAGCCTGCCGCCACCCTCCCCTGGAGGGGGAGGGTCGCAACGAGCGAAGCGAGATGCGAGGCGGGGTGGGGTGATCTCTCCATGCGCGCCGGTGCCCGTGGCTTCACCCCACCCCGGCGCGTATCGCTATCGCGACACGCGCCGACCCTCCCCCTCCAGGGGAGGGTGACACTGAGTTTGCCGCAGCGACGTTGGCAGCTGTTGACGTGGCAACATCCACTCCCCCAACGACAAGCGAGATGATACAGAGCGCTTCCCGCTCATTYCCTGYCGGAAGCCTCTCGATGTCCTCAGCCGTCTCCCCGCTCGCCCCGACCGACGTCCCCGACATGCCGGCGCTTGCCGGCGTCAGGCTCGCCACCGCCGCGGCCGGCATCCGCTACAAGAACCGCACCGACGTGCTGCTGGCGCTGCTGGATCCCGGCACCACCGTCGCGGGCGTRTTCACCAAATCCAAATGCCCGTCGGCGCCGGTCGAATGGTGCCGCGCCAAATTGAAGGGCGGCAAGGCGCGCGCGCTGGTCGTCAATTCCGGCAATGCCAATGCCTTCACCGGCAAGACCGGCAAGCAGTCGACGGCGCTGACCGCGGMGATCGCCGCCAAGGCGGTCGGCTGCAAGCAGGACGAGATCTTCCTCGCTTCGACCGGCGTGATCGGCGAGCCGCTGGATGCCACCAAATTCGACGGCGTGCTCGAAGGTCTCGCCGGGACCGCTGACGCGGAGGACTGGATGGGCGCCGCGCGCGCCATCATGACCACCGACACGTTCCCGAAAGTCGCGACCGCCACCGTCAAGCTCGGCAAGGCCAAGGTGACGATCAACGGCATGGCCAAGGGCGCCGGCATGATCGCGCCTGATATGGCGACGATGCTGTCCTTCATCTTCACCGACGCGCCGATCACGGCGCCCGCGCTGCAGGCGCTGCTCAAGGCCGGCGTCGAGGACACCTTCAACGCCGTGACGATCGACGGCGACACCTCGACCTCCGACACGCTGCTTGCCTTCGCCACCGGCGCCGCCGCCGCCAAGGGCGCACCGAAGATCAGCCGCATCAGCGATCCCAACGCCAARGCCTTCGTGAAGGCGTTCAACGCCGTGCTGGCCGATCTCGCCGAGCAGGTGGCGCGTGACGGCGAGGGCGCGCGCAAGCTGGTCGAGATCATCGTCGAAGGCGCCAAGACCAAGCAGTCGGCGCGCAGGATCGCGATGTCGATCGCCAACTCGCCGCTGGTGAAGACCGCGATCGCCGGCGAGGACGCCAATTGGGGCCGCGTCGTGATGGCCGTCGGCAAGGCYGGCGAGCCGGCCGATCGCGACAAGCTGTCGATCTCGTTCAACGGCATCCGCGTSGCGTCGAAGGGCGCGCGCGATCCGTCCTATGACGAGACGGAAGTGTCGAATGCGATGAAGGCGCAGACCATTCAGATCAAGGTCGCGCTCGGCCTCGGCAAGGGCCRCGACCGCGTGCTGACCTGCGACCTGACCAAGGAGTATGTCGCGATCAACGGCGACTACCGCTCGTAGCTTTCCACGCTCTGCAACAGATCCCGGGCCGGGCTCGGCCGTCCCGGGATGATTGCTGGGTCAGCTCGAAATGCGSGCGTCCGCCACCGCCTTCTTGAACARCGCATTCATGGCGTCGGCGATGCCCTGTGTCGGCGACACCTCGAAATAGAAGCCGGGCGAAGCGCAGGCCTGCATGTTCTGCGCGATCTCGCTGTTCGGCGACGGGCCGAACGGCCCTTTGTTGAAGGGATCGATCCAGCTCATGTACCAGCTGTTGGTCGGCAGCTGCAGATAGGTCGTATAGAGCACCGCGATCTTGATGCCGCGGTTCTTCAGCGYGGTGCAGAGCGCCGGGTTGATCGGCGACTGGCAGCGATTGCCGCTTGCCTTGGGCTTCAGGCACGCCGCATTGCTTTCGTCGGCAACGCCGTCGGACACGAAGAACAGATATTTCAGCGGTGATCCCGTGGTGCCATCGCCCGGCGTCGAGATCTCATTGTTGACGGCCGGAAAGACCGCCGTGAACGGCGTGTCCTTGTCGGCGGTATAGGCATCGTTGTTGCCGTAGACGCCCATCAGGTCGATATTTCCTGCGGCACTCTTGGCGCTCGACAGATTGGCCGACAGCGCGAACAGAGCGCGCAGGCCGATCGTCTTCGACGCCGCGCCGAAATCRTAGATCGCCATGCGGAACTGATTGGGATAGGTCTGGGTCTGCGTGGCCGTATCCATCAGCTGCTGGGTGGCGCTGCGCAGAACGTCGATCCGCGTCGTGACGCCGATGCTCTTCGCGAGATTATAGAAGTTGTTCGAATCGTTGTAGTCGTGGCAGGCGAAGGCACAATAGCGGTTGCTGCCATACTTCGCATCCGAGGTCGCGTTGACCATCTTGGTGACGTCGTCGGGCGTCGCCGCCACGCCCATCGAAGGCGAGTTGTCGAGCAGCAGATAGAAGTCGATATATTTCGGCATCGAGGCGGTCGCCTTCGACATGCCCTGCAACGTCATCGTCTTGATCCCGACGATGTTCATGAACATCATCGGCACGCTCGCCGAGAACGACACGGTTGCGGTCAGTACCGAGCCGGTCTTCTTCACCTCRGGCGTGACGCTGTTCAGCGTGTAGCCGGTGGTGCCGTTCATGTTGCCGTTGAAGATATTGCGGGCATCGTCATTGCCGGCAGTGATGATGCCGTCCGCGGTCATCGCGCCMGCGGCGATGAAGGCCGGCGACGTCCGCGACACCGCTCCGACCGAGGCGGCGTCCACCGCTGATTGCAACTTGGCGCGCAGCTGGTTCGCCCGGCTGTAATCGACGCCGCAACCGACCGCCGTGATCAGCGGCACGCAGACGATGGCGAACGTCACCGCGACGTTGCCCTGGATGTCGCTGCGGAAGCGGGCGAGCAGACTCGATAACATGCGCATGAAGGATGCCTAACGAACCATGATGGGGTCACGGCGTTCTCCCGTGAAAATACGCATGGGCCGATTAAGGTTGGCTTATCTCAATCGTGGAAACACGGCACGAAACCGCCTAGGTTAAGATTCCCTCAACAGACGCAGCTCACGCATGCGATCATGCCGTGATGCGTTGCCACCTCGCCCGACCGGATCATGCCTGACTTGAAACTCACCCTCGTGGTCGCCTGCGCGCTGGTCGATGCCGACAATCGCGTCCTTCTGGCCCAGCGCCCCGCCGGCAAGGCCCTGGCCGGMCTCTGGGAGTTTCCCGGCGGCAAGCTCGAGCCCGGCGAACGGCCGGAGGCCAGCCTGATCCGCGAGCTCGACGAGGAGCTCGGCATCACCGTGCGCGAAGCCTGTCTGGCGCCGCTGACCTTCGCCAGCTACGCCTATCCCGAGTTCCATTTGCTGATGCCGCTCTATATCTGCCGGCGCTGGGAAGGCGTGGTGACCGCGCGCGAGGGCCAGCAATTGGCCTGGGTGCGGCCCAACAAGCTGCGCGACTATCCGATGCCACCGGCGGACATTCCGCTGCTGCCGCATCTGATTGATCTGTTGCTGTGAGGCACGGCGATTTGCCTATCCCCAGTCGTCATGCGCGGGCTTGACCCGCCTGCGGGGCCGAAGCCCCTTCGGCGCGGCGAAGGCCCGCGCATCCATCAGTTCYGAAGACGATGGATCGCCGGGTCAAGCCCGGCGATGACGAGCAGTGCGATCATTCCCGCGGCGTTCGCTTCACCGCYGCCTCCAGGCTTGCCGTCGCCGAGCCCGGCTTCAGCGGCTTCTGCTGGCTTTCATGCGGCGCCCAGCCGGAGATMCAGATGATATCGAAGGTGGCGCGGATGCGGCCATCGGCATCGGCGAAGCGTTCGGAATAGATCTCGGCCATRCGCAGCAAGGTGGCGCGGCGCAGCGGCGTGCGGCGGCGCTCGACCAGGCTGTTGGCGGCCCCCATGCGGCGCAGATCATGCATCAGCCCGAACGCGCTGGCATAGCGGACGACGACACGATCGACGTCCGTGACCGGCAGCGCAAAGCCGGCGCGCTGCAACAGGCCGCCAATGTCGCGCAGATCGGCGAACGGSGCGACGCGCGGCGAGACGCCGCCCTCGCATTCGGCCTCGGCGGCGGCAAAGGATTGCCTGAGCTCGGTCAGCGTATCGCCGCCGATCATCGCCGCGAGCAACAGCCCATCGGGGCGCAAGGCGCGGCGGATCTGCGCGAGCACGCCGGGGAGATCATTGACGAACTGGAACGCCAGCGCCGACAGCGCGAGATCGAGCGAATGCGGCGCCAGCGGCAGCGTCTCATCGGCCGTATCGGGTGCCGCGAGATGCACCAGCTGCGCCATACGGTCCGTCAGAAGCGGCTTGAGGCCGGCGCCGGGCGTCCACACATCGGCGGCCGCCGTGAAGGACCGGTTCACCGCGGCAAGCCGATCTCCGAGATCCTCGGCGACACGCTCCAGCAGGAACGTCTCCGGCGCGCCTGCTGCCCGGCGCTGCCTCAGCGCAAGCAGGCGTCGATCGAACAGAACGGGCGCGGTGGCGGGCTGGGTCATGGCGGCTGGTTACGACGATCCTGCCGACCGGGCAATGCGCCGCTTGAGCCAAACCAAGTGCGCGGCTAGCCTCAATGCATGGGCCTCAACTTTGCTCCGATCAGCATCAGACGACTCGGTCCTGCCGCCCATGCGGCGCGGGGCGCCTTCGCCCACATCGCCAAGCTCGCGCTCGACATTGCCCTGCCGACKCTKTGCATCTCCTGTCGYGAGCCGGTGGATGGCGAAGGCGTCTGCGCGGCGTGCTGGGGCAAATTGTCGTTCATCGAGCGGCCCTACTGCCCGAAGCTCGGCATCCCCTTCGTGTACGATCCCGGCCCCGAGTTGCTGTCGATGGAGGCGATCGCGGCGCCGCCGGCCTATGCCAAGGCGCGCGCCGCCGTGCGCTATGACGAGGTCGCGCGCACCCTGGTGCATCAACTGAAATATCAGGATCGTACCGATCTGGCGCCGATCATGGGGCGCTGGATGGCGCGCGCGGGCCGCGAACTGCTGGCGGATGCGGATCTCCTGGTCCCCGTGCCGCTGCACTGGCAGCGCGGCTTCAGCCGCCGCTACAACCAGTCCGGCGCGCTGGCGCGGGTGATCGCCCGCTGCAGCGGCGTCAGAATGCAGGGCGATGCGCTGCGCCGCGTCCGGGCCACCGCGCAGCAGGTCGGGTTGTCGCGGTCCCAGCGCAGCAGCAATGTGCAGGGTGCATTCCAGGTATCCCCAGACCGTCTGCACGAGGTGCAGGGGCGCCGCATCGTGATCGTCGACGATGTCCTGACCACCGGCGCGACGGTCGATGCCTGCGCCCGCGCGCTGCTGCGCGCCAAGGCGGCCGAGGTCAGCGTGCTGGTCTTCGCCCGGGTTGTCGATGCGCCCCGCGCTCCCATATAATCCAACGTTCCGTAACAGCCGAGCGCGACATGACCGCTGCGATTGAAATCTATACCCGTCCGGGGTGCGGCTACTGCACCGCTGCCAAATCGCTCCTGACCCGCAAGAACGTCCCTTTCACCGAGCACGACGCGGGCAAGGATCCGACGATCCGGCAGAAGATGTATGATCGGGTCGGACCCGGCTCGACCTTTCCGCAGATCTTCATCGGGACGACCCATGTCGGCGGCTGCGACGATCTCTATGCGCTCGATCGCGAAGGCAAGCTCGACGCCATGCTGGCCGGAGAGACGACATCATGAGCAATGACCGCAGCTTTACCGCCGCCATGRTGCAGATGCGCACCGCGCTGCTGCCCGAGCCGAGCCTCGAGCAGGGCACCAGGCTGATCCGGGAAGCGGTCGCGCAGGGCGCCGAATATGTTCAGACGCCCGAAGTGAGCAACATGATGCAGCTCAACCGGACGGCATTGTTCGCGCAGCTCAAGAGCGAGGAGGACGATCCCTCGCTGAAGGCCTATCGCGCGCTGGCCAAGGAGCTGGGTATCCATCTGCATATCGGATCGCTGGCGCTGCGCTTCTCGGATGAGAAGGCGGTGAACCGCTCGTTCCTGATCGGGCCCGACGGCACTGTGCTGGCGAGCTACGACAAGATCCACATGTTCGACATCGACCTGCCCGGCGGCGAGAGCTATCGCGAATCCGCCAATTACCAGCCCGGCGAGACCGCCGTGATCTCGGATCTGCCGTGGGGCCGGCTGGGACTGACGATCTGCTACGATGTCCGCTTCCCGGCGCTGTATCGCGCGCTGGCCGAGAGCGGCGCCTCCTTCATCAGCGTGCCCTCGGCCTTCACCCGCAAAACCGGCGAGGCGCATTGGCACACGCTGTTGCGCGCGCGCGCGATCGAGACCGGCTGCTTCGTGTTCGCCGCCGCGCAATGCGGCCTGCACGAGAACAAGCGCGAGACCTTCGGACACTCGCTGATCATCGATCCCTGGGGCGAGATCCTCGCCGAGGGCGGCGTCGAACCCGGCGTCATCGTGGCGCGGATCGACCCGGCGCGCGTCGAGACCGTCCGCCAGACCATCCCTTCGCTGCAGCATGGCCGCCGGTTCGGCATCGCCGATCCCAAAGCGGGGCCGGATYATCTGCACCTGGTGCGGGGCTCGGCATGATCCGCTACGCCTTGCGCTGCGAGCGTGATCATACGTTCGAAAGCTGGTTTCAGAGCTCCTCGGCTTACGAGTCCCAGGTGAAGCGCAAGCTGGTGGAATGCCCGACCTGCGGCTCGACCAAGGTCGAGAAGGCGATCATGGCGCCGCGCATCGTCAGCAAGAAGGGCCGCGACGCTGCGCCGGTGCCGGCCGCCCCGGTGCCCGCGCCGGCCCCGGAGGTGATCCCGCCCGGACCGACCTCGCTGTTGATGGCGCAGGAGCGCGAGCTGCGCGCCAAGCTCAAGGAGCTGCGCGACCATATCGTCAAGAATGCCGACGATGTCGGCGAGCGCTTCCCGACCGAGGCGCGCAAGATGCATTACGGCGAGACCGAGCACCGGCCGATCTATGGCGAGGCGTCCATCGAGGAAGCGCGCGAACTGATCGAGGAAGGCATCGAAGTCGCACCGATCCCGGTGCTGCCGGATGATCGGAACTGAGGCGAGGCGCGTCGATCATCAGCGGCGCATTCAGTTTTGCGTTCCGTCAATTCGCACTTCGTCATTGCGAGCGCAGCGAAGCAATCCAGAGTCCCGCCCGCAGCCCTGGATTGCTTCGCTGCGCTCGCAATGACGGTCGAGACAGTTCGGCTTGAACGACGACCGTTTTCCGCGAGATGACGATGTCTCCTCTCTCCTCCTCCTGGCAGCTCTGGGCGCTCCTCTCGGCATTCTTCGCCGCGCTCACCGCAATCTTCGCCAAGGTCGGCGTGGAGGGCATCAACTCCGATCTCGCGACGCTGATCCGCACCGCGATCGTGCTGGTGACGTTGGCGCTGATCCTGTTCACGACCGGCCAGCTCACGAGTCCCGGCCCGATTTCCACAAAGAGCTGGATCTTCCTGVCCCTGTCCGCGCTCGGTACCGGCGCGTCCTGGCTGTGCTACTTCCGCGCCCTGAAGCTCGGCCCCGCCACATTGGTGGCACCGATCGACAAGCTCAGCGTCGTGCTGGTCGCCCTGTTCGGCGTCGTCTTTCTCGGCGAGCGCCCCAGCCTGCAGGGCTGGATCGGCATCGGGCTGATCGCCTGCGGTGCCGTGCTGATCGCCATCAAGAGCTGAGGGCTGACTACACCGCGATCAGCAGCGCCACGCCGCCGACGATCAGCACGATGCCGCAGACCTCGCGCAGCGACACTGGCTGCTTGAACGAGTAGTAGGACACGCCCTGTGCGAACAGCACCTCGACCAGCGCCAGGGTGCGGACGTTGGCCGCCGCCGTCAGCGCAAAGGCCAGRAACCAGAATTGCGAGGCGAAGGCGCCGATGAAGCCAGCCATCATCGATGGCCGCCACAGCGACAGGATGCCGCGCAGGATGTCCGGCGCGCGCGCCAGCAGATAGATGGTGAGGATCGCCGTCTGCGCGAACAGGCCCCAGACCAGCGTGGTCGACGCCGCGGTGACGAAGGAGACGCCTTGGACGTTGATGATGGCGCCACGAAAGCCGACCGCCGAGAGCGCAAACGCCGCCGCAGCCACCAAACCGGTGACGGTCGGCTTCAGCTCCGCAAAGCTCTTGTCGCCACCGGGCCGCAGCGCGGTGATCACGACGCCGATGGTGGCGATCAGGATCGCAATCACCTTCGGCAGCGAGAGCGGGTCGCCGAGAAAGACAAAGCCAAAGATGGCGGTCTGGATCGCCTCCGTCTTCAGATAGGCCGTGGTCACCACGAAGGACCGGTCGGTCATGGCCAGCAACATCAGTCCGGTGCCGACGATCTGGCTGAGCGCGCCGAGCAGCAGCCACGGCCAGAACAGAGCCGGAGGCCAGCGCAGATGGTCCCCCGTGGCCAGCAGCACCGCGGCCAGGAACACCAGCGAGAACGGGAAACCGAACAGGAAGCGGATATTGGTCGCGCCCCAGGTGCCGAGCTTGGCCGTCAACGAGCGCTGCATCGCATTGCGCGCGACCTGACCGGCGGCAGCGACCAGCGTGAAGGGAATCCAGAGCGAGGCGACGGACAACATTCGGGGCGACTGCGCGGCGGTGAGGGACGGCCACCGTGACCAGCGGGGCGCGCCGGGTCAACCGTGCAGGCGGARATTCAGCCGCATGTCAGGATTGCAGATCGCGGCGGGATGGCCGGCCAAACTCGGGTCGCTATGGTACAATCGCGCTACAATGACGGTGTCGTCCCTGCGAACGCAGGGACCCATAACCACCGGCTCCCGTTGTTCTTGGGCGGTCCCTCCACGCGATGGTGTGGCCATGTACTACGTCTATATTCTCGCCAGCGGCCGAAGCGAACGGCCGGGCTACACCATCTGCTCGGCGACGACCATGTAGTTCACGTCCATGTCGGTCGACAGGCTCCAGCGGTCGGCGAACGGGCTGTAGACGACGCCGCTCTGCTCGGTGATGACGAGGCGATTGTCGAGCAGGTATTTCGTCAGCTCATCCGGGGTGACGAATTTGCTCCATTCATGCGTTCCGCGCGGCAGCCAGCGCAGCACATATTCGGCGCCGACGATGGCGAGGGCAAAACTCTTCCAGTTGCGGTTCAGGGTCGAGACCACCATCATGCCGCCCGGCTTCAGCACCGCGGCACAGCGGCTGAGGAAGGCGCCGACGTCGGTRACGTGCTCGACCACCTCCATCGCCAGCACGATGTCGAAGCGCTCGCGCGGATCCATGTCCTCGATCGTGGTGCAGCGATAGTCGATCGACAGATGGCCCTTTTCCGCGTGCAGCCTGGCGGCGGCAATGTTGCTGGGCGACGGATCGACGCCGACGACCTGGGCGCCCAGCCGCGTGAATGGCTCGCACAACAGGCCCGCGCCGCAGCCGATGTCGAGCATGCGCAAGCCCGACAGGCAGTTCAGGCTCTTGGCATTGCGCTCGAATTTCCGGCAGGCGGCATCGCGAATATAGGTCAGGCGCAACGGATTGATTTTGTGCAGGGGCGCCATCTTGCCCTTGGGGTCCCACCAGGTCTCAGACAGTTTCGAGAACTTCGCGATCTCGGCCGGATCGACGGTCGAGCCCGGAGGAACGGAGGTGCTGTGGGAATCCTGAGGCATTGTCATCGCTGAATACTCAATGATCTGACCTGACGCGTCGTATCGGCCTAACGCGCGGTGATGGCGTTGCGGAACGCCAGCGGCTCGGCAATGGTCGAGATGGTCTCCCTGCCCTCACCGACACCCAAGATGGTAACGTCGCCGTAATTGAGAAGCCGGCCCATGATGGTCTGGTTGACGTCGACGCTCTCGACCTTGTCGAGGGCCATTTCGAAGGTCCGGCGGCGGATGAAGCCGGTTTTGTGGACGACCCGGCGGTTGGTGACGTCGGTCTCGGTGGTCAGCCGGTGGAACCAGGCGCGGACCGTCCAATACAGCGCGACCACGGCGATGACGGCGGCCGAAGCCAGACAGAGCATCGTCAGATTATCGTTGACGGTCGTGCGGGACAGGATGACCAGCGCGAAGGCCACGATCCAGGCGCCGATGGCGGGCAGGTAGAACATCCAGTGTGCATTGGTGGAATACAGCACCTTCTCGCCGGGTTGCAGGATTTCGTCGATGTAACGCGCCATACTCCGCCTCTAGCCCACTCCAACACCACCAGGAACCGTCTTGCCCCGGGCCGCGCCGCTATGTATACGCGCGTTTCGGCTGGCGCGCCTCCGGTTTCGCGCAGGGCCGGTCAACTTATCCTCCTGATGGGAATGGGCGCGTCGTCATGGGTCGCCTCGTGCTGAAATTCGGCGGCACCTCCGTCGCCAACATCGACCGCATCCGCAATGTCGCCCGCCACGTGAAGCGCGAGGTCGACGCCGGCCACGAGGTCGCCGTCGTGGTCTCGGCGATGTCGGGCAAGACCAATGAGCTGGTCGCCTGGTGCAAGGAGGCCTCGTCCGTCTACGACCAGGCCGAATACGACACCGTCGTCGCCTCGGGCGAGCAGGTCACGTCCGGCCTGCTGGCCATCGTGCTGCAGAGCATGGGCATCCAGGCCCGCTCCTGGCAGGGCTGGCAGATCCCGATCAAGACCAGCGACGCGCATGCTTCGGCGCGCATCGTCGACATCGACGGCTCCGAGCTGATTCAGCGCTTCCAGGAGCGCAAGGAGGTCGCGGTCATCGCCGGCTTCCAGGGCATCAATCCCGCCACCAATCGAATCACCACGCTGGGCCGCGGCGGCTCCGACACCTCGGCGGTCGCGATCGCCGCCGCCATCAAGGCCRACCGCTGCGACATCTATACCGACGTCGACGGCGTCTACACCACCGATCCCAGGGTCGTGCCGAAGGCCAAGCGGCTCGACAAGATCGCCTTCGAGGACATGCTGGAACTGGCCTCCCAGGGCGCCAAGGTCCTGCAGGTCCGTTCGGTGGAACTGGGCATGGTCCACAACATGCCGATCTTCGTCCGCTCCTCATTCGACAAGCCCGAGGATATCGACCCGCACGCCAAGCAGCCGCCGGGGACGCTGATCTGCAGCGAGGAACAAATCATGGAAAATCACGTCGTGACMGGCATCGCCTTCTCCAAGGACGAGGCCCAGATCTCGGTGCGCCAGATCGAGGACAAGCCCGGGATCGCCGCCTCGATCTTCGGGCCGCTGGCCGATGCCAACATCAATGTCGACATGATCGTGCAGAACGTGTCGGAAGACGGCAAGACCACCGATCTGACCTTCACGGTGCCGGCCACCGATTATAACCGGGCCCGCGAGACGATCGCGGCGGCCAAGGACAAGATCGGCTACCAGCGCCTCGATACCGCGACCGACGTCGCCAAGGTTTCGGTGATCGGATCGGGCATGCGCAGCCATGCCGGCGTCGCCGCCAAGGGCTTTGCGGCCCTGGCCGCCCGCAACATCAATATTCGCGCGATCACGACCTCCGAGATCAAGTTCTCGGTGCTGATCGACGCCGTCTATACCGAGCTGGCCGTCCGCACGCTGCATACGCTCTACGGATTGGACCAAGCCTAGAATAATCTCCCCCGTCGCGCCCGATGTCCCGTTTCGCAACAGCGGGACATCGCGCAGACGTGCGCGAAAGCGGTTGACGCCGCCCTCCTTGGCAGGCGTTTTGCTTGGCAAAACAAGCCCTAATTCGCTATACGCCTCGCAGGATGGCTGCCGCGAAGTGTGCTCAGTGATGGTTGTCCTGATTCGAACCGGCACTCTTGGCGTGCTACAGCTGCGAATCAAGAAAGCTGTTCGATTTCGCGAGTTTAGCGCCAGATCCCGGCTCCGCGCCGGGCTGGCCCCAGGAAGGGGGATTGTGCCACATGCGAAGCACGTCGGGAGGCCCCCGCGTCCTGCTCAGACGGCTTCGCGAGACCATGGCGGAGCAGGTCTCGGCACAGGAGCGGCTCGACAAGATCGTGGTGCTGATCGCGGCCAACATGGTCGCGGAGGTCTGCTCGGTCTATGTGCTGCGCGTCGACAATACGCTCGAACTTTATGCCACCGAGGGTCTGAACCGCGACGCCGTCCACATGACGGTTCTGAGTGCGCATGAAGGCCTGGTCGGCCTCGTCGCCAGCGAGGCGACCCCGCTCAATCTGAGCGACGCACAGAATCACCCGGCCTTCTCCTATCGCCCGGAGACCGGCGAAGAGATCTACCACTCCTTCCTCGGCGTGCCGATCCTGCGCGCCGGCAATACGCTCGGCGTGCTGGTGGTGCAGAACCGCGCCAAGCGCACTTATGTCGAGGAAGAGGTCGAGGCGCTGCAGACCACCGCGATGGTGCTCGCCGAGATGATCGCCTCCGGCGAGCTCGCGGCGCTGGCGCAGCCCGGTGCCGAGCCGGCGGTCCGGCATTCGGTCCACAAGACCGGCGCCGTGCTGTCCGACGGCATCGCGCTCGGCCATGTCGTGCTCCACGAGCCGCGCGTCGTCGTCAACAATTACATCGCGGAGGACCTGCCGAAGGAGATCAAGCGGCTCGATGCCGCSCTGGTCAAGCTGCGCGCCGATCTCGATCGCATGCTGGAACGCGGCGACGTCGCCGATGGCGGCGAGCATCGCGAGGTGCTCGAAGCCTATCGCATGTTCGCCAACGACCAGGGCTGGTCGCACAAGCTGCATGAGGCGGTCGCGACCGGCCTCACCGCGGAAGCCGCCGTCGAGCGCGTGCAGTCCGACACCCGCGCCCGCATGCTGCGTTCCACCGACCCTTATTTGCGCGAGCGCCTGCACGATCTGGAAGATCTCGGCTATCGGCTGCTGCGCCAGCTGGTCGGCCAGGACCACGCACCGAGCCGTGAGCACCTGCCGGACAATGCAATCCTGATCGCCCGCGCGATGGGTCCTGCGGCGCTGCTCGACTACGACCGCAAGCGGCTGCGTGGCCTGGTGCTGGAGGAAGGCACCGCCAACTCGCATGTCGCCATCGTCGCCCGCGCGCTCGGCATTCCCGCCGTGGGCGAGGTGCCGAATGCGCCGGGCATCGCCGATCCCGGCGACGCCATCATCGTCGACGGCACCTCCGGCTCGATCTATGTGCGGCCCTCGGCCGAGATCGAATCGGCCTATGCCGAGCGGGTGCGTTTCCGCGCCCGCCGCCAGGCGCAATATAGCGAGCTGCGCAACAAGCCCTGCGTCACCAAGGACGGTCAGCCGGTCGAGCTGATGATCAATGCCGGCCTTGTCATCGACCTGCCGCATATCGAGGACACCGGCAGCGCCGGTATCGGCCTGTTCCGCACCGAGCTGCAGTTCATGGTCTCAGCCAGCCTGCCGCGCTCGAGCGACCAGCTTGCGCTGTATCGCAGTGTGCTGGACGCCGCCGGCACCAAGCCGGTSACGTTCAGGACGCTCGACATCGGCGGCGACAAGGCGCTGCCTTACATGGAGACCGTGATCGAGGAGAACCCGGCGCTCGGCTGGCGCGCGATCCGACTCGGGCTCGATCGTCCGGGCCTGCTGCGTGGTCAGATCCGGGCGCTGCTGCGCGCTGGCGGCGGCCGCTCGCTGCGCATCATGTTCCCGATGATCTCGGAGGTCGCCGAGTTCGACACCGCCAAGGCGATCGTCGAACGCGAGCTGACCTATCTGCGCCAGCATGGCCATACRCTGCCGGAGCGCGTCGACATCGGCACCATGCTTGAAGTGCCGGCCCTGCTTTATCAGCTCGACGAGCTGCTCTCGAGGGTCGACTTCATCTCGGTGGGYTCGAACGACCTGTTTCAGTTCCTGTTCGCGGTCGACCGCGGCAATGCCAAAGTGTCCGAGCGTTTCGACACGCTGTCGACGCCGATCCTGCGGGCCTTGCAGCAGATCGTGCGCAAGGCCAAGGCCGCCAAGCGGTCGGTGTCGCTGTGCGGCGAGATGGCCTCCAAGCCGATCGGCGCGCTGGCGCTGATCGCGCTCGGCTACCGCTCGCTGTCGCTGTCGGCCACCGCGCATGGGCCCGTCAAGGCGATGATCCTCGAGCTCGACGCCGCCAAGGCGGAGGCGAAGATGGCGGAATGGCTGGCCGCGCCGGCGGGCAGCCTCTCGATGCGGCAGAAGCTGACCGAGTTCGCCGAGAGCGAAGGCCTGGCGTTGTAGCGGGCTTGCCTCGCGTCCGCTCCGCCTGAGCCCCATGTTCCCTATTGCCGTCCTGAGATCGCACGATGTCGTCGCTCCCCGAAGCCAAACTGGATGTCCTGCTCGCGCACCACGCCTCGCTGGAGGCGGAGCTGCTCGGCCAGGTTAATTCCGACCGTTACGTGCAGATCACCCGCGAGCTCGCCGAGCTCAATCCGCTGATCGAGGCCGTGAAGGCCTATCGCGCCGGCGTGAAGGAGCTCGCCGACACCGAGGCGCTGATCGCGGACCCGGCCACCGATGCCGAGATGCGCGCGATGGCCGAGGCCGAGCGCGACGAGCTGATCGCGCGCCGCGGCGAGCTGGAGCAGAAGATCCGCGTCGCACTGCTGCCGAAGGACGCGATGGACGACCGCAACGTCGTGCTCGAAATCCGCGCCGGCACCGGCGGCGACGAGGCCTCGTTGTTCGCCGGCGACCTGTTCCGCATGTATGAGCGGTTCGCCTCCCTGCAGGGCTGGAAGGTCGAGGTGATCTCGGCGTCCGAGGGCACGGTCGGCGGCTACAAGGAAATCATCGCCGAGGTGCAGGGCCGCGGCGCCTTCGCCAAGCTGAAATTCGAATCCGGCGTGCACCGTGTGCAGCGCGTGCCTGACACCGAGACCCAGGGACGCATCCATACCTCGGCCGCGACGGTTGCCGTGCTGCCCGAGGTCGAGGAGGTCGACGTCGACATCAAGCAGGACGATTTGCGCATCGAGACCATGCGCGCGCAAGGCGCCGGCGGCCAGCACGTCAACAAGACGGAATCGGCGATCCGCATCACCCACATCCCGACCGGGATCGTCGTGATGATGCAGGACAGCCGCTCGCAGCATAAGAACCGGGCCTCGGCGATGAATATCCTGCGCTCGCGGATCTACGATGCCGAGCGCCAGAAGGTCGACGCGGCGCGCTCTGCCGAGCGCAAGGAGAAGGTCGGATCGGGCGACCGCTCGGAGCGCATCCGCACCTATAATTTTCCGCAAGGACGCGTCACCGACCACCGCATCAATCTGACGCTCTACAAGCTGCCGCAGGTGATCGCCGGCGAAGCGCTGGGCGAACTGATCGACGCGCTCACCACCGAGCACCAGGCGGCGCAGCTCGCGGCGCAAGGCGCCGCGGCGTGACGAGCGTCCGAACGCTGTTGTTCGTCTCGCGGCATTGTCGCGACAACCACGGTGTCGTCCCGGCGAGGGAACCTTGGCGATGACCGAGATCGTCGCCGGCGCGACCATCGACTCGGCCCGGCGTATGCTGGCGTCGCGCTTGTCTGCTGCGGGTCTCGAGTCGCCGGAGCTCGATGCGCGGCTGCTGGTGGGCCATGCGCTCCAGCTCGACCTCACCGGCCTCGTCATGCATGGCCAACGCGCGCTCTCTGCCGCCGACATTACATGGCTTGAGGCGCTGATGCAGCGCCGGCTTGCCGGCGAGCCAGTGGCGCGCATCCTTGGCACCAAGGAGTTCTGGGGCCTGGAGCTGCAWTTGTCGGCCGATACGCTGGTGCCGCGGCCGGACACCGAGACCGTGGTCGAACTGGCGCTGGAGCATCTCGCCGCCGGCGGCGACCTGAAGCGGCCGCTGCGCATCGCCGATCTCGGCACCGGCTCCGGCGCCATCCTGCTGGCGCTGTTGTCCGAGCTGCCGGCGGCTTATGGCGTCGGCACCGATATCAGCCACGCGGCGCTTCAGACCGCACGGGACAATGCGCGGATCCTCGGGCTCGGCGATCGCGCCGGCTTCATCGCCGGCTCCTATGCCTCGGCGCTGTCGCCGCCCTTTGACCTGATCGTATCGAACCCGCCCTACATTCCATCGCGAGAGATCGATGATCTCGCCATCGACGTCCGCGCTTACGACCCGCTGCGCGCGCTCGATGGCGGCGCGGACGGGCTCGACGCCTATCGGGCGCTGATCCCGCAGGCTGCGCAGCTGCTGCAGCCGGGCGGCACGCTCGTGGTGGAGGTCGGTCAGGGCCAGAGCGAGGACGTCGCAGAGCTGATGAGGGCGGCCCGGCTGGCGATCGACTCGTCGGCCATCAAGGCCGATCTTGCCGGTATTCCACGCGCCGTCAGGGCTCTAAAAAAGGTCCGCTGAAGGCCCGTAATTGCAGAAAAAGCTCTTGGAATATCCCCCGGGAGCGACTACGTTCCGCTCATAGCATCGGCGCAGGCCCCGCTGAGCGGTATTCACGGAACACCGCTGCGGAGAGATACCAGAGAGCCGCGCCGGGCGATTGGTTCCAGAACGCAGATCTGTTGAGCGCGAGAGCCGGATGGCTGCGCAGCCCGCGACTGCAAAGCGAACGAAAGCCTGACTTTGCACTTGACGTCTTACGCTAAGCAAACTGGGTCTGTCGTGGCGCATGTCGCGCACGCGGGCTGAATGACGTGGTTCGCCGGCCGAACGGGCTGGTGGGTGGGGAACGCGTTTTGAACGCGCTTTTGTCGAGAGAATCGGCTGTCGATCAGATCGGCACGGGTCGGAACCGGCATGAGCCGGGCCAGCCCCTTTGGACCGCGCAAGATGCGGCCAAATCCGCTGCGGTATTTCAATACGGTATCGGTATTCCGATGACAATCAGTGGTCCTAACGCAGGGTTGGAATAAAGGCAGGACATGAGAAACGGTCAGAACAACAAGCGGATGCGCAACCGGAATAGCGGTAACAATAATAATAACCGGCGCGGCCAGAACCCGCTGACCCGCGTGTTCGAATCCAACGGGCCGGACATCAAGATCCGCGGCACCGCCTCCCATGTGGCCGAGAAATATGTCCAACTCGCCCGYGACGCCCGCTCCTCGGGCGACCCGGTGGCTGCCGAGAACTACTACCAGCATGCTGAGCACTATTTCCGCCTGATTGCCGCCGCCCAGGAGCAGTTCCGCCAGAACCAGCCGCAGCAGCCGCGCAACACCGATGACCTGACCGTTGACGATCTCGATGACGAGGGCGAGAGCTTCTCGCATTTCGGCCAGGAGCCCGGTTTCGTTCCCGCGCAGCCGCAGCCTCAACCGTTCATGCGCGAAGGCGGCCAGCGCGAGCGCGGCGACAACCAGCCTCCCTATCAGCGCGATCAGCAGCCGCGCGAGCACAGGGAAGCGCGTGAGCCGCGCGAACCTCGTGAGCACCGCGAACCCCGTGAGCATCGCGAGCCCCGGGAGCATCGCGAGCCGCGCGAGCATCGCGAACGGGAGCCGCGCGAGCACCGCGAGCGTCCGCAGCCAGCCCAGTATCAGCCGCAACCGCAGCCGCAGCCGGTGATCGCCGATAGCGGGGTCGACCGCCTGCCGTCCTTCATCACCGGCCCGCAGCCGCAGATCGCCAATGCGCCGGCGGCGTTCGAAGGTGCCGCTGAGCGCTATCCGCGTCGGCGCCGCCGCCCGCATGGTCCGCGTCCGGAAGCAGCCGCTGCCGCGCCGGCCCCGAGCGAAGACCTCAATCCGGGCGAGTAATCGATCAGGACCACTGTTGAAGAAGCGGGTGGGCGACGAGCCCGCCCGCTTTTTTTTGCGGCGGCAACAAACAGCTTCTACCGGTCGCGCGGGGACGGAGCAGTTCCTTCCCGGCTCGACCCTTGGGTTGACGGCGACGGCGCCAGCACCGGCTCGAGCCGCGGGATCAGCCTGATGCGCTCGCGCCGGGCGGGGATCACCCGATAGACCTGCTTGGTCGCCTCGACGATATGGACCCCGGCAAACGGCAGCGACAACGCGGCGCCGACCCGCTCCCAGGCCATTGCCGATTTCAGGAACCAGCCGCCGATCGGCGGCATGAACAGCGCTTCCCCCCAGGCGCTGGGCGTGAACCAGGTCTGCCGCAGCAATTGCGTGATCTGGGAGCGCGAATAGGGGCGGCCATGACCGAACGGCGTGTTGTCGGTCCGCGTCCAAACGCCGCGCCGGTTCGGGATGACGATGATCAATCGTCCGGAGGGCGCCAGCACGCGCCAGACTTCGCGCAGCAAGCCGGCCGGATCGTCCGACATTTCGAGGGCATGCACGATGAGAATGCGGTCGACGGCGGAATCCGGCAGCGGCAGCGAGAACTCGTCCACCAAAGACGCAAGCGTCGGGCGCGCCGTCGGCCATTTCAACACGCCCTGCGCCGCCGGCATGAAGGCGATGCAGCGCTCGGAATCTTCCCGAAACAGTCCGAGATAGGGCGTGGGATAGCCGATGCCGAGCACGCGCTGTCCCGTCGCGCTCGGCCAGCGCGCGCGGATGCCGCGGTTGATCAACAGCCGCGCGACGATGCCAAGGCGACCCGAATAGAAATTCCGCAGATCGATCACGTCCATCGCGTCAATGTACCATGCTCGAGGACGTTGCCGCCCGCCCAATATTGCGTTGCGCCTGCAACGTTAACGCCATATCTCTGCCGACTGGAGACCCGGAGACCGCCCGCAACGTCGTGCCCGGCCTCCCCCGACCTCTGACAGCAAGCGCCACCCCCGCGCTCCCGCCCAGGTACCGCCGACGGAGACATCATGGCCGCCGACATCCGCGTCTTCACCTGCCTGTCCGACAATTTCGGCTATCTGATCCATGACCCGGCCACCGGCGCCACCGCGTCGGTCGACGCGCCCGAAGCAGGTCCGATCATCCGCCAGCTCRAGGCTGCCGGCTGGACCCTGACCGACATTCTGATCACCCATCATCACCACGACCATGTCGGCGCGGTCGCCGAACTCAAACAGAAGTATGGCTGCCGGGTGGTCGCGCCGCATGACAAGACGACCGCGATTGCCGATGTCGATCTGCGCGTCGGCCATGGCGACGTCATCAAGGTCGGCGAGTTGCTTGCCCGCGTGCTGGAGACGCCCGGCCATACGCTTGATCACGTCTCCTACGTGTTCGATGCCGACAAGGCGGTGTTCGCGGCCGACACGCTGTTCTCAGTCGGATGTGGCCGGGTGTTCGAGGGCACCTATCCGATGATGTGGGACTCGCTCTTGAAACTGCGGGCGCTGCCGGACGATTTCAGGCTGTATTGCGGCCACGAATACACCGCCTCGAATGTGAAGTTCGCGTTGACCGTCGACGGCGACAACGAGGCCCTCAAGGCCCGCGCCGCCGAGGTGACGCGTTTGCGCGCCGCGAACGAGTCGACAATTCCGTCTCTGCTCGGGGACGAGAAGCAGACCAACGTGTTCCTGCGCGCCGACGACCCAGCCGTCGCCATCAAGCTGCGGATGAAGGGCGCGACGGCCGAGCAGGTGTTCRGTGAATTGCGCGAGCGCAAGAACAARTCCTGAGCCGGAACGTCCCCRATGACCGCCTTGTCGGCCGCCGACATCATCGCACGCCTTGGTCTGCAGCCGCATCCTGAAGGCGGGCATTTTCGTGAGACCTTCCGTGATCCGGCTTTGAATGCCGCCGGGCGCGCCGCGTCGACCCTCATCTACTTCCTGCTCGCCCGCGGCGAGCGCTCACATTGGCACAGGGTCGATGCGGTCGAGACCTGGCACTTCTATGCCGGCGCGCCGCTCACTTTGCGGATCGCTGCCGCAGGACAGCCACCGCGCACAACGACGCTCGGCATTGACCTCGCTGGCGGCCAGGAGCCGCAGGCGGTGGTCCCGGCTCATGCCTGGCAAGCCGCCGAGAGCACCGGCGACTGGACCCTGGTCGGCTGCACGGTGGCACCGGGATTYGAATTTGCCGGATTCGAGCTCGCGCCGCMGGGCTGGGAGCCGTCGATTTAGATCCGCTGTTTGCGGACGATCCGTTCGGAACGTGCGTTCGCCGACCGGATCATGCTCCGGACTACGCAGCGCCGGCGCCGGCGAGCTTGCCTTCGGACGGCTCGGCCAGACGTTGGCGCTCCCTGGTCAGGAAGCCGAGCACGGCGTCTGCCGGCATCGGCTCAGCGAAATAATAACCCTGAATGTAGTCGGCCCCGAGCCGGCRCAGGCTGTCGAGCTGCTCCTTGGTTTCGACGCCCTCGACGACGCACGAAATCTCCATGTCGGCGCAGAGGCCGGTCAGCGACTTGATGATCTTGTGGCTGATCGGGTTGGCGTTCACGTCATGGACAAAGCTGCGATCGACCTTGAGCTTGTCGAGCGGCAACCGGTGAACGTGGCTGAGCGAGGAATAGCCGGTGCCAAAATCATCCAGGGAGATCCCGCAACCGATGGCTTTGAGCGCTGAGATCGACTGCTCGGCATGAACGAAATCGAAGGTCACCGCGGTCTCGGTGATCTCGAACTCGATGCGCCGTGGCGGCACACCGCTGGCGTGAATGACGGAGATCARCGGCAGAATGCCGTCAGGCGAGCAGATGTCATGCGCCGACAGATTGAAGGACATCCGGATGTCCTCCGGCCAGGTCCGCGCCGCAGCCAGCGCCTTCACCAGCAGGACGCGCGTCAGCGTGCGGATGACTCCGATGCGCTCGGCAGCCGGAATGAAAGCCGACGGCGAGACCAGGCCCAGCTTGGGACTGCGCCAGCGTGCGAGCACCTCGAAGCCCGTCGTGCGCGCGCTCGCGGCGTCGACGATGGGCTGGAACGCCAGCTCCATTTCGCGCTCGAAATCGGCGGCAAGCAGCAGATGCTCGATCACGTTGCGGCTGCGGATCTCCGCCTCCAGCTCGCTCGAGAAGATCACCGTCTGGCCGCGCGCATGGCGCTTGGCATGATACAGCGCATAGTCGGCGCATTCGTACAACGCATCGGCGGCGGTCGCGGAGCGAGGATACAGCGCGAAACCTGTCGAGCACGACACTCCCGTATGCGCCGTATCGAGCTCGTAGGGCAGCTGGATCCGCTCGGTGATTTGTCGTCCAAGCGCGAGAAGCTCGTCATCCTCCGGATCGCCCGCGACGATCAGTCCGAATTCATCGCCACCGAGCCGCGCGAGATGCACGTTGTCGCCCACGCTGTCGCACACGTCGCTGATCCGGCGYGCAGCCTCGATCAGGACGCGATCGCCGACGCTATGGCCGTAGGTGTCGTTGACGGGCTTGAAGCCATCGAGATCGATGATGCCGACCGCGAGCCGCGTGCCGTCCCGCTCGGCGTCCTCGAAGGCTTGCGCAAGCTCCGAGAAGAAGCGACGGCGATTGGGAAGATCCGTCAACGAATCGAGATTGGCGAGACGGAAGTTCTCGTCCGACAGCGCCTGGGTCGCGGCCTGCTCGGCCAGCAGAGACTTGCGACTGGCGACCAGCGYGGCGAAATCCCGGTAGTAGATAAAGAGCACGATCACCATCGCGCACGAGACGAGCAGCTGATTGACTGCAATTGCACGCAACGCGTGGACGCCGGTGGACATGAAGAAGATCACATAGGGCACGATCACCACGAGCGTGACGATCAGCGCGGCCGATCGCAGATGCATCAGGCAGAAGATGATGCCGATGACCGTGACGGCCATGTAGAAAGCGACCTGCCCCTTCGCGAACGGATCGCCATAGGGAAACAGCGCGAACGACCAGGCCACGAACAACGCTCCGATCGGCCCGGCGATTCGATTGGTGACGCGCAGCTTGTGCAGGATCTGATCACTGCTGGCTCCGACGTCGCGCTGGCGCAACCACCACAGCATGCGAAAGCCGGTCAGCGCCGACAGCAGCGCCGGAACCGCCATCGTCAGCCATATCGGCGCCAGCGGCAGGAACGTATAAGCGAGGGCGAGACTGTTGGTGATCAGAATGAAATAGAGCAGCGGCACCTGTTTGGAGAACGCCTGGAACTGCGCCCGCGTCAGCTCGGGCTGGTCTGGAGGCACGCGAAACAAGTCCGCAGCGCGAGCGAAATAGCCCCTCACATCCGGCATCCGCTGCCCCGTCATCAGCACTATTGCTTGCAGAGTTTTGCCCGTGACGGGTAAAGGGCGCGTTAGGTGCCAGCACTGGCCGCATCGACGGACGGTTGCGAACTACCGCCACACCGGCTCGTGCCGCCCCACCGTTAAGCTTGCATCAAGGATGGCACCGGATTCGCGAACGCGACGGCGGCCTTGAGCCGAGCCGAGCAAAGCGTTGCGCTATCGGCCACGCAGACGGAACATGTCCTTGGCTGCGACCAAACCTCCACCGGCGATCAGCAAGGCCGCAACCGCGATCGCGGCACTCGGCCGGGCGTAGCCGCCGAGAATCAGGAAAGCCGTCGACAGCAGCGGCGTCGCATAGGAGGCGGCGCCGAGCACGCGAATGTCGCCGCGCTTCATGCCGATGTCCCAGGCGTAGAACGCCGCGCCCACCGGGCCTATTCCGAGGCCGATCACCGCAAGCCATTGCGCTGGAGTGCCGGGCCACACGGTACGCTCGATCGCAGCGTGAACAATTGCCGCGAGCAGCGACGTCGCGAGGCAGAAGCCGGCCACGGCCTCCGTCGGCACCGCCTTCAGCCGCCGCGACAGCACTGAATAGATCGCCCAGACGAACGCAGCGACGAAAGCCGCCGCCAGCCCCGGCAGCTGGCTCGCCGCAAAGCTCGCGCCATTGCCGACGAACAGCAGCACAGTTCCGACCAGGCCCAGGGCGGCGCCGATGACATGATGGATCGCCAGCCGCTCGCCGGGCAGAAAGGCCGAGAACAGCACGATGAGCAGCGGCCAGAGATAGTTCAACAGGCCGGCCTCGGCCGGTGGCGCGAAGCGCAGCGCCAGGAAGTACAGCGCGTGATAGCCGAACAGGCCGCCGACGCCGACGGCCCATGCGGCCGCCGGCTGCCGCAGCAATTGCAGCGCCTGGGGATTGCGCAACAATGTCAGCAGGCCGACGGCGCCGCCGATCGCGAAGGTCATCGCGGCGAGCTGGAAAGCCGGGATGGTACCCGTTGCAACGGTCATGACGGCGAGCAGCGACCACATCAGGATCGCCGCCAGACCAATGAGGGTGGCTGTGCGTTGAGACATCCGGCCGGCTCCGTCGCGGCCGGCTCAGGCCGGCCATTCACGCCGATGCCCGCATCGAGCAATCGCAGAGACGTGAATGCCCGCGGCGAGCGCGGGCATTCCTTGTCCATGCCGTAGATTTAATCCCGGCGCAACGCCGCTGCGCGTGTCAGGCCATGTACTGGCCGCCATTGATCGACAAGGTCGACCCGGTGATCGCACCCGCCTCGTCGGCCGCGAGGAACACCACGGCGCGCGCGATCTCTTCCGGCTCGCCGAGCCGGCCCACCGGAATCAGCGGCAGGATGGCCTTCTCGAGCACGTCCTTCGGCACCGCCTGCACCATCTCGGTGTTGATGTAGCCGGGGCAGATCACGTTGACGGTGATGCCGGCCTTGGCGGTCTCCAGCGCCAGCGCCTTGGTGAAGCCGATGTCGCCCGCCTTCGCGGCGGAGTAGTTCACCTGGCCGAACTGACCTTTCTGGCCGTTGATCGAGGAGATGTTGATGATGCGGCCGAACTTCCGCGCGCGCATGCCCTCGATCACCGGACGGGTCATGTTGAACAGCGAGCCGAGATTGGTGTTGATCACCGCGCTCCATTGCTCGAGCGTCATTTTGTGAAAGGCCGTGTCCCGGGTGATGCCGGCATTGTTGACGAGAATGTCGACAGGACCGAGCTCGGCCTCGACCTTCTTGATCCCCTCGGCGCAGGCGTCGAATGAGCTGACGTCCCATTTGTAGACGGGGATCTCGGTCTCGCTCTTGAACTTCTCCGCAGCGGCATCGTTGCCGCCATAGTTCGCTGCGACCTTATGTCCCGCAGCCTTCAGGGCCTTGCTGATTGCTGCGCCAATACCGCGCGTTCCCCCCGTCACCAACGCCACACGTGCCATGTCGAATCCTTCCCTCGATGACTGCTCCAGCACGACAACCTGTAGATGCTGCCGCGCATTCCGTTGTTATTGGACCATGGACCGCTGCGCGACATCAACTTGTCGCTGAGATATCCCTGATCGCTCAACTGCTCTTTTTTACTGATCGATTATGCGACGTGTTTGACGGACATCAAGAACAAAACGCCCGGCGAAATCGCCGGGCGTTGATCTTTAGTTGAAGCGCGTGCGAATGCGAAGGCGATATGCTTCGCAATCAGTGCCGCGATTTTAGTCGCGTGCAACGCACAGTGCGATGCCCATGCCACCGCCGATGCAAAGCGTRGCAAGGCCTTTCTTGGCATCGCGCTTCTGCATCTCATGCAGCAGCGTGACGAGCACGCGCGCGCCCGACGCACCGATCGGATGACCGATCGCGATCGCGCCGCCGTTGACATTCACCTTGGCGGGATCCCAACCGAGGTCCTTGTTCACCGCACAGGCCTGCGCGGCGAAAGCCTCGTTGGCTTCGATCAGATCGAGGTCGGCGATGTTCCAGCCGGCCTTCTTCAACGCGGTGCGCGACGCCGGGATCGGGCCGGTGCCCATGATCTTCGGGTCGACGCCGGCCTGYCCCCACGACACGATCCGGGCGAGCGGCGTCTTGCCTTCCTTGGCCGCCTGCTTCGCGGTCATCAGCACCACGGCCGCAGCGCCGTCGTTGATGCCCGAGGCGTTGCCCGCGGTGACCGTGCCGTCCTTCTCGAAGGCCGGCCGCAGCTTGCCCATCGAATCGAGCGTGGCGCCGTGACGCGGATATTCGTCGGTGTCGACCACAACGTCGCCCTTGCGGCTCTTGACCGTCACCGGCGCGATTTCGTCCTTGAACCTGCCAGCCTTCTGCGCRGCCTCGGCCTTGTTCTGCGATGCAACGGCAAACTCGTCCTGCTGCGCGCGCGTGATCTGATATTGCTTCGCGACATTCTCGGCGGTGTTGCCCATGTGGTAGCCGTTGAAGGCATCCCACAGGCCGTCCTTGATCATCGTGTCGACGAATTCGAGCGCGCCCATCTTCACGCCACCGCGCAGATATTGCGCATGCGGCGCCATGCTCATCGACTCCTGGCCGCCAGCGACCACGATGTCCGAATCGCCGTTCTTCAGGGCCTGATAGCCGAGCGCCACCGAGCGCAGGCCGGACCCGCAGAGCTGATTGATACCCCAGGCCGGGCTGTCGACCGGGATGCCGGCTGCGATTGACGCCTGCCGCGCGGGGTTCTGCCCCTGAGCGGCCGTCAGGATCTGTCCCATGATCACCTCGGAGACACGGCCGGGCTCGAGGCCGGCGCGCTCCAGYGCGGCCTTGATGGCCACCGCCCCCAATTCATGGGCCGGAAGGTTGGCGAAAGCACCGTTGAAGCTTCCAACCGCGGTGCGGGCGGCGCTGACGATGACGACATCGTCTGACATGGGCATCTCCTGGGTTCTTGATCTTGAGAGGTGAAGCGAGGGCTTGAGGACTTGGGAGTATTTGAAACGAAGCCAAATATTTTAGTTCACGGTCGTGCCGGCCGTCCGCAAGCCGAGGGATTGGCAAGTGCGCAACCTTCGCTCTTTATCCTGTGAACGTCGTTGCGACATGTCAATTGGCGGCATGGGCAATTCCTGTTGCGGCGCACGCAAAATGGGACGCTTGGCGGTTTGATGGGCAAGATTTCTGCTGCCGGATTAACCGTTCCGCACAAAACCGTAGCCGAACTCGCTCGAAAGTGATTACGTTATTGCATTGCGCAGCTCGTTTGCCCTGCGGCAACGCCGCAGGGTTTCCCGTTCCCGGATTGCATGTGTGAGCTCCATGGCGAAATCAGACCAACCGACCACAATCAAGAAATACGCGAACCGGCGGCTCTACAATACCGGGACGAGTACATACGTGACCCTCGAGGATCTGGCCGCAATGGTTAAGAACGGGGAGGATTTCCTCGTTTATGACGCCAAGACCGGTGACGACATTACCCGTTCAGTGCTGGCCCAGATCATCTTCGAGCAGGAAAACAAGGCCGGTCAGAACCTGCTGCCGACCACCTTCCTGCGCCAGCTGATCCGGTTCTACGGTGACAGCATGCAGATGGTCGTTCCGAAGTACCTGGAACAGTCGATCGACACGCTGACCCGAGAGCAGGAGAAGTTCCGCAAGCAGATCGCCGACACCTTCAGCGGCACACCCTTTGCCCCGCTGGAAGAGCAGGTGCGCCGCAACATGGAGCTGTTCCAGCAAACCTTCTCGATGTTCAAGCCGTTCGCGCCGGTGCCTGCACGCACCGACGAGAAGGCGGCCGAGCCGGCCGCCGCCGCGGAGGATAATATCGACGATCTGCGCCGCCAGATGAAGGAAATGCAGGACCGGCTGGACCGCATGTCCGAGCCGAAAAAGGACGAGCAGAGCTAAATCAGGGCTGAGCTTGGATCATGGTGCGATGCGACGACATCGCATCATGATCGACGCCTCTGGTGGGCTGCGCGAATCCGCTTGCGCCGCCCGTCGTCAGCTCGCCGCAGGCAGCACAGCCCTGCTCGCGACCCACGGCTTCTCGATCGAGGCAAGCCCAATCAATCGGCCCTGGATGTAGTCGCAGCCCCAGTCGCGCAGCAGCGTGACCGAGCTGTCGTCCTGGACCCATTCCGCCACCGTCTTGATCTGCAGCCGCCGCGCCAGCTCGACCAGGGTCTGCACGAAGGCGCGATCGTCGGCCGAGCGCGCCAGGTTCTGGACGAACGCGCCATCGATCTTGACGATGTCGACGCCGAGCTTGCGCAAATTCCGGAACGAGGTGTGACCGGCCCCGAAATCGTCGATCGCGATCCGGCTGCCCAGGTCCTTCAGCCGCGTCACGAAGCCGCGGAGGTCGTCGATATCCTGAATTTCGACCGTCTCGGTGATCTCGACAATGAGCCTTTCGGCGACGCCGGGATGGGCCCGCATCATCGATTCGATCGAGGCCCACCAATCCGGGTCCATCGTCGTTTCCGGGGAAATATTCAGGCTCAGGGTCACGTCGGGCGCGCTGGCCAGCTCGGCCACGACGAGCTCCAGGATCCTGTGATCCACCAGGCGAATCAGGCCGAGTCGCTCGGCGACGGGCACGATGTCCGGCGCCAGCACGGCGCGTCCATCGTCCTGACGCATGCGCACCAGGCACTCATAGAAGGCGGTCTGGCGCGTGTCGGCATGSACCACCGGCTCGAACGCGGTGACGATGCGCCGCTCGTTCAGCGCGGTGACGATCTCGTCRGTGACCCGGATATTGACCTTGCGCTGCGCGTCGCGCTCGACATTCGGCCGCCAGGTCGAGAACGAGCCGATGCGGCGCCGCTTGGCCGAATCCAGCGTCTCATGGGCRCGGTTGACCGCYTCTTCGACCGACCTTGCGTGCCGCGGCACACTGACCGCGCCGATCGTCACGGTCACCGCCACCGGACCCGATTTGGTCGGCACCACCTCGTCGCGCACGGCCGCGAGAAAGCGTTCGGCGGCGACGGTCATGTCGTCCATCGTGCAGTTCTTCAGGATCAACCCGAATTTGTTGCCCGAAAACCGTCCGAGCGTATCGCCGCCCCGCAAGCGGGCGCGGATGCGCTGCGCGACCTCGAGCACCACCCCGTCGGCAACGTCGAAGCCGAACGCGTCATTGATGCGGGCGAGATGATCGATCCCGATCAGCATGAAGGCGCAGGCAAAGCGAAACCGCTGCGACTCCTCGATCACCTCCGCCAGCGTCGCCAGCAAATGGGTGCGGTTGAGCTCGCCGGTCAGCGGATCATGGCGTGACAATTTGAGCAGCTGCTCGTCACGCGCATGGCGCTCGTTGTTGATCCTGACAATGCCTTGCGCGCGCGCAGGCCGGCCATCGGGGCCGGCGAACCAGCACCCGGTTTCCTCGACCCAGATCAGCGGCGCCGCTGAGTGGGTCCGCACACCATATTCGATGCGGTAGGGCGTGCCGTCGACGCCGTGCAGCGGCGCGACCTGACGCATGGCCTCGGAACGGACGCCACGCTCCGGCTCGATGAGCTTGCCGAATTCGGTGCCGTTGCAGAGCTGCGGCAGCGGCACGTCCGGAAACACGGCGCCGACATGGTCGCTCCAGACGATCACGTCGCTGGCCAGATCCCATACAAAGGCAGCTTGGCCGAGGGACGACAGGATCGTCGCGGTCTGGGGCAATTCGGGTGTCAAGATCGCCTCGTTTCGGGACAAGCGGGCGCGGCCCGAGGTCAACAGCAAGGAGCCGGCGCCTACTCTCGCGAGCGACAGCACCGGATTTCGCGAATCAGACTACGCATCTCTGGTTAACGGAGAGCATGCCGATGCGACAGACACGCGTCGGAATCCACGTCAACCATCACGCAACATGTCGGAACGCGCTCTCCGGGAGCGGCATTGCTCTTGCGAGATCGGATGGTGAARGGCTCCGGCGTCTCAGAACGTGACAATCGCGCCGGGTATGGTGGGACGATGTTAACGATCGATCAGGATCAGACCGGACCGGCAACCGCCGACGAGGCCTCACGCTGCCTGACCCTGGTCCGGACCGATGCGCAGGTCGAGCAGCAGGCGCCCAAGGTTCGCGCCCCACGCCCAGATGCCGGCTTCGTCGCCCATCTGATCGCGTCAGCCGAAAAGCTGCCGCAGACCCGCGCGCTCCGACGGGCGGCCCCAGCCGATGCGAAATCGGCCTATACGGCCCGGCTTCAGCCGGCCACCGCTCTCGGCGGCAGAACCCGCCAGGTGGTTTGAACAGGAAGGTGGTGCGCCGGAATCAGGGCTTCGACGCGTCCGGCGCCTTGATGGGGTCTTTTGCGGGATCGGCCGGCGCCTCGGCGGCACCTTCGGCCTGCAAGTCCGGCGCGGTCGGCTCGGCCGGAGCGGGCGCTGCGCTCGGCGGGCGCGGCAGCGAGTGATCCAGCAGCACCGATTCCGCGACCGAGGCCGCGGCCGGCACGGCATCGCTGGGCTCCGCATGAACAGGCGTCGCAACCGCTGGAGCATCCCCCGGCTGAACGGCCTCTGCCTTGGCCGGTTCTTCCGTCGCCGTGGGTTCCGGAAGCGTTGCTGGCTCTGCGGCCGGCACTGGGGCCGGCACGGCGACGGCCSCCCGGGCGCGGCGCTTGGTGCGCAACGCGACGCCGCCGAAGAAATCGACCATGGACAGCAGCGTCAGCAGCAGGAAGGTGGAGTTCCCGAATTTCGGCCACATCGCGAACTCGGCCGCGGCGCCGCCGAACACCAGCAGCGAGAGCAGATGGTCGGTCAGGTATTTGCCATTGGGCTTCGCCGCCTTGATGACCTCCAGCAGAAGCAGCAGCACGGCCAGCGCCAGGAGCATGTCGCCGAGCGAGACCGTCCAGACCTCGCCGGACGGGAGCTGAAGGCGCAGCAGCGTTTCGCTGAACGCGACCCCAGGCATCAGGAAGACGATCATGTTGTAGATCGCCAACGGGATCAGCAGCAGCGGAAAACCGATCATCGACATCGGTTAAAGCCTTGGGTGGGGCGGGCCACGGCCCTGCGCGAAATCGATTGGTCGAAAGATAATGGCGGCGAGATGGGATCACGCAGCACTCATGCGTAACGGCCCCTGCGAATCAAATCGCACGGGACCGCTTTCACCCCAATCGATGGCCGAATTCGGGCCGCTTGGAAAGCGGCCCTGCGGGCACTCAGGCGTCTTTCTTCTTCAGGACCTGACGGCCCTTGTACATGCCGGTCTTGAGGTCCAGGTGGTGCGGACGACGCAGTTCGCCGGAGTCCTTGTCCTCGACATAGGTCGGCTTCTTGATCGCGTCAGCCGAGCGGCGCATGCCACGGCGCGACGGCGAAGTTTTTCTTCTGGGGACGGCCATATCGGTATCCTCTAGGGGTAATTTGTAAGGCATCGTCCGCGAAGGACGGCTGCAGCCATGAAGCTGGCGAGCCCGGATGCCGATCAGGCCGCGCTTATAGAGGAAGGGGTCCGGTATGGCTAGGGCTCTCCGAGGCATTTTTGGCCAAATTTGCGTCCCCGCCGCGCTCAATGCCGCTCGCCCCAGCAGGTCTGCAGGGCCGAGGCCTGGCCCCGCACCATATAGGTCCCCGACAAACGGCGCACGCCAGGACCAGGGGTTCGGGCGGAGCGCCGGACCGGATTCGGCAGGATCGCGGCCAGCAGCGCCGCCTCGCGCGGCCCCAGCCCGGCGGCTGAGCGGTTGAAGGCGTAATTTGCCCCGGCTTCGACCCCGAATTGGCCGGATGGACCGAGCTCGGCGATGTTGAGGTAGATCTCCAGGATGCGCCGCTTGCCGAGGACGAGGTCGATCCAGAGCGCCAGCGGCAGTTCCAGCGCCTTGCGGACATAGCTGCGGCCCTGCCACAGGAACAGGTTCTTGGCGACCTGCTGAGTGATGGTCGAGCCGCCACGGCTGACGTCGCCCTCCTCGGCATCGTCCATCACCTCGCGCAGCGCGCCCCAATCGATGCCGTGATGGCTGCAGAATTTGGCATCCTCGGCCGCCACAACGGACCGCGGCAGATAAGGCGACATCGCCGAAAGGTCGATCCAATGCCGCGTCACCGGCTGGCCAGTCAGGGACCGCCAGAGCATCAGGGTCGAAACCGGGTGACCGGCAGCATAGAACGGCGTCAACACATAGGGCACGAGCAGCACCAGCACGACGATCAGCAGGATGGTTCTGACGGTACGCAATGGCAGGCGTCGCCCGGGTTGGACCGCCGAGGCGGCGGTCAGTTGCCCCGGATTATCCGACATCTGCATGAGGATTCCTGCTTTTTTCCGTCATTATGGCCGAAAGGGCCCATTGTCCCCGCAATTGACGAAGTCGCCGCCATCAACGATTGTCCGGCGAATTTCGTCCCTGGAGCTCTTCTTAAATGACTGCGACGGCCCTCACCGACTTCACCCAACGCCTGGACAAGACCGCGGAAGAGACCGAAGCCCTGCTCGGCGAGCTGCTTGGCGATGCGCCGCTGGCGGACGAGATCGCCAGGCCACAGCGGCTGATCGAGTCGATGCGCTATTCCAGCCTGGGCGGCGGCAAGCGGCTGCGGCCGTTCCTGGTGGTCGAAAGCGCTGCCGTGTTCGGCGTGCCACGCAAGGGCGCGCTGCTGGCGGGCGCAGCGCTCGAATGCATCCACTGCTACTCGCTGATCCACGACGACCTGCCGGCGATGGACAATTCCGACCTCCGCCGCGGACGTCCGACCCTGCACAAGGTCTATGACGATGCCACCGCGATCCTGGCCGGCGACGCGCTCTTGACCATCGCCTTCGACATCATCACCCGCGACGAGATCCACCCCGACGCCGGCGTCCGTCTGGCGCTGACCCGGGCGCTGGCGCGCTGCGCCGGTGTCGGCGGTATGGCCGGCGGCCAGATCCTCGATCTCGCTGGCGAGGGTCGGTTCGGCGACAGCGGCCCGGTCGACGTCGCACGCGTCCAGCAGATGAAGACCGGCGCCCTGCTGCGCTTCGGCTGCATCGCCGGCGCCCTGCTCGGCCAGGCCTCTCCGGCCGAATACCAGGCGCTCGACGATTACGGTCGCGCGCTCGGCGAGGCCTTCCAGATCGCCGACGACCTGCTCGACGTCGAGGGCGACGCCGCCACGCTCGGCAAGCCGGCCGGCGCGGATGCCGAACTCGGCAAGACCACCTTCGTTACCCAGCTTGGCATCGAGGGCGCCAAGCAGCGCGTGCGCGATCTGCTCGCCCGCGGCGATGCCGCGCTGTCGATCTTCGGCAGCAAGGGCGACGTGCTGCGCGCCGCCGCCCATTTCGTCGCCGAGCGCAAGAGCTGAGGCGAGGCGTTGGCCGGACTCCATCCCGATGATCCGGCCCTCGCCCGCTTCGTCAGGCTGCCGGCGCCGCTGCGCATCGTCTATGCGCGTCCGCGCACCTTCGTCTCGCTCGGCATCGCGATCGTCGCGTTCGTGCTGTTGCCGTCGGCGCTGCGGCTGGTCACGCGGCTCCTGATCAGCTGGGACATCTTCACCGCGATCTATCTCGTCCTGGTCGCGGTSATGATGCTGCGCAGCGAGCATCATGACATCCGCCGCAAGGCGATCATGCAGGACGACGGCCGCTTCGTGATCCTGATGGTCACCGCACTCGGCGCCTTCGCCAGCATCGCCGCCATCGTGTTCGAGCTCGGCGCCTCCAAGCGCGAYGCGCCSGCGCTGACGCTGGCGCTGCTCACCGTCAGCCTGTCCTGGGCCGCGGTGCATGCGACCTTCGCCCTGCACTACGCCCATGACTATTACCGCGGCGCCAAGCCCGGCGGCCTGCAATTCCCGAGCGGCGACACGGACGAGCACGCCGACTACTGGGACTTCGTCTACTTCTCCTTCATCATCGGCATGACCGCSCAGGTCTCGGACGTCGGCATCACCGACAAGATCATCCGCCGCACCGCGACCGTCCACGGCATCATCTCGTTCGTCTACAACACCGCGCTGGTCGCCCTGATGGTCAATATCGCCGCCAGCGCGATCTCGTCCTGATCAGTTGCAGACTTCCACGCTGGCGTTGTTGGCGGGGCCGCCGCCGCCGCGATATTCGAGCCGGCAGCCCTGCCTGACAGGACGGCACAGATAGGCGTCGCAATARATCTGGCCCGAGGACGGCTTGGGACGCGCCTGCGCCTGCGGCCTGGGCGGGGCAATGCTCGGCGCCRCGCCGATGCCGACACCGAGACCACCGCCGCCGACACCGATCCCCACCCCGACGCCCACGTTGGGAGGCGGCATCGGCATGCCCGGCTCAGGCGTCGCACGGGCACGGCGGCGCGACGGCGCCTCCTCGTCATCGCTGGTGTCGCGCCTGACGACCGGCTTTTTGTCGCGCCGCTTCTCGCATTCATTGTCGTCGTTCACGAAGGAACCCTCGGCGCAGACGATGCGGGTGCAGCGATCGCCATCCGATTTGTAGCCGTGCTGGCAGACCAGCGGGCAGACCCGCGCCTGCTTGAGCTTGATCGCCTGYAGCGCATCGGCCGAGGCGGCCTGGGTGTCGAGCCTGGTGCCGGCATAGCGGTTGAACTGCGACATCGAACGCCGCGAGGCGGAGCCCCAGTCGCCATCGGCGTCCTCGGTGAGGCAACCGACGCGGCGCAACTCGAGCTGCACGGATTTGGTCAAATCGGCGGGCTGCGACGCCGGCGTGAGCGCGGCGACCTGCGGCCCCTGTTGCGGGGAAGCGGCCGGTGATGTCGCCGCACGCGGATTGTCGGTCGCCGCGAGCTGCTGCTCCTGCCGCTTCCTTTCGGCGTCGGCGGCCTGCTGCTGCGCCAACTGATTGGCCTTTTCGGCCGCGATGCGGGCCTGCTCGGCCGCCTTGGCCTCGGCCTCCGCCTTGGCGAGCGTATCCTTGCGCGCCCCCTCGGAGGCGAGGCGCGCACGCTCCGCCTCCGTCACGCGCGCCTTCTCGGCGGCAGCGGCGCGATTCTCCTCGGCGGCCAGCTTCTCGAGCTGCAGCTTGGCGAGGCTCGCATAGAAGCCGTCGGGATATTGCGCCAGGAAAGCGTTCAGCGCGCCTTTGTTGCCGATCTGCATCGCGAGTTCGTAGTCGCGACGGGTGTCGGCCTGCGCATTGACCGGCGGCGCCACCGGCATCTGGGTGACGACGCGCGGCACGCCCGGCACCAGTGGCACGTCCTCGCCGCCGAGCGACCCATAAACAAACGGCTCCTGGCGGTTGGAGGTCGATTTCAACACCTCGTCGCGCACGAAGCCGAACGCCTTACGGACGTCCAGACCGGGAGTCGCGATGTGCCGCGACAGTGCAAGCGTAAACGGGCTGTTCGTGCCGTCGCCATCCTGCGCGGTGGAGCCGGCCTTGGCGGAATAGGCGATCAGCGTGTTGGGGCTGGTCGGCTCGACCTTGGCCAGGCCGCGGCCGAGGCTGCGGGTCGCGACCGTGCGCTGCATCGTCCTGGTAAACGGATTGTCGCGACAGGCGTCGAGAATGACCAGCCGCAGCTTCTTGGCCGGCTCGACGGCAACCAGGATCCGGTCGAGCGACAGCGTCTCATCATAGACGTCGGTGTCGCGCTCGAGCCGGGCATCGATCGGGATCAGGTAGTTGGAGCCTTCGACCTCCATGCCATGGCCGGCGTAATACACCACCGCGATATCGGCATCACGGGCGGCATCGGCGAAATCGCGCAGCGCCCGCCGCGTCTCTCTGGCCGTCAGGTCGCGGCGATAGTCGACGACATCGAAGCCTGCGTTCTTGAACGTCGTGGTCATGACTGCCCCGTCATTGGCGGGGTTCGTCAGCTGCGGCACGTTCTGATAGGCCGAGTTGCCGATCACGAGCGCCACGCGCTTCTCCGCGAGCGCCGGATGGCAGAGCAGCACCAACGCTGCCGCCAAAAGGAACCCGCCGCATCGAGCTGACCAAGACATTTGACTTCCCCATMCCGCTGGGAGACCTGCTGGAACCTGTCTATCAGATTCCGGATCGTTCGGCTTGTGACTGGGATCACGCAGCCATTATCCCGCTCTCGCCCAGTTCYCCACGTTTATTGCGTCGCTCTCGGGGTGGCGGCAGTTCAAGCCTTGCCAAGCACGCTTTTGCATCGAAAATGCGATCGTTGTTCGTTCGCCGCAATGGAGAGAGCCGTGAGCACAGACCGTTCCAGCATCGAGGCCGTCGTGCAGGGTTATTTCGACGCGCTCTACGAGGGCGATGCCGACAAATTGGGCGCCGTGTTCCATCCGACGGCCGATCTGCGCTGGGTCGAGAATGGCGAGCTCAAGATTCTGACCGTGCCGGACTGGCTGGCCTGGGTCCGCAAACGTCCGTCCGCCAAGGCCGAGGGCAAGCCGCGCGAGGACTTCATCGTCACCATCGACCGCTCGGACGACAAGACCGCCTTCATCAAGGTGCRCTGTCAGCTGCCACCGCGCTATTTCACCGATTATCTCGTCGCCATGAAGCTGAAGGATGGCTGGCAGATCGTCTCGAAGTCCTACCGCTACGATCTCAGGGACTGAGCCCGGCGCAGCGACGCCCGGCCGATCCCGATGGAAGCTCACTTTCAGATATTCCTGGTCCTGCTGGCGGTGCTGGCGGGAACCGCATTGATCGCGCGGCGCGCCAATCTCGCGCCGGCGATCCTCATGATGCTGGCCGGCATCGCGCTGGCCTTCGTGCCGACCATGCCGGCCTTCGCACTGCCGCCAGAGCTGGTGCTGCTCGTCGTGCTGCCGCCGCTGATCTATTCCTCCAGCGTCGCGATGAGCTGGCGCGAGTTCAAGCGCAATCTGCGGCCGATCGTGCTGCTGGCGGTCGGTTGCGTGCTCTTCACCGCCTCCGCGGTGGCGATCGCGACCCACTATCTTCTCGGCCTCCCCTGGAGCACCGGCTTCCTGCTCGGCGCCATTGTCGCACCGCCTGATGTCGTGGCGCCGCTCGCCATCGCCCGCCGGCTGCATCTGCCGCGCCGGGTCATGGTGATCCTCGAAGGCGAGGGCCTCGCCAACGACGCGACCGCGCTGATCCTCTATCGCTTCGCGGTGGCCGCGATCAYCACCGGCACCTTCTCGCTCCCGGTTGCCGCCGGCGAGTTTGCCGCGATCGTGGTCGGCGAGATCGCCTTCGGCATCGGCGTCGGCTGGCTGATGCTGCGCGCCCGCCACTATGCGCGCGACCCGCAGGTCGAGATCACATTGTCCGTGCTGACGCCCTATCTGGCGTTCTGGATCCCCGAGCATGTCGGGGGCTCCGGCGTAATCGCAACGGTCGCCTGCGGCCTCTATATGAGCTGGAACGGGCCGCTGTGGATYTCCTCGGCAACCCGCCTGCAGGGCGTCTTCTTCTGGGACCTCATGATCTACCTGATCGAGGGCATGCTGTTCCTGCTCACCGGCTTCCAGATGCGGCTGATCTACGAGAAGTCGAAGATCTTTCCGCTCGACGAGATCGTCATCGCGACCGCTCTGGTGCTCGCCATCGTCGTGATCGCTCGCTTCGCCTGGACGTTTCCGGCGACCATCCTGCCGCGCCTCTTGAGCAGTTCGCTCCGCGCCCGCGATCCGCTGCCGCCTTGGCAGCAGACCTTCATCATCGGCTTCACCGGCGTGCGCGGCACGGTTTCGCTGGCGACCGCCCTGGCGCTGCCGCTGACATTGTCGACCGGCGATGCCTTCCCCTATCGTGACCAGATCCTRTTCATCGCCTTCGGCGTCATCTTCTTCACCCTGATCGGGCTCGGCCTCACACTGCCGACGGTCGTGCAATGGCTCGGCGTCGCCCGCACGGGACGCGCCGAGCATGCCCGCGAGCACGAGCAGGAAATCGCCGCCCGGCGCGAGGCGCTCGACAGCGCACTGCGGTCGCTGGAGACGATGACCAATSATCGCGACCTGTCGGATGAGGTGGTTCGGCTGCTGCGGGCACGCCACGAGGTGCGGGCCAACCAGCTGCCCGAGGGTCTCAAGCCGGATGACAACGACGCGTCCGCGCTCGGCATCGAACTGACGCGCGAATTGATCACGGCGGAACGCAAGTTCATCCATGTGATGCTGCGCGACGGCAAGATCACCGACGAGACCCGCCGCCGCATCGAGCGCGACCTCGATCTGGARGAGGCAAGCCTCGCCAATCGGGAATACGAGCACCTGCCGCTKTAACGGACGACATCCCGTCCTCGGCCAGCRCTGCTCGTCCGAAATAGCACCCGTTCTCCRGTRGACGAACGGCGCCGATCCGTGAGCCGGATGGCGCCGATGACGCCRCGGCGCATACGCCCGCCGYWCGATGCCCCCAGCACGCCGGCGTCGGCCATCCCCGCCAACGACGATCCCGGGTCGCCGTAGCGGAGATGCCGGACAACTTCGATGGATCATGCCCAGGACATGACCGTCGGCACCGTCGCTCGCTCTGATGATCTGATCTGACCAAGCGGCAGCCGTTTGCCGCCAATTTCCGCACGTCAGGCTCAAAAGTTCCGCAGCCGCGGCCTCATGACCGTTTGACAGRTTAATTTCGATATCTGAAATTCYATTTCAGAAATGAGGTGCACGATGGCTCGGCTCACCCCGGTGCAACGCAAGACCGATACGGCCCTGCTGGACCCCGGCGAGGATACGCGGATCGTTCAGGGACTGGCTCGCGGSCTCGCGGTGCTCAGGGCCTTCCAGCCCGGCGAGACATCGCTGAGCAATACCGAGCTGGCGGCACGCACCGGTCTCGCCAAGTGCACGATCTCACGGCTGACGCAGACGCTGACCGCGTTGGGCTATCTGTCCTATGTGCCGCGCCTGGGTCGTTACCAATTGGGGGGCGGCGTGGTCGCGCTGTGCCACTCGCTGCTGGCCGGCATGCCGCACCGCCTCGCCGCCCGGCCACTGCTGCAGGACATCGCCGATTTCGCCCGGTTGCCCGCCTCTCTCGGCATGCCGGATCAGAACGAGATGCTGACGATCGAAACAGCGCGGCACGCGGGCCTGCGCCCGCCCCGCTTCGATCTCGGCGCGCGGCTTCCCATCGAAACAACGTCGATGGGACGGGCCTATCTGTTTGCGCTGCCGGCGGACGAGCGCACGCTGCTGCTGCGCCGGCTGCGCCTGAAATGGACCAAGGCGGAGTGGCAGACGATCGATGGCGGCATCGACAAGGCGTTCACGTCGCTGGCCGAGCGCGGCTTCTGCGTCTCGCTCGGCGATAGGCGCCCGGACGTGTTCGCGGTCGGCGCGCCGCTGGTCACGCCCGAGGGGCTGGTGCTCGCGCTCAATTGCGGCGGCATGCCGTCGGAAGTCACGGCCGAGCGGCTCGAACATGAGATCGGTCCACGACTCGCCCGCGCAGCATCACAACTCTCGGCACAGGACCGCAGCCATGCGTGACTTCAGCARGCCCGGACGCTCGGACGCCATCGGCGAACGCGGCATGGTCTGTACGTCGCATCCGGCGGCGTCGGCAGCGGGCCTCGAGATGCTCCGATCAGGCGGCAACGCCATGGACGCGGCGATCGCCGCCGTCGCCGTCCAATGCGTGGTCGAGCCGCATATGACCGGAATCGGCGGYGACTGCTTCGCTCTGTTMTCCTGGAACGGSGCGTCGCCGATCGCGCTGAACGGCTCRGGCCGCGCGCCGCAGGCTGCGACGGCCGCGTGGTACGTCGAGCGCGGCCTGACGGCGATTCCGGACCAGTCGGCCCATGCCGTGACCATCCCCGGCGCGATCGCAGCCTGGTGCACGCTCAACAAGGATTATGGCGCAAAGTCCCTCGCGGAAGTCCTCGCGCCGGCGATCGGTCTCGCCGAGCAGGGCATGCGGGTCACCGCGCGCGTCGCATGGGACTGGGCACGACAGGTCGACAAGCTCTCGCGCGATCCCGATGCCCGCGCAGTTTTCCTGCCTGGCGGCAAGCCGCCGGCGTTCGGTGACCTCTTCCGTAATCCGGCCCTTGGCCGCACCTTGCGTGCGGTGGCTCAAGACGGCGCGGCTGCGTTCTATCGCGGCAGCGTGGCGGAGGCGTTGACACGCAAGCTGCGCGCCCATGACGGGCTGCACAGCATCAACGACTTCGCCAGCGAGCAYAGCGACTATGTGCAGCCGGTCAGCACGGCCTATCGCGGCCACACGGTCTACGAATGCCCTCCAGCGGGACAGGGCTTGGCGGCGCTGATGATTCTGCGCCTGATCGAACGCTTCGCGCTCGGCCATGCGCGGCACTCCGAGGCCGACCGGATCCACTATTTGGCYGAAGCGACCAAGGCCGCCTACCGTGCGCGCGACGCCTATTTCTGCGACCCCGCGTTCGGACACACGCCTGCCGCCAGCTTTCTGTCCGACGATTGGACGCAGCGCGCGAGCGATCTGATCCAACCCGACCGCGCCACCGCGCCGGAGGCCTGGGGCGAGATCGAGCACAAGGACACRGTCTATGTCTCCGTCGTCGATCGCGATMTGAACGCCGTCTCGCTGATCAATTCGTTGTTCGCCCCGTTCGGCAGCGGCCTCTACGAGCCCACGACCGGCGTGCTCTTGCATAATCGCGGGCTCGGCTTTCGGACCGATCCGGCGCATCCAAGCGCGATCGCCCCTGGAAAGCGCCCGATGCACACCATCATTCCGGGGATGCTCTATCGCGACGGCCTTCCCATGATGCCGTTCGGCGTGATGGGCGGCCACTACCAGGCGACGGGCCACGCCCACTTCGTCTCGCAGATCCTCGATCACGGACGCAGCGTCCAGGAAGCTGCCGACGYGCCGCGYTCGTTCGCCTTCGACGGCAAGCTGTCTCTGGAGACGRCCATCTCAGCCGACGTGAAGCGCGACCTCGAAGGCCGCGGCCACACGGTCGARTGGTCTGATTTTCCGATCGGTGGCGCCCAAGCGGTCTGGATCGATCGCGAACGCGGCATTCTGATCGGGGCATCCGACCAGCGCAAGGACGGGATGGCGCTCGGGTTCTAAGGCGGAGAGGGAAGAAGCCATGGATGACCGGATCTCGCAGGACCAACGGACCCCATACCGGGCTTCATCGCCGAACTTCTCCGCCGCTCCCGGTGCTCACCCCTCCGCGATCCATGTCTCCGCGCTCTGCAAGACCTATGGCACCGACGACACCGGCGTCATGGCGTTGGACGACATCAACCTGGACATCCGTGCAGGGGAGTTCGTCACGGTCGTCGGCCCATCCGGCTGCGGAAAATCGACATTGATGCGCATGATCGCCGGGCTGATCGCGCCGAGCCGCGGCGAGATCAGGCTGGGCGGCGACATCGTCCGGGGAACGCGGCGCGACATCGGCATCGTCTTCCAGTCACCCGTCCTGTTTCCGTGGCGCACCGTGCTCGAAAACGTCCTGATTCCCATCGACGTTCAGCGCCGCGGCCGCCAGCAGAACCTGCCGAAGGCGCGCGACCTGCTCGCCATGGTCGGCCTTGCCGATTTCGCCCACCGATATCCAGCGGAGTTGTCGGGCGGCATGCAACAGCGCGTCGGCATCGCGCGGGCGCTGGTGAACAATCCGGCGATCCTGCTCATGGACGAGCCCTTCGGCGCCCTCGACGCCATGACGCGAGAGAACCTCAACGTCGAATTGCAGCGGCTCTGGCAGAGCAACGGCAACACCGTCCTGCTCATCACCCATTCGATCTCCGAAGCCGTCTTCCTCGCCGACCGCGTCGTGGTGATGACCGCGCGACCGGGACGGATCGCCGAAGTGCTGGAGATCGATCTGCCGCGGCCTCGCACGCTCGAGATGATGGGCAGCACCGCGTTCGGCCACTACGTCAACCGCATCAGAACCCATTTCGGCGCCAAAGGAGCGGACTAATGCTCGACCTCGCCTCCGTCGACACGCCGCGCAACCGTCTTCTGAGTGTTCTGCTGCTCGCCGGCCTGCTCGTGAGTTGGGAGGYCGTGATCCGCGTGTTCGGCATCGCGCCCTTCATCCTTCCGGCGCCATCGGCCGTCGCACAGGCGCTGTGGCGCGGCTTTGCGAATGGGCCGTTCCTTCAGCACACTTTGATCACCGTTGCGGAGGTGCTGCTCGGCTTCATCTTCGGCTCCGCCGTCGGCCTGGTGCTCGGCGTCGGAATCGCGCTCAATCGACACATCGCCTATTTCGTCTATCCCTACATCGTGATGTTCCTGTCGATGCCGAAAGTGGCGCTGGCGCCGCTGATCGTGCTCTGGTTCGGCCTCGGCATCACATCGAAGATCGTCACCGCCGCGCTGGTCACCTTTTTCCCGGTGATGGTCAACACCATCGCCGGCCTCAACGCCGCCGATCGCGACGGCATCGACCTGATCCGCTCGCTTGGCGGTACCGAGCGCCAGATCTTCACCATGCTTCGGCTRCCCGCGGCTCTGCCCATGATCGTCGCCGGGCTCGAGATCGCGATGACACTTTCCTTGATTGGAACGGTGGTCGCCGAGCTGATCGGAGCCGAGCAGGGCCTGGGCATGCTGATGCAAAGCATGAATTTCTCCATGGATACCGCCGGCGTGTTCTCGATCCTGATCGTGCTCGCAATCGTCGGCCTGGTCCTGAACCAGGCGCTGAAGTCGGCGCGCCGCCGGATGATCTTCTGGGAAAATGCCGGCCGCGCCGCATCGACCCCATCMAAGCGCGCGTCGCCTGCGACCGAGGTCGAGAACACGCTGGCCGTTTCGCGCTGAGCCAACGTCTCCCCCGGCAGCATGACGTTGCGTGTCGCGGGTCGGTCAAACGGAGGAAGAGGACATGAACTACAAGTCTGCACTCGTCGCCGCATCGCTGGGCGTTGCGGTGCTGCTCCAGGCTACGGCCGCCATCGCGCAGACCAAGGTCAGGGTGGGCTGGTGCACCAGCGTTCCDACCACAGGTGCCGTGCCGTTCGCCGTGGCGACGAAGCTGGGCTGGTTCAAGCAGGCCGGCGTGGATGTCGAGCTCGTCAATTTTCCCGGCTCCTCCGATTGCGTCCGCAATGTCGCCACCGGCGAGGTGCTGGTCGCCGTGCCAACGGTCGATCCAGTCGCCATCCTGAGTCTGACCGGCGTCAGAACCCAGGTGTTCTACACCGCCTATCGCCGCAACATCTTCGGGCTGGCGGTGCCGGCCGACAGTCCCATCAAGACCTACGCCGACCTGCGCGGCAAGAAGATCGGCGTCACCTCGATGGCGTCGGCGGGTGTGATCGTCGCGCGATCGGTCGCCAAATCAACGTCGCTGGACCCCGACCGCGACATTCGGATCGTGGTGTCCGGGCAGCCGGCCCAGACTGCGGTCCTGCTCAAGCGGGGCGACATCGAYGCGGTATCGCAATGGGACACGCAATACGCGCTGATGGAACTGGCCGGCGTGCCGATGCGCCAGCTCGACGACMAATCTCTCAGCTCTTTCCCTGCCAACAGCTTCGTGGCCACACCCGACACCATCAAGACCAAGAGCGATCTCTTGAGCCGCATGATGCGCGCCTACACGATGGGCGTGCTGTACACGATCGCCAAGCCGCGCGCMGCCAGCGAGATGTTCCATGCCGTCTATCCGCAGGTGGTCCCGGCTGGCATGGACCCGGTCCAGGCCCTGGACCAGGCCACCACGATGCTCAGCACGGTCATCGCGAAATGGACGCTCGAGTCGACCGACATCCGCTGGGGCGAGAGCAGCCTCGATACCTATCAGCGCTATCTCGACTGGCTCCGCGATGCCGGCATCCTGAAGGACAAGGTGGATGCGCGCGACATCGCGACCAACGAGCTGGTCGACGCCATCAACAAGGACCTTGACCTGAAGGCTGTCGAAGCCGCGCTGGCCAACTAAGTCCGAGCCGCACCCGTCTCATCAACACCCGAGAGAGAAACAGATGCCAGACGCGATATCGATCGACGTTCCACCCAACGATCTCGAAGCCTTCTGGATGCCGATGACGGCGAACCGGCGCTTCAAGAAGACGCCGATGTTCTTCTCCGCCGCCGAAGGCATGTATTATGCGACGCCCGATGGCCGCCGCGTGCTGGATGCGATCGCCGGACTCTGGTGCGTCAATGCGGGCCATTGCCATCCCAGGATCGTCGAGGCGATCAGGGCTCAGGCCGGCAAGCTGGATTACGCGTCGAGCTTCGGCGTCGGTCATCCGCTGGCCTTCCATTTCGCGAACCGTGTAGTCGAGATCGCACCACCCGGCTTTCGCCATCTGTTTCTTGCCGGCTCCGGATCGGAAGCCGTCGACAGCGCCCTGAAGTTCGCCCTGGCCTATCATCGGGCGCGTGGCGAGGGACACCGCCAGCGACTGATCGGCCGGCAGCGCGCCTATCACGGCGTCGGCTTCGGCGGCCTGTCGGTATCGGGCATCGGCTGGCAGCGCGCGCAGTTCGGCGCGTTGTTGCCGGCGACGTCCCACCTGCCGCACACGCATGATCTGGCGCGCAACGCGTTCAGCCGCAGCCAGCCGGCGCATGGCGTCGAATTCGCCGATGCGCTCGAGGGATTGTTGTTCGCGGTCGATCCATCGACGGTGGCCGCGGTCATCGTCGAGCCGGTCGCCGGCGCGGGCGGCGTGCTGCCGCCGCCGCAAGGCTATCTGCAGCGGCTGCGCGAGATCTGCGACCGCCACGGCATTCTGTTGATCTTCGATGAGGTGGTGACCGGCTTCGGCCGGCTCGGCGCCCCCTTCGCGGCCCAGGCCCTCGGGGTCGGCCCCGACCTCATCACCTGCGCCAAGGGCATGACCAGCGGCACCGTGCCGATGGGCGGCGTGTTGATCAGCGATCGCGTTCACGACGGGCTGTCACAGGGGCCCGAGGCGGTTCCGGAACTCGCCCACGGCTACACGTATTCAGGCCACCCGCTCGCCTGCGCAGCGGGACTTGCCGCGCTCGACGTCTACCGCGACGAAGGGCTGTTCGAGCGGGCTGCCCGGCTGGCGCCGATCTGGGAGGATGCGCTGCACGGACTGCGCACGCTCGGACCGGTCAGGGACATCCGCAATCTCGGCCTGCTGGGCGCCATCGAGATCGACGGCGGAGACGGCGCCCCGGGCGAACGCGCRCGCGCCTGCGCCGAGGTCTGCCTGGAGCGCGGGGTGTTCATCCGCGCCCTCGGCGACACCCTGATTCTCTCGCCTCCTCTGGTGATCGACGAGGGACAGATCGGACAGATCGTCGACGCCATCGGCAGCGGCCTCAGGCGACTTGCCGCGTGAGCGCGGGCCGGCGATCGAACGCCGGCACCGGCTGATCCTCAGGACGGGCGCAAACACCTCCTGAGAACGCAAGGCGACATTCGCGGGCGCTTGTGGCCCAGCCGGAGCGATCCGGCGGCCTTACCGCTCGATCATCCAGCGCGTCACCGCCTGGTGGTAGTTCATCGGACCCGGCACGGTCTTATAGGTCTTCACATAGCGGAAGCCGGCCTTCTGCAACGCGCGGTTGGGGGCGGTGTTGTAGGCATGCGGCTCGCAGAACAGCCGCTTGAGCTCGAGCCGCTCGACATAGAGGTCGACGCTGCGGCTGACGCAGGCGGTGCCGAGGCCGCGGCCGCGCAGCTCCGGCGCGGTGACGTGCAGATGCATATTGGCGTGGCTGCCGCGCACGATCCGATCGCAGCTGGAGAAGCCGATCGGCCGGCCGTCGAGYTGCCAGACCACCATCAGCACCGCGCGCTCGGCAACCGGCGTTTCATAGAGTGACTTGAACAGATGGCTCCAGACCGGCCTGGTCGGCATCCGCGTCGGATCGATACCCATCAAATCGAGCTGCTCGACCGTCGACGAATAGAAATAGTCGATGACCATCGCGGTCTCSTCGAGTGTCATGTCGCGGATGTCGAGATTCATCGAGACGCCSTTTCCCCAGGCGTCAGGGTGCCGATCATGCGGGGCTGCAGTAGGGCGGCACGGCGGCGGCGCGTTGCGGCCGATCCGCGGGCGACGAATTTCAGACCGAGGTAAGCTGCACAAGCGGCCAACGGCTGCTGAGTCAGCTGTCGTGCTCACGACGAAATCTTGAAGACGAGATCTTGAGGACGAGATCTCACCGCGGGCTTTGTCTTTCTTGAGCTCCACCCGTCTGCAACAGCACCATCGCCGATGGCGACCGGAGTGATGCGCTCGTCTGCTTCCCCACCGTCATGCCGGGCTTGTCCCGGCCATCCACGTCGTTCGGCATCCACGAAAGGACGTGGATGCCCGGACAGCCCGGGCATGACGGAGAAACTCAAGGGCAGACGTTTGCGCCGCGATCTGACGCACCGCGCAATCAGCCCACGGCGCAGGAGGCGCCGCCGGCCCAGAAGATCCGGGCGCGTCCTACTCCGCCGCGGTCACGCTCTCCGGCGCCTTCGCGCCGCTGCCGTAGCGCTGGTCGATGTAGTCGATGACCAGCGCCTTGAAATCGGCGGCAATGSTCGGCCCGCGCAACGTGCGGAACTTCTTGCCGTCGACGAACACGGGGGCGGCCGGGGCCTCGCCGGTRCCCGGCAGGGAGATGCCGATATTGGCGTGCTTGGATTCGCCGGGGCCGTTGACGATGCAGCCCATGACGGCGACGTTGAGATTCTCGACGCCCGGATATTTCGACTTCCAGGCCGGCATTTCCTCGCGGATGAAATCCTGGATCGAACGYGCCAGTTCCTGGAACGTTGTCGAGGTGGTGCGGCCGCAGCCCGGGCAGGCCGCGACCAGCGGCACGAAGGTGCGGAAGCCCATGGTCTGCAGCAGCTCCTGCGCGACCTGGACCTCGAGGGTGCGATCGCCGCCGGGCTCCGGCGTCAGCGARATGCGGATGGTGTCRCCGATGCCCTGCTGSAGGAGGATGCCGAGCGCGGCCGAGGAGGCGACGATGCCCTTGGAGCCCATGCCSGCCTCRGTGAGKCCGAGATGGATGGCGTAGTCGGAGCGTGCGGCGAGGTCCTGRTAGACCGCGATCAGGTCCTGCACGGCCGAGACCTTGGCCGACAGGATGATRCGGTCCTTGGGCATGCCGAGCTCTTGCGCCCGTGCGGCCGACAGCAGCGCCGACTGCACCATGGCCTCGCGGGTCACGGCGCGGGCGTCGCGCGGCGTCGCCGACGCGGCGTTCTCATCCATCAGCTTGGACAACAGCTCCTGGTCGAGCGAGCCCCAATTGGCGCCGATGCGCACCGGCTTGCCATATTTGTTGGCGAGCTCGATGATGGTCGAGAACTGGGTGTCGCGCTTGTCCTTGAAGCCGACATTGCCGGGATTGATGCGATACTTGGCCAGCGCCTCGGCGCAGGCCGGATAATCGGTCAGGAGCTTGTGGCCGATGTAATGGAARTCGCCGATCAGGGGCGTGGTGATGCCGCGCTTGTCGAGCTGCTCGCGGATATGCGGGACGGCCGCCGCRGCCTCCTCGCGATCCACGGTGATGCGGACCATCTCGGACCCGGCGCGCGCCAGCGCTGCGACCTGGGCCACCGTCGATTCAACATCGGCGGTGTCGGTGTTGGTCATGGACTGGACCACGATCGGCGCACCGCCGCCCACGGCGACGTTGCCGACCATGACTTTGGTGGTCTGATGCCGGGGAGCGGGTCCGGCGATATCGGTCTGGGTCATGATCTCGGGCTTGTTCATGGGCGCTCGGATATCAGGTTTTGGTGACGTTCAGCAATGGATCAGTCGCGGCCAGGACCGCACGGTTCGGGCGGTTGACGAGAAAAAGCCCAATGATCACAAGCACRGCAGCCAGGCCAAAGGCCAGCGTCAGGGCGTCATGCAGGATGAAATAGCTCGCCACGACCCCGAATAAAGGGGTGATGAAGGTAAATGCCGACAATTTGCTGGCCGAATAGGCCTTGATCAGCGCGAACCAGATCGTGAACGTGGTGCCGACCACCCAGATCGACTGGTAGGCCATCAGCCCGATCACGAAGGGGCTGGGAACCTGGGCCAGCCGTTCGCCGGCGATCAGGGCCGCCGCCGCCATGATCGGGACCGAGACACCGACCTGGTATCCCAGTGCGCGCTCGGGCGCGATGAAGCGCAGCCTTGTGCCTTTGACGAACACGGTGGTCACGCCCCACAGCAGGCCGCCACCGACCACCAGGAGATCGCCGAGCAGCACCCTGCCGTCGACATTGGCCTGGGGAATGCCGATCGCCAGCGCCACGCCGGTGAAGCTCATGGCGAGGCCGCCCCATTGCGCCGGGCCGAGCCGCTCGCCRAGGAAGCGGAACGAGCCGAGCGCGACGAAGAACGGCGCCGTGTAGAGAAACACCACGGCCCGCGACGCCGAGGTCAGCAGCAGGCCCTGATAGATCAGCACGAACTCGAACCCGAAYAGCGCCCCCGCGACCAGACCAAGCCCTAGCGTTCCGTCGCGCTCGAACATTTTCACGCCGCGCAGCTGCGCAAAGATCAGCAGCACCGGCAGCGCACCGGCCGATCGGAAYGTCGCCTGCAGCAGCGGCGGAATCTCCGGCAGCGCCAGCTTGATCGCGATCTGGTTGAAGGCCCAGGACAGACAGAGCACGAGCACGATGGCGATCGCGCCCGGACCGAGCGGCCGGGTCCCGGCCGGTGGCGATGAGTTTGCGGACATTTGCTCCCGGCCGACGTTGATTTTCGTTGGGCCGAACGCTTATCGCGCTCACGCCGCCTTCTGGCAATGTGCGCAGAGGCCGGTGATCTCGACCACCGACATCTTGGGCAGGAACCCCGACGCCGCCGCCGCGCTCTTCAAACTCTCCGCAATCGGCGCGGCGGGAACCTCGCCGACGGCACCGCAGCTCTCGCAGATAAGGAACGCCACCAGCGCGGTCTGCTCATGGTCATGCGCGCAGGCGAGAAAGGCGTTGCGGCTTTCGATGCGGTGCACCAGGCCGTTGGCCATCAGGAACTCGAGCGCGCGATACACCGTGATCGGGGCCGGCCGCGGCGCCACCTTCGCGAGTTCCTCGATGATCTCRTAGGCGCCGAGCGGCCGATGGCTGGAGAGCAACGCCTCCAACACCTGGCGCCGCAAGGGCGTGAACTTCTGGCCGCGCTGGGCGCAGACGCGCTCGGCGTGGGTCAGASCATCGGCCGCACAGCGGCCATGATCATGGTCCGGCGCCGGGAAGGTGGGTTTTGCGAGGGTCATTGCAGACAATCTAGCATTCCCTTCGGCTCCCGCCAAAGGGCGGGCGGCCGAGCCATGCATTTGTGACAAGGCCCGGCCGCACTCCGTCACCATCAAATATTYATAAGCTTGCTTATTATATTCGAGGCTCATAAGAGCCTCAGCTTCGTTTCCCGCTTGCACCCGAGATCAGCCATGCCCCGCACGTCCGTGGACGTGAATTTCCTGTTTACGCTCGGCGAGTTGCAGCGCCTGGTGCGCGCCTATGCCGACAAGGAGGCGGCGCGCTTCGGCATGACCCGCGCGCAATGGGCGGTGCTCGCCAAGGTCGAGCGCAACGAAGGCCTGAAACAATCGGAGCTCGCCGAGCAGATGGARATGCAGCCGATCACCCTGACGCGGCTGATCGACAAGCTGGCCGAGGCCGGTCTGATCGAGCGCCGCGGCGACGATACCGATCGCCGCGTCAACCGGCTTTATCTGAAGAAGGCTGCACGCCCCTTGCTCGCCAAGCTGGCGGTGCTGCGCGGCGAGCTGACCGACACCGCCCTTCAGGGCATCAGCCCGGCCGAGGCCGAACGGCTGATGACCCATCTCGAAGCCATCAAAGAAAATGTCAGAAACGCCCTGCAGTCCCTGTGTGACGCGCAGCGAAAGGAGCAGCGCTATGGCTGAGCCAGCCCTGAAACTCGCCCCTGACCAGAAGACCAATCCCGATGCGGCGCCGCCTCCGGCCGTGGAAGCCAAGCCGGCGCGGCCTGGATTTTTGCGGCGTTATCGCCGCCCGCTGCTGCTGGTCGTGCTGCCGCTGCTCGCCGCGGCCGGCGGCCTCGCGCTCTATCTCAATGGCGGCCGCTACGTGACCACGGACGACGCCTATGTCGGGGCGCAAAAGGTGCTCATCACCCCCGACATCTCCGGCAAGATCGTCAAGGTCGTCGTGAAGGAAGGCCAGCAGGTACAGAAGGGCGACGAACTGTTCGAAATCGATCCGGTGCCCTATCGCCTCGCGGTGGACCAAGCCAAGGCGGCGCTGGAGCAGGCGCGCACGAGCTATGAGAATCTCACCGCCAACGTCAAGATCTACGGCCAGATGCTCGATCTGGCACAGCAGGGCATCGACCTGAAGCAGAAGGACGTCGAGCGCAAGCAGACCCTGGCCAAGAACAATTTCGGCTCGCAGCTCGATCTCGACAATGCCGCGAATGCGCTGGTGACGGCGAGCGCGCAGGCGCAGTTCATCAAGCAGCAGCTGTCGAACGCCAGGACGCAGCTGCTCGGCAATCCCGATCTGCCGCTGGAGCAGTTCCCGCCTTACGTCCAGGCCAAGGCCAAGCTCGAGGACGCGCAGCGCGACCTCGACCACACCACCCTGCGCGCGCCGATGCCGGGCATCGCCACCCAGGTGGACCAGATCCAGCTCGGCCGCTTCGTCACCGCGGGCACGCCGGTGTTCTCGGTGATCGACGTCAGCAATCCCTGGGTCGACGCCAATCCGAAGGAGAGCGACTTCACCTAYGTSGCGGTCGGCCAGCCGGTCGAGCTCGATGTCGACGCCTTCCCGAACCATCGCTTCAAGGGCACCATCGGCTCGCTGTCGCCGGGCACCGGCGCGCAATTCGCGATCCTGCCGCCGCAGAATGCCAGCGGCAATTTCGTCAAGGTGGTACAGCGCGTGCCGGTCCGGATCTATTTCGACAAGACCGACAAGTTCGTCACCAGGCTCAAGGCCGGCATGAGCGTCAACGTGTCGATCGACACCGGCCATCAGCGCACGCTGGCGGGTCTTTTCGGCKCCGCCCACGCGGCGGAGAAGGAGGAGTAGCCGCGATGACTGCGCCGGCGGCCTCATCCTCGGCGGTTCCTGGGTTCCGCCGCAACATGGTGACGATCTGCGCCATGACGGCGACGATCATGCAGGCGCTCGACACCACCATCGCCAATGTCGCCTTGCCCTACATGCAAGGCACGCTGTCAGCCTCGACCGACCAGATCAACTGGGTGCTGACCTCCTACATCGTCGCGGCCGCGATCATGACCGCGCCGGTGGGCTGGATCGCCAACCGCTTCGGCCGCAAGCGCACCTTCATCGTCTGCTCGGCCGGCTTCACTATTGCTTCGGTCATGTGCGGTCTGGCCCAGGACATCACCCAGATGGTGCTGTTCCGCCTGTTGCAGGGCGTGTTCGGYGCCTCGCTGGTRCCGCTGTCGCAGGCCGTGATGCTCGACTCCTACGCGCTGCATGAGCGCGCCAAGGCGATGGCGATCTGGGGCATGGGCGTGATGCTCGGCCCGATCATGGGGCCCTCGCTGGGCGCCTGGCTGACCGAGACTTATTCCTGGCATTGGGTGTTCTTCGTCAACCTGCCGTTCGGCGCCGTGACCGTGCTCGGCCTGATGGCCTTCATGGAGGAAACCAAGCCGAATGCGGAACTCACGTTCGACTGGTTCGGCTTCGTCGCGCTCGCCATCGGCATCGGCTCGCTGCAGATCGCGCTCGATCGCGGCGAGGATCAAGGCTGGCTCGAGAGCAACGAGATCATCATCGAGTTCATCATTGCCGGCGTCGGCTTCTAYTACTTCCTKGCCCATTCGCTGACCACGCAACGGCCGTTCATCCAGTTCGCGCTGTTCAAGGACCGTAATTTCGTCGGCGGCTGCGTGTTCATGACCGTGATGGGCCTTGTGCTATTCTCGACCATGGCGCTGTCCTCGCCGTATCTGCAGAACGTCATCGGCTATCCGATCATCACCGCCGGCGTCCTCCTGGCGACCCGTGGCTGCGGCACSTTGGTCGCAATGATGCTGGTCGGCCGGCTGTTGCGYTTTATCGAGGCGCGCACCTTGATCGTGGTCGGRCTGTCGCTGACGGCGTTGTCGCTGTTCCAGATGACCGGCTGGACCGACCACACCGGCGTGCCCGAGATCATCACCGTCAGCATCATGCAGGGCTTTGGCTTCGGCCTGGTGTTCGTGCCGCTGTCGACCGTGGCGTTCCTCACCTTGCCGGGCCATTTGCGCACGGATGGAACATCAATGCTGACTYTGGTGCGCAACGTCGCAAGCTCGATCGGGATCTCGATCGCGATCGCGCAGCTGACGGAAGGAACACGCCGCAGCCACGCGATCCTGGTCGAGCACATCAACCCGTTCAACCACGCTCTGCAGATGCCGAACGTGGCGGGGCTGCTCAACCTGTCGACCGATGCCGGACGCGCGATGGCCGATGCCATGGTCATGATGCAGGCCCAGATCCTGGCGTTCTCCCACGATTACCAGCTGGTGATGACGTTCATCCTGGTGTCGATCCCGCTCGCCGTCATGATCGGCTCGACCCGCACCGCGCTCCGCGCCCAGTCCGCGCCGGCGGAGCACGCTGTGATGGAGTAGTTCCCGGTATGCGTATGCTGCGGACGCGCGTGCGGCGTTCGGACGCGGCGCGCGTCGGATAGCGAAAAGGTGACCGGCTCGTGATGCAATTGTAACTTCAAGCCGGCCCGATTCCAGCTATCGTTTCCATACCCCACTCGGATCTCTGCGTACGAGTTGCGCGCAGAGATTGCACCTCATGAGCGCCCCACTCGTGATGTGCCGGGCGGGGGCGGTGGCTCCTCCAGCGCCGCCCCCAGCCCCCGGGGATTTTTCCGCTCATGAAATACCGTATTTTGCCTGCAGGCGAGAAAGCCTGCAACGACGACCGCTTAGCGGCTACTTGATCGGGGCGCGCGGCAGCACGGTGTCGCCGATCTCCATGCGGTAGACGTGATCAAGCGCGTACCAGGGCGCGGTGACGTCGGCGTCGGTCGGATGCGGTTCGTCGTGGCGGATGAAGTTGCCCAACAAGGCCTTGGTCACGCCGAACTGCACGTCGCTGTCGATGTGYGGGTCGTGGGGGTCGTAGACCTGCGAGATCAGCACCTTGAAGCCTTGCTTGACGATCAGCGCATGCAGATGCGCCGGGCGATACGGATGCCGGCCCTGCGCCTTCAGGAGCCGGCCGACCACGCCGTCGGTCGGAATCGGATATCCGACCATCATCACCGAGCGGAACCAGAAGCGGCCGTCGTCATCGGTGGTGAACTTGCCGCGCAGGTTCATGTCGGCCTGCTCCGGATCCTGGTTCTCGTAATAGCCGACCGGCGAGGCGTGCCAGACGTCGACCTCGGCGCCGGCGACCGGCGCGCCGTGCGGATCGACCACGCGTCCGGTGACGAACAGCGCCGGACCCGGTGTSGCCGAGCGCACGATCGAGCCGCCATTCTCGGTCCGCGGCGAGTTCAGCCGCCAGAACGGGCCAAGCAGCGACTGMGCCGTCTCGGTGTTGCCGCCATCGCCATTGTTGAGCAGGCAGACCAGCGGCGAGACGCCGAGCGAACCGGCCATCAGCACCACTTCATTGTGGGTGTCGTTGGTGCGCTGTCCCAGTTCAGCGATGAGGGCGGCGGCCTCGCGGAATTCGGCCTCGGTGAGACGGACATCGCGCACGAAGCCGTGCAGGTGCTTGACGAGCGAGACCATGATCTCGCGCAGCCGCGGATTGGAGGTCTGCTCCATCACCGCCAGCACCGCCGGCGTGACGTCCTGTTCGCGGGAGATGGTCATGGCACGATCCCTCGGCATTCTCCGTCATTGCGAGGAGCGCAGCGACGAAGCAATCCAGGGCTACACATGCGACTCTGGATTGCTTCGCTTCGCTCGCAATGACGGCGGAGTATTAGTCGAGCTTCTCGACGGCGAGCGCGACGCCCTGCCCAACGCCGACGCACATCGTGGCCAGCGCGCGCTTGCCGCCGCGGACTTCSAGSCCGTGCACGGCGGTCATCGCGATGCGCGCGCCGCTCATGCCGAGCGGATGKCCSAGCGCGATGGCGCCGCCATGCGGGTTGACGAAATCGGCRTCCTCGGCGACGCCGAGCTGGCGCAGGCAGGCGATGCCCTGGCTGGCGAACGCCTCGTTCAGCTCGATCAGRTCGAAATCGGTGATCTTCAGGCCRAGCCGCTCCATCAGCTTGCGCACGGCCGGGACCGGACCGATGCCCATGATGCGCGGCGGCACGCCGGCCGAGGCAAGGCCGAGCACGCGCGCACGCGGCGTCAGGCCGTGCTTCTTCACCGCCGCTTCCGAGGCCAGGATCATCGCGGCGGCGCCGTCATTGACACCCGAGGCGTTGCCGGCGGTCACCGTACCCGGATTGCGCACGATCGGCTTCAGCTTGGCGAGACCTTCCAGCGTGGTCTCGGGACGCGGATGCTCGTCCTTGTCGACGGTGATGGGACCAGCCTTGCCGCCGGGTACGGACACCGGCGTGATCTCGGCGGCGAAATAGCCTGACGCGATCGCCTGGCCGGCGCGCTGCTGGGAGCGGATCGCGAACGCGTCCTGGTCGGCGCGCGACACCTGGAATTCCTCGGCGACGTTCTCGCCGGTCTCCGGCATCGAATCGACGCCGTACTGCTGCTTCATCAAGGGATTGATGAAGCGCCAGCCGATCGTGGTGTCGAAGATCTCGGCCGAGCGCGAGAACGCTTCCGTCGCCTTGCCCTGCACGAACGGCGCTCGCGTCATCGATTCGACGCCGCCGGCAATCGCGAGATCGACCTCGCCAGCACGGATGGCGCGGCCCGCGGCGCCGACCGCGTCGAGGCCGGAGGCGCAGAGACGGTTGAGCGTCTGGCCGGGAATGGAGTCGGGCAGGCCCGCGAGCAGCAGCGCCATGCGCGCGACGTTGCGGTTGTCCTCGCCGGCCTGGTTGGCGCAGCCGAAGAACACCTCGTCGACCGCGGCCCAGTCGAGATTCGGATGCTTGGCCTTGAGCGCCTTCAGCGGCGTCGCCGCGAGATCGTCGGTGCGCACTTTCGCCAGCGAGCCGCCGAAACGGCCAATCGGGGTCCGCACCGCATCGCAAATGAACACGTCTCGCATCGCTCTCTCCCGGGATCTCGATGTTTTCTGGTCAGAATTGACGGCGGTTTTAGGAGTGCGCCGAAGGCAGGTCAAATGACGGGGGCGCGGGGTGGTATGCGTGGCGCCGTCGGATGCGACCTCCCCCGCCCGCGGGGGAGGAGCAAAGCCGGCCACCGTCCGAGGTTCAGCGCAGGCCCCGCCTCAAACTCTCCGTCATTCCGGGGCGGCGCGCGCAAGCGCGACGAGCCCGGAATCGATCGGTCCACACGACCCGCCGCATGATGGATTCCGGGTTCGTGCTGCGCACGCCCCGGAATGACGAGAGGAGAGAGCTGCGATCATCTCAGGCACCATATCGGGGGCGACATTGCCATCGTGGAAAACCGGGACATCGCCTGCAAAGCGGTAGGACCGTCCGGGCAAATTGGCTAGTTTCCGCGCCATGACGATCCAGCAGCCCATCACCGCCCCGGTTCCACAGGAAACCGCGCCCGCCGAGGCGCCGGCCAAGCTCACGCCGATGATGGAGCAATATCTGGACATCAAGGCCGCCCATCCGGGGCTCCTCTTGTTCTACCGGATGGGCGACTTCTACGAGCTGTTTTTCGAGGACGCGGAGGTCGCGTCGAAGGCGCTCGGCATCGTGCTGACCAAGCGCGGCAAGCATCAGGGCCAGGACATCCCGATGTGCGGCGTGCCGGTGGAGCGCTCCGAGGACTATCTGCACCGGCTGATCGCGCAAGGCATCCGCGTCGCCGTCTGCGAGCAGATGGAGGATCCGGCGGCAGCGCGGGCGCGCGGTAACAAGAGCGTGGTCAAGCGCGGCGTGGTGCGCGTGGTGACGCCGGGCACGCTCACCGAAGACAATCTGCTCGATGCCCGCGCCAATAATTATCTGCTGGCGATCGCGCGCAGCCGCGGCTCCTCCGGCGGCGACCGGCTCGGGCTCGCCTGGATCGACATTTCGACCTCGGACTTCATCGTCACCGAATGCGCCTTCGCCGAGCTGACCGCGACGCTCGCCCGCATCAATCCGAACGAAGTGATCATCTCGGATGCGCTGTATTCGGATGAAGTCTTCGAACCGGTGCTGCGCGAGCTCGCCGCGGTGACGCCGCTGACGCGCGACGTGTTCGACGGCGCCACCGCCGAGCGGCGGCTGTGCGACTATTTTGCCGTCGCCACCATGGATGGGCTGGCCGTGCTGTCGCGGCTGGAAGCGACCGCAGCGGCCGCTTGCGTCACCTATGTCGAGCGCACCCAGGTCGGCCAGCGCCCGCCGCTGGCGCCGCCGGCGCGCGAGGCGACCGGCAGCACCATGGCGATCGACCCGGCCACCCGGGCCAATCTCGAGCTGACGCGCACGCTCGCCGGCGAGCGCCGCGGCTCGCTGCTCGACGCCATCGACTGCACGGTGACCTCGGCCGGCTCACGCCTGCTGGCGCAGCGGCTTGCGGCGCCCTTGACGGAGCCGGCGCAGATCGGCCGCCGGCTCGATGCCGTCAACGTGTTCGTCGCCGACAGCGCCGCGCGCGAGGACATCCGCGCGATCCTGCGCGGCGCGCCGGACATGACGCGCGCGATGGCACGGCTGTCGGTCGGCCGCGGCGGCCCGCGCGATCTCGCGGCCTTACGCGACGGCATCCTCGCCGCCGACCAGGCGCTCGGGCGGCTGTCGGCGCTGGATCAGCCGCCGCAGGAGATCGCGGCCGCGATGGCGGCGCTGGCGCGSCCGGCGCGCGCGCTCGCCGAAGAATTGAGCCGCGCGCTCGACGAGCAGTTGCCRCTGATCAAGCGTGACGGCGGCTTTGTCCGCTCAGGCTATGATTCGACCCTCGACGAGACGCGCAATCTGCGCGACGCGTCCCGCCTCGTCGTCGCCTCGATGCAAGCGCGCTATGCCGACCARACCGGCGTCAAGGCGCTCAAGATCCGCCACAACAACGTGCTCGGCTATTTCGTCGAGGTCACSGCGCAGCAYGGCGAYAARYTGATGTCGGCGCCKYTGAACGCGACCTTCATCCATCGCCAGACGCTCGCCGGACAGGTGCGCTTCACGACATCGGAGCTCGGCGAGATCGAGGCCAAGATCGCGAACGCCGGCGAACGCGCGCTCAATCTCGAGCTCGAGATCTTCGACCGGCTGTGCGGACAAGCGCTGGCGATCGGCGACGATCTGCGCGCTGCGGCCCATGGCTTTGCGATGCTCGATGTCGCGACTGCGCTGGCCAAGCTCGCGGTCGATGACAACTACATCAGGCCGGAGGTCGACGGCTCGCTCGGCTTCGCCATCGAGGGCGGCCGCCATCCGGTGGTCGAGCAGGCCTTGAAGCGCGAAGGCCAGCCCTTCATCGCCAATTCCTGCGATCTGTCGCCGACGCCGGGGCACAAAAGCGGCCAGTTGTGGCTGCTCACCGGCCCGAACATGGCGGGTAAATCGACCTTCCTGCGCCAGAACGCCTTGATCGCCCTGCTCGCGCAGATCGGCTCGTTCGTTCCGGCGACGCGGGCCCGCATCGGCATCGTCGACCGGCTGTTCTCGCGCGTCGGCGCCGCCGACGATCTGGCGCGCGGACGCTCGACCTTCATGGTCGAGATGGTCGAGACSGCGGCGATCCTCAACCAGGCCGGCGAGCGCGCGCTGGTGATCCTGGACGAGATCGGCAGGGGCACCGCGACCTTCGACGGCCTGTCGATCGCCTGGGCCGCGATCGAGCATCTGCACGAGAGCAACCGCTGCCGCACGCTGTTCGCCACGCATTATCACGAGCTGACGGCGCTCGCCGCCAAGCTGCCGCGGCTGTTCAACGCCACGGTGCGGGTCAAGGAATGGCACGGCGACGTGGTGTTCCTGCACGAGGTGCTGCCCGGCTCCGCCGACCGCTCCTACGGCATCCAGGTCGCGAAGCTCGCCGGCCTGCCGCCGGCCGTAATCAGCCGCGCCAAATCGGTGTTGGCGAAGCTGGAGGCCGCCGACCGCGGCCAGAACGCGCGGGCGCTGGTCGATGACCTGCCGCTGTTCGCCGTACCGTCGCGCGCGGCGGCCGAGCCCGCGATGTCGAAAGAAGCGGAGGAGCTGATCGCCGCGGTCAAGGCGCTGCATCCCGACGAGATGACGCCGCGCGAAGCGATGGACGCGCTGTATGCGCTGAAGGCGAAGCTGCCGAAGGGCTAATTTGTCTCTCCGTCATTGCGAGGCGCCGTTGCGCCGAAGCAATCCAGGGTCCCATCCGAGCCYTGGATTGCGTCGCTTCGCTCGCAATGACGGGGGATGGAGCTAGCGAATCGCGGGCGCCGTCTTTCTCCCCAGCCACCACAGGCCGAGATTCCACCCGACGCAAGTCGCCAGCGCGCCGCTCAAGCCGGCGACGGCGCCCAGATGCAGGCTGCCGAGATGCAGCACGACCACCGCCAGCGAGAAGCCGATCAGGCCCCAGGCGCCGTTGGCCATCACGGCGGCGGTCGCAGRACCGCCGATGCGCGGCTGCAGGATCAGCATCATCGAGGTGAAGACGATCGGAAACAGCGCCAGGATGCCGGASACGCTGGGGCCGGCCCARCCGGAGACMGAGGTSACSGTGGCRACGAGYGTCGCSACCAGCGAGGCGCGCAACGGCACGTCGTACCAGCGCCGCGTGAGCAGCGGCATCTTGGCATGGCGATAGCGCTGCAGCAGCGGGAGGCAGATCGCGAAGGTGATGATGTTGGCGACGATGCCCATCGCGAGCGTCCATTGCACGCTCTTGATCAGCGACGCCAGACCGAGCCACACCGCGACGGCGGTGGCGCTCGCAATCCACACGCTGTGGCGCTGTGCCAGCACGGCGTAAGCGAGGCTGAGAAAGATCGTCGCGGCGTTGATCGGCAGACTGGTCAGTGCTCCTTCCGCGATGAACGCGGCATCGTGGTCGAGCGCCAGGAACACATAGGTCGGCCCCGCCGAGATCGGCAGGGTGGCGACCAGCGCACCGATCACCGGCCCGGTGCGCTCGGCGATCATCGACGCCGACACCACGAACGACGCCGCGATCGCCATGCGCAGACCGAGGACGAGCAGTAAGGTGGGATCGAGGGACATGTCCAGCCGTCGTCCCGGGCAAGCGGACCGCGGCGATGCGCACGCACCGCCACGGCGAGCGCTGACCCGGGACCCATAACCACAGGCGGTCATGAGAAAGAGCAGATCGGAGTGACCAACCGGGTCAGCGATGACCGACGGTGGTTATGGATCCCGGCTCCGCATGCGCAATTACGCACGAGGCCGGGACGACACCGTTGCTAGCGGCTACGCCGCCACCCGCTTCAAACTGACCGAGACCTTCGGGCCGTTCTTGATGGTCTGGTAGACCACGCAATAGCGCTCGGTGAGCTTGAGCAACAGGTCGAGCTTGTCCTGCGGGGCGTCGGTGTCGACCTCGAAGCGCAGGCGGATTTCCTGGAAGCCGACCGGGGCCTCCTTGTCGACGCCGAGCGTGCCGCGGAAATCAAGATCGCCTTCAGCCAGCACCAGCCCGCTCTTCAGCGGGACTTCGACGGCGGTGGCGACGGATTTCAGCGTGACGCCGGCGCAGGCGACCAGCGCCTCCAAGAGCATGTCGCCGGAGCACAGTTCGAGCCCGGAGCCGCCGGTGGCCGGATGCAGGCCGGCGACGGCCAGCGCGCGGCCGGTTTCGAGCTTGCAGGTCAGGCCTTCGCCGCCGACCTCGCCCTTGGCCTTCAACGTGATGACCGCAGCGGAGGGATCAGCCTTGTAGCGTTCCTTGATCGGCGCCTGCATGGCGCGCAGCTCGGCAGCATCCATTGTCGTTCTCTCCCGGATTCATTTCCTACCATTCGCAAGAGATGTACCGGGCCGCGCCGCCGATGTCACCACCACAGCCCGCCGCCCGCGTCACGCCTGCCCTGCATGTCCGGCACCGTCCGGTCGAGCGACCGGTCCAGCGCGGTCAACACATGGCGCTTGAACTGTTCGAACAGCGGCGCATTGCGGTCGCGCGGGCGCGACAAATTGATGGTGATCTCCTCGAACAACCGGCCGGGATGCGGCCGCATCACCAGCACGCGGTCGGCCAGCACCACCGCTTCCTCGACATCGTGGGTGACGAGCACCAGGGTCGGGCGGGTATCGGCCCAGAGATCGAGCAGATGGTCCTGCAAATCCTTGCGGGTGAAGGCGTCGAGTGCCGAGAACGGCTCGTCGAGCAGCAGCACCTCCGGCTGCGCCACCAAGGCGCGGGCGATCGCGACGCGCTGCGCCTGGCCGCCGGACAATTCGCGCGGCCAGACCTTGGCCTTGTCCGCAAGGCCGACGCGCGCCAACGCCTTGGCCACGCGCTCGCGGCGCTCGGCCGCAGGCAGCTCGGACAGGCCGAAGCCGATATTGTCGGCGACCGTGAGCCAGGGCAGCAGCCGCGGCTCCTGGAAAATGATGCCGACCTTGGCRTGTGGCGCCGTGATCGTCTCGCCGTCCAGCGTCACGGTGCCGGCGCTGGCGCGGTCGAGCCCGGCGACAGCGCGGAGAAGCGTCGACTTGCCACAGCCGGAGCCGCCGATGATGGCGATGATCTCGCCGAGCTGGATCTCGGCCGAGAACCGCTCCAGCGCGTGGACGCCGTTGGGATAGACCTTGGTGACGGASGCGAGCTGCAGCATCAGGCCGCTCCGCTCTGGCGCGCGAAACTGTCCTGCCAGCGCAGCAGCGGCGCGGTGGCGATCTCGAGCAGCCAGTCGGTGGCCTTGCCGATGATGGCGAAGATCACGATGGCGGCGACGATCTGCGCCGGCTTGCCGAGCTGCTGACCGTCGATCAGCAGGTAGCCGAGGCCTTCGGACGCGCCCATGAACTCGGCGGCAACGACGAACATCCACCCCAGACCGAGGCCGACGCGCAGCGACACGACATAGGCGGGCAGCACGGCCGGCAGGAGGATGCGGCGGATCATCGCCGGGCCGGAGAGGCGGAAGATGCGGCCGACCTCGACGATCTTGCGGTCCACCGACAGGATCGCGCCGGTCAGGCCGAGATAGACCGGGAARAACACGCCGACCGCGATSAGCGCCACTTTCGAGGTCTCGAAGATGCCGAGCCACAGGATGAACAGCGGCACCCAGGCGATCGAGGGGATCGCGCGCAGCGCCTGGATGGTCGGATCGACCAGCCGGCGGGCGAGACCCCAATAGCCGCAGATGCCGCCGAGCAAGGTGCCGGCGGCGACGCCGAAGCCGAAACCGATGCCGACGCGGGAGAGCGTCGCGACGATGTGCCGGGTCAGCTCGCCCGAGCGGGCGAGCTCGGCGATGGTGGTAAAGACCTTTGACGGCGGCGGCACCAGCCGGCCGTTCGACCAGCCGCCCCAGACGGCAAGCTCCCAGGCGAGTGCGAGCGACAGCGGCAGCAGCAAGCCGAGCAGCGGACGCGTCAGCCGCGTGAGCCATGGCTGGCTGGCGGTCTGCGGTGTCGCCGCCGCGGCGGGGGCCTGGAGTTCGACGGTCATGGTCATAGTGAGAACAGTGTCTCGCGCGAGAATGCAAGGCGTGACGATGGCGTTCATGCCGCGTCAGGCGGCCATGCCGCGGCGCTCTCCCCTTTACCTCGCCCCGCTTGCGGGGAGAGGCCGGATTGCATCGAAGATGCAATCCGGGTGAGGGGGGACTCTCCGCGGGTCTGGTGCCCCTGGAGGATGAAGCAAGCCTCAATTCGTCGGCAGCGGGACCTGGTCGTCGATCAGAGCGTCCAGCGTCGCCTTCACGTCGACCTTGGCGTCCACCACACCGGCCTGCTGCAGCGCGAGGCCGGCTGCCAAAATCGACTCGCGCTGAGGGGCGCCGATGCGGCTGTGGGTCAGCTCGGTGCGCTCCTTGAGCTGCTTGTCGACCACGCTGTCCGGCAGCTTGGTGACGGCGATGAACGTCTTCTTGAGGTCGTCGTAATTGGCCAGCGCATCCTTGCGCGCGACCTCGTAGGTGGCGAGCACGCGGCGGACAATGTCGGGATTGTCCTTCAGGAACTGCTCACGCACATTGAGGATGCCCCAGGTGTTGGCATCGGCCTTGCGGTAGAACAGCTTGGCTCCCTCTTCGACCTCGGCCTGCGCCATCATCGGATCGAGCCCGGCCCAGGCGTCGACGTCGCCGCGGATCAAAGCCGCCTTGCCGTCGGCATGCTGCAGCAGCACGAGCTTGACGTCCTTCTCGGTCAGGCCGGCCTCGGCAAGCGAGCGCACCAGGAAGATGTGCGGATCGGTGCCGCGGGTCACTGCGACGCGCTTGCCCTTGAGATCGGCGACCGAGGCGATCTTGGAGTCCTTGCCCGTCACCAGCGCCGTCCATTCCGGCCGCGAATAGACATAGATCGACTTGATCGGGTTGCCGTTGATCTTGGCGACCAGTGCGGCGGAGCCGGCGGTCGAGCCGAAATCGAGCGAGCCGGCATTGAGGAACTCGAGCGCCTTGTTGGAGCCGGCCGACTGTACCCAGACGATGCTGATGCCGTCCTTGGCGAACTCCTTCTCGAGAAGCCCCTTCTGCTTCAGCACCAGCGACACCGGATTATAGGTCGCCCAGTCGATGCGGATCTCCTTGACCGGTTCGGCGGCGCGTGCGGCGCCGCAGCCCAGTAGAAACACGGCCGCAAGCCCGGCGAATCCGCGCCTTGACAGTCCACCCATCATCAATCCTCCTGATCGAGAAAACATCGCTGTTGTTTCAATGCGTTATGCCAGGGGCTCGCGAGAATTGTTTTTCCTTTCGATTGCCTCGCCGAGAACAATCCTCATCTCCATGCGGCCGACGGCAGCATGGATCGATTGCCGCATTGGAAGTTTCGTGACAGCACTGGCCTTGTTCGATATCCGGTTGCATCCATGGACAGCGTCACTCCGAATTCCAGACCCGAAAGCTTCCCCGAATTTGACAGCGCCGGCCTCGCGGCGACCGTCGATGCGCTCGCCGCGCAACATTCCGGCCGGGAGGACATGTTCCGCGCCGCCGTGGTGCAGTTGCTGAAGGCCGAGCTGGTCAAGGCCCGCGCCGTGGCCCAGGCGCAGCTCCTGAAGGACCGCCACGGCCGGCGTTGCGCCGAGCGGCTGTGCTTCGTGCAGGACGAGATCATCCGCATCCTTTACGCGGCGGCCACCCAGCATCTGTACCGGTCGCAGGTGCCGAGCGGCGCCGAGCGGATGGCCGTGGTCGCGACCGGCGGCTATGGCCGCGGCCTGATGGCGCCGGAGTCGGACATCGATCTCCTGTTCATCCTGCCCTACAAGCAGACCGCCTGGGGCGAGCAGGTCGCCGAAGCCATCCTCTACTCGCTGTGGGACATGGGCCTGAAGGTCGGCCATGCCACCCGCTCGGTCGATGAATCGATCCGGCAGGCGCGCGGCGACATGACCATCCGCACCGCCATYCTGGAGACGCGCTATCTCGCSGGCGACCGGCCGCTCTATGACGAGTTGGTCGAACGCTTCGACACCGAGGTGGTGCARGGCACCGCGGCCGAGTTCGTCGCTGCCAAGCTCGCCGAGCGCGAGGAGCGGCACCGCCGCGGCGGCCAATCACGCTATCTGGTGGAGCCCAACGTCAAGGACGGCAAAGGCGGGCTGCGCGACCTGCACACGCTGTTCTGGATCGCCAAATACGTCTACCGGGTGCGCGAGACCGCCGAGCTGGTGGAGCGCGGGGTATTCGACGCCCACGAATACCGGACCTTCCGACGCTGCGCCGATTTCCTGTGGTCGGTGCGCTGCAATCTGCATTTCGTCAGCGGCCGGCCCGAGGAGCGGCTGTCGTTCGACCTGCAGCGCGAGATCGCCGTCCGGCTGGGCTACACCAGCCACCCCGGCATGCAGGACGTCGAGCGCTTCATGAAGCACTATTTCCTGGTCGCCAAGGAGGTCGGCAACCTCACCGCCATCCTCTGCGCCAAGCTGGAGGACCAGCAGGCCAAGCCGGCGCCGGTGCTGAGCCGGGTGATCTCGCGCCTCAAAACCGGCAACAGCTGGCGGCGCGTGCCGGAAAGCGACGATTTCATCGTCGACAACAACCGCATCAATCTCGCCGCACCTGACGTCTTCAAGCACGACCCGGTCAATCTAATCCGCATCTTCCGGCTGGCGCAGAAGAACAACCTCGCCTTCCATCCCGACGCGATGCGCGCGGTGACGCGCTCGCTGAACCTGATCAATACCGAGCTGCGCGACAATCCCGACGCCAACCGGCTGTTCATGGAGATCCTGACCTCCAACGACGCCGAGACCGTGCTGCGGCGGATGAACGAGACCGGGGTCCTCGGCCATTTCATCCGGGCCTTCGGCCGGATCGTCTCGATGATGCAGTTCAACATGTATCACCACTATACGGTGGACGAGCATTTGATCCGCTGCATCGGGTTCYTGCAGGAGATCGAGCGCGGCGGCATCGACGAGTTCGCGCTGGCCTCCGACCTGATGCGCAAGATCCGGCCCGAGCACCGCGCCGTCATCTATATCAGCGTGCTGCTGCACGACGTCGCCAAGGGCCGGCCCGAGGATCATTCGATTGCCGGCGCCAAAGTGGCGCGCCGGCTATGTCCGCGGCTCGGATTCAACAATGCCGACACGGAACTGGTGGCCTGGCTGATCGAGGAGCACCTGACGATGTCGACGGTGGCGCAGTCGCGCGACCTGTCGGACCGCCGGACCATCGAGAAATTCGCCGCCGTGGTGCAGTCGGTCGAGCAGATGAAGCTGCTGACGATCCTGACCACCGCCGACATTCGCGGCGTCGGCCCCGGCGTCTGGAACGGCTGGAAGGCGCAGCTGTTGCGCACGCTGTATTACGAGACCGAGCCGGTGCTGACCGGCGGCTTCTCCGAGGTCAACCGCGCCAAGCGCATCACCGCGGCGCAGGCCGAGTTCCGCAACGCCTTCACCGATTGGCCCGAGGACGAGCTCAACACCTATATCGGCCGGCACTATCCGGCCTACTGGCTCAAGGTCGAGCTGCCGCGCAAGATCCGCCACGCCCGCTTCGTGCGCGCGAGCGAGGATGCCGGCCATAAGCTCGCGATCAATGTCGGCTTCGATCCGGCGCGCGGCGTCACCGAGCTGACGATCTTCGCCATGGACCATCCGTGGCTCTTGTCGATCATCGCCGGCGCCTGCGCCTCGGCCGGCGCCAACATCGTCGACGCCCAGATCTACACCACGACCGACGGCCGCGCGCTCGACACCATCGCGATCTCCCGCGAATATGAGCGCGACGAGGACGAGGGCCGCCGTGCGACGCGGATCGGCGAAACCATCGAGCAGGTGCTGGAAGGCAAGCTGCGTTTGCCGGACGCCGTGGCGCGGCGGACCACGCGCGGCAAGCAGCACAAGGCGTTCTCGGTCGAGCCCGAGGTCAGCATCAACAATCAGTGGTCAGAACTCTACACGGTGATCGAGGTCTCCGGCCTCGACCGCCCTGGCCTGCTCTATGAGCTGACAACCGCGATCTCGAAGCTGAACCTGAACATCGCCTCGGCGCATGTCGCGACCTTCGGCGAGCGCGCGCGCGACGTGTTCTACGTCACCGACCTGCTGGGCGCGCAGATCAACGCGCCGACGCGGCAGGCAGCGATCAAGAGCGCGCTGCTGCATCTGCTCGCCAGCGACGACACGGCGGCTCAGCCGGCGGCCTGAAGGCATCGAGCAGGTCAGACGCGGCGGCTGTCCGCGACGGAACGAATTGAGGGGACCGGCGCCACCGCCGGTCCAGATGGGCTTGGGGGAGCCGAACCATGGCATTGATTGCAAATATCGTCGTCGGGCTGATCGGCCTGCTGCATGTCTATATTCTCGTGCTCGAGATGTTTCTCTGGACCAAGCCGGCCGGGCTGAAGGCGTTCAACAACACGCCCGAGCGCGCAGAGGCCACCAAGGTGCTCGGCGCCAATCAGGGCCTCTACAACGGCTTCCTCGCCGCCGGCCTGTTCTGGGGCCTCGCGCACCCGGCGCCGGCATTCGCATTCCAGATCAAGGTGTTCTTCCTGCTCTGCGTGCTGGTGGCCGGCCTCTACGGCGCCGCCACCGCCAGCCGCAAGATCCTGTTCATCCAGAGCGTGCCGGCCACGATCGGACTCGTGTTGGTCTGGCTCGCGGGCTGAGGCGGACTGCATCCCATCACTGGTGTCGTCCCGGGCAAGCACGACGGCGCGAAGCGTCGGTGGCGTGCGCCGACCCGGGATCCATCATCCCGGGACTTGTTTGAGGCGCCATCGCCACTCCGGGTCGTCACCACACGACCGCCTACGGCTATGGATCCCGGCTCTGCGCACGGCGGCGCGCCCAGCCTCGCGGAACCCTCCTCGCCTCCCCCCGCTCGCCTTGCGCTGGCCCAGCCCTTCCTCCACACTGCCGAAAGCGATGGCGCCCTGCCCGGGGCAGACCAGCCGCATAAAACATCAGGAGGAACGATAGACCCCATGCGACAGGGATTTTTCCGTCTCGCGGGAGCGGCCGCTTTGGCTGTCACCCTCTCCGTCACGTCAGCCTCGGCCCAGAAGAAGTATGATCCCGGCGCCTCGGACACCGAGATCAAGGTCGGCCAGACCGTGCCGTTCTCGGGTCCCGCTTCGGCCTATGCCTCGATCGGCAAGACGCAGGCCGCCTATTTCAACATGATCAATGAGCAGGGCGGCATCAACGGCCGCAAGATCAAGCTCGTCCAGTATGACGACGCCTATTCGCCGCCGAAGGCCGTCGAGCAGGTCCGCAAGCTGGTCGAAGACGACGAGGTGCTGCTGACGTTCCAGATCATCGGCACGCCGTCCAACGCCGCGGTTCAGAAATACCTGAACGCCAAAAAAGTGCCGCAGTTGTTCGCCGCGACCGGCGCATCCAAATTCACCGATCCGAAGAACTTCCCCTGGACCATGGGATACAATCCCAACTACTTCACCGAGGGCCGCATCTACGGGCAATACATTCTGAAGGAGCATCCCACCGCCAAGGTCGGCGTGCTCTATCAGAACGACGATCTCGGCAAGGACTATCTCAACGGCATCAAAGCCGGGCTCGGCGACAAGGCCGGGACGATGATCGTCGCCGAGGCGTCCTACGAGGTCTCCGACCCGACCATCGACTCGCAGATCCTGAAGCTGAAATCGGCCGGCGCCGACCTGCTGTTCTCCGCCGCCACCCCCAAGCAGGCCGCGCAGGCGATCAAGAAGCTGCACGAGCTCAATTGGAAGCCGGTTCATATCGTCGACATCAACGCGACCTCCGTCGGCGCCGTCATGCAGCCGGCCGGCCTCGACGCCGCCAAGGGCGTGATCTCGGTCAATTACGGCAAGGAGCCGCTGGATCCGACCTGGAAGGACGATCCCGGCCTGAAGCGCTATCTCGACTTCATGGCCAAGTATTATCCGGACGGCGACAAGAACTCGAACTTCAACACCTACGGCTATTCGACCGCGCAGCTGCTCGCCCGCGTGCTCGAGATGTGCGGCGACAATCTCACCCGCGAGAACGTCATGAAGCAGGCGGCCTCGCTCAAGGATGTCGTCGGCGACCTCGCGCTTCCCGGCATGAAGATCAACACCTCGCCGACGGATTATCGCGTCAACAAGCAGTTGCAGATGATGAAGTTCAACGGCGAGCGCTGGGAACTGTTCGGCCCGATCCTGGAGGACAAGGGCGCAGCGGGTTAGCTGGCTCACGCGCGATCTGACCAAGTTAGCTGCCACGATCTCAGTCGACCTCTCCCCATCGGGGAGAGGTCGCCGCGCAGCGCCGGGTGAGGGGTGTTTCCACACGATCAGATCGACCGTAGCCCCTCACCCGGATTGCATCTTGCGATGCAATCCGACCTCTCCCAATGGGAGAGGTGAACCTCCGTTGCCGCACCACAGAATAGAGTAGTCGGCAGTCGTCATCGAACACGCTGATCAACGGTACGGGGCTGCGCGATGGCGCGGCCCCGTTTTGCGTTGCGGCACAGATTGCGCCCGTTCGTCGCGCCACGAAGCGTTGCGTTGTCGACTTGGTTCCTCCACACTCGCGTGTAGCGATGGCGACATAACAACCAACAAGACCATCGGCCTATCTCACCGAAGGGAGGACTCGCATGAGAACGTCACTGTTCGGTCTCGGCGCCAAAACATGTGCGATGGCGCTTGCTACGTCGCTTGCCGTCGCGCTGCCTGCTTCATCAGCCTTCGCCCAAAAGAAATACGACACCGGCGCCACCGACACCGAGATCAAGATCGGCCAGACCGTACCGTTCTCCGGCCCGGCCTCGGCCTATGCCGGCATCGGCAAGACCCAGGCTGCCTATCTCAGGATGATCAACGACAAAGGCGGCATCAACGGACGCAAGCTCAACCTGATTCAATATGACGACGCCTATTCGCCGCCCAAGGCCGTCGAGCAGGTCCGCAAGCTGGTCGAAGGCGACGAGGTGTTGTTCACCTTCCAGATCATCGGCACGCCGTCGAACGCTGCCGTACAGAAATATCTCAACGGCAAGAAGGTGCCGCAGCTGCTGGCCTCGACCGGCGCCTCGCGCTTCACCGATCCGCAGAACTTCCCGTGGACCATCGCCTATAATCCGAACTACCAATCGGAGGGACGGATCTACGCGAAATACATTCTCGCCAACCATCCCAACGCCAAGATCGGCATCCTCTACCAAAACGACGATCTCGGCCGCGACTACATCGCCGGCCTGCGCAGCGGTCTTGGCGCCAAGGCGGATTCCATGATCGTCGCGGAGGCGTCTTACGAGCTGTCCGATCCGACGGTCGACTCCCAGATCGTCAAGCTGAAATCGTCGGGTGCGGATCTGCTGTACAATGCCTCGACGCCGAAATTCGCGGCGCAGGCGATCAAGAAGCTCGCCGATCTCGGCTGGAAGCCGGTGCACATCCTCGACATCAATGCCAGCCCGGTGTCGGCGACCTTGAAGCCGGCCGGCCTCGACATTTCCAAGGACATCATCAGCACCAATTACGGCAAGGACCCGGCCGATCCGCAATGGAAGGACGATCCGGGCGTGAAGGCCTATTTCGAGTTCATGGACAAATATTACCCGGAGGGCGACAAGCTCAACACGGTCAACACCTACGGCTATTCGACCGCGGAGCTGCTGGTGCAGATCCTGCGCCAATGCGGCGACGACCTGACGCGCGAGAACGTCATGCGCCAAGCCGCCAACATCAAGGGCTTCGTGCCGAGCCTGGCGCTGCCCGGCCTGTCGATCAACACCTCGCCGACCGACTTCCGCATCAACAAGCAGATGCAGATGATGAGGTTCAATGGCGAGCGCTGGGAGCTGTTCGGCCCGATCATCGAGGACACGGGGGCCGCGGGATAAGCCGACCTGTCTGAAGCAGGGCTGTTTGAGGCCGAGCCTGCTTCCGCACACAGCACTGTCATGCCCCGCGCAGGCGGGGCATGCAGTACGCCGCAGCCTCTCGGCTGATCCGAAGTGTCTCGCCGAACAAAGTCACCTATCTTCGCGGCCCCTGCTCTCTCCCCACGTCATTCCGGGGCGCGCGAAGCGCGAGCCCGGAATGACGACATTGGGGCAAGCGCCTGCAATCTCAATCGACAGTCATTGCGCTGCGCTTTCACAGAGTGAGGGCCATCTCTCACCCAGCCCATCGCTGCGCTCCCGCCCTTGTGGGGAAGGGTTGGGGAGCGGAGCCCACGGGCGACCGTCTCCGTGCCCCCCCTCCCTAGCCCTCCCCCACAAGGGGGGAGGGAACGCACTGGTTGCGCGGCGGCGCTAATGTCAAACCAACAGAGAGAATGGAGAAGGACCGTTACGCCGCCGGCACCTCGCCGAAATTCTTTCCGACCGGCAGCACAGCGTGCCGAATCAGCCGCGAGTCCTCCACCGCGGCCTGCCGGTGTTTCACCGCCTCGCGATAGACCGGATCGCGAAACATCGCGGCGAAGGCCTCGACGCTCGGATACTCCGCGATGAAGCAGATGTCCCAGCTGTCTCTTATACACATCAGCATGTGTATAAGAGAGCCCTGCCAGACGATGCGGCCGCCGAGACGCTCGAACACCGGGCCGCTCTCGCGTCCATAGGCGGCATAGGCCTCGGCGCCACTCACCTTGCGTCCGTCGGGATAGTCCGCCTCCTTGCGCAGCCGGACCAGGTTCAGCATGTGGATCGGGCCCGGCCGGTCACTCTCCCGGAACTGCGCAAACACCTCCTTGGTAGGATCGATATGACCCATGATTGTCCTCGCCGGTTTGTTGTTTACCAGAGCTTAACCATAACGCCGCGTTAGCAGCGCGAAACTCCTAATCGCGCGTTAAGCTCTTCCTAACTGCCCCTTAAACTCCGGACATTAGCGTGGCTGGACGGCAGGTCGCGGGCTCGGGTTGCGTATGGCGCGGGGACGGAAACAGGGCGGCGGGCGCAAGGAGCCGCGATTCGGCCTTGCGGCGGCGATGGCCGATCTGCGTCTTGATCCCAAGGACCGCATCCCCGCCGGCGAAGACGCCCCGAAGAAATCGGCTGCGAAGAAAAAGCCGGTCGAGCCTGACGACGAGGACGATGTGCCGGCGCGCGAGCCCAAGGCCGCACCACCCAAGCCGAAGCCGAGCCGCGGCCAATCCCGCTGGGGACTCTCGATCGGACGCATGGCCTATTGGGCGCTGGTCTGCGGCCTGTGGGGGGTGATCGCACTGGTCGGGGTGGTCGTCTGGGCCGGTGCGCATCTGCCGCCGATCCARTCATTGGAGATTCCCAAGCGCCCGCCGACCATCGACATCGTCGGTGTCGACGGCACCATGCTGGCCCAGCGCGGCGAGATGGCCGGCGCCAATGTCGCGCTGAAGGATCTGCCGCCCTATCTGCCCAAGGCCTTCATCGCCATCGAGGACCGCCGCTTCTACCAGCACTGGGGCATCGATCCGATCGGCATCGCCCGCGCACTCGTCGCCAACATCCTGCATCGCGGCGTGTCGCAAGGCGGCTCGACCCTGACCCAGCAGCTCGCCAAGAACCTCTTCCTGACCCAGGAGCGCACGCTGGCGCGCAAGCTGCAGGAGGCCGAGCTCGCGCTGTGGCTGGAGCGCAAATATTCCAAGCGCGAGATCCTGGAACTGTATCTGAACCGCGTCTATTTCGGTTCCGGCGCCTATGGCGTCGAGGCCGCGGCACAGCGCTATTTCGGCAAGTCGGCGAAGCAGGTGACGATCGGCGAGGCCGCGATGCTCGCCGGCCTCGTCAAATCGCCGTCGCGGCTGGCGCCGAACCGCAACCCCGAAGGCGCCGCCAAACGGGCGCAGACTGTGCTCGCGGCGATGGCCGACGCCAAGTTCATCACCGAGGCCCAGGCSCAGGCMCAGATCGCGCATCCGTCCGTCGCGGTGAAGCCGGCCGGCGCCGGGACCGTGAACTACGTCGCGGATTGGATCGGCGAGGTGCTCGACGACCTCGTCGGCCAGATCGAGCAGTCGATCGTGGTSGAGACCACGATCGATCCGAAGCTGCAGGCCGTCGCCGAGGCGGCCGTCATCGACGAGCTCGCGGCCAAGAGCGTCAAGTTCAATGTCAGCCAGGGCGCGCTGGTGGCGATGACGCCGGACGGCGCRGTGCGCGCCATGGTCGGCGGCCGCAACTATGCGGACAGCCAGTTCAACCGYGCGGTCACGGCCAAGCGYCARCCCGGCTCGGCGTTCAAGCCMTTCGTSTATCTCACCGCGATCGAGCAGGGCCTCACCCCCGACACGGTGCGCCAGGACGCGCCGCTCGATCTGAAGGGCTGGAAGCCGGAGAACTACAGCCGCGAATATTTCGGCCCGGTGACGCTGACCCAAGCCCTGGCCATGTCGCTCAACACCGTCGCGGTCCGCGTCGGCCTCGAGGTYGGACCGAAGAACGTGGTGCGGACCGCGCATCGGCTCGGCATCGCCTCGAAGCTCGATCCCAACCCGTCGATCGCGCTCGGCACGTCGGAAGTGTCGATGATCGAGCTGGTCGGCGCCTATGCGCCGTTTGCCAATGGCGGCGTCGGCGTGTCGCCGCATGTCGTGACGCGGATCAAGACGCTCGACGGCAAGCTGCTCTACATGCGCCAGAGCGAGCCGCCGGCGCAGGTGATCGAGCCGCGCAATGCCGCGATGATGAACCAGATGATGCAGGAAACGYTGATCTCGGGCACGGCCAAGAAGGCCGAGATCCCCGGCTGGGTCGCCGCCGGCAAGACCGGCACCAGCCAGGATTTCCGCGACGCCTGGTTCATCGGCTACACGGCACGCCTGGTCACCGGCGTCTGGCTCGGCAATGACGACAATTCGCCGACCAAGAAGGCGACCGGCGGTGGCCTGCCGGTMGAGGTCTGGACCCGCTTCATGCGCGCGGCGCATCAAGGCGTGCCGGTCGCGGCGCTRCCGAATGCGCAGGGCTCCGGSCTCGCGCCGACCTTGGCGCAGATCACCTCGCAGATCAGCGCGCCCTCGGCGCCGGGAGCCAATGCAGCCACCACCGYGCGGGCCGCRCCTTCGGGTCGCGGCACGACACGGCCCGAAGCGGCCGCCGGGCTCGACGGCTGGCTGGTGGACCGGYTGTTTGGTGGYCAGCGCTAGCTTGAGACCCGCCGCCGCGGCGGGCGACGGCTTGCAGCGATCAACTGGCTGCGGCGATCGCAGCAGGCGATAAGCGCTCGCCCTCGCTGACCTCGCTGACGCCGGCCGCCTGCGCCAGTGCGCGGCCGACCTGCCGCAGCATGAGGCTGGCGCGATGCGCGCTGTAGTCCAGCAGCCAGCGGCTGAACGCTGCAGCGGCCATCGGCCGCGCGAACAGGAAGCCCTGCATCGCATCGCAGCCAAGCTCGGCCAGCAGCCGCCGCTGCGGCTCGGTTTCGACGCCCTCGGCGACGACCTTGACGTCCAGGCTCTGGCCGACCCTGACCACGGCGGTCACGATCGCCCGCGTGCCCTGGTCGTTCTCGAAATCGCGCATGAAGCTGCGGTCGATCTTGAGTTCGTGGATCGGCAGCTGCGCCAGACGGCTGAGGCTGGAATAGCCGGTACCGAAATCGTCCAGCGACAGGCCCACCCCCATGTTGCGCAGCTCGCTCATGGTGGCGATCACGGTGGCGCGCTCATTGAGAATCACGCCCTCGGTGATCTCGAGCATCAGCATCTTCGCCGGCAGGTCGTTGGCAGCCAGGATCTGAGCCACCACGGCCGCCAGATTGACGTTCTGGAAGTTGATCGGCGACAGGTTCACCGAGATGCAGGGGATGTCGAGACCGGCGCGCCGCCACGACGCCATCTGCTGGCAGGCCTGCTTGATCGACCACACACCGATCTGCTCGATCAGACCGCATTCCTCGGCGAGCGGAATGAACTTGGAAGGTGAGACCTCGCCCAGCACCGGATCATGCCAGCGCGCCAGCGCCTCGACGCCATGGATCGCGCCATTGCGGGTGCAGATCTGCGGCTGATAATTCAGCGTCAGGGCCTCGCTCGCGATCGCCTCGCGCAGCGCGGTCGAGTGCATCAGCCGTTCCTCGGCGAGCTTGTCGATGTCGGCGCTGAAGAAGCGATAGGTGGCGCGCCCGGCGCGCTTGGCCTTGTACATCGCCCCATCGGCCTGCTTGATCAGGGTCTCGATGTCGGTGGCGTTGTCCGGATACAGGCTGAGCCCCATGCTCGCCGACATCGGCACCTGGCGCTTGCCGATCGTCAGCGGCATCGCCAGCGCGGCGGTGATCCGCGCCGCCGCCAGCGACGCCTCGAGGGCATCGCGGTTCTGCAGCACGATCACGAACTCGTCGCCGCCAAGCCGGCCCAGCATGTCACCGGGACGGATCTGGGCGCGGAGTCGGTTGGCGAAGGCAACCAGGAACTCGTCGCCGGCGGCATGACCCAGCGTGTCGTTGACGTCCTTGAAATTGTCGGCGTCGAGGAAGGCAATCGCGAGATGGCTGCCCTCGGGACAGGCATTGATAGCCTCGGCGATCATCGAGGGGATGCGGGCGCGATTGGGCAGGCCCGTCAGCATGTCGTGATAGGCGACCTGCGAGATCGTCGACCTCACCTCCTGCCGCTCGATGGCGAGCGCGCCGAGCTGGACGCAGGCGGCGACGATCTGCTCGTGCCAGGGGCTCGGGCCTCGGCATTCGCGGAAATAGAAGGCGAAGGTGCCGATCACCCGGCCATCCTTGCCCTGGATAGGCGTCGACCAGCAGGCGCGCAGCCCCGCKCCGAGCGGACCAGCCTTATAGGGTTGCCAACGCGGATCGCTGTCGATGTCGCGGGCCAGCACCGGCTCGCACAGATAGGCGGCCGTGCCACAGGAACCGACGTCGGGACCGATCGCAACGCCGTCCAGGCCGGACGAGTAGTCCGCCGGCAGGCTTGGGCCGCCGAGCGGATGAATCCGTCCTCCCGAGTCGACATGGAGGATCGAGCAGACGACGTCGGGGGCGAGTTCCTCGACCCGGCGGCAGAGCTGGTCGGCAATGGTCGCGATCGCGATGTCGGAGGCCAAGGACGACATGATCAGCTGCTGCAGGGAGCGCAGCTGCTTGGTCTCGCGGATATCGCTGAGCAGCCCGACCAGATATTTGACCTTGCCGCGCTGGTTGCGATGCGCCTTGACGTGGGCCGTGGTCCAGATCTCGCAGCCCGCTTTGTCGTAGATCATCAGGTCGTCCTCGACGCCCCGATCATCCTCCACGCATTGCTTCAGGCGTTCGACCGTCGCGGGATCGGTACAGGGCCCGACCAGAAGTGTCTCCACTTGCCGCCCGAGCACCTCCGCGCTGCTGTAGCCGAAGATGCTGCMGAAGGCCGCGTTGGTATAGAGGATCTTCAACTCGTGGTCGGTGACGATGACGGCGCGGTTGCTGCGGTCGGCGACCGAGGTCAGCAGTGCGTTGCGCTCGCGCATCTCGACATCGGACGTCACGTCGCGCAGCAGCAGCAGCGAATGCATCGGCGCGTGGTCGGACGGGAGATCGCGAACGATAGCGCGCACCCGGCAGCGGGAGCCATCCGCGTGGCGGAGCATCATCTCACGGCCGGCATCGCCCGCCTCGGCCGCGTGTGGCGCATCWGCGGGCGCCTCGGCTTCGCTCTTGGTCATTGCGCGAAGCTGCTCGGCCGGCAGGCCGAGACGATCGAGATCGGCGCCGATCAGGTCCTTGAGGTCGCGTCGCAACAAGGCAACCGCCGCCTGGTTGGCGTGATGGACACGGCCCTCTGCGTCGAGAAAGAGAATCGCCTCGGAGACACGRTCGAGCGCGGCCGAAAGCAGGTTCGCAGATGCGGCCGGTKGGAACTCGCTTGCAAGCATCGTTCGATTCGGGGCGCGCTGCACGTTTTGRGAGAAACGATCTGCGCTTTGGTTGCAGGAAACTCCCGGCGCCTGGCTGGGACRTCACCRTGGGCTGATGGCGTCAAATYTGACGAGCACAGCGTTACAGCCACGTTAAGGCGGCCTGGCATTCGGCCCGATCTTCAGCTCGCGCCGTCGGCACGCTTAAGAATTCGATAGCCGCGGTCGGCATTCCACATCGATTAACCGCAGGCACAAAAGCGAAATGGCCCGGACCAGAGGCCGGGCCATTCACAATGATCATTCTGCAATTCGCAGAACCGTTGGCGTCAATCGTCGACGCCATAGCGGTGCAGATCATTACCGCAGGTGTCGAGCCACTTTTTGGCACGGTCGACCGAGGAGCAGATCTTGCCACAGACCTTCCAGAACCKCGGCGAGTGGTTCATCTCGACCAGATGCGCGACCTCGTGGGCGGCGAGGTAGTCGAGCACGAAGGGCGGCGCCAGGATCAGGCGCCAGGAGAATGACAGCGAGCCGGCCGAGGTGCATGACCCCCAACGGCTCGACTGGTCGCGGATCGACAGCCGCTTCACCTTGACGCCGAGCTGATCGGCATAGGCATCGGCTGCCTTCTGAAGGTCGCGGCGGGCCTCGCGCTTGAGAAAGTCGAGCACACGGCGCTCGGTGTGCTCGATCCCACCGGCCACACAGAGGATCTTCTCACCGCTGTCGCGGGTCTCGGTCCAGACCGTGCCGCGCTCGCCGGCGCGATGAACGATCTTGTGTGGCACGCCGCGCAGCGGCACCAGCGTGCCCGGCAGGAACGGCGCTGCCTTGGGCAGACGACCGAGACGCGCCGCGATCCACGCACCGTGMCGTTGCGCGAAGTCTTTCGCTTCGACAATGGTGCCACGCGGCGGCATCGTCAGGATCGCTTCGCGATCCGACGGATGAATTCTCAGGGTATAACGTCGCGCACGACGGTGACGCCGCAATCTAATCGAGTAGATTTGCGAGCCATGCTTGACGAGAAGACGCGAAGGTTCGGCGGGCCGCCGATAGAGTAGCGCGCGAGTGGCCATTTCTGTCAGTCCGGGAGGGAAGAACTCGCCCGGATTTTGCCATATCCACCGCCAGGGAAAGCGGTCGGCGCAAAAACAAATCATTTGCCCAACATACAGGGGSCCCGCAGGTTCCGCCCCCTATCCGTTGGGGCTCGCGCGCCGCGCATGAGCTGAAYTCAGATTCAAGAGCRTCGCTCAAGAAGCGACGCCACATTCACTGCTTGAGTCAGTCCGGAAATCAGGTTTCCAACGTCYCTTCAAGGAGTTACCGCGCAGCCGGATTCGGATGCGCGGTGAACGTTGTTGTCGCTTATTCAGCCGCAATGGCGAGCAGCGACTTCGGATCGGCTGCCGACAGCATGAAATCATTGATGCGGGGCACGATCTCCGACTTGAATCGCGAGCCGTTGAACACGCCGTAATGTCCGACACCCGGTTGCACGTAGTGAACCCGACGATGATCGGGAATCGACGAGCACAAACCATGCGTCGCTTCGGTCTGGCCGAGACCGGAGATGTCGTCCTTCTCTCCTTCCACCGTCATCAACGCGACGCGCGTGACCTTCGACGGGTCGACGAGCACGCCGCGATGCGTCATCTCGCCCTTCGGCAGCGCGTGGCGGATGAACACCGTTTCCACTGTCTGCAAATAATATTCCGCGGCCAAGTCCATGACGGCGAGATACTCGTCGTAGAAGTCGCGATGCTTGTCGACCTGGTCGCCGTCGCCCTTCACGAGGTTGGCGAACAGCGCCTTGTGGGCGTCSACATGGCGGTCGAGGTTCATGCTGATGAACCCGTTCAGCTGCAGGAAGCCTGGATAGACATCGCGCATCACGCCGGGATGCGGGAACGGCACCTTGGTGATGACGTGGTTGCGGAACCAGTCGATGCCGCGCTCCTGGGCGAGGTTGTTCACCGCCGTCGGATTGCGCCGCGTGTCGATCGGGCCGCCCATCAGGGTCATCGAGATCGGTGCGAACGGATCGCGCTCGGCCTCCATGACGGACACGGCCGCCAGCACCGGCACCGCCGGCTGGCATACCGCCATCACGTGCATGTTGGTGCCGAGGAAGCGCAGCATCTCGATGACGTAATCGATGTAATCATCGAGATCGAAGCGGCCTTCGGCCAGCGGCACCATCCGCGCATCCGCCCAGTCGGTAATATAGACTTCATGGGTCGGCAGGAACGCCTCCACCGTGCCACGCAGCAGSGTCGCGTAGTGGCCGGACATCGGCGCCACGATCAGGAGCCGCGGCTGCGGCTCGCGCAGCGGGCGGATGTGCTTGCGGTCGAAATGGAGCAGGCGGCAGAACGGCTTTTCCCAGATCGCGCGGACCTCGACCGGCGTCCTGACGCCGTTCACCTCGGTCTCGTCGAGCCCCCATTCGGGCTTGCCGTAGCGGCGCGTGGTGCGTTCGAACAGCTCGCAGGCCGCGGCGATCGACTTGCCCATCTCGGTATGCGCCCAGGGATTGAGCGGATTCTGAAACAGGATCTTGGTGGCATCCGTGACAGCGCGCGCCGGATTGAGCGAGGCATGCGCCATTTCGTACATCCAGTACATCGGCGTCGTCAGGACCGGACTGCCTTCCGACGCCAGGGGCGGCGCACCGCCAAACTCACCTATCGGCATTCTCGTTCAACCCTCTCTGCAACGCAGCATACTGCCGAATGCGTAATTAAGCGTCAATGCGGTGTTGTACGAGTTGGTGCCTCAAAGCAGCGAAATGAGCCCGAAAATCCACGGGAAAAAGCAAATTATTCGCCCGATGACAGCAACGAGCCGGCACGGCGCGCGCTGCGCAAAAGGGCAATGAATGCCGCAAACGACGCCAATAGCAGGGCGGCATTGAGCCMGAGCGCGGTCAGCATCAGGTCGGAGCGGAACACGTGATCGGAGAGCAGCGCGCGCATGCCTTCGAACACGTAGGTCGGCGGCAGCGACCAGGCGACCCATTGCAGCCAGTGCGGCAGCACCTGCACCGGATAATACACGCAGGCCAGCGGCATCAGCGCAAACATCAGGGTCCAGACGATGCTCTCGGCGCCGAGCCCGTTGCGCAGCACCAGGCCCGACACGAAGATGCCGACCGCCCAAGAGGTGAAGATCAGGTTGCAGAAGAACGCGAYCAGCGGCAGGCCAAGGCTGTAGAAGTTGAAATCGAAGAACCAGACCGCGATCAGGGTCATCGGGATGATGCCGATGGCGAGCCGGATCAGGCTCATGGTCATCAACGCCARCAGGAATTCGAGCGGGGTCAGCGGGCTCATCATCAGATTGCCGATGTTGCGCGCCCACATCTCCTCCAGGAAGGAGATCGAGAAGCCGAGCTGGCCGCGGAACAGGATGTCCCACAGGATCACGGCGCCGATCAGCGTGCCGCCCGCCCTGGCGAAGAACCCGGCATTGCTGGCGATATAGGTCTGCAGGAAGCCCCAGGTGATGATCTGCAGGGTYGGCCAGTACATCAGCTCCAGGAGCCGCGGCCAGGACGACAGCAGGAGATACCAATAGCGCAGRACCATCGCGCCGATGCGATGCGGGGCRATGCGCAAGGACAGGTCGTTCATTGCGCCGCCTCCCGGTCGCGGCCGCGGGCGACGTCGAGGAAGACCTCTTCGAGCGTCGAGCGGTTGTAGCGCACCATGATCCCGGCCGGGCTGTCGTCGTCCTCGATGCGGCCGCGCTTCATGATGATGACGCGATCGCAGAGACGCTCGACCTCCAGCATGTTGTGCGACGCGAGCAGGATGGTCGCGCCGCGGCGCTCACGGTAGCGTTCGAGATGGCCCCGGACCCAATCCGCAGTGTCGGGGTCGAGTGAGGCCGTCGGCTCGTCCAGCAGCAGCAGTTCGGGGTCGTTGATCAGCGCCTTGGCCAAGGCCACGCGCGTCTTTTGCCCCGCGGACAGCTTGCCGCTGGCCCGATCGATGAAGTCGGTCAGGTCGAGTTGCGACGCAAGCTCGGCGATGCGTTCCTTCAGATGATCGACCGCGTAGAGCCGGCCGAAGATGGTGAGGTTCTGGCGCACCGTGAGCCGCATCGGCATGTCGACATAGGGGCTCTCGAAATTCATCCGCCCCAGCACGGCCGCGCTCTCCTCCGGCATGCTGTGACCGAGCACCTCGACCTGCCCCGAGGTCGGCTGCACCAGCCCCATGATCATCGCGATCGTGGTGGTCTTGCCGGCGCCGTTGCCGCCGAGCAATCCGGTGACTGTCTCTTATACACATCTAGATGTGTATAAGAGACAGCCCTCATGATCATCGCGATCGTGGTGGTCTTGCCGGCGCCGTTGCCGCCGAGCAATCCGGTGATGCTGCCGCGGCGGATCGCAAAGGAGATGCCGTCGACCGCCGTCGCGGTCTTGTAGATCTTGGTCAGCCGCGCCACGGCGATCGCTGGCGAAGCGGGACCAGAAGCCGAGGCTGGAGGCAATGCTGCGTCATCTTGCGTCATGTCGGGAGTTCATTGAGGCATTGTGCCGCAAACCGCAACAGGCCACCAACGGCCGGCCCCATTTGTCGCCGCACATGCGCGGCATTAARTTCCCACCATGACCGACACGCTGATCATCGACACGCCSGACACCGACTATCGCCATCCGCGGCAGCGCGTCCGGCTCGACACCATTCTGCGGTTGCGCTGGCTGGCGGCCCTTGGGCAGCTGAGCGCGATCTTCATCGTCGTACAGGGTCTGGAGTTTGACCTGCCGGTGGTGCCCTGCCTCGCAGTGATCAGCGTGTCCGCGCTGCTCAATCTCGGCCTGCAGATCGCCTTCAACCCGATGCAGCTGTTGGAGCCGGCGCATGCCGGCGGCCTGCTCGCGCTCAAYATCATCGAGCTGACGGTGCTGCTCTATCTGACCGGCGGGCTGGAGAACCCGTTCTCCTATATGTTTCTGGCACCGGTGCTGATCTCGGCAACCGCCCTGCCCGTGCGCATGACGATCACGCTCGGCCTGCTTGCGGTCGCCTGCGCCACCGCCTTGTTCTTCATGCATCTGCCGCTGCCCTGGGAGGGCGAGGAGCCGCTGATCTTCCCGCCGATCTACCTGTTCGGCGTCTGGCTCTCGATCGCGCTCGCGATCGGCGTCACCAGCCTTTACGCGTTCCAGGTCACCGAAGAGGCGCGCAAGCTGTCGGACGCGCTGGCCGCCACCGAGCTGGTGCTGGCGCGCGAGCAGCATCTCACCCAGCTGGACGGGCTTGCGGCAGCCGCCGCGCATGAGCTCGGCACGCCGCTCGCCACCATCGTGCTGATCTCGCGCGAGCTGGAGCGGGCGCTGCRGGACAACAGCCAGGTGACCTCGGACATCAAGACGTTGCGCGAGCAGGCCCARCGGTGCCGTGACATTCTCGGCAAGATTACGCAGCTATCATCCACGGGATCGATGTTCGACCGCATGAAGCTGTCGACCCTGATCGAGGAGACAGTGGCGCCGCACCGCGATTTCGGCGTGGACATCAAGGTTCGCGTCGCGGTGACCGCGACCAGGGAACCGGTCGGCACCCGCAATCCGGCGATYCTCTATGGCGTTGGCAATATCCTGGAAAATGCCGTCGACTTTGCGCGCGATTCCGTCGAGGTCAACGCYTGGTGGAACAACGAGACGGTCGAGCTCGTGATCTCGGACGACGGACCCGGCTTCGCGCCAGACATCCTCAAGCGCATCGGCGAGCCCTATCTGTCCCGTCGGCGCAGCACRGAGGACGCCCAAGGCGGCAACCAGGCCGGCGGCCTGGGTCTCGGCGTCTTCATCGCCCGCACCCTGCTGGAGCGCACCGGCGCAAAGGTCTCGTTTACCAATCGCACCTTCCCGGACCACGGCGCCGTGGTCCAGATCGCCTGGCCCCGCCGGCGGTTCGAGGCCAGCGAGGACGGCGATCAGACGGAGCCGGAATAGCGCCCTCCCGCGCCGAACCGATGCATCGCGGCTGGCATACAGAGCATCGCGATGCGCGGCGTCACGCCGCAGACTGCGGCAAGGCGCGATCTTGGCAGCGGCTGCCCGGCAGACCATATGATGCTGGAACAGATCGTCTCGCAACATCGAGCCTTCTCGAGGAATATGACCGTGGGCGCCATCGCCGAACTGACGAACCACCCGGACCGCTCTCTTCTGATCGTCGAGGACGACAAGCCGTTCCTGGAGCGGCTGTCGCGCGCCATGGAGAGCCGCGGCTTTACCGTCACGTCCTGCGATAGCGTGGCCGAGGGCATTTCGCAGATTGGCAAGGCCGCCCCTGCCTTCGCGGTCGTCGATCTCCGGCTGGGCGACGGCAACGGCCTCGACGTGGTATCGGCGCTGAAGCGCAAGCGCCCCGATGCCCGCGCCATCGTGCTGACCGGCTATGGCAACATCGCCACGGCCGTCACCGCGGTGAAGATGGGCGCCGTGGACTATCTCGCCAAGCCGGCCGATGCTGACGACGTCGTCGCCGCGCTGCTGGCGACCACCAGCGAGAAGTCCGAGCTGCCGCAGAACCCGATGTCGGCCGACCGCGTGCGCTGGGAGCACATCCAGCGCATCTATGAGATGTGCAACCGCAACGTCTCGGAAACGGCCCGCCGGCTCAACATGCACCGCCGGACGTTGCAGCGCATCCTCGCCAAGCGCGCGCCGAAATAAGCCCTCCGTCCGGCTCTCTGACTACGGCGCAGCGAAACCGCGCCGTAGTCCCATACCACGACGACTCGCCATCAAGCTGTCGGCAGCCTTCTTCCCCCACCCGCGTTGCATCCATCCAACACGGCGCGCGAGTCACACGCGCTGGCGGCATCATCTGGCCGTCTGTTCGGGGCGCCGCCAAGCAGCGATGGGGAGCGCACGCACAACAGGGTGGCAGACGATGTTGCGCTCTCGTCTCAACCGATTCCGCGCAGCCCCCGATCAATGACCATCGGGTGGCAATGGATGCTCGAATGCTCGGACGAGTTCCAACAACAAGGGATCGCGATTATCGGCGCTCCACACCAACTGAAGCTCGAATGGCATATCGAGCTCGGGTATCTTGCGCAGCACAATTTCGTTCTGATGATATCGCGCAAAGGTTTCCGGTACGATAGCGAAGCCCAGTCCGGCAGCGACCAGTCCCAGCAGTGTAGCGCTATCGGACGCAGTCGCGGCACTTTCGGCCGGCTCGATRCCGGCTTGCGCGAATTTCCGCATCAACGAATCGTAGTGCGCTGGCGATCTATCGCGTGGAAAAGTCAGAAACGTCTGCCCGGCGAAATCTCGCAGGCGAGGGTTGCGACTGGACGCGAGTGAGGATTTGCGGGGGATGGCAATCGCCATTTTTTCGCTGTGGATCACGATMCCGCGCAGGGAGGGGTCCTGCGGTGAACGCCAYGCGAGRCACCCTGCATCCAGCCGACCGCACTTGATCAKCTCGATCTGTTCCCCGGAAAGGCACGACACGAACTCAAATCTGACCTCACGCTGGTTCGAGGCAAGACCCGACACGGCCCCGGTGATTCCTGGCAGCCAACCGTAGCCGGGGATGACRCCAATTCTGAGCCGCCCGATCGTGCCAGCAAATGCCTGCGCCACTTCGGATCTCATCTGATCGGCCTGCGCGACCAACACGCGCGCCCGCACCTCCAACTCGCGGCCGAAGCGGGTCAGACTGACGCCACGCGACAGACGATTGAACAGCCTTGCYCCCATTTCGGCTTCCATCGTCGAAATTTGACGTGACAGCGCCGGCTGGGCGATGTTCAGGACCCGCGCCGCTGCAGCCACACTCCGATGGTCCACAACACACAGAAAGAAGCGCAGCTGTCTCAGCTCCACTGATATACCCATTCAGCATGGATCGATATCCRAACATAGTATTTGTCTGAGTTCGCCGTCCATTCGATTGTTGCTTCGTCTTGAAATAGAGGACGATCGGATGCTGGATACGCATAGGTCCATCTCGGGGACGTCGGCTCCTATGCCGCTGCGCGACCGCAGCGTCCCCCACATCCCGGCATCGAACGGGAACTGCAAATCCTATTTCTCCGACGTCGACCTCGACGGGCCGGGGCGCAGTGTCGGCTTCCTCTATATTCCCCAGTCACCTGACCATGATGCATGGGGCACGGTGCGCATTCCGCTCGCCGTGGTCGCCAACGGCACCGGACCGACGGTCATCGTCGAGGCCGGCAACCACGGCGACGAGTACGAGGGGCAGATTATTGTTGGAGAACTGATACGCTCACTTGCTCCCTCCCAGGTTCAGGGTCGCTTGATTCTTGTTCCCTCCGTCAACATCCCGGCATCGACGGCAGGCAAGCGAACTTCGCCGGATGACGGGCTGAATCTCAATCGTGTTTTTCCTGGCGATCACGCTGGGTCGATCACCCAGCAGATCGCGGCCTTCTTCAGCGACGAGTTGCTCTCACGCGCCGACGCCTTCCTCAGTCTGCATTCCGGCGGGAGCTCGCTCGACATTGTGCCGAGCGCGCTCGTTCAACCGGCGCAGGACCCTTTKCAACAACAGCGCAATCTCGACGCGGTGCTTGCCTTTGGCGCGTCCATCAACGTGCAGCTCAACAACCTCGGCGACACRAGGACCTGCGTCGCTTCCGCYGTTGCGGCTGGACTGACTTGCGTCAGCACGGAAATGGCAGGCCGCGGGACGGTCGATCGTGATGCKCTCGCGCTTTGCCGCCGAGGTGTTTTCAACGTTCTGCAGCATTGGGGCGTGCTCGATTCCGGATTGGACCTCCCCCGACCGGAGGCGCGCACCCTTCATCGGGTGCTCGGGCCGCAATCCTACATCATCGCCGGAGAGGATGGCGTCTTTGAGGGTCTGCACCATCCTGGTGAGCCCGTCTGCGCCGGTGAARCCGCCGGACGCATTCATTTCCTGACCGATCCGCGCAAGCCGCCAGTCGTACTCACCTACACAGCCGACGGGATCGTCTTCGCCCGCCGACAGCCAGGGCGAGTGCGGCCAGGCAACGTCTGCGCGGTCGTCGCTACGCCCGACAGCTGATCGAGCAATGACCTGAGTTGAGCACGYATCGAGCAGAGGGCGGGCGGATCGCAACGAGAGACGGCGGAGATCCACCGAGCAGCGTCCCCTCCGCAGCCTATGGAGATAAGCGCATCATGATGATTCATCGGCAAACGCCGCTGGTACAGGCCCTCAGCCTTTCCGTAAGCCTGGGCAAGGACATCCACCTGAAGATGGACGCCGCCCAACCCACCGGCTCGTTCAAGGCGCGCGGAGTTGGCCACGCCTGCATGGTGCACCGAAACCGGGGCGCGCGCCGCTTCGTGTCCTCCTCCGGAGGCAATGCGGGCTTGGCGGTCGCCCATGCCGGCCGCAAACTTGGAGTACCGGTCGTCGTGGTCGTGCCGAGCACGACGTCCCAGCGCGCCAAGACGATGATCGGGCTGGAAAAGGCAGAGATCGTCGTCCACGGCTCGTCCTGGACCGAGGCGAACGAATACGCGCTCTCGATGCTCTCTCAAGCCGATGCCTTCATCCATCCTTTCGACGATCCGCTGCTCTGGACGGGTCACGCAACCCTCGTCGATGAGCTGCGCGCCGAAGGCGAGAAACCGGATGCCATCGTCCTCTCGGTTGGTGGAGGTGGGCTCCTCTGCGGTGTCGCCGAAGGGCTGGATCGCAACGGCTGGGGCGATGTGCCGATCGTCGCGGTGGAAACYCGCGGCGCCGACTCTTTTGCTCAGGCGGTTGCGGCCGGTCAGCCGACCACACTCGCGCGCATCGATAGCATCGCGACATCGCTCGGAGCCAAGACGGTCTGCCGCCGGGCGCTGGAGGTGGTGCAGTCTCATCCGATTGAATCCGTCGTCGTCTCCGACGCCGAGGCGGTCGAAGCTTGTCTACGGCTGATGGACGACCACCGCGTGGTTGTAGAGCCAGCATGCGGCGCTTCGCTCGCCGCGCTGACACAGTCGAGGACTGTGTTGCAGAGCGCCGGACGTATCGTCGTCATCGTGTGCGGCGGGGTCGGCGCCAGCGCTGAAGATCTCTTCCGCTGGCGCGCGAGCTTTGCTGGCGAGTCGACGTCTCCGGCTGCGGCAGAGGCTCATGTCCCAAGATGAGGATCCGGATGAGACAGGCTCGTCGCGAGCTCATTGCGACCGGCGCGCAACCGCGCAATCCTGCCCTTGCTGCCAACGGCGCAAGGACCGATGCTTGATCGCACCGTCGTCCGTTCGCGGGACGGATCAGTGCGACTTCACGAACGCCTGCAGCGCATGGAACACCGTGCGCCGCTGGTTGCGGCTGCACCAATTGCGCATCCAGCTGTCGACCTCGGTGAGGTCGAGCTTGATCTGCATGCCTTCATCRCCGCGCGCGGCGTTGACGGCCGAGATGTAGCCCATCATCCATTGCTGATATTTCGAAATACTGTTGACATAGGGCCCGTCGGCATTGCCGATCGCCTTGTAGGTGCCGGGCGGCTGTTCCTCGGCGGCCGCGATGAACCGCTCGCAGGAATCGGAGCCCACGCCGAGGACATAAAACGCGACTTCCTCCGCGCGAACGTTGGTCGCGAAGAGCAGTGCCAGCGCCAAGACCACCCTTCGCATCTGCCGTCCTGTCTGAACCCCCGGGTCTGATTACCGGTCAAGCCTTAATAAGGTTGCGACATGTTGCGCCCCATGCAGGGCAATTGTCGGGCAGAACCGGGAAAATGGCCCGGGCCGRCGTTCAATCACCACTGTCGCAACGTTGTCATAGTCCCGGCTCGATCCGCCAGGCATCTTCCAGGGACCCTGACGGTACCATCCTCCTGCAGCGCCTTCGGCGCGGGCCGGCATGCAGCCGCGAGATCGCACGTCGCGGATGGACGGACAGGCAACATGACGCCGTTGCGGTCAGTCCTCTCCGCTCAGCCGCGAAAAATCGGCGAGAACGGAGGCGATCAGCTCGCGATGCCTCGTATCGTGTTCCGAAAGGCTCGCGGCGTAGAGGTTGAGGAGATAGCGTGCCTTTGCCGCCGCTTCCGGCCAGGACACCGCTGCGTTCGCCAGCAGATGCCCTTCGAGCGCGGCCTGCCGCTGGCGCAGCTCCTGCGCATGACTTTCCGCCTCCGCGAGCGCGCGGCGCAGGTCCACGGCCTTCTGCTCACTCATGCCGCGGTGACGGTCGAGATCGAGCGGCTCGTCAGACATCCGATGCACTCGCATCGACACGCTGCGCAGCGGCAAGATCCGCCGAGCTGATCGACAGCATCTCCATGGCGGCGCTGTGTGCGGCCGGAACGATGATCATCGTCGCCACCCGGCGGTAGGCGGCAAAGGACAGTCCCTCGATCATCTCATCGTCCGTGAGCACCTCATAGGTGCCCTCAGGCAGGAGACGCTCGATGGTCCTGATGCGGAATGGATGTTTGAAGGTGACGAATTCGCGCTGCGAGCGGATGCTCATCTGCGCCTGCCTTTCAGAGGCCCGTCGAGGTAACCCCGAAGCCTCACCAAGCATGCGCCTTGCCGCGCCCAATAGCCACCGCTTTCTCATCAGCCACGAAGGCGTGAGCAGCGGGCTGGAGGTCGTACTCGGCTTGCCGCGCTTTGGTGCTCGCTATTACATCGGTCCGGGTGTACGGTGAGCAATCACCGTAATTCCGACGGCATTCACCGGTGACCGAGGGTCGCGCGCACTCCCGCCGCAACATGCGAAGGGTGTCCGATGTCGCGATTTCGTCTGAGCGAGTGGACCGTTCCACCCGTCATTGTTTCGCTTCTGCTGCTCGTGCTCGCGGCTGCCGCACTGCATTCGTAGAACAGAATTCGTAGAACAAGACCACCGCGCGCCCGTCGGCAACCGGTGGACGGCGGCCACCCGGCCGATGATCAGCGACGCCGCGCCTGCAGCATCGACGCGGCGCCTCGTCCGATGCGTTGAACAGCTCCACCCCCGAAGCGAGGAGACCGACATGGCCAAAGGTCAGCAAAAAGGCAATCGCGAAGCCAAGAAGCCCAAAAAGGAGAAGCCCAAGTCCATTGCCGCAGCACCGAGCCAGAAGGCCGGAGGCTGGCAGCCGGATTTCTCCAGCGACAAGAAGAAGCGCTAAGGCATTTTTGCCGCTCATCGACCTGGACGGCGCCCACGCAACGCCGCACGCAATCAGCGACGATGCGGTCGAGCGTTCTCGAGAGTCCAAAGGACAGACCATGGCGCGCGAAACGATCTATGTCGTCCAGGCCTTCAGCGCCGGCCGGGGCGGACACGCGAAGGCCGAGCCGCCGATCGCCTGCAAGACGGAAGCCAGCGCGCTGCGGACCGCGGAACGACTGGTGTCGAGCAAGGCAGGCGTCGTCGCCTTCTCATCGTCGGGCGATCCCGACATGGGYGACTACGACGACGAGCCCAAGGTCCTCTTCCGCCACGGCGCGCTGCCGCCCGCGTTCGATTGAGATGCGCACCCCATTTGTCGCCGGCGACCGCTGCCGTGCGACGCCCCCCCCCTGGATGACGTCCGGTCTCGCCGCGGCGCCATCCGAACCTGATCGGTTACACACATGATTGAGTTCCCAAACCACAGCCGCTCCTACGACCGCACGCGACGGGCTGTACGCTTCTGGGGCTATGACAGCGCGATGGAAGCCTCGTTCTTCGTCGATGAAGGCGCGTTGCGACGCCTTCAGCCCGACACCCGTCCGGACGAGACAGGCTTTCTGACCGCGTTCGATTCCAACCGCGATCGCATCTGCGCCGCCGCCGCCAAGGTCTATGTCCGCGGCAGCCGGGGCTCCTACGATCTCCTCGCTGCCCATTTTTGACGGCGATGGGGCCCCGGATGGACTAAACCTCCGCGTGGCCCTGCGGATCGATCAGGCGGTTCATCCGGTGTGCCGCGGCGAGCGCGAAACGCACCGTCATCAGCTTGCGGGTCGGCGCYGGCAATTTGTGCTCGGGCGCCTCGCACTGCAGATGGGCGCCATAGGCATCGGCGACGATCAGGCCGGTGTCCTGCGGAAAGACCTCACAGGGCAGCTCCTGCGTGAAGGCAAAGAACAGCCGGTCGCAATGGGCGCGATAGTCCTCCCATTTCTGATCGGCCCGCAGATCCTCCAGAGATGATTTGATCTCGACGATCCAGATCTCGCCGCGCTCATTGAGCGCCACCAGATCGGCGCGGCGTCCCGACGGCAGAGGCAATTCGCTGATCGTGGCAAAGCCCAGCGAGCGCAACAGACGCGASGTGCCGCGCGCGATGGCGAGCGCCGTCTCCGATTGGCGGCGGTCGATGGGAACGAGGCTGATCCGGGCGGCTGACGTGTYCACATCAGCAGCATAGCCGATTCTGGGAGCAGCCCAAGCACGCCGTCGGTGCGGAACCGRCCCCCTGCGCCGTCCTTCCGTTGATCAAGCGGCCGTCGCCTCGGACGGCGCAACGGGAGCTGTTCCTGCGCAATCRCGACGAGCTCGCGCCGCGGCTTCACAAGCCCCCGTCGTCAGCTTCSCGACACACGGCTCAAGCGGGCGCGACCCGGCGTTTTTCGCTTGGCGCATTGCAAAAAATCGGCATGCTGGCGCCATGAGCGAAGCGAACCAGGGCAAGGCGAAGGCTGGCGCGATGATCGTGCCCGTCACGCCATTCGAGCAGAACTGCACCATCCTGTGGTGCGAGGCGACCAAGAAGGCGATCGTGATCGATCCCGGCGGCGACGTACCGAACATCCAGGCGGCGATCGCGCAGGCCAAGGTCACCGTCGAAAAGATCTGGCTGACGCATGGCCATATCGATCATGTCGGCGGCGCTGCCGACCTGCGCGACGCGCTRAAGGTGCCGATCGAGGGCCCGCATATCGCCGACAAGTTCCTGCTCGACAATGTCGTCGCCAGCGGCGCCCGTTTCGGCATCACGGGGGTGCGCGACGTCACGCCGGACCGCTGGCTGGAGGAAGGCGACACCGTCGAGATCGGCGAGCTCGTTTTCGACATCCTGCATTGCCCCGGACAYTCGCCAGGCAGCGTCGTGTTCTTCAACAAGGCGATGCGCTTTGCCCATGTCGGGGACGTCCTGTTCAACGGCTCTGTCGGCCGGACCGACCTGCCCGGCGGCAGTCATGAGACGCTGATCCGCTCGATCAAGGACAAGCTGCTGCCGCTCGGCGACGATGTCGGATTCATCTGCGGCCATGGCGCCGGCTCGAGCTTCGGCCAGGAGCGGATGACCAACCCGTTCCTGACGGGGATGGCCTGACGCCTGGCTGAGTGGCGGCAGCTCAGAGTCAGTTCGCCGGCCTCCCGCRAACGGARATCTGAAGCAGAGATCGCGGCCAGCTTTTCGGCGAACCGCGACTGACCCATGACCTAGTTACTTCAATCCCGCCGCCTGCAGCGCACGCTCGATCACGGCCGCGACATCGATCACGCGGCGGCGYTTCGGAACGGGCGGTGTCGCGGCGGCGGAGATCGCAGGCTTGGCCTGGTCGATCGCGGACACCGCGTCGGCCGGCGTCATGTCGAGCGCCTTGGCGGCTGCCGGCGGTGCGACGGCGATCGTAGCGCCGAGCGGCTTCACGTCGGCAGGGCTGTCGGGCGCCGTTACGCTGATRGCCTTGATCTCGGCCGTCGCCTGCGGAGAGGATTGTGGCTCGGCCCTCGGCGTTGCCGGCTTGACCGCTGAGCGCGCCGGCTTGGCCCGCGCCGGCCGCGGCTGCGCCGGCTTCGATATCCTGGATGTATTTTCGCGCAGCGTCTCCGGGGCTGCCTTGGCCTCGGCAGGCTCGCCTGAAGGCATGTCTGCCGAGCGGCGCAGCAGCTTGGTCACGGCCGGCAGCACCGAGATCGGCGAGACCTCCGGGATGAGCTTCGTGCTCGGCGACGTGACCGCGGGCTTCGGCTGGCGGATCCAGTCGGTGATCCCGAAGAATTTCGCGATCAGATAGGACGAGGAGATGCCGGCCTCGAGCAGGAACGGCCCGGCCTTGCCATAGCGCTTGTCGTTGGCCGCGACGCCGATCGGCGTGCCATGCGCCATGTTGGTGATGGTGAAGGATTCCACCACGGTCTCGCCATCGGCGTTCCACCACTGCTCATGCGGATAGCCATTGACGCGTCCTGCGGCCATCGGCGCCAACGGCAGATGATGCAGATCGAGCCATTGCTTGACGATCTCGCCGGCATTGTCCGGATGCACGGTGTAGTCCGCGGTGCCATGCCAGACCGAGAGTTTCGGCCATTTGCCGCGATGGTTGGAGGCGCGGCGCACGAGGTCGCCGAGYTCGCCGGCGGGRCGCGCCGGCGGCATGCGCATCTGCAGGATCGCATCGCGCATGCTGCGCGCGGTGCCGAACGGCAGACCCGCGATGACCGCGCCGGCCGCAAATATATCCGGATGCGCGGACAGCATCGCCATGGTCATCGCGCCGCCGGCCGAGAGGCCCGTGACGAAGATGCGGCGCGGATCGATCGCGCAATCGGCCACCATGCGCGCGATCATCTCGCGAATCGATGCGACTTCGCCCTGACCGCGGGTGATGTCTTCCGACTGAAACCAGTTGAAGCAGCGCTGCGGATTGTTGATGCGCTGCTGCTCCGGCATCAGCAGCGCGAAGCCGAAATGCTTTGCCAGCGTCGACCAGCCGGCGCCGAGATCATAATCGACCGCGCCCTGCCCGCAGCCATGCAGCACGACGACGAGCGGCAGCAGCGGCTGGCGCTGTGCCGGCACATGCGCGAACATCTTCAGCCGGCCGGGATTGCTGCCGAAGCTCTCAATCTCGACCAGCGGACATTCCGGCACGGGCCGCGGCTGGCGATGAAAATCGGCGAATCCTGTGATGCCGTTCAGCTCACGCAGCCGTCGCAAATACTCAACATTTTCAGCGAGGGACAACGGCAGCTCCTTGGCAGTCASGTCTTCAAGTCGGCAGTTCACGTCAGCGCGGATCAACGCCACCATCACCCAGATGGTTGCTGCAGTGCAAAAGAAAAAGCCCGCGCGAGCGCGGACGTCAGCAATTTGATTGCGAATTTCGGTCTTGCTGCGATCAAAATGCCACGCGGACGCGGCGCTTCACACAACAATCACCGAAACGCGAACAATGCTGCGCCGAAATCGCGGTGAGGATGAGCAACGGTAACCACGCAACTGCTTTTGAACCGTTAGCGGCGAGAGGGCCGTGGTCAGTCTCTATTCTCTGCGAATCGCGATCTCGCTCCGAAGTGTGCGCAGCGATCGACGATCAGTAAACAACAAATGGCAGGCATGCACCGCTCTCATCCGATCACCGTTGCCTGCGCGTGACGGGCCAATTAGCCTGACGCGCAACCAACAACGACATTCCATTCGGGAGAAAACACATGGCGCGGCTCAAATTCGGCGCGTTCCTCGCGCCGCATCATCCGATCGGCGAGCATCCGATGCTGCAATTCCGCCGCGACCTCGATCTCGTATCGCAGCTCGACGAGCTCGGCTATGATGAGTTYTGGTGCGGCGAGCATCATTCGTCGGGCTGGGAGAYGATCGCGTCGCCCGAGATGTTCCTCGCCGCCGCCGGCGAGCGSACCAAGCGCATCAAGCTCGGCACCGGCGTCATCTCACTGCCCTACCATCATCCCTACAACGTCGCGCAGCGCATGGTGCAGCTCGACCACATGACCGGCGGCCGCGCCATCTTCGGCTCAGGTCCCGGCGCGCTCGCCTCCGATGCGCATACGCTGGGCATCGATCCGATGACGCAGCGCGACCGCCAGGACGAGGCGATCGGCATCATCCGCCGCCTGTTCAACGGCGAGCGCGTGACCGCGAAGAGCGACTGGTTCACGATGAACGACGCCGCGCTGCAGATCCTGCCCTTGCAGGAGGAGATGCCGTTCGTGGTGGCCTCGCAGATCTCGCCGTCGGGCATGACGCTCGCGGGCAAATACGGCATCGGCATCATCTCGCTCGGCTCGATGTCGACGCAAGGGCTGATGGCGCTGCCGCAGCAATGGGAGTTCGCCGAGGACGCGGCACGCAAGCACGGCACCACGGTGAGCCGCGCCGATTGGCGCGTGCTGCTGTCCTGGCACATCGCCGAGACGCGCGAGCAGGCACGCCGCGAAGCGGGCCCCGGCCTGATGCGCTGGCACAACGAATATACCGTCGGCACCTTGATGCGACCGGGCCTGCAGCCGTTCTCGTCACCCGATGAAGCCGTCGACAAGACCGCCTTCGTCGAGGGCGCGGCGTCGACGATCGGCACCCCGGACGATCTCGTCAAGACGATCAAGAAYTTGATGCAGGTGTCAGGCGGCGTCGGCGCCATCATCGGCTTCGTGCATGACTGGGCCAATCCGGAGAACACCCGCCGCAGCTGGGACATGGTCGCGCGCTACGTSGTGCCGGAGATCAACGGCTATATCGACGGCCTGCGCCGCTCGCAAAAATTCGTCATCGAGAACCGCGCCATCTTCGAGCGCGCGGGACAAGCGGTGATGGCCAAGATCATGGACAATGAAAAGGCCGCCGCGGCGTTGTCGCAGACCGGACCGGGACGCATTGCGATTCCTGCCGTCAACGCGCCGGATCTGCAGCAGGCCGCAGCGAAGCAACGGGGCTGAGTACGAGGGCGAGCAGCGCCGCAAGGTCGGCCCTACCGCCGCGTTCGATGGCGCCAATGAGTTTCCTCCGTCATGCCCGGGCTTGACCCGGGCACCCACGTCTATCCACCGTGCCGAACGACGTGGATGGCCGGGACAAGCCCGGCCATGACGATATGGAAATCGTTCGCCACGTCAGTTCGAACTGTTGTATCGGCCCCGAGCAACCCCACGTCGAAATTCCTGGTTCAAGGCCTGAGGCCTTGCCCCGGAATGACGGTGTGGAGCGAGCAGAGAGCGCCGCGAGCTGCGGCTACTCTCACCTCACCGCCGCGACCAGCTTCTCGCAATCGGCGATGGTCGCGATCTGTTTCAGCGTCTCGCGCAGSGCCGGCAGGTCGACCGGCTTCTGGAATTGCGGGTAGACGACCAGCCCGAGCACGGTCGCAAGCCGCACATGCTCCTCACGCGTGCCGTCCTCGGCGCCGCTGATGAAGATCACCGGGGTRCGCGATTTCAGCTCGTTGAGCAGCAGCAGGATGTCGGCGCCGCAGCGATCGCCCAGCGACAGATCCAGGGTGATGCAGTCGAACGTCCGGCTGCGCAGCAATTCGGCGGCGGCGTCGACCGAGGTGACACACGTCGCCTCGTAGCCGCATTGGACAGCGATCTTGCGAAGGATCGAGAGATGAACTTCGGCATCCTCGATCACCAGCAACTGATTGCTCATGCTCTTGCCCTCGTTGCCTGTTGGCCAGACGTCCCGGTCTGGCCGTGCTAGATGACAGCGATGGCTGCKAGGTAAAGATTCCGGTCCGTAGATTTACGGAGCGAGTCGGCACGASGAGGTCGGCTTCGCCCGATGCGCYCACCCGACGGGCATGATCAATGTGGACTCGCGGCAACATGGCGAGCTTTTTGGCCAACCGCCCGATGAGCGATTGCGGCGTTGACGACAACCATCGRYGGTGACRGCGATCGTCTTGAAGGGACGTCGCGGGCTGGGGCAGTCCGGCGTGGCGTGGCAGCCCGTCGGGCTGAACGCCAGTYGCACCGTCATTCCCGGCAACCCGTTCTGCTTCGGCAATCCGCACAACGACAGCTGCGCCTCCACCCGGGTCGGCGGGACCGTTGGCGGCGCTGGAGTCGGCTTCGACGACCGCTTCACCACGCATGTCACGACGCGAACGCATACCACAACGGTCGGCCTCGCCGACAAGTTCTGAGACGCAGGCGGCCCTGAGGCGAGCTGCAATGAGCAAGCCGGCGGACATCGGGGCGATCGGACGGACGAGCATTTCCTTAACCGGGTCCTGCTAGACTGACGGCCACTTGAGCAGGGCCTGCAGGGGACCGCTCGCGCGTATGGATGCGTCAGGCAGCCCGCCGTTTCGACCCGGCGGGCTTTTCCGTGGGAAAGGTCGCCAATGTCACTCTCCTCAGCCAAGAACTACGCGCTGCGCGCCGAACGGTCGCAGGAYCCCAAGGAGGCCGCCGACCTCCTGGCAAAGGCAATCCTGGAGCTGGCGGCCTCGATCGAAGCGACCGATGCCAAGGTGAAAAAGATCAACAAGTCGGCCGGCTGATGGTCCTGGCGTCCGCGTCGGAAGGTCTGGCGGGCCGAGGCGGCGGCGAGGCCTCCCCGCTTCGACGATGATTCCCTGATCCTGCTGCGATCGGTCGCCGATATCGCCGCGTCGCTTATAAGCGACGACAGCAGGACGCCATGGGTGCGGTCAGCGCCCGGCATTGCCCGTGCCCTCGGTCTGAAGGAGGGCGGAATATTCCATCTCTCGTCCATCTCTCGGGCGCAAGGGCGCGCGGCGAGACTGCGGTCGTTCGCAATGCAGCACAACGAGCCGATCATGAGACACCGGAGCGTATTGCATCGCGGCTGCAACCGCCTATCAATGATGGTCAGGGAGTCCGGCCATGCGAGGCTGACCAAGACGAAGTCAGACCCGAGACGCCAAACGGCAGACGGCCGGCCAGCAGACGAGAGGAAACCCCGGGATGTCGATGCAGCATGTGGTCTCTGATCCGATCAGGCTGACCGCGCCACGGCGCAACTCACTGACCCATATCCCCGGCGACGAAGGCTGGCCGATCATCGGCAAGACCTTCGAGGTGCTCGCCGACCCGAAGGGCCATGTCGAGCGCAATGCCCGGAAGTACGGCCCGGTCTAYCGCAGCCATATGTTCGGCGAGGTGAACGTGGTGCTGCTCGGGCCGGAAGCCAACGAGTTGGTGCTGTTCGACCAGGCCAAGCTGTTCTCGTCGGCCCATGGCTGGGGCCACATCCTCAATTTGCTGTTCCCSCGCGGGCTGATGCTGCTCGATTTCGAAGAGCACCGCATGCATCGCAAGGCCYTGTCGGTCGCRTTCAARGCCGGGCCGATGAAATCCTATCTCACCGGTCTCGATCGCGGYATCGCMGCGCGCATCGCGCAGTGGAAACAAACTCCCGGCGAGATGCTGTTCTATCCGGCGATCAAGCAGCTCACGCTCGACCTCGCCGCGACATCGTTCCTGGGGACCGAGATCGGACCCGAGGTCGATGCCATCAACCGCGCTTTCGTCGACATGGTCGCRGCGTCCGTGGCCCCGATCCGCAAGCCGCTGCCGGGCACGCAGATGGCCCGCGGCGTCAAGGGCCGCCAGCGCATCGTCGCCTATTTCTCGGAGCAGATTCCGCTGCGCCGCGCGAAAGGCGACGGCGACGACCTGTTCTCGCATCTCTGCCGGGCCACCGACGACCACGGCGCGCTGCTGTCGACCCAGGACATCGTCGATCATATGAGCTTCCTSATGATGGCGGCGCATGACACGCTCACCTCGTCGATTACGTCGTTCATCGCGCAGCTTGCCGCCCATCCGGAATGGCAGCAGAAGCTGCGCGACGAGGTCGCGAGCCTTGGCCTCGTGGCCGGCGCCCCGATGGCCTCGGAGCATCTGGAGAAGATGAAGCTGACCGAGATGGCGTTCCAGGAAACGCTGCGGCTGATGCCGCCGGTGCCGTCGCTGCCGCGCCGGCCGATCCGGGACTTCACCTTCAAGGGCTATGCGATTCCGGCCGGGACCGGCGTCGGCGTCAATCCGATGTTCACACACCATATGCCGGAGATCTGGCCMGAGCCCGAGCGCTTCGACCCGCTGCGCTTCACCGACGAGGCGCAGCGCGGGCGGCACCGCTTTGCCTGGGTCCCGTTCGGCGGCGGCGCGCATATGTGCCTCGGCCTGCACTTCGCCTACATGCAGGTGAAGTGCTTTGCGCGGCACTTCCTGTCGAACATCGAGGTGTCATTTGCGCCCGGCTATCGGCCCAATTGGCAGGTGTGGCCGATCCCCAAGCCGCGCGACGGATTGCGGGTGATGCTGAAAGCGGTGTGATTGCGGCATCGTCACCAGCAGCGCGGCGTGCGACGGCGAGACCCGGATCGCGTCGCGCGCTGTGACCGTCACATATGAGTCGGTTGATCGCGGACGCGCATCAGCGCAGCGGAGGTTCCGCAGACGGAACCATCCGTGGCGCGCAGCAATGCCATGAAAATCGCGCGGTCTGCACCGATTGGACGAATTACCGCCATCGCGGCCATAATTTGGTTGCGCGATTGAGGCTCATGCAGCTTCATGAACCGACTCATCTCGGACATCGGCCGGATCTGGCGCGGCGAGTTGCAGCCCTCGCTCGCCTGGAGCAGCGCATTTGCAGCGATGTGCCTGGCGATGGCCACCATGGTCCGCTTCGGCATGGCGCATCTGCGGCCCGACGTGTTCTTCACACCCTATATTCCGGCCGTGTTCTTTGCGACCGCCATGGGCGGATCCGCCGTCGGGCTGGTCACTGCGATCATCGGCGCGGCGCTCGGGCTGCTGCTCGAATTCGGCAGCGCGACTGTGGACGTCGCRCGGGTGGCGCTGATGACGATGTATCTCACCGTCGCRGCGCTGGTGATCTGGGGCGTCAACCATTACCGCGACCTCGCCGCCAAGCAGCGCGAGATYGCGAAGCGGCTGACCGACGAGGAGCAATATCGCAAGCTGCTGGTCGACGAGCTGCATCATCGGCTGAAGAACAAGACATCCACCATTCACGCGGTTCTGCATCARGTCCTGCACGATCAGCCGCAGGTGTGGAGCAGCATCGACAAGCGCATCCGCGCACTCGCCGGCGCCGACGACCTGATCGCACGGGTCGACGCGCAGGGCTGCGATCTCAAGGATCTCTTGATGTCGGAGCTCGGACCCTATGGCCATGTCCGCTTCGAGCTCAATGGCGATCCGCTGTTYCTTCCCGCCAAGCTCGCGGTCAGCCTGGCGCTGATCTTCCACGAGCTCGCCACCAACGCCGCCAAATATGGCGCTTTCGCCTCGCCGCGCGGCTTCCTGCAGGTGTCCTGGACGCTGCACGAGGACCGCCTCAGATTGAGCTGGGACGAAACCGAGGGACCTCCGATYGATCAGGTCGGCAAACCGGGTTTCGGGACCAAGCTGCTCAAGGCGGCGCTGTCGCCGTTCGAAGGCAAGACAGAAACCACATTCTTGAAGACCGGGATTCACTGCACCATGCAGTTCAGAGTGCCGCCGAGCTGACGACAGACGCCGCTGCGGCATTCGACTTTCGCAGCAGGACGATCGCGTCCTTCTCCCCGACGATTTACCCGCCGTTAATGACGCCTCGGCAGGGTTTCGCATCATTTCCGATGCTTGCCCGCAGAGTTCCGTGTTTCTACGTACCGCTTAACTAAAATGAAGCGGGAACTTTGCACAATCGGCGCATGTACAGCAGCGACCGATTCAATTTTTCAGCCGAGGCGCGCGAAGGCCTCGGGGAGACCGAGGCCGAGCTGCGCTTTCTCCGCAGCATCGTCAGCCAGCTGCCCTCCGGCATCACGGTCCAGGACGAGCACGGTCGCTTTCTGCTCGTCAACGATACCGCGGCCATCCAGCTCGGCGCCGCCGCCAATAGTGCCGATGGAATCGCCGCGCCGCATCTCGATGTCAGGCGCGCGACCTGCCGCGAGCTGCTCGGACGCGGCCGGGTTGTGATCGCCGAGGAAAAAGTGACGAGCGAACGTGGTCCGCAGACGCTGCTGACCGCGCACCGTCCGGTCCAGATCGGTGAGCAACGGTTGCTGCTCTCGAGCTCGGCCGACATCACGGAGCAGAAGGAGTTCGAGGACCAGCTGTTCCGCGCCGCCTATTACGATGAGCTGACCGGCCTGCCGATGCGCCGCGTCGTCGAGCATCGCGCCGACACTCTGGTCCGGCGCGGCCGCGTCGATGGCCGTTTCGCACTCGCCTTCCTGGATCTCGACAATTTCAAGTACATCAACGACTATTATGGCCACGCCACCGGCGATGCCCTGCTGGTCGAGCTTGCCAARCGYATCAGCCGGGATCTGCGCGAGTCAGACCTGCTGTCCCGCATCAGCGGCGACGAGTTTCTGCTCCTGCTGCATCCGATCGAGCGTGCCGAAGAGGTTGCGGAGTTCCTTCARGGCATGCTTGACCGCCTGAACGCGCCSTTCTTCATCGACGGCGCCGAGGTGTTTGCCTCCGCCTCGGTCGGCGTGAGCCTGTTTCCCGAGCACGGCGCGAGCTACGACGTGCTGCGCCAGAATGCCGATCTCGCGATGTATCGCGTCAAGAACAGCGACAAGGGGACGCTGGCTTTTTTCTCCAGCGCGATGGAGCATGAGGCGCTGGCGCGCATGAAGGTCGAGCAGTCGCTGCGGCTCGCCATTCTCGAAAAGCGCTTCTGCTGTGCGTTCCAGGCCAAGGTCGACATCCGCACCGAGGAGATCAAGGGCATCGAGGCGCTGGTCCGGCTGCGCGACAATGAGGGCGTGATCCAGGCGCCCGGCGCCTTCATCAATCTCGCGGTCGAACTCGGGCTGATCGATGAGCTCACCCATCTGGTGCTCGACGAAATCGTCAAATCGATCGACCTGATCAACGAGACCTTCGGYCACGAAACGACGATCAGCATCAACGTCGCCGCCAAGCAGGCCGCGAACCCGGACTTCATGCGCCCGTTCGCGCGGGCGCTCGAATCGACGGGGTTTCCGAAGCGGTTCATGGTCGAGGTCACCGAGGACGCGTTCGTGACGCGCAGCCACTTTCAGGACGAGATCGTGCCGCTGCTCCGCGGCATCGGCGTCGGCATCTCGATCGACGATTTCGGCATCGGCTATTCGTCGCTGTCGGCATTGGCCGACATCACCGCGGACGAGATCAAGATCGATCGTTCCTTCATCACCGACATCCATAAGCGGCCGCGCAGCCAGGGCATCCTGCGCGCGATCGAGTCGCTGAGCGAGGCGCTCGGCATGACCGTGATTGCCGAAGGCATCGAATCCTTCGAGGAGCTGGCCTATCTGCAGGCCGCGACCAAGATTCGCTACGCGCAAGGCTACTACTTCTCGCGTCCGATCTTCCTGGAGGAGCTGAAGCCGGCGATCCCGCTTGCAAGCGAAGCGCGTATGAGCCTCGCCAGTCGCCCTGTGCAGGAAAATCGGCAGGCYTATGCCCGCAGCGGCCGCTATCGGCGCTGATCGCGCTGGCGCGGGAGAGGCAGCAAGCCTATCAGCACAAAGTATGAGCCCTCCCGCACTGCCRATGAAAGCGCCTTGACCCGCCCCGAGGCTGCACACTATCAGTTGCAGACAACAGCCGCCGGTAGCTGGGAGGAAGGCTCGTGGGAACGTCACATATTTTCAAAGGTATTGCTTTATCATTGGCTGCAGCCGTGCTGGCCACCGCCGCACAGGCCGACGATCTGAAAATCGCTCTCATCTATGGCAAGACCGGGCCGCTCGAGGCCTACGCCAAGCAGACCGAAACCGGCCTGCGTCTCGGCTTCGAATACGCCACCAAAGGCACCAACATGATCGACGGTCGCAAGATCGTCATCATCACCAAGGACGATCAGGGCAAGCCCGACCTGTCGAAAGCCGCGCTTTCAGAGGCCTATCAGGATGACGGCGCCGACATCGCCATCGGCACCACGTCTTCGGCCGCGGCGCTCGCCGACCTGCCGGTCGCCGAGGAGAACAAGAAGATCCTGATCGTCGAGCCGGCCGTGGCGGACCAGATCACTGGCGAGAAGTGGAACCGCTACATCTTCCGCACCGGCCGCAACTCGTCGCAGGACGCGATCTCCAACGCGGTGGCGATCGGCAAGCCCGGCGTCACCGTCGCCACGCTGGCGCAGGATTACGCGTTCGGCCGCGACGGCGTCGCCGCCTTCAAGGAGGCGCTGGCCAAGACCGGCGCGACCCTGGCAGCCGAGGAATACGTCCCGACCAACACCACCGACTTCACTGCCGTCGCGCAGCGCTTGTTCGACGTGCTGAAGGACAAGCCGGGGCGGAAGTTCATCTGGGTGCTCTGGGCCGGCGGCGGCAACCCGCCAGGCAAGCTGCAGGACATGGACCCGAAGCGCTAYGGCATCGAGATTTCCACCGGAGGCAATATCCTCGCCGCGCTCGCCGCCTATAAGCAGCTGCCGGGCATGGAAGGCGCYACCTATTACTACTATGACATTCCCAAGAATCCGGTGAACGACTGGCTGCTCGCCGAACACCAGAAGCGCTTCAGCTCGCCCCCCGACCTGTTCACGGCCGGCGGCTTCTCAGCCGCGATGGCGGTTGTCGCCGCGGTCACCAAGGCGAAGTCGACCGATACCGAGAAGCTGATCGCGGCGATGGAGGGCATGGAGTTCGACACGCCCAAGGGCAAGATGATCTTCCGGAAGGAAGATCACCAGGCGCTGCAAAGCATGTATCACTTCCGTGTCAAGGTCGATCCGAACCTCGCCTGGGCCGTGAACGAACCGGTACGCGAGATCAAGATCGAGGACATGGATATCCCGATCCGCAACAAGCGCTGAGTAAATGACATCCGTGCCCGGCCCGCGCCGGGCACCTYCACTTTGGAMGTCATACGGCTGACGACATGGCCCTCACCCTCGAAACCCGCGATCTGACCATCCGCTTCGGCGGCCATGTCGCGGTCAACAACGTCAGCTGCAGCTTCCGCCCCGGCGAGCTGACGGCGATCGTCGGCCCGAACGGCGCCGGCAAGACCACCTATTTCAACCTAATATCCGGCCAGTTGCGGGCCTCAGCCGGCTCCATCCTGTTCGATGGCCGCGATATCACCCAACTCTCTGCTCCGCTGCGCACCCGCGCGGGCCTCGGGCGCGCGTTCCAGCTCACCAATCTGTTTCCGAATCTCAGCGTGGAAGAGAAYGTSCGYCTCGCCGTCCAGGCGCAGAGCGGCACCCATTACGACCTGCTCCGTCCGTGGATGGCGCGGCGCGACCTGATCGCGCGGGCCGATGCGATCCTCGATCAGGTCGCCCTCGGCAGCCGCCGCGGCGTCACCGCAACGACGCTCTCGCATGGCGACCAGCGCAAGCTCGAAGTCGCGCTGATGATGGCGCTGGAGCCCAAGGTCTTCATGTTCGACGAGCCGACCGCCGGGATGAGCATCGACGAGGTGCCGGTCGTGCTCGACCTGATCGGCCGGCTGAAGCAGGACAAGAGCAAGATCATCCTGCTCGTCGAGCACAAGATGGACGTCGTCCGCTCGCTCGCCGATCGCATCATCGTGCTGCATAACGGCCAGCTGGTCGCCGATGGCAAGCCGGCCGAGGTCATCGCCTCGCCGATCGTGCAGGAGGCCTATCTCGGCGTCGCACCGCGGAGCGCGGCATGAGCGCGCTGCTGAAGCTGTCGGGCGTCCAGACCTATATCGGCCGCTACCACATCCTGCAGGGCGTCGATTTCGACGTGCCCGAAGGCCAGACCACGATGCTGCTGGGACGCAACGGCGCCGGCAAGACCACGACGCTGCGCACCATCATGGGGCTGTGGCAGGCGAGGACCGGCAGCATCTCGCTGGCCGGCGAGGCGATCGAGRAACTGGCGACGCCCGACATTGCSCAGCGAGGYGTCGGCTACGTGCCCGAGAGCATGGCGGTGTTCTCCGACCTCACCGTCAAGGAGAACCTGGTGCTGGCAGCCCGCAACGGCCCGCTCGACGAGGCCCAACTCGCCTGGATCTTCGGCTTTTTTCCGGCTCTGAAGAAATTCTGGTTGTCGCGCGCCGGCAGCCTGTCCGGCGGCCAGAAGCAGATGCTGTCGATCGCCCGCGCCATCGTCGAGCCGCGCAAGCTGCTGCTGATCGACGAGCCGACCAAGGGGTTGGCGCCGGCCATCGTGATGTCGCTGATCGAATGCCTGAAGGAGATCAAGCGRCGCGGCGTCACCATCCTGCTGGTGGAGCAGAATTTCCACGCCGCGCGCGAGCTCGGCGATCAGGTCCTGGTGATGGACAATGGCACCATCGTCCATCGCGGGGAGATGGCGGCGCTCGCCGCCGACGTGCCGCTGCAGGAGCGCCTGCTGGGACTGAGCCTGGAGGCGCATCAATGAGCGACATCGCCGCAACCGATCCGCTGCCGAAGCCGAAGCGCGACCTCGCCCCGCTGCTGCTGCCTGTCCTGCTCGCGCTGCTGATGCTTCCGCTGGTCGGATCGGCGAGCTCCTGGGTGACGCTGACGGTCGCCAGCCTGGCGATGGGCATGATGATCTTCATCATGGCCTCCGGCCTGACACTCGTGTTCGGCCTGATGGACGTGCTCAATTTCGGCCATGGCGCGTTCATCGCGGTCGGCGCCTATGTCGCAACGCTGGTCCTGCTGCCGCTCGCAAGCTGGGCGCAGGCCGATTCGCTGCTGGCCAACCTCGCGGTACTGGTCCCGGCCGCATTGCTGTCGATGGGCGTGACCGCCGCACTCGGCCTGGTCGTCGAACGCGTGCTGGTGCTGCCGGTCTATGGCCAGCACCTCAAGCAGATCCTGATGACCACCGGCGGCCTCATCGTTGCCGAGCAGACGCTTTATGCGCTGTTTGGCCCGCAGATCATCCCGCTGCCAGTACCGGCGGCGCTGCGCGGCTCGTTCATCATCGGCGACATCGCGATCGCCAAATACCGGCTGCTGGCGATGCTGATCGGCTTTGCGATCTTTGTCGCCATCGAGCTGGTGCTGAACCGGACCAAGATCGGCCTTCTGATCCGCGCCGGCGTCGAGAATCGCGAAATGGTGGAGGCGCTCGGCTATCGCATCCGCCGCCTGTTCCTCGGCGTGTTCATGACCGGGTCGGCGCTGGCCGGGCTCGGCGGCGTGATGTGGGGCCTCTATCGCGAGCAGGTGCACGCCTCGATCGGCGACGAGCTGACCGTGCTGGTCTTCATCGTCGTGATCATCGGCGGCCTCGGCTCGATCACCGGCTGCTTCATCGGCGCGATCCTGGTCGCCATGGTCGCGAATTATGGCGGCTTCCTGGTGCCGAAGCTCGCCCTCGTCTCCAACATCCTGCTGATGGTCGCCGTGCTGATGTGGCGACCGCGCGGCCTCTATGCGGTGACCAGCCGATGATGATCCTGTCCGGCGATCCTCCCCGCAGCCGCACGCTGTCCGTGCTGCTCGTCATCATCATCCTGGCATTGCTGGCCACGCCCTTCATTTTCCCAGGCGCCAAGGCCTTGAATGTGGCCGCCAAGATCTGCATCTTCGCCGCGCTCGTCGCATCCTACGACCTGCTGCTCGGCTACACCGGCTCGGTCTCGTTCGCGCATACGATGTTCTACGGCATCGGGTCCTACGCGATCGCCATCGCGCTCTATGGACTCGGGCCCAATTGGACCTCGGTCGCGGTGGCCGTCGCGGCCGGCCTGCCGCTCGCGCTGCTGCTGGCGCTCGCGATCGGCCTGTTCTCGCTGCGCGTCGAGGCGATCTTCTTTGCGATGATCACGCTGGCGGTCGCCTCCGCCTTCCTGGTRCTGGCGTCGCAATTGTCGTGGCTGACCGGCGGCGAGGACGGCCGCAGCTTCCAGCTGCCCGAGCTGTTGCGTCCCGGCACCGTGTTCATCGGCAAGGAGTGGTTCGGCTTCCCGATCAACGGCCGCATCCTGACCTATTACCTGGTGCTGTCGGCCTGCGCGCTGATGATYCTGGCRTTGCTGCGGGTCGTGAATTCGCCGTTCGGCCGCGTGCTGCAGGCGATCCGCGAAAACCGTTTCCGGGCCGAGGCGCTCGGCTACCGCACCGTGTTTCACCTGACCTATGCCAACTGCATCGCCGCGATGATCGCGGCCGGCGCCGGCATGCTGAACGCGCTCTGGCTGCGCTATGCCGGACCTGATACCTCGCTGAGCTTYTCGATCATGCTCGACATTCTRCTGATGGTGGTCATCGGCGGCATGGGCACCATCTACGGCGCGATCATCGGGGCTGCGATCTTCATCCTGGCCCAGAACTATCTCCAGGCGCTGATGAGCATCGCCTCGACCGCCGCGGCAGACGCMGGACTGCCGCTTCTTCCGGGCCTGCTGCATCCGGAYCGCTGGCTGTTGTGGCTCGGCCTGCTGTTCATCGCCAGCGTCTACTTCTTTCCAACAGGCGTGGTMGGCCGCCTCCGCAGCAAGCCAGGCAGCCAGCGCTGAACTTCAACTCCGGCAGCGCGCGAGCCTGTTGCGCACGCGCCGGTCCCGGATTCTGCCGGCGCGGTATCGCCGTGCTGACCGCGCGGCTTTTCGACGAAATTCCTCCCGGCATTTAACAAGCGGCTAACTGAGTTTCCTAACCGCTCCGGTACCAGTGCCCTGTTATCAAGCATGCTTGCGATCATTGATTTCCTCCCGGGTCGATCCAGGCATGCAACGCGCAGCAGACACGTCAGGGGCGGTCGAGACCGAGCCAACGCGGCTGGGCACGTCGATCTGGCGCGGTCCGGTGCCGTGGCTCGCGGCCTGTGGCGCGCTCCTCATTGCAGCCATCGTGATCGGAACGCTYGTGATGGCCAATGGCTTCAAAGACCGCACGATCGGCAATAATGAGCGCGAGCTCGAAAATACCGTCTTGTTGCTCAGCCGGCATTTCGCGCAGCAGTTCGAGGATGCCGACACCGCGGTCTCTCACGCGRTCCACCGCATGCAGCTCGGATCGATCGACTCGCCYGAGGCCTTCCGCTCGCGCATGGCGCGGCCCGAGATTCGCGAGATGCTGCAGTCGCAGATCAATGGCCTGTCCTATATGGGCGACCTGACGATCATCGGCGCCGATGGCAGCTTCATCAACTGGTCGGAAAACAGAGAGGTCCCGGCGATCAACGTCGCAGACCGCGAATATTTCAAGACCCTCGCTGACAGTCAGCAGTCCGACGCCGTCATCATTGCACCGGTCGTGAGCTATGTCACCGGCAAATGGGCCACCATCGTCGCCCACCGCTTGAGCGGTGCCAACGGTGAATTCCTCGGCCTGCTRTCGCGCCGCGTCGATCCGAAAACCTACGAGAAATTCCTGGAATCGATGTCGCTCGGCAATGGCGCTTCGATCACGCTGTTCCACGCCGACGGCACGGTGCTCGCGCGCTACCCGCACAGCGAGGCCGTCATCGGGCGCCGGGTCGGAGGAAATGGCGGGCTGCTCAGCAGCGTCGCTGACGGCGCGGTCCACACCGCGCTGGTTACGAGCCCCTTCGACGACCTCGATAAGATTGCTGCCGGAGCCAGGGTCAGCCGCTTCCCGCTGACGATCACCGCGACGCGGACGATCGACGACGCGCTCGCGGACTGGCGTTCTCAGGTGGTCCTGCTGGTCGGCGCCGCGACGYTGGCGGCCGGCGTCATTGCCGTGATGTTCAGCCTGATGATCAGGCAGATCCTGCGGCAGAACCGGATCGCCCGGCAACAGCTCGAAGGCGAGAAGCAACGCGTCGAGACGGCGCTSGACAACATGACACAAGGGCTGATCTCGTTCGAYGCCGACGCATGCGTCGTGATGTTCAATCGACGCTTCATCGATATGCTCGGCCTGTCCACCGATGTGATCAGGCCGGGCGTCCACCTCACTGAGGTCATCGCCCATTGCAAGGCGCAGGGATCCTTCAACGGGGATGTCGCCGACTTCTGCACCGCCATCCACGATCGGGCGGCCGCGGGCGGCACCTCGCAGATGGTCATCGAAGCGGGTGCGGGACGGTTCCTCAACGTCATCGACAAGCCGCTGGCCACCGGCGGCTGGGTCACGACCCTCGAGGACATCAGCGAGCATCGCAAGCTCGAGCAGGAGCGCGATCGCAATTACGCATTCCTGCGCGAGATCATCGATCACATTCCCTCGCCTATCATGGTCAAGGATGTCCAAGACCGCCGTTACGTACTGGTCAACAAGTCATCCGAGCGGTGCTTCGGCCGGCCGTGCGAGCAGATCGTCGGCAAGACGCTATTCGACCTGATGCCCCGGCCGATCGCGGAAAAGGCCGCCGCCGATGACGACCGGGCGCTGGAGCATGCGGACGGGCTGGTTCTCGAGGAGCATCCGTGGCAGACGCCCGGCCTCGGCTTGCGCTATATCACCTCGCGCCGGATCGTCGTCACCGACGACAGGCAGCGGCCGCGTTATCTGATCAACGTGATCGAGGACACCACTGAACGGCGGCTGGCTGATGAGAGGATTGCCCATCTCGCCCATTACGACGCGCTGACCGAGCTGCCGAATCGTGTCCTGTTCCGGGAGCGTATCGCCCACGAGATCGAGCGCGCGCGGCACGGCATGTTCTTCGCGCTGCTTTATCTCGACATCGATGAGTTCAAGGGCATCAACGACTCGCTTGGACATCACGTCGGCGACGARCTGCTGAGGACGATCGCCAGCCGGATCAGGAGCTGCCTTGCGCCGGAGGACACCGTGGCTCGGCTCGGCGGCGACGAGTTCGCGGTGCTCCTGACCATGGCGGCCGATCGCGACGAAGTCATTGCCAAGGTCACCGAGATTCTCGAGCGGATTCGCGAGCCCTATCGCTGCCTCGGCCATCAATTGTCGACCGACGCCAGCATCGGCATCGCGCTCGCGCCGGAACATGGCGTCGAGATCGATCAGCTGACAAAGCATGCGGACCTCGCGATGTACGCTGCCAAGGCGGACGGCCGCCATACTTTCCGCTTCTTCGAGCCGGCGATGGATGAGAGCGCGCGGGAGCGGCTGCAGCTGCAGCAGGATCTGCGCCGCGCCATCACCGAGGGCCAGTTCGAGCTGCATTATCAGCCCCTGCTCGGCTTCAGGGAGAACATCATGACCGGCTGCGAGGCGCTGCTGCGCTGGCGGCATCCCGAGCGCGGCATGGTGCCGCCGCTCGATTTCATCCCGCTCGCCGAGGACACCGGCCTCATCAACGAGATCGGCGACTGGGTGATGCGAACGGCCTGCGCCGAAGCGGCGCACTGGCCGAGCGACATCCGCGTCGCCGTCAATGTCTCGCCGATCCAGTTGAAATCCCCGACGCTGGCGCTGCATGTCGCGAGCGCATTGTCAGCCGCCGGCCTTGCACCAGAACGGCTCGAGATCGAGATCACAGAAGCGGTTCTGATCGGCGACGATGACGTGGCGCTCGACATCCTGCATCAGCTGCACGCCATGGGCGTGCGCATCGCGCTGGATGATTTCGGCACCGGCTATTCGTCGCTCAGCTACCTCAAGCGCTTTCCGTTCGACAAGATCAAGATCGACCGTTGCTTTGTMAGCGATATCGGCGCCGACAGTTCATCGGCGATCGTGCAGGCGGTGGTCAGCATTGCCGCGGCCAGCAACATGACGACCACGGCCGAAGGCGTCGAGACGGGTGCACAGCAGACGGCGCTGCGCCAGCTCGGCTGCACCGAGATGCAGGGCTATCTGTTCAGCGCGCCCAAGCCGGCCGCGGAACTGCGCAAGCTGTTCGCGCCGGGCCCGATTGTACCGGACGATCTGCAGGCCGCCGGCTGACGGCGCCGCAGGGCGTAACGGCACCGGCGMTGACCGGCGCGACAAGCGCTTYGCGAGACSGCCATATCGTCCAGATCCTTYGCTTGGGCGRCCGCGTCATGCAGCCGGCTTGAGGACAAAGCCGYCCCATGGGGGCGCCGTTCGWGWCCGAGGTCACAGGCCCCCGCTGCGCCAAACCGCCCCACAACACACCTGCACGATCCGCCGCGGCGTGCCTTTGGCTGGYGCTGGGAAGACCTATATAAGCGTCGTCGGAACCTAGCAGGTGGCCCATGCAACCCGTCTCATTGCTTCTCAACGTCCTCTGGATCGTGCTCGGCGGCGCCTATATGGCGTTCGGCTGGCTCGTGGCCGCGGTCGTCATGGCCATCACCATCATCGGCCTGCCCTGGGCCCGCGCCGCCTTCAACATCGCCGCCTATACGCTGCTGCCRTTCGGCTCGCGCGCCGTCCGCCGCGACGAGCTCACCGGCATGGAGGATGTCGGCACCGGGCCGTTGGGGCTGCTCGGCAACATCATCTGGTTCGTCCTGGCCGGCTGGTGGCTGGCGCTCGGCCATCTGCTGACGGCGATCGCGCTGGCGGTGACCATCATCGGCCTGCCCTTCGCCTGGGCGCATCTGAAGCTGGCCGGATTGGCGCTTTGGCCGATCGGCAAGACCATCGTGCCGGCCTGACCCCGGAGGGRGCCGATCGCTCCACRGCCCATCCGCYCCCTCAAGGCCGRACACTGCACCGRCGGTCGMYCCGARCCCGGCCAGGCGTCGCGTTCAAGGCCGTTGCCGACCCCGGGGCAATCGGCTAAACCGATTCCGTACGCACCCGTAGCTCAGCTGGATAGAGCGTTGCCCTCCGAAGGCTGATGTCAAGGGGGTTTGGCTTGTAAGGAAGTGGAAAAAGGCAACGAGTTTCAGTAGGTTAAGGGTCTCTCGGCAAGCTACACGATCTGGAAAATTCTTCGCGTAAGCACCGCGTAAGCAGATTTCGGAGAACAGCAGCGAACGGACGCGTAGCGCAGCACGCACCAGCACGGGGCGTTGGGCGTTGGGATGAGAGGCTCGATTGAAGGTGTCCGAATCCGTTGACCGTTAAAGGTCGATCGGGCTAGGCGAATGAGAGATGCACCCGTAGCTCAGCTGGATAGAGCGCCACCCTCCGAAGGTGGAGGCCACAGGTTCGAATCCTGTCGGGTGCGCCATTTGCGTACAAAACCACGAACATTTCCGTTCTCGGTCTGTTTACCGGCGATGGCGGCCTGGAGGATGTCCTTGCTGCCGACGATCCGGATGGCGTGGTCGTCGACCTCGACGGCGTCGATGATGGAACTGATATAACCTTTGCGGGTGTTCGTGTCGCCGGCATCCAGCTTCGCGTTCATCAGTCGCGCGAAGGCGTCGATCTTCTCCGCAGTGACGGCAGCCGCCGTGCCGCACTGGGCGCGGGCATGATCGAGGGCCGCCTTGGCTCGCTCCCGTTGAGCTTTCAAAGCAGCGGCGCGGTCCCGCAGGATGTCGTCGAGCTCGACGATGCCGTCTTCAATCGAGCGATAAAGCCGCTTCATGCGATCTTCGCAGTCGCTCAATTCCTTCTGCAGAGCCAGTAGCCGGTCGTCGGCGGATTGGCTCTTCGCAGCCTGGCGCTCGATCAGCGACTTCAGGAGGTCGGCGATGCGATCGGGCGCCAGCACACGCTGCTTGAGATTGGTCAAGACGACATCGTCCAGGATCGCCGCCGGGACGTGGCGGCCCTTGCAGACCGACTTACCCTTCTGCTGGCATCCTGCACACGAATAATACGAGTACGAGCGCCCCTGTCGGTTCGTTGTGCCGGTCCGGGTCATTCCGGATCCGCATGATGCGCAAACAGCGATGCCGGTCAGCAGGGAGGGACCGTTGACCACCCGCGGCGGCGTGGTCTTGGGGTTACTACGGGCCAGCTTTGCCTGCGCGCGGTCGAAATCGGCCTGCTCGATGAGGACCGGAACGGAAATGTGGATCACGGTCGACGGGTCGTGTTTCCTGCCGTCCCGCGAGCTGCGCACACCGTAGGGCCATTGGCCGGTCGAATAGCAGGCATTGGTCAGAATCTTATGGACGGGCCCAACGCCGAAGGTCGCACCGCGGCGAGTGCGGTAGCCGTGACTGTTCAGCCATTTCGTCGTCTCCTTGACGCCGAGCGGGCCGGTCTCGCCGTCGCCGTCAAGATAAAGCTTGAACATCAACCGAACCGTTTCAGCTTCGACGGCATCGATATCGAGCTTCTTCTTGATCTTCTGCCCGCGGCGTTCCGCCTCGATGATACGATAGCCGAGAGGCGGCGTCGCACCGTTCCAAAATCCTTGCTTGGCCGACTCGCGCATGGCGCGCGTGGTGTTCTTGGAGATTTCCCGGGATGTGTGTTCGTCGAAAGCCCCGATGATTTGACGAACGAGGATTTGACTGGGATCATCGCCGGTCGGCTGCGTGACCGAGACCACCTCGACACCGTGCTTGCGCAACTTGCGGATGGTGAGCTCCATCTCGGCGACGTTGCGGAAGAAGCGGTTGAAAGCATAGAAGATGATGGCATCGTAGGGATGATCCGGTGCACACGCGCGCTCGATCATGTCCTGCAACACCGGCCGGCGATCGTCGGTTGCGGTCTTGGCCTCGACGAATTCCTCCACCACGAGGTAGCCGTTCTGATCGCAGAAACTCGCTGTAATTTTCCGCTGGCTCGGAATCGAAGCTTCGTTGGCATACTGACGCCCGGTGCTGACCCTGTAATAGGTCGCAACGCGCTTGGCTGCGTCAGCTTGCTTGGAAATCGAATTTCGAAACACGTGCTTGTTCATCGGATAACCCTACTGACACTCTAGGCTGACCGCTTCTCAGGTTCGATTGGTGAATCTCGCGTGATGCCCTGTCAACGGCTATTTTTCCGGAAAGTCGCTCGCAACACCAGCCAGCAAATCCTGCAGCTCGCGGCCAAGCAAGATTTCAATCGCCCGCAATTCTCGCTCCAGAACCGGCGGTGAGGGCGGAAGATCAAGAACGACATGGAAGTCATCGCCTTGCGGCTGACGGCGTCCTCTCTTCTTGACCACACCATGAGGAGCACTCGACTGGACGGATAGGGCGGCAACCCTTGTCCGCAGCTTGATGCGCGACTGCACCGGCATGGGCTTAGAGCTCATGACTGAGCTCCCGTCGATGCCGCCGATCCTTCTCCGTCTGCCGCTCGAGCGGCCGCGAACCCTCGATCACGTCGAGCGTAGAAATCTTCGGTGAGGCGCGTGAGAGCCGTTCGGCCAACCAGTTTTGGCGCTGGATCGCCGAAAAAACCAAACCATCGCGCTGTTGATCGAAGGGCAGTTCGGAGGCGAGGCGCCGATCAATGCTCTTCGCATCGACCACGAGCGTCGTCCGCTCCCGCGCACGGCTAGTCGCCACGTAAATGTCATGACGGTTGTAGGTGTGATCCAGATACACGACGGTGTGGTCGACCGTGAGGCCCTGGCTGCCGTAGATGGTCGAGGCATAGGCCCAGCCAAGGCGGGGTCGTCCTTGCGCGTCGGCAAGCCGCATCGGATCGAAGGCAATCCGTCGGTCCTCGATCTGGGCCTCGATGAGAGCTCGATTCGCGCTGCTGAAGGGATCGGTGGTTTCGCTGACCTTGACGACAGTCGCGGTAGATCCGTTGACGACGTCCAGTTCGTCATCCCGGACAAGAAAGCGGATCTTATCCCCCGCGGCCAGTACGATCTCGGTCGAGTGGCCGGATGGTGTAGCCGCGGTGAAGCTAAGCTCGGGGCCCCTGATGATGCCGCTGTTCCTGAGGCGCTCGCGAGCGGCCCGCGAGATGCCGGCTACCGCGGCGTTGGACTTGGCGAGGATCAGGATCGAGGCACCGGGATCACGTGCGTGGACCTGCTCCGCCGAATCCAACACCGCGGTGATGGCTGCTTTTGCGCCATTCGCCTCGATCACGAGATCGCGGGTTGCGAACGCCTCGAGCGCGTGCGCTGCCCTTCCCATTCCAAAGGCGGCAATGGCCTCGCGCGCCCATGCCTCGCGCTGGCGAACGATCTGATCGACACGCGCGGCCTCAACGGCGCGGGAGGCGAGGTCAAGACCTCCCCCGGCACCAATCGCCTGGAGCTGGCGCCGATCCCCCACCAGGACGATTTTGGCACCGGCCTCGGTGACGGCGCCCAGCAGAGCGTGCATGTCCCGCGAGGAGAGCAAGCCGGCTTCATCGGCAATCAGGACGGTGCGATCGTCGAGAACTTTTTCACCGGCCTTGAGCCGCGAGATCCAGGAGGCTGTCGCCCGCGCTTCGATCCCGAGATCGTCTCGGAGCATGTTGGCGATTCGCCAGGCGGATGCGGTGGCGATCACGTGGCATCCGGCGTTGATGTATCCCTCTACGACCGGTGCGAGCAGCGCGGACTTGCCTACTCCAGGGGCACCTTCGACGATAGAGATCGCCGAACTGGTGGTTGCTGCGAGCGCGGCCTCGGTCTGCTCGATCGTGAGCCCGGAAGCCTGGCAGCGTTCCCTCAGCCACGGCGGATTGACAGCGAGCCAGGACTGGTTTGCGAGACATTGCGCGTGCTCGACGACCTGCCGCTCGATCGCCAGCATTTCCGGGGTCGAGTAGCAGGACAGACCGTGCGCATCATGTCCGATCTGCAGAAATGCCCCTTGGCTCAGCAGGCGATTGAATTCGGTTTCAGCGCGCTCGGCCGGCAAGCCGGTGCCGACCAGGGCGGCAGAGACGGAACGCAGGAGCTCCCGCCGTTCGATGACGCTCTCATGTTCGGTGAGAATCGCCGGCAGCGCCGCCAACCGCTCGGAGAGCAGCCGCTCGCCCGCGTCCTGATCAAGCGCCTTCGAGGGAGCCCTCAAGGTGTCGGCAAATGACTCTGTGTCGATGCCCAGCGATTGCGCGGCGTCACGCCAGACGTCCTCCCGCTGGAGGCTTACACTCTCACGCTTGCTGCTCCGCGTCGCTTTGGCGACGGCCGCCGCCAGCGCGACCGCCTCGCCGCTGGTGACGCCATGTTCGGCGAGTGCGTCCTCTATCTCCTGCCGTCGCGCGCTGAAATACTTGATCGTGACATCATCGACACCGGCAATCTCAAACACACCGTTCTTGCCGGTACGGTCGATCGCAAAGCCGATCTTCTCGAGCTCGTGCGCCAACGCGGCGTGATAGGTTGCGCCGGCTGCCATCTTGAAGTCGCGGATGACTTTCGAATGCAGTCCGCCGACCGTGTCATCGCTCTGACGTGTTGCGATGTTTATACACACGCAATGCGTGTGCAGGTTGGGATCGGCAAATACACGTCCGTCGCTGTGCTGGGCTTTTCGGCTCTCCCCATGCTGGAACGTCGCCGCCGTCAGCGCCACCTTCTCCAGGAACGTCCCGTTGAATCCGCGGCGCGCCCAGGTCGCCTCGCGTTCCAGCATCGCCAGCGTGGCGCGAACGGCATTTTGCTGTGCCGCTTCGATCAGGCGCTTGGTATCGTACGATCCAAGGCCCCAAACGAGGCTGACCGAACGCGGCGCACTGAGCGTAATGTCGAAGGCGGGCGTGCGTTCCCTATGCCGCCGCAGTTGGTCGAGCAGCGAAGCGCCATTTTCATCGAGTGCATGATACAGGCGATCGAAGGTGGCGCGGTCGACGAACGAGCTGTCCACGAGACCAAAATCCCCGGCAGGCGCGTACCAGATGCCGGACGGCTCGCCACTGCCGGCGTAATACTCCGTTTCACGCTGACGCGTGTAATAGGCGCTCGCCGCCGCCGGGTTCCAGGTCGCAACCACGAAAGAAAGGCCTCCAAATGGGAGGCCTTCCAATTAGAGCGCCTGGTACTAAGGGTCTCGGAAATGAATGAACTTTTGCGCAAGAGAGCCGATCTATGCTTGCTCCGCCCTTTGCCGGCCGTGCATCCAGGGCCCGGCAAGCCAGGGCGCCGGGACGTGGGCTTCGCGCCGATCGGCCCAGGTCGTGATCGGAACGTCGACGATGGCGAGTGTCGGAAAGCCCGTCACCAGCACACGAATCATTTTCCCGGCTGATGTCTCGAACACGCCAAGCGTATCCGACAGGATGTCGGGAGTGATCGTGTCCTCCCAAACGGTCTCCATCGGCCTCGCGATGCCTCTGGCGAGCTCCTCCACGGTGGTATCACGGCGCCTGCGGATCTGACGTCGTCCGACCCAGACCTCGCAGATACGCCTTGCGGTTTCGCCCGGCTCCAACCGAAGGACCAGTCGGATTCCGAAGCGCGATTCGACGACCGAGCCTTGCTCCTGGCCGAAGAGGGCGGTGATCTGGCCGAGGTCCTGCACGGTCGCGATAGTATTCACGTGCAGCTCGCGCCCGAGCGCGAGAAGCCGTGGCAGCCGCTCGATCGGCACCTCCGGGAATTCATCGAGCAGCATCGTCAACCCTTCGGTGCCGGGGCGGCGGCGAGTGGACGCAAGAGCCGCCGCGGCGACCCGCTCTGCCAGGAAGCTGCCGACCGTGGAGGAAAGCTCGGGATAGTCGCCCGACTTCTGCAGCAGCAATGTACGCGGAAGCCGCGAACCAGGCGCCAGCCAGTCACGCACGGTGAATCGCTGCGATGGATCGACCTCCGACCAAACGCGCGCGAGCGGCTCGATCACGCTCAGCACCGTCACCCAGAGCGTGATCAGGATGGACATGACGGTGCGATTTTCTTCGGGGTCGTCGCCGAAATTCAGCAGCGCGGCGCTCTTGCCGCCGCCCTCGAGCAGCAGCCGGCGAATGTCCGCGGCCGAGGAGAGAGCAGCATCGGCAAGGTCGCCCCAACCCCATGCCTCACCTGAGCGCGCGTGCAATGCCATGATGATGTCGGTGAGCACGCTGCGCGTGCCATGCGCCCACATGGGATCCTGCTCGGAGACGGGAACGCACTTGGTCGCGAATTCCCTGGCAATGAGCGGATTCGTAATCTCCCGGCCGATGTCGATGGCCCAACCGCGCGCATCCTGAGGGGCCACCAGGATCATCGAATCCACGGGCAAGCCAGCCAACATGTCTCCCTTCGCGTCCAACACGAACATCCGGCCGCTGAGACTATTGAGATATTGGTCGGCAAAGGCTCTCAACAGCCCGGTCTTGCCTGAGCCTTGCGTGCCCACCAGGAGCAAGTTGCGCGTGGTCGAAGCCGCGTTCAGTTGAACCTCTGGCAGGAGCCACAGATCATTCTTTTGCGGCTTGCCGACCCTTCGGATTGCATGTCGCAGCGCGCGGTTGGCATAAGCTCCTGTTTCGATGCGGCGGCCGCGCTTAACGGTGAGATCCTCGATCGGTGGCGTATCGGCATAGGCGAAGAAGAACGCAAACCCGCTTGCCGCCAGCACGCCAAGAGCGATGGTAGCCAGGCGATTGGTCCCAATCGGCGAGTCCAGCAACTGCACTGCAATGGCTCGGATCCAATCCAGCCGGCACACAACCGGCCAGCTCAGATGGCCGCACCGTTCGCCCCGAAGGTTCTGAAGGATTTCGTGGATGGCCACGTCGCTGGCAAGGCTCACGTTCCCGTGGAACAGCACCTCGACGGTCGGCGGCGCGACCACAAAGAGCGAGATAATGCCGGCAACGAGCGTGATCAGGGCAGCGCCGAGCGCCACGAGCAGGGCCGACCGAAACAGCCGGATGGAATTGTTCATGATGCATCTTCTCGCTGTCAGATGGTCAATGCGATCGCCGAGCCGAACACGATGCCGATGCCCGCCAGGGCGCCGAACAGCAGGGCGGAGATCTCGAACGGGAACGGCACGTTCTGCTTGTCGCGCCACCCTAGGTCGACCGAGCTCGGCTCGGTGAGTTCGACCACGGTCTCCGGCTCGTTCGCCGGGTCGAGCCCGAGCACGGGCACGCTCACCGTTGTAACGAAGGACAGCAAGCCATCCTTGCCGAGAGGGATCAGCTTGCGGGGGTCGAAACTTTCGGGATTTCCCCGGAATTCGACGGCATAGCTGCAGCCGAGCTCCTTGCGGCTGGCGGAAGCATCCGCCGTGGCCGCGGCGACCATGTCCTCGAATTCCTCATTAGCCATTCATGTCACCCTCGAATGCGATCAACTTGTCGAACTCGGAAAACATCTCCGAACACCAGGCCGCGACGTCGCCGCGGATCATCTTGGCCTCCGGCCGCGGCAGGCCCGTCACCTTCATGATCTCGTCGATCGGCATCGTCACAGCATCGACGAGGCGCGCACCGCGCGCCTCAAAGGGCCGCCAGCTGCCCGCCTCGATCATCGGCATGCGGAGGGTAATCGCGTTCTTGGCGAGCGGCAGGATCGAGGTGCGGTACGCCTCCGCGGCATCGCTCGCCGGATGCAGGTCGCCCACCGCACCGTCACGCTGGTTCTCGATCAGAACCAGGCGGGCCTCGGGAAGCACTTCGAGAAAGCTCGTGGCCGACTTCGCGCCGCGACGCATCGACTCGGCTTGAGCGGTAAACGGCGTGATCACGAAGATCTCGACGCCGAGCGCCGAGAGGTCCTCCTGCAGGTCCACCATTCCCGTCCACAAAGCGCCGCGCGAAGCTTCGTTGGCGCCGAACTCCACCACGCAGATTCCGCCGGACTTGGCCGTCGCCTCGAGGGTCTCATACAGGGGCGTCAGGGCGCGCAAAGCGGCACTGGGATCGCGCCGCGCCACCTTGGCGTCGGTCGCGATGGAGACCACATGCGGCCCCAGGACCGACAGCGACTTCCCCTGGGCGTCGACCTCGACGATACCGATGGGGATGCCGGCGATCCGCGCGCGCTCAGAGAGCGCGTGGGCGACCAGGCTTTTTCCATCGCCACCTTTGTCCTGTGTGATGATCGTGGCCGCGGGCAGCCTCAGCGGCAGGACCGCTCCCTCGGCGGGGTTGCGCATCTTTTTCGACATGGTCTCCTCTCGGTTGGGATCTTCAGCGATCCGCAACCAGAGGAGCCGATCCGCCCGGCACCCGTCTCGGAAATGAATGAGCTAATTGCGCGGGAGATCTAAAATCGACCTTGCAACGCCGCCGCCGGGAGGAGGCCTAATCCGCAACAGCGAGCTCCTGCCCCTGAGCGATCGCATCATTCAGACGATCTCTGCCTCCGGGCAGAGCCAAGATGTCGAGGGTGCACTCGGCCAGATAGCGGTGAACCTCGCGGTACATCGCGCCCTCGGCATGCCCCTGTTCACCCAGGATCAACTCGTTCAGATCCTTGATCTCCTCTGAATCAAGGACGACGGCCTGATGTCCACGGCCGATCTGGCCCAGCTTGCGCGCCAGCCGGAACTCCGGGGTGGCCAGCACGTGGTTGATGGTGATGAGGTTGGGATCGACGTCGGCGGCCACCGCGATGAATGCCAGCTCGAGTGCCGAAAACTCATTCCTGGTGAACAGCTCGTGCTGTTGGCGCGTCATCGGCTCCTGGTGAAAGGGATTGTTGCCTTTCGGGGGCCGCTTCAAGGCTTCAACGTCCTTCGCGCGCTTGGCGAGCTGGTGTTTTTCCTCCGCGACGTCCTTTGTATGAACGCAGGCCTTCGCCAGCGTGTGAACCCAGTTCGCCGCGGCCTCGATCGCATCTTCGAATTCCGCTCGCGACCGGGACGTGCCAGCAAGAGCGCGAATCTGCGCGATGACGGCTGCCTCGGCCTCGGCCGGCTCACTCAGCCCCGGAAGCCGGCCCACTGCAAGCTTTTCGCCTTCCGCCCGGAGTGTCTCAAACAGCGCAAGACGGCGATCTTCCTCACTGAGGCTATCGTCTGCAGCCTTTCTCTTGGTGGGGATTCCGGGGACCCAGGCAAGCTCCGCCAACGTATTCAAGCCGGCGCCTCTGATCACCGGCACGTCAACGTGATCGAATTGCGCCTGCATGCAGGAGAGCAGGGCGCCAATTTCCGGATCGCGCCTGAAGACCTCGAGCTCCAATGCCTCCCGAATGGCGAGTTCGACGTGGCGCTTGAGCCGTCCGCCTCGTTGCCGTGCGAGCCGCAGATCGACCAGCGACAACATCCGAAGCATCGGACCATTCCGGAATTGTTGCATTTCCGCGTGCGACAGAGCGAACGGCGTCTTCTGCAGCTCCGCCTCAGTGACGATAAGCGACTCCGGCTCCTGCTTCAGACGGCCAATCCGCGCCCAGACCTCCGGCCCAACGTGTAGCCACCAACCTTCGGCGCGGTTTGGGTGCACGAAAAAGAAGGGCAACACCCATTGCACCGGCATAGCGTCGAGCGGACGATCGGAGGCCTCAATCTCGGCGCGGCACGCGGCGGCCAACTTCTTGATCTTTTCGAGGGTCCTGGGAAGATTATGCACTGGCTGCGGCTCCTGAAACTACTTACTTGGGTATCGCTTGTTCGCGGTTATTCCGCCTGCACGCGGCTACTTTCGACGGGAGCCCGACTGGATCTCCTTGAGGCTGGGAGGGGCGACGTCGATGCCGAAATCCGTGAAGAAGTTGGCGGCGAGCTCGGCTTCGGCCAGTCGATCCCCCACGAACTGCTCGCTACATCCAAGCTCGTGAAGAACCATCCGGCACTTGGCGAGCGCGATCATGTTTTGCGCGATTTCGTGATGCGCGGGAAAGGCGATCTTGCGCAGAATGAGGTTCGCCCCGGCGAGTGCGACGACTTCCTCGCCATAGGAGGCGATCGTCTCATCGGGCTGAGGGGTGCGCGGAAGGCGACCAAGGGTCCGCACGGTGGAATGAACGGCCTCGTGGATAAGGGTATCGGCGAGAGCACTTTCACTGTCGTGCTTGAACAGATTGAGCCAGATCAGCGGCGCGGCTCCGGCAAAAACCAGCGTCAGCCCGAATCTGTCGTGCCGGCGCGCCAGGTCTTCGGGGAGAACGGCGTCGGCGCCGATGATCACGCCGATGTCGGCGAGCTGTGCCAGCACGCCTTGGAATCCCGCGTTGTCGATCCGGGCGAGCCTGCTCAGCGCTTGCGTCACGTTCATGTGAGTGCGGATGTGCCGATACCGCGTCGCAAGGTCGCGCTCGCGGGCCTCGGACCGATCGAGCTGCGCGTGAACGGACGTCGTTTCACGTCTGTCGGCGGTATCAGTGCGATTCACCACGTTGCATACTCCTACTTTGTTCCATTCTCTTACGCACCCCAGCGGGACGTCTCGGCCCGGCGGAGAGCCGCGAGACCGTGCGCCAAATGCGCATGGCCAACCCTGTGGACCTCCACCGTGAACTGCTCCAGCGCTTGCTTGGATGCCGTCGGCGACGCCACAGTCACGCCGTCGATGGTGTCGATGGTGATGAAGAACAGGTGGTCGTCGATCATCACGACGTTCTGGAACGGCTCACCCGGCAGGACCGGCCAGCCCTTCACCGCCTCCTCGATGTTGGCCACGAGAGACTCGATTGCGATTTCGATCCATTCGGCGCGCGCTTCCGGGTAGTCGGAGCTGCTCTTGGGCTGTCTCTTATACACATCGCCTCCTCGATGTTGGCCACGAGAGACTCGATTGCGATTTCGATCCATTCGGCGCGCGCTTCCGGGTAGTCGGAGCTGCTCTTGGGGACGCCGATCTTGGCCATGACCGGGCTGTGGCCGTCCTCCAGGATGTCGTACAGCTCATCGATCGCGAGCTTGGGGTTGAGCTCTCTCGCACGATTGACGTGCGAGATGGGAATCGCGAGCACCTGCGGGGTGCCGGAGACGGGCTCGTTCCCGTTCCGCTCGATGGCGTACCACCAGCGATCATACGGCTTCATGACCGGGTTGTCGAAGTCGTGGTCCTCATCCTCGAGGGCGCGGCCGACCGGCTGCTGCCCGGCGAGGCTCTGGAGCGCTTGCCGGACCTTGACGCACTCCGCGAGAATTCCGCGGTCCACGATGGCGGCGCAGCGCAAGTTGACCAGCGCCGAGCGAAGGGAGCCGCCGACGGCCAATTCCTTGCGAAACAGCGTCATGTTCATGGCCTCGGGCGCGGCAATGCGGATATGCTCGGGGGTCACCATGAGCCAATCCGGCATCGCTGCGTGGATCAGCTTGAAGAGGCCCGATCCGTATGCCAGCTCGATGCAGGCCGGCAGCGAAGGTCCGCCCTTCTGCTGGATCGGCCAGAGATCGAAGACCGTAGCCTGCAGGATGGTGTGGTCTAAGATCAGATCATTCATTGCGCTGCCCTATTTAGAAAGCGTGTCGGCGATGTCTTCGACATTCCCTGAGGTGATCTAGTGAGCCTTCCTCCTCGGCCCCGTCGGCAGGAGGTGCAGATGGAGGCGTTCCTCAAGAAAGGCGCACGTGGCGTTGATCATCGAGCGATCGCGTTTCTCGAACACGGCCAGGCCATCGACCTCGAACCGGACACTGTCGCGATTGGCGATGACTTCGATCGTGTAGCGCGTGCGCGCAATGGACAGCGCTTCCATCGCGATCGGACCCTTTGCGTTCCGTCCGGCGCGGGTCATGTTGCTCACCAAACGTTCCACCAGCTGGGAGAAGATCGGATCGAGCACCTTCTCGAAGTCGGGATGGTCGAGGGAATAACCGCAGCCGATCGTGCTGGCGTCTTCGGCGGAGACGTTGGCAGTTGGCACATACATGATGTCCGGATGAGCGGTCATACCGCACGCCGCATCTCGGTCGGCTTGGTGGGCATAGGCCTCGACGGTGTAGTAATTGAGCGCGAGCGCCAGCCGCGCGCCGGGCGTGTCCAGCGTGAACTTGGTGGGCAAGCTCGCGAGGTGCTCGAAATCGGGGCTATTTCGGTCGAATAGGGGCTGGGCGAGGTACACTTTGCTCATGGCTTGGATCCTTTAATGCTATAGTGGCTAAAGCTTCAGCAGCGCACGGGCCTGGTCGGCCGCGCTGCCGCGGAGCCGCCTTACCCTGCGACCGATCTTCACGAGATCGCGGTCGGCCAGAACGGCTGCGATGTCGCGGCGAACCGGCTTCGACATGATGGCCCTGGCGACCTGCATGATGAGGGCGCGGGCGTCGTCATCTTTAGGAGCGACGACATTGATCTGCTTCAGGCCATCGGCAAGCTGCCGCTGCCGCTGATCAGCCTTCCGCTCGGCGTCGGTCCGAGCCCCGGGCCTCTCCTGCTTCGTGCCGGTGCTCGGCTCGTTCGGCTCGATGAACGCGCGCACCTCCCGCCAGCCTTCCCGCTTCAAGCGGGCCTTAGAGATGCAGGACTCTGGCTCGCCGGGCTGTTCGCTGTGCTCGGGATTGGGATTGGAATTCATGTCCATGTGACTAGCCTTCGTGTCTAGACCGCGCCCAACGCCTCGTTGACGTCGGCGGCCGTGCAGCGCACCTCGAAGGTGCGCAGCGCCGTCGCGATGATGCGGTCGCGCTGGGCACTGGAGATGCTGATGCGGTAGTGCTCACTCCGCTTCGGGGACACGCCGACGCGCTTCGCGTCGGTCAAGAACCAGTGCTTGGCGCCGCGGGTCAGGGTGATCTGCGTCCGGGCCATCTTGTAGCGATAGGCCAGAGCGGAGGCGCCGGCGCCATGCCAAACCACCTCGGCGCCGACGCGTGCCCATGCGGGAAGGCCGCTCGCCTTCAGCGTTTCCTCGGCCCTGACGGCGAGGTTCTGCACGTGCCTCGGAGCTGCCGTATGCCTCCACGCATTCCCGTTCGCGCTGTCGAGCGCAGCCTTGAGCCGCTCCTGGTTGTCGTCAGTCACCTTGATACGCATTAATCACTCCTTACGTTGTACATTCCTCGTTCGAGCGGACACTCAGAAGAACAGAGTGTCCTCCGGAGACGTCGCCGCCGTGAACCGTCACGGTGACCGTCTGTTGGGCGAGAGCATCAAGCATCGACGTCGCTCCCCCTTTGGTGGATTGAGGTCGCATCCCCCAAGAACTCGTTTCCGCGGAGCGACGGCTCGAGCACCACGCCAGCAACGGCGCCGAGGCCGGCTTCCGCCATGACGGCCTCCTGGTGCAGGAAGCGGAGTTCGACCGTGTCGTCGTCAACATCCTCGTCGACGAGACTCAGCTGCCCATCCCAAATCGCGTTCCGCCACTCGGGGAAATGCGCAAAGCCATGCAGACGCGCCATCAAATCGAGGCACCTGATGTAGTTCACGTCGTAGCCGTGCTTGGCCAACGCGTTCTTCAGGCGCCTGGCGTCCCTTTTGATCCTCTTCTCAGACGTGAAAAACCGCATGATGCTCACTCACAGTCGTGCGGCGATCGAATGAAGGACGGGTCGAACGCCAATGCCCAGGCCCAACCCTACGTCGACCCGGCCGAGAAACTAAGGAAGTGACTTCGTGAGTTTTGAGGGTCTGGCCCTCTGCCGAGAAGCGGATGGCTCCGCGCCGTAGATCAGCGGCGCGCACCTACAGAGGGGCAAACGGTATGCGCCAATCGCCGAGGCGCGACCGATGGGCGCCTCCAACCCTGACCGGCGCGGCCTAGCTCATGCTCAAGATTCATTTTTAATGATCGGCGCAACGATCGCTTGAAGCGAACCCGCTATCGGATCCCATCCGGTATTAGATGGATACCCGTATGAGCAGGCTCGCTGACGACGCTCTCGCAACCCAACTACGTGCAACTCTCCCGGAAGCCATCCTCGGAACTCCTTGGGACGTCCGCATTGTCGACCGCATCGAGCATTCGGGCGCTGATTTCTATTCCGGCGTGGTGCGGGTTCATGAAACTTGGCTTCAATCGATCCATAAGATGCGACTGTCCCACGTAACTAGGCATTATCCATTGGCAATTGGATCTTTCGAGGAGGTTGAGCCTCAACTCGTCCCACACAGCGGCTATACCGAATGTCGATGCCGACCGGTTACAGTCGCGCGCGCCATTACTATCCAGCGCTCCTTTTCTGGTGGTTACTTTACCGGTGCGTTGACAGTAGGCGAAGCGTTCGTCGCCAGAAGCAAAGAAGGGGACGACGTGTTTGCCGACCGAAATCGCGAAACTGCAATCAGGGGTGTCATGACTGCTCTTCATTCCAGGGCTTGGAGGCGGCTGGCAGATGTCCGAGCGTTGGCCGACTTGCGAGATCTGGCTTTGGGCATCGTCACCAAAATGGGCTCGCAGCGTCGTTACGACGCCGACACCTGCATCTCGCTGCTGCCTTACGACGATCTGCTGCCCAAAGCGGCCGCCGGCAAACTTAGATACTATGAGAAGCTGGGTATCTACCCGCAAGAGGGCGTCCCGCTCCCTGTTCTCAAGCAAGAATGCGCCGACGCGATCGTTGTCATGCAGCGAGACGGAATTCTGAGCCTCTTGCTGCGTTTGTCCTTTGATATCTCCAAGCTGCAGAACTCTTTCAGTGAAAATCGCGCGACCAATGACAACTCGCGTCGCGATGAGCTAACTGACGAGGAGGCTGCGCTTCTGGCCTCGGCGACTCTGCCGGGTCAGCAAGCATTCACCATTCGGTCGGGTGGCATTCGACCACTAACTTTTCGTTGAACAGTATTCGTTACCGATCAACCTCATTCAGGATGTATTGCGGTATAAGCGCTGCTTTGGGAGAGCACTATGGGATTGTCGGTCCCCATCTACGGTTACCACTCCGCGAAAGGCACAAAGAACAAACAGAAGGAAGGCGACGGGGCGTACAACGACGATAACAAGAAGAATATCGAGGCGTTCTTTGATCTTCTCCGGCAGCCCCTGGTCAAAGACATCGGCGTCAAATGTGGCGCCATTTATCCTCGAAAGGAAAACGAAAATCCTCGCGCGATAGATTGGCTGGCGAGGATCGCCTACGAGACAGAAACCGAGGGACGGCCCGAACTGGAAGCTATCCTGAATGAGCTCGAGGATGATCGCGGCACGATCGTCGTTCCGAATCGCCGCCACCTTACGGCCGACGGCCTTTACGCCAAAGAGCTAATCAAGCGTCTGAACTATGGATCGATCGCGCCCATAGCGCTCGATTACGAGCCATTGGCAGAAGTCCGGCAACCGCTCGAGAAACACTTTAGGGGGGAGTTGCGCCTGACCGACATCGAGCAACGCATAAAGCACTTCTTTAAAGTGTTGACGAGCGATCCGGTGCGCGCGCGCGTCAAGATCGCAAATTCTACCCCGCGAAAGCCCTTTGAGGTCCCGCCGCCAGCGGAAGCGATCTAACCAGCATAGGACCGGCCATTCCAAACTCGCGAGGTGACTTGCTTAGTTTTTTCTCGGCTTCGGGCTAGGGCTTCCACGAACCGGGCCAATCGGTTCGGCAAGAAAGGAAGCCCATGTCCAACAAGAATTCGAGCAGTGTCACCGAGAACCGCCATCCGAATCCGTCGGAGTCCCAGCAGTCCCCTGCCGCCGACGGGCGGCCCGATCTGGTCATCGACCAGGCCGATTTGCCCGCCGCGGCCAGCGAACTGGCTGAACGTTTGGCGAATTCGCCGAGTCTCTTCCAGCGGGGTTCTGCCGTGGTGAAACTGGTGAAGACCAGCGACGGTTTTTCGACCCTTATCCTCAACGCCCATGACGTCGTCAACTACAGCCACCAGGTGTGCCGCCCGGTGTTGCAGAAGATCCTGCGCGGCGAGATGGTGCGCGAGCCCGTGACCCTTCCGGAACGCGTCGCCAAGCTCTATCTGAACCGGCACGATGCTTGGGGCGTCCGCCCCATCGACGGCATTTGCCGGGCACCGATTCTCTCGGATGACGGTTCGATCCGCGCGACGCACGGTTACGACAAGGAGACGCGCTTTTGGTGCACGGGGGTGGAGCTGCCCCGCATTCCTGATCGCCCGACGCGAAAGCAGGCTGAGAAGGCGCTCGACAGACTCCGCAAGCCTTTCGCGACGTTTCCCTTTGCCGACGCGCCCAAGTCCGCTGGTTTAGGCGGTAGGCTTACGGTCGACCTGTCGCAGCCGCCCAGGATCGACGAAGCGAGCTACCTGGTCGCCGTCCTGACCGCCGTCTGCCGTCCCAGTCTCCCACTCGCTCCCGGCTTCATCATTCGCTCGCCGCAATACTCTGGCGCGGGGACTGGGAAGGGCAAGCTCATTCGCGCCGCGGCGCGCATCGCATTCGACTTCGCGCCCAAGGCGTTCACGAGTACGGGCGATCGCGCGGAACTCGATAAGCGTCTGACTGCGGCACTGGTCGCCGCGGACCCCGTCGTCTTTCTCGACAATGTCAACGCCGAGATTGTGCGTTCCAACCTGCTGGCGCAAATCGCAACCGAAAACCCGTGCGCGATCCGACCGTTTCGGGAGAACACGAAGATGGTGTCGATCACCACGAACGCCTTTCTCGCCATCACCGGAAATGCCATCGCCGTGTCCGAGGATCTGGCGCGGCGCTTCCTTATCGTTGGGCTTGATGCCGGTTGCGAAGATCCCGAGCGGCGCGAATTCAGCGAGGAGTTTGATGTCCTGATCCAGCGCAAGCGGCTCGACCTTCTCGCCGCGGCACTCACGATCTGGCGGTGGGGCCGCCAGAATCGCCTCAAGCAGGGTCAGGCGCTTGGTAGCTTTGAACAGTGGGCGCGTTGGTGTCGCGATCCGTTGCTGGCGCTTGGTTGCGCCGACCCCGTCCAGCGCATCTCCGATATCAAGCGTGACGATCCTCGCCGCGTTCAGGTCGTCGAGTTCTTTGCCACCTGGCATGAGCTGTATGGCGACCGCGCAATCAAGGTCAAAGAGCTCGACATGCGCCTTTCGCTGCTGGCTCATCCGCACGGTCGCGGAAGCCGGCAGAGCCTTGCGAGTTTTGTGGCCAATCTCGAGGGAACGCGCGCGGGCGGTTTCGTCATGTCGCGCAACAAGCCGCTCGGAAAGTGGGGCACGTCCACATACGTCCTTCAGAAGACTGATTAGCGGCGGCGGGCATCGCTCGGTATGGCGCAGCTCGCCGAGGCCCGGTGCCGACGCCGATCCCATAGGGGTCATAGGGGTCATAGGATCTGTGGCGGAGCGATCACCGCCAGGCGAACCGAACGCGAACCCATAGGGATCATAGGGGGCATAGGCCGCTCCCGAGCGGTACCCGAGACGCGATAGTGGCGCCTAGAAATCAGAACGCAGCGGGGGACGACCGGCAGCCGTGATAGCCGTTGAGCCGTGCCATCAACAGATTCATCGCGCGGATTTGGCTTCTGTCGAAGAAGCCTCGCTTCCGGCACAGAGCTAGAGAGAGGCCGAAGGTCCGTGACGGGTTGAGAGCCGAGAGGAGAGTCTCGCGGCGCCCGTCATGGAGATCTCCCATGACCCAACTGCAAGTTCTGGACGCCGCGCGCGATGAGCGTACCGGCTATAAGGTGGATGTGAGCCGCGGCGAGCGGATCGGCCGTGTATCCTCGGAATGGTTTTCCCGGCCTGCGGACGAGCGCTACCTGTCGCTCTCGGAGCTGAACGCCGCCGCGCGCGGCCGTGCCGAGCGCAGCCTAACCCGTACAGTCGAGAGCGCGGCGATCCGGGTGGAAGCAAGTCGCGATAACGCGGAGCGGTTGACGCTGATGCTGCCTGGCGACGGTGTGCCCGTTGCGCCTACGCATTGGAGTTTCGGCCAGCTCGCCGCGATGGTCGCCGCGCCATCGTCCTACTTGCGGCAACTGCCGGCACCACTCGCAGCAATAAATTTGCAATATGGCCTGTCCTCGAATCGTGCAGAACTGATCAAGACCCTTGAAGTCGAAAGCGGGCGCGTTGAATTGCGGGCGGTCACAAGCCCTGATTACGGACGCATTTTTGACCATGAACTGGTCGCCGCCGTGCAGCGGATTGCCGGCAACGGCACTGGCGACACGCGCTGGAAAGTGCCCGGCGTGCTCGATTGGTCGACCGGAATCTACAATCCGAGAGTCGACGTCACGAAAGCCACGACCACCTTGTATGCCTCCGATCGCGACGTATTCTTATTCCTCGTCGACGATCTCAATCCGATCGAGGCCGGCAAGCTCTCGGACGGTTCGCCCGACCTGTACTTCCGCGGCTTCTGTGCGCCGTGACGGCGCGGGAGGTGAATCATGACTTAGAACTCATCTCCCAAACTTTGCTGATCTTTGACCGGCGGCTGCGATGCCGCCCCCCTGCTGGGAGAACAGCAGGCGGAAGGGGGCCGAAAAGCCTGACCGGGCGCTCGCCGGTTGGGTGTCATAAGCAGATCGGCCTGAACTGAACCGGATGCGGACCATCACCCGCAGGCCGGACTACCACAGTGTCTATGACGAGGTAACGAAGTGGGCGTTGGAAGCCTCTGTATTTACGGAAGCCTGCCTCCACATGCCGTGATGGCGGCGGAGGCTAAGCGATCTGAAGCGGTGGGGCTAGAATCTCCGCACTGCTGGATGCGCGTAGCGCATCCGAGATGGGACATTTTCTCTTCGGCCCGTCTCCCGCATCGCCAGGGGTATAGCTCACCGTCTAACGACACGAAGGTTGAAGATCGGAACACGGGAACTCGGATCATCCGCTCAGCCAGGAACTGGGCTAGCCGCAGCGGCCGGAGAAGGACGATACCGAGGGCGGAGCTTCCGTAGTAGTCGGCGCGCGGGAAAACCGCGCACGTGGCGAAGGGAAGCAGGAGGACGATAGAATAGCGAGACGGAGGAATGATCTGTGGACACGGATCGCCAAGCCGATGAGGCTTGGATACTCAGCGTTCAACGCAAACTCTATCAGTGGAGTCAGGCACATCCCAACGATGCTTGGCGGGATATGTGGGGTTGGCTAATTGACCCTCGCATGCTTCGCCATGCTTGGCGGCACGTCGCTTCGAACAGAGGCGCACGTTCCGCTGGAATCGATGGGGTGACCGCGGATAGCATCCGGAAGAAGGGCAGCGAGCAACGCTTCCTCGACAGGCTACAAGCCGAGTTGCGCGCAGGCGCATATCGGCCAAGCCCGTCACGGCGTAAGCTCATCCCTAAAGCCGGTAAACCGGGGCAATTCCGACCCCTGGGCATTCCGACGGTCAAGGACCGCGTTGTACAATGCGCGGTCAAAATTCTCTTGGAGCCAATCTTCGAGGCGCAGTTCTGGCATGTCTCCTACGGGTTCAGGCCCGGCAGGAGCACGCACGCTGCCTTGGAGTATATCCGTCGCGCCATCCTGCCACATAAGATCGGTGAGGATGGGCGGCGGAAGGGAATGCCGTATAACTGGGTCATTGAAGGGGACATCAAGGGCTGCTTCGACAACATCAACCATCATCACCTGATGAACCGGATACGCGCTCGCGTCGCGGATCGTCGGGTAATACGGTTGGTGGGGCAGTTCCTCAAAGCCGGAGTCCTTGCGGAAGATCAATTTCTCCGCACGGACGACGGTACCCCTCAAGGTGGGATCGTGTCACCGCTGCTCGCCAATATCGCACTCAGTGCGATTGAGGAGCGCTATGAGCGGTGGACGTATCAACGCGCCAAGGCCCAGCCCGATAATCCCGAACTCGGGGTGATCGCGGCACGCAGAGCGCGGGTCTGGGATCGTGGTGCTGGGCACTGCGTATTCTTGCCGATCCGATATGCGGACGATTTCGTGGTTCTGGTCTCCGGCACGCAGGAGGACGCCCTCGCGGAGAAATCCGCGCTGGCCGATCACCTGCGGGAGACCACCGGCCTCGAATTGTCTCCCGAAAAGACGAAGGTCACAGCCATGACGGGCGGATTCGAGTTCCTCGGATTCCATGTCACGATGCGATGGGATAAGCGCTACGGCTACGGCCCGCGCGTGGAAATTCCTAAAGCTAAGGCCGCCAACCTTCGGCGAAACGTCAAGCAACTGACCAAACGCAATACTGTGCTGGTCAATCTTGGCGCAAAGCTCCGAGAACTCAATCCTATCCTGCGCGGATGGGCGAATTATTATCGCTACTGCGCCTATGCGGGCCGAGTGTTCACCAGCCTCGACTGGTACGTCGGTGACCGCATGTGGCGTTGGTTGCGGATGAAACGCCCGAAGGCGGGAATGCGCGACATAAGGGATGCATTCTTACCCAGTCGCGTGCGCCCGACACGGCGGGTCTGGCAGGAGGGACCGGTCGAGCAATATATGCTCGCGTGGACTCCCGTCTGCAGATACCGTCTCGCATGGATGGGAAAACCTGATTTCGCCACGTCTTCTGGAGAGCCGGATGCGCAACGAAAGGCGCACGTCCGGTTCGGAAAGAGGCGACGAGAAACCAGCCGCTGAAAGGCGGCCTGGCGCTCGTCGCCTACTTTACATTGCTGGAATTCGGAGGTCGGCGCCAAGACCCTGGGGATTGCGAGTTTTTATCTTCGCGCCGTTTGCCAGAATCGCAATCTGTGGGGCGTGGAAGATTTCCAGGAGATCACCATCCGCCATTCCAAATTCGCGGCCTCCCGGTTTGCCCACGAGGCGGCACCGGCACTCACGCGCTTTGCCAATTCGTCGCCGCAGTCGTTCGTCAACGGCGTCCGGGCGGCGCGGGAGCGCATCGTCGCGCGCACCGACGACGAGCGCACTGAGTTCCTGCGCAAGCGAGGGTTCGGCAAATCGGAGACCGCAAAGATCATCGAGACGGTGCTCGCCGAGGAGGGTCGCAAACCCGAAAGCATCTTCGATTTCGTGCAAGGCATCACCGCCGTTGCGCGGGACAAGCCGCACCAGGACGCCCGGCTCGATCTGGAGGCGCGGGCGAAAAAGTTGCTGGACCGCACCAGCTGATGCGATCTGCCGCCCCGGGGTCTGCGAGCAGCGAGTTTCAGCCCGGTGTTTAAGTTTCAGCGCCGCCCTTCAGAGGAAGAGGGCGGCGCTTCGCTTCGTGACGGGCCAGAAGGTCGAGAGAGGTTCTCAACCGCCCGTCGCGGAGAACGTCAATGGCAAAATCCGTTCGCAAGATCACCCTCAGTCAGTCGCGTGATATCCCCTTCAACCAGTTGGTGCTGAGCCAGTCCAATGTCCGCCGCATCAAGGCGGGCCTCTCGATCGAGGAGCTCGCGCAAGACATCGCGCGGCGCACGCTGCTCCAGAGCCTCACCGTCCGCCCGGTTCTCGACGAGGACGGTTCGGAAACCGGCATGTTCGAAGTCCCCGCCGGCGGACGCCGCTATCGCGCGCTCGAGCTTCTGGTCAAGCAAAAGCGGCTTGCGCGCACCGCGCCGGTCCCCTGTGTCATCCGGACCGATGGGCTCGCCGAGGAGGATTCGCTTGCCGAGAATGTCCAGAGAGCTCCGCTTTTAGGTTCTGTATCGCAACTGTCCTCTTAGAGTCGTAGGTCCGTCATGGGAATCGACGACATTAACGGGGCATTTCGAGGAAGGCACACAGACGTCCGAGTCAAGCGTTCCCGCAGCGTAAGCGAGGACAACGCTTGACGCGGCGGCGACACCACAAACTAGTCAAATGGTTGCAGGCGAAGTCCTGCAACCCTGCCACGTGGCGAACGGGAGAGCGCGAGGGGAACCCCTCGCAATAAAACAAAAGAGTGCGCCGAAGGCGCTCCGCTTAGATAACAGCTGGCTCGAGAAACTGTCTCTTTGTTGCTGATGGAAGGGCTTGCGCCCTCCAGGGTGTCGTTTGCCATTTGGAAAGGTCGTGAGCAAAGAGGACAGAGCGTGGTGCGGATCATCAGGGCAGCGATGGGCTATGCTGCAATCCCGGCCGGCTTTCCGATCTTGGTGTCGGAACGGATGGCGATCATCGAGCCCGCGTTCGCTTGGCTGATGGAGCTGGCGACGATACCCGGCCGCAGCCACGCGGCGGAAACGGTCAGAACCTACGGCGAGCATCTTCACGACTGGTTCGACAGCCTGGAGCAGTCTGAGCTCGACTGGCACAGCGTGAGCGAGGCCGAGATTGCGGCCTGGCGCAATCGCATGCTGTCACAGCCGAGCCTGCATACGAAACGACCCTACGCGCGCTCGACGGTGAACGATCGGGTCCGCACGGTCTGCCGGTTCTATGCGTGGGCGCAAGGCCGTGGCTGGATCGAGAGCCTGCCGTTCCACTTTGTCGATGTGCGGGTGGGCTCCGGCCGGCGACAATCGTTCCTGGCGCATGTCGATGCGCGTCCAGGCGTCATGGCGGCAAACATCCTGACGGTAGCGGAGCACGAGCGTTTGCCGAGACCGTTGCGTGTCGATCAATTGCGTCGCGTCTTTGCGCATCTGGATATGCCCTACCGCCTGATGGCGGAATGGGCGCTGGCGACGGGACTGCGGCGCAAGGAGCTTTGCGGCCTCGCGGTCTTCCAGGTTCCGGAGACGGCGCATCTTGACGACGAGGATCATCCTTTGATCGGCGTGCCGCTGACGATCACCAAGGGTGACAAGCCGCGCACGATCTACCCGCCGATTCGCCTGGTCGACCGCACGCAGCGCTACATCGACGAGGTTCGCACGCCGCAGGTCCGGGCGTTGCGTCGAGGGAGGCCCGACTATCGGCCGCCTTCGGCTCTGTTCCTCAACACCCAGGGAAATGTGGTCAGCAAGGCGCGATTGACGGCGGTGTTTGCCGAGGCATTCCGCGCGGCTGGCGTGACCGGAACATTACATTACCTGAGGCATACATTTGCGATGACGATGCTGGTGCGATTGCAGAGGCAGGCAGCGACCACGCCCGACCTCAATCCGCTGAAGATCGTGCAGGTCCTGCTGGGTCACAGTTCGATCCAGAGCACGTCGATCTACCTGCGCTGCGTTGAGCTGAATGGGCGGGACCTCGCCGACGGCATCGACTATCTCTATGGCGAGTTGGTCCCCGATGGCCGTTAGACGCGAGCGCATCGACCGGAGGCTGTCGGCTGCGGCGCCGATCGTTCTGGATCAGCCAGCCGATACCATCGTCGTCTTCCGCGACGGCTGGGGCGAGGTTGTGAAACGCTACGATCTCGGCAGCCTCGGTTTGCCGTTGGGCATCGCGATTCTTCTGGCCGATGCCTTCCGTCATCATCATGCCGCCTCGAGCCGGGACACGCAGCGTCATTGCTGGATGGCGCTGCGCGCCTTTGCGCGCTTCGTGGCGGAGGACGGTCTTGTTCTGTCGGTCAACGATCTGACCAGTGCGATGGTTGGGCGCTACATCGCATGGCTGGATCGCCAGGTCGCAGGACAGACCAACCAGCCCTGGTCGAAGGGTTCGCGGGCGAATGTGCTCATGCAGCTTCGCCAGATGATCGACTGGACCAAGCGGCGGCATCCCTCCCGGCTGCTGTCGCGGATCGACTTCCCCTGGCGGGTCTGGCCGAACCGCATTGCCGATACCCGGCCGCGCCTTGGCGGAGGGGACCTCAAAGCGATCCTGCGCGCGTGCTATGAGGAGATCGACGAGGCATGGGATCGCTTCGAGGCTGGGCGGAAGATCATTGGGGCGCGCGGGCCGGTTGATGGCGTCGATCCCGAGCTTTGCGAACTGATCCGGGCGTTTGCAGCCGTGGGTGACGGTGTCCTGCCGTCGCGCACGGAAGCGATCCGTAGCGGCATCAACATATCGGCGGCCAACCGCCATGGCGGGCTTCGTCATCTTGGCGGCTACATGCACCTGACCGGCGAGACGGTCGCGGCGTTCTTCATCGCGCTTTCGATCCAGACGGCGGGCAATCCGGATGCGCTGCGGCTCATCACGCGCGATTGCCAGGTGGCACATCCGCTCGACGAGCATCGTATCATCGTCGAGTGGGCCAAGCCTCGGGCCGGCGCCAAGGTGAAACGCGCGCAAAGGCGATCGTTCGACCGCCGACGCCGCTACGCGGCGCCGAATCTGATCGACAGGTTGCTGGCGATGACGGCGCCGCTCGTAGCCCGGGCCAGCCGGCAGGATCGAAACCGCCTGTTCCTGGTGAAGAGCGAGAAGAAGAATATGGTCACGCTCATTGCGGAAGCGACCTTGTCGCACGCCCTGAAGCCGTTCATCAAACGCTCCAATGCCCGGATCGCCATCTGGAACAAGGCTGCACCGGAGCGCGCACGTCAGCTCTTGCCGGACTTTGCCGCCGTTCTGCTGCGCGGCAGCGTCGCCACCGAATATTACAAGGCGTCTGGCGGCGACATCGTCGCGACACAGGATGTGCTCAACCATGTCCGCGCCGACACGACCGAGCTTTACATCAAGGGGCCGCAGACGCGCCGCATCCAGCGCGAGACAATCGCCCGATTGCAGGAGCTGATGCTCGGCTGGATCGTCGGCGCGAAGGTGAACTGCGAGGATCGGGCGCAGCGCGACCGGATTGCGCTGGCGAGCAATGCGACGGTTCCGTTCAGTCATGATTGCCTCAACCCGGTCGCGGGCACAGCACCAGACTCGATAGCAGGTCGGGTCTGCCGGCACTTCGGCGGATGTCTGCGCTGCCCGGGACTGGTCATACCGATCAATGTGGAGCACATGGCGCGCATCCTTCAGGCGATCGGCGAACTGGAGCGGGCGCGTGAACGCATTGATCCGCGTCGCTTCGAGCTCCTGTATGCGCCGAGCCTGCGCATCTTGGTCGACGACATCCTGCCGGACTTCCCGCAAACACTGCGAGGTGATGCCGATCAACGAATGCTGGCCCTCGCACCGCTTCCGCCGCTGGAGTGAGCGATGACGGCTTCCACGGCATTCCCTCTTCCCGCCGAAGCACGTGCGCCGCTTCGGATCTCGACACGCTCGGTGTGGTTGGATCAGGTCTGGCATCTCGACGGGCGTCGCCCTGGCAGCAACCGAGCTGACTTCTCGCTCGACTGGAGTTTTGTTCTTGCTGACGACAGCCGGTTCAGTGATCCGCGATGGGCTGACTGGCGAGAGGCGGCGAAGCTGTTCCTGTGGAGCCTGAAGCTCGACCCGCCTCCTGGGTACCGCAACGCTCATGAAATGACGATCGTCTCCGTCTTCAATAGGTTGCGGATGCTGATCCGCTGGATGGCGGCGCAGGGATATCGGTGCTTTGCCGATCTCGACCGCGACGCCTGCGACCGGTTTATGACGGCGATGGCGCAGCGTCCGGGCCGCAAGCCGGGTAAGCCGCTGAAGAGCACCACGCTGCAAAACCACGCCAATCTGCTGACGCGCCTTTATCTGCAGGGAGCAAAGTTCCCGGAAGTGGCGATCGCCGATCCATTCCCGGGGATCGCGCCGCCGTTCGTTCGCCGCGACCGGGGCTGGCTGCCTTATACGCCGGACGCGATCGCTGTGCCCCTGGTCTCGGCGGCGCTGCGACTGATCGGGACCCCGGCCGACGACGTCATCGCTCTGCAGGCCCAGGCGCAGTCCGTCTATGACCATGCGCTCGCTAACGGGATCAGCCAGACGAAGGCCGGCTTCATCGTGACCGACGCAATCGCGCCGTTCACCTTCGCGACACTGCCTGGGGAGGAAGCTGCCTGGCACGAGGCGCCGGTCACCAGCACCAAGCAGCTGCGCTATGTCGCCGATCGCATTTACGACGCCTGCTTTGTGGTGGTCAGCTATCTTGTCGGCGCCCGGATCTCGGAGATCCTCGGCCTTCAGGTCGGCTGCATCCAGCAGCATCCTGCCGGGGACGGCAGCGAGAGCTTCGCCTATCTCGTCGGGCGGATTTACAAGACGGCGCGTGGCATCGATGGCGAAGCCCATCGCTGGGTTGCGCCGGCACCCGTCGAGCGGGCTGTCGTGGTGATGGAGCGGCTGACCGCCCGCCTGCGGGCCCAAAGCGGACGAGACGATCTCTTCCTGGCGATGGCCAGCAACGGGTTGGTCGGTCCTGCCGCCCGCATTGACCTCCCCGTCGGCTCCACGATCATAAGGCGGCTGAATGATCTGTTTGCGCCGTTCATCGGCCTGCCGGACCACGAGGGCGAGCCTTGGCATCTGAACACGCATCAGGGCCGCAAGACGTTTGCCCGCTTCGTCGGCAAACGCGACCGCACAGGCCTGCATGCGCTTCAGGCGCACTTCGGTCATGTGACCCGGGCCATGACCGATCGTGGCTATGTCGGAACCGACTTCGCGCTCGACGATCTGATCGACCGGCATACTCAGGAAGAAACCTGCGCCGCCCTGGAAGAGGTGCTAACGGCGACGGCGCTCGCCGGCAAGGGTGGACGCATGATCGCCGCTCGCTCGCAGTTCCGCGGACGCACACGCGACGGCGATGTCCAGGCTTATGTCCGCTTCCTGATGGAAGAGACCGACCTCCGCCTTGGGGTCTGCGACTGGGGCTATTGCGTCTATCGCGTCGAAACGGCTGCCTGCTTTGGCGACGAGCGTGGCCCGAATCCTGTGCTGAGAACCGAAAGCACGTGTCTCACCTGCGCCAACTTCGCCGTCACCGCCAGGCACAGGCCTGTCTGGCAGGCCCGCCGCGATCGCAATGCCGATCTTCTCGGCCATCCTGACCTGGACCCGGTCAGCCGGCAACTCGCTGAAACACGGATTGCCGAATGCGATCGCATCCTTGGCGAACTCGACCATGGAAAGGATGCTCGCCATGACGCGTAAGACCAGCAAAATGCCGGCCCTCACGCCTGCCGAAAAACGCCTGCGCAACACCCACTGCAAGCTGCGCGATGCTCTGGAACGGCTGGTGAAGGGTCTGCCCACACACACGGACCTGCAAAAGCGATCCTACCGGCTGACCGTCGCGACGCTTGCACGCGAGGCGCGTGTCGGTCGTAACGCCATCTACACCAACCATCGCTCGATGATCGATGAGTTGCGTCGCGCCAGCGATCGCAAGATCGTCCCCGAAAAGTTGGCGGCCTGGGAAGACAAACTCGCCCAGCAGCGCACTCTGATCCAGGTCTTGCAGATCGAAGAGCGGCGCATGGTGACGGAAAATGCCGCACTGCTGAAGCGCATCCTCGAAGCCGAAACGGAGGTTGAGCGGCAGAAGCGTCATAACGCCCGCCTGATCGCCGAGCGCGATCGCGCTGCGAAGCCAGTGCCGCTCGCTCGCGGGCCGAAATCCTGACGTTGTCTACGTTGCCGCTTCGTGTCGCCGCGCTCGCCGAAGGATATTTGTCGCCCCATCCATTGCCTGCGACAATCATGCGCGGCATGATCTGCGGCATGCTTGACCCCTTCGATCCAGACAGCTTCATTGTGCGCGCCGAGGTTCATATCCTCGACATCGAGCCCAGGATCAGCCGCACTCTCGAGCTGCCAATCACTCTCAACCTCGCCCAACTCCACGAGGTGCTGCAAGCCGCCTTCGGCTGGACCGACAGCCATTTGCATCAGTTCAATATCGGCGGTCTCATCTACGGGGCCCCGGAGTTCAATGAGGACGGCCTGTCCGACAGCCGGATCTTCGAGGCGACCGAGGTCAGGATGATCGACCTTCACTTTCCCTACGATCCCGACGAGAGCCCTCTTACGATCCTTTACGAATACGACTTTGGCGACAATTGGCGTCATCGGCTGCGGCTGGAGCGCGTCGCGCGCGAGGAGGGGACCAAATATCCGCGCTGCGTCGCCGCCAAACGTTCAGGTCCTCCCGAAGACTCTGGTGGGCCTTCAGGCTATGCCAACTTCCTCGAAGCCTGGCTCGACCCCGATCATGAAGAACACGAAGCCATGCATCGATGGGCTGGCCGCAAGTTCCACCCGGAGTCCTGCAATCTCGACGACATCAACAAGGCTATCGCCAAAGCACTACGCGCATCAAAGCGCGACTATCGCTTCCGTCGAGAAAGACATCGGGATTGACTCCCACCGGCTGCGATTCAAAGCCAAAAATACACCCAAAATGCAGGATGCAGCCAGAAAGGCCACAGAATCAGAGTCATCCAGCTAACAGGACACTTGACGCATAATCTAANACGCCGGACGCAGCCCGCGCAGGCACAGAGCAAGGCATCGCCTCTCCTGCGTCGAGGACCCAATGACCACCGCGAACGCCCCCTCCGAACGCCTGTTAGGTTCTGTATCGCAACTGTCCTCTTAGAGTCGTAGGTCCGTCATGGGAATCGACGACATTAACGGGGCATTTCGAGGAAGGCACACAGACGTCCGAGTCAAGCGTTCCCGCAGCGTAAGCGAGGACAACGCTTGACGCGGCGGCGACACCACAAACTAGTCAAATGGTTGCAGGCGAAGTCCTGCAACCCTGCCACGTGGCGAACGGGAGAGCGCGAGGGGAACCCCTCGCAATAAAACAAAAGAGTGCGCCGAAGGCGCTCCGCTTAGATAACAGCTGGCTCGAGAAACTGTCTCTTTGTTGCTGATGGAAGGGCTTGCGCCCTCCAGGGTGTCGTTTGCCATTTGGAAAGGTCGTGAGCAAAGAGGACAGAGCGTGGTGCGGATCATCAGGGCAGCGATGGGCTATGCTGCAATCCCGGCCGGCTTTCCGATCTTGGTGTCGGAACGGATGGCGATCATCGAGCCCGCGTTCGCTTGGCTGATGGAGCTGGCGACGATACCCGGCCGCAGCCACGCGGCGGAAACGGTCAGAACCTACGGCGAGCATCTTCACGACTGGTTCGACAGCCTGGAGCAGTCTGAGCTCGACTGGCACAGCGTGAGCGAGGCCGAGATTGCGGCCTGGCGCAATCGCATGCTGTCACAGCCGAGCCTGCATACGAAACGACCCTACGCGCGCTCGACGGTGAACGATCGGGTCCGCACGGTCTGCCGGTTCTATGCGTGGGCGCAAGGCCGTGGCTGGATCGAGAGCCTGCCGTTCCACTTTGTCGATGTGCGGGTGGGCTCCGGCCGGCGACAATCGTTCCTGGCGCATGTCGATGCGCGTCCAGGCGTCATGGCGGCAAACATCCTGACGGTAGCGGAGCACGAGCGTTTGCCGAGACCGTTGCGTGTCGATCAATTGCGTCGCGTCTTTGCGCATCTGGATATGCCCTACCGCCTGATGGCGGAATGGGCGCTGGCGACGGGACTGCGGCGCAAGGAGCTTTGCGGCCTCGCGGTCTTCCAGGTTCCGGAGACGGCGCATCTTGACGACGAGGATCATCCTTTGATCGGCGTGCCGCTGACGATCACCAAGGGTGACAAGCCGCGCACGATCTACCCGCCGATTCGCCTGGTCGACCGCACGCAGCGCTACATCGACGAGGTTCGCACGCCGCAGGTCCGGGCGTTGCGTCGAGGGAGGCCCGACTATCGGCCGCCTTCGGCTCTGTTCCTCAACACCCAGGGAAATGTGGTCAGCAAGGCGCGATTGACGGCGGTGTTTGCCGAGGCATTCCGCGCGGCTGGCGTGACCGGAACATTACATTACCTGAGGCATACATTTGCGATGACGATGCTGGTGCGATTGCAGAGGCAGGCAGCGACCACGCCCGACCTCAATCCGCTGAAGATCGTGCAGGTCCTGCTGGGTCACAGTTCGATCCAGAGCACGTCGATCTACCTGCGCTGCGTTGAGCTGAATGGGCGGGACCTCGCCGACGGCATCGACTATCTCTATGGCGAGTTGGTCCCCGATGGCCGTTAGACGCGAGCGCATCGACCGGAGGCTGTCGGCTGCGGCGCCGATCGTTCTGGATCAGCCAGCCGATACCATCGTCGTCTTCCGCGACGGCTGGGGCGAGGTTGTGAAACGCTACGATCTCGGCAGCCTCGGTTTGCCGTTGGGCATCGCGATTCTTCTGGCCGATGCCTTCCGTCATCATCATGCCGCCTCGAGCCGGGACACGCAGCGTCATTGCTGGATGGCGCTGCGCGCCTTTGCGCGCTTCGTGGCGGAGGACGGTCTTGTTCTGTCGGTCAACGATCTGACCAGTGCGATGGTTGGGCGCTACATCGCATGGCTGGATCGCCAGGTCGCAGGACAGACCAACCAGCCCTGGTCGAAGGGTTCGCGGGCGAATGTGCTCATGCAGCTTCGCCAGATGATCGACTGGACCAAGCGGCGGCATCCCTCCCGGCTGCTGTCGCGGATCGACTTCCCCTGGCGGGTCTGGCCGAACCGCATTGCCGATACCCGGCCGCGCCTTGGCGGAGGGGACCTCAAAGCGATCCTGCGCGCGTGCTATGAGGAGATCGACGAGGCATGGGATCGCTTCGAGGCTGGGCGGAAGATCATTGGGGCGCGCGGGCCGGTTGATGGCGTCGATCCCGAGCTTTGCGAACTGATCCGGGCGTTTGCAGCCGTGGGTGACGGTGTCCTGCCGTCGCGCACGGAAGCGATCCGTAGCGGCATCAACATATCGGCGGCCAACCGCCATGGCGGGCTTCGTCATCTTGGCGGCTACATGCACCTGACCGGCGAGACGGTCGCGGCGTTCTTCATCGCGCTTTCGATCCAGACGGCGGGCAATCCGGATGCGCTGCGGCTCATCACGCGCGATTGCCAGGTGGCACATCCGCTCGACGAGCATCGTATCATCGTCGAGTGGGCCAAGCCTCGGGCCGGCGCCAAGGTGAAACGCGCGCAAAGGCGATCGTTCGACCGCCGACGCCGCTACGCGGCGCCGAATCTGATCGACAGGTTGCTGGCGATGACGGCGCCGCTCGTAGCCCGGGCCAGCCGGCAGGATCGAAACCGCCTGTTCCTGGTGAAGAGCGAGAAGAAGAATATGGTCACGCTCATTGCGGAAGCGACCTTGTCGCACGCCCTGAAGCCGTTCATCAAACGCTCCAATGCCCGGATCGCCATCTGGAACAAGGCTGCACCGGAGCGCGCACGTCAGCTCTTGCCGGACTTTGCCGCCGTTCTGCTGCGCGGCAGCGTCGCCACCGAATATTACAAGGCGTCTGGCGGCGACATCGTCGCGACACAGGATGTGCTCAACCATGTCCGCGCCGACACGACCGAGCTTTACATCAAGGGGCCGCAGACGCGCCGCATCCAGCGCGAGACAATCGCCCGATTGCAGGAGCTGATGCTCGGCTGGATCGTCGGCGCGAAGGTGAACTGCGAGGATCGGGCGCAGCGCGACCGGATTGCGCTGGCGAGCAATGCGACGGTTCCGTTCAGTCATGATTGCCTCAACCCGGTCGCGGGCACAGCACCAGACTCGATAGCAGGTCGGGTCTGCCGGCACTTCGGCGGATGTCTGCGCTGCCCGGGACTGGTCATACCGATCAATGTGGAGCACATGGCGCGCATCCTTCAGGCGATCGGCGAACTGGAGCGGGCGCGTGAACGCATTGATCCGCGTCGCTTCGAGCTCCTGTATGCGCCGAGCCTGCGCATCTTGGTCGACGACATCCTGCCGGACTTCCCGCAAACACTGCGAGGTGATGCCGATCAACGAATGCTGGCCCTCGCACCGCTTCCGCCGCTGGAGTGAGCGATGACGGCTTCCACGGCATTCCCTCTTCCCGCCGAAGCACGTGCGCCGCTTCGGATCTCGACACGCTCGGTGTGGTTGGATCAGGTCTGGCATCTCGACGGGCGTCGCCCTGGCAGCAACCGAGCTGACTTCTCGCTCGACTGGAGTTTTGTTCTTGCTGACGACAGCCGGTTCAGTGATCCGCGATGGGCTGACTGGCGAGAGGCGGCGAAGCTGTTCCTGTGGAGCCTGAAGCTCGACCCGCCTCCTGGGTACCGCAACGCTCATGAAATGACGATCGTCTCCGTCTTCAATAGGTTGCGGATGCTGATCCGCTGGATGGCGGCGCAGGGATATCGGTGCTTTGCCGATCTCGACCGCGACGCCTGCGACCGGTTTATGACGGCGATGGCGCAGCGTCCGGGCCGCAAGCCGGGTAAGCCGCTGAAGAGCACCACGCTGCAAAACCACGCCAATCTGCTGACGCGCCTTTATCTGCAGGGAGCAAAGTTCCCGGAAGTGGCGATCGCCGATCCATTCCCGGGGATCGCGCCGCCGTTCGTTCGCCGCGACCGGGGCTGGCTGCCTTATACGCCGGACGCGATCGCTGTGCCCCTGGTCTCGGCGGCGCTGCGACTGATCGGGACCCCGGCCGACGACGTCATCGCTCTGCAGGCCCAGGCGCAGTCCGTCTATGACCATGCGCTCGCTAACGGGATCAGCCAGACGAAGGCCGGCTTCATCGTGACCGACGCAATCGCGCCGTTCACCTTCGCGACACTGCCTGGGGAGGAAGCTGCCTGGCACGAGGCGCCGGTCACCAGCACCAAGCAGCTGCGCTATGTCGCCGATCGCATTTACGACGCCTGCTTTGTGGTGGTCAGCTATCTTGTCGGCGCCCGGATCTCGGAGATCCTCGGCCTTCAGGTCGGCTGCATCCAGCAGCATCCTGCCGGGGACGGCAGCGAGAGCTTCGCCTATCTCGTCGGGCGGATTTACAAGACGGCGCGTGGCATCGATGGCGAAGCCCATCGCTGGGTTGCGCCGGCACCCGTCGAGCGGGCTGTCGTGGTGATGGAGCGGCTGACCGCCCGCCTGCGGGCCCAAAGCGGACGAGACGATCTCTTCCTGGCGATGGCCAGCAACGGGTTGGTCGGTCCTGCCGCCCGCATTGACCTCCCCGTCGGCTCCACGATCATAAGGCGGCTGAATGATCTGTTTGCGCCGTTCATCGGCCTGCCGGACCACGAGGGCGAGCCTTGGCATCTGAACACGCATCAGGGCCGCAAGACGTTTGCCCGCTTCGTCGGCAAACGCGACCGCACAGGCCTGCATGCGCTTCAGGCGCACTTCGGTCATGTGACCCGGGCCATGACCGATCGTGGCTATGTCGGAACCGACTTCGCGCTCGACGATCTGATCGACCGGCATACTCAGGAAGAAACCTGCGCCGCCCTGGAAGAGGTGCTAACGGCGACGGCGCTCGCCGGCAAGGGTGGACGCATGATCGCCGCTCGCTCGCAGTTCCGCGGACGCACACGCGACGGCGATGTCCAGGCTTATGTCCGCTTCCTGATGGAAGAGACCGACCTCCGCCTTGGGGTCTGCGACTGGGGCTATTGCGTCTATCGCGTCGAAACGGCTGCCTGCTTTGGCGACGAGCGTGGCCCGAATCCTGTGCTGAGAACCGAAAGCACGTGTCTCACCTGCGCCAACTTCGCCGTCACCGCCAGGCACAGGCCTGTCTGGCAGGCCCGCCGCGATCGCAATGCCGATCTTCTCGGCCATCCTGACCTGGACCCGGTCAGCCGGCAACTCGCTGAAACACGGATTGCCGAATGCGATCGCATCCTTGGCGAACTCGACCATGGAAAGGATGCTCGCCATGACGCGTAAGACCAGCAAAATGCCGGCCCTCACGCCTGCCGAAAAACGCCTGCGCAACACCCACTGCAAGCTGCGCGATGCTCTGGAACGGCTGGTGAAGGGTCTGCCCACACACACGGACCTGCAAAAGCGATCCTACCGGCTGACCGTCGCGACGCTTGCACGCGAGGCGCGTGTCGGTCGTAACGCCATCTACACCAACCATCGCTCGATGATCGATGAGTTGCGTCGCGCCAGCGATCGCAAGATCGTCCCCGAAAAGTTGGCGGCCTGGGAAGACAAACTCGCCCAGCAGCGCACTCTGATCCAGGTCTTGCAGATCGAAGAGCGGCGCATGGTGACGGAAAATGCCGCACTGCTGAAGCGCATCCTCGAAGCCGAAACGGAGGTTGAGCGGCAGAAGCGTCATAACGCCCGCCTGATCGCCGAGCGCGATCGCGCTGCGAAGCCAGTGCCGCTCGCTCGCGGGCCGAAATCCTGACGTTGTCTACGTTGCCGCTTCGTGTCGCCGCGCTCGCCGAAGGATATTTGTCGCCCCATCCATTGCCTGCGACAATCATGCGCGGCATGATCTGCGGCATGCTTGACCCCTTCGATCCAGACAGCTTCATTGTGCGCGCCGAGGTTCATATCCTCGACATCGAGCCCAGGATCAGCCGCACTCTCGAGCTGCCAATCACTCTCAACCTCGCCCAACTCCACGAGGTGCTGCAAGCCGCCTTCGGCTGGACCGACAGCCATTTGCATCAGTTCAATATCGGCGGTCTCATCTACGGGGCCCCGGAGTTCAATGAGGACGGCCTGTCCGACAGCCGGATCTTCGAGGCGACCGAGGTCAGGATGATCGACCTTCACTTTCCCTACGATCCCGACGAGAGCCCTCTTACGATCCTTTACGAATACGACTTTGGCGACAATTGGCGTCATCGGCTGCGGCTGGAGCGCGTCGCGCGCGAGGAGGGGACCAAATATCCGCGCTGCGTCGCCGCCAAACGTTCAGGTCCTCCCGAAGACTCTGGTGGGCCTTCAGGCTATGCCAACTTCCTCGAAGCCTGGCTCGACCCCGATCATGAAGAACACGAAGCCATGCATCGATGGGCTGGCCGCAAGTTCCACCCGGAGTCCTGCAATCTCGACGACATCAACAAGGCTATCGCCAAAGCACTACGCGCATCAAAGCGCGACTATCGCTTCCGTCGAGAAAGACATCGGGATTGACTCCCACCGGCTGCGATTCAAAGCCAAAAATACACCCAAAATGCAGGATGCAGCCAGAAAGGCCACAGAATCAGAGTCATCCAGCTAACAGGACACTTGACGCATAATCTAAAACATGGAGCCCCTCGATCAGTTCCGCGCCTTCCGCGATCTCGTCGAGAAGGGTAGGACCGAGGAGGAGGTTGCAGCCGCTTTCTTCGTCAGCGTGTCGGTGGTCAAGCAACGGCTCAGGCTCGCCGCCGTCTCGCCAAGGCTGCTCGACGTCTATGCCGAAGATGGCATGACTCTCGATCAATTGATGGCGTTTGCGGTCAATCCGGACCATGAGCGCCAAGAGCAGGTGTGGGAGGCCGTGCAGCGGTCGCACAACAAGGAACCCTACTTCATCCGCCGCCTCCTCACCGAGGGCGGCGTGCGCGCCTCGGACAAGCGCGCTCAGTTCGTCGGGATAGAGGCCTACGAGAGCGCCGGCGGCGACATCATGCGAGACCTGTTCCAGCAGGATGATGGCGGCTGGTTGCAAGATCCGGTGCTGCTTGAGCGGCTTGTTGCCGAGAAGCTGGAGCGCGAGGCGGACAACATCCGCTCCGAGGGTTGGAAATGGGTGGAGATTGCGATCGATTTTCCCTACGGCCACACCTACGGTCTGCGCCGTATCTCCGGCGAGTCCGTCGCCATGACCGACGAGGAGGTTGCCGCGGCCGAAGCCCTGCGCGCCGAGCACGAACGTCTGGAGCAGGAGCATTCCGACGTGGACGTGCTACCCGAAGCGATCGATCAGCGGCTTGGCGAGATCGAGACGGCGCTTGCCGAACTCGATGAGCGGCCGGTCCAGTACGATCCTGACGAGATCGCCCGCGCGGGTGCCTTCTGCAGCATCGACGCGTCGGGTGTCTTGCGGATCGACCGCGGATATGTCCGCCCCGAGGACGAGCCGACCATTCCGGAGCCCGAGCGGGAAGCTGATACGCACTCGGACGGAACCCAGTCCGTAACCTCTGCTCCGGCAGATGTCGACGGCGCGCAGGCGGTTACCTCAGTCGCCGAGGCTGAGGCAGAGCAAGAGGACGGCATCAAACCGATCCCGGATCGCTTGATGACCGAGCTCACGGCATATCGCACGCTCGCCCTGCGCGATGCGTTGGCTCAGGACCCGGACACCGCGTTCCTGGCCGGGCTGCACGCGCTCTGCCTAAAGCTGTTCTACCGCTATACGCCCGAATCCTGCCTCGACATCGACGCCAAGAGCGTCGTCTTCGGCAACCAGGCGCCGGGCCTCGGCGATGCCACGATCGCCAAGGCCGTCGACGAGAGGCACCGGCGCTGGTCGGAGCAGTTGCCGCGTGAATCAGCCGAGCTCTGGGACGCGCTCTCCACCTTCGATCGGGACAGCCGCGGTGTCCTGTTCGCACATTGCATCGCCCTCAGCGTCAATGCGGTGTACGAGCCCTGGAATCGGCGGCCGCGTGCGCTGGCTCACGCCGACCGCCTCGCCGAGGAGATCAGGCTCGATGTCGCCGCCGCTGGCTGGTCGCCGACCGTCGACAATTATCTCGGGCGGGTGACCAAGGCCCGCATTCTGCAAGCCGTTCGCGAAGCCAAGGGCGACACCGCCGCTCAGCTCATCGAGCATCTGAAGAAGGGCGAGATGGCGGAGAGGGCCCAAGAACTGCTCGCCGGCACCGGCTGGCTTCCTGAGCCGCTGCGTACGCCTGGCCAAGCAATCAGCGTCGCATCGCCGGCGTCTGAATCTGGCCTGATCTCCCCGTCCGCTTCGGGGGAGGATGCGCCAGTGAGCGAATGCGAAGCGGCCATGCCCGATGTAGAGTATCCGCTCGAAGATGCAATTCTCCCCGACGAGCCGCTTGTCGCGGCAGAGTAGACAAGCAGAAGCGTCGATCTCGAAGGCCCGCCGTCACCGGCGGGCCTTCTTTTTGGCGGGGATCAGTTATGTCAGCCCAAGCATCCGATCTCGCCCGCCGGCTTGCCGAGCGGGCCGAACTCGTCTGCCGGCACTATCTTTCCAATGGTCGGCGCGTTGGCCGCTACTGGGTGGTCGGCGACGTCCGCAACGCATCTGGTCGATCCATGTTCGTTCGGCTGCGCCCACCTCATGGGGGTCAGGGAGCGGCCGGCAAGTGGACGGATGCCGCGACTGCTGAACACGGCGATCTGCTCGATATCATCAGGGAAAGCTGCGGCCTTGTTGAATTCCGCGATGTCCTTGCCGAGGCGCGGCGTTTTCTCAGCCTGCCACAGATCGAGCTGGAATCTAAATCGCCGCTTCCACCCGCGCCCAGCGGTTCGCCGGAATCAGCGCAGCGGCTGTTTGCCATGTCAAAACCTGTCCATGGCACGATCGCCGAAACATATTTTCGGGCGCGCGGCATTTTGGCCTTGCACGAGACCTCAAGCCTCCGGTTTCACCCGCGTTGCTACTACAGGCCGGATGATGACCGCCCGACCGAAACCTGGCCAGCCCTGATCGCCGCCGTCACGACAATTGATGGCGCCATCACCGGCGTTCATCGCACTTGGCTCGATCCCTCCGGTAAGAGCAAGGCGCCGATCGATACGCCGCGCCGGGCGATGGGCCTTCTACTCGGCAATGCGGTTCGATTCGGTGTTACCGACGATGTGCTCGCTGCAGGCGAAGGCATCGAGACCATGCTCTCCTTGCGCTGTGCATTGCCGACCCTGCCAATGGCATCAGCGCTATCGGCCAACCATCTCGCAGCCATGTTGCTTCCACCGAGCCTGCGCCGGCTTTACATCGCCCGGGATACCGATGCGGCCGGAGAGGCGGGCGCAACAGCTTTGGCGCAGCGTGCTGGAGCCGCCGGTATCGAGGCGATCCGACTGTCGCCCCGGCTTGACGATTTCAACGAGGATCTCCGCACCTTCGGCGTCGATGAGCTCCGGGCAGCGTTGCACATTCAGCTCGCGCCAGCGGACGTCGTCCGCTTCCTACCGCCGACGGTCGCGATCACGCCATAAACGCCTGCGCTTCGCAATCGAAGTCGACAGCCCGATCAAGGCGAGACGACGTCGCCGGAGAGCCGCGCCCCGGCCTTCTAGGGGCGATCGGACGGCAGGCGGGCCGAACCGGCAATGGCAGGGTGCGGCTATTTTCCGCCGGCGGTGGTCACAACGCAAACCAGGCTCCATGGGCCGAAACCGCCTTTGCATCGCGAAGCAAAATAGCCGCGCCCTGCCATCCTCCGCTGTCGCTTCGGCCCTCCGCGTTGCTCCGGGTTCTGGTCCAGCCCGCCCGCCGTCTGAGTGATCGCCACGAAGGCCGCGATGGACGCGGCCAGTCCACGGAGGACCTCATCCATGACCGATCGTGACGACACCGAATTCGAACCGCAGCACGGCTCATCATCGCTTCACCACGTCCTGACCGAACTGCAACTTTGCGGTTACCGACCGTTCAGCGACGAACCTGACCCGCGGCCGCTTCCCGAAGCCAAGACGATCACCGGCGCCGTTGTCGACATCTTCGATGCCGTCGTGGCGACCCTGAGCGACAGCCGCATGGAGCCGGACCTCGAAGACCTGCTCTGGTCGACGGTCAATCTATTCCATCGAGCCACAGGTCGCATCGAGCGCCAGCTCGACGACAACGAGCAGGCTCAGCGCAGGAGTCAACGTGAGCAGGATGGCTCCGAGGTGTGCTCGGTCGAACTAGAGCGTCTCGTCATGGATGGACTCTCGTTGATCGAGCGTCGCAACTGCATGGAACTGTTTCGCGAGCAGGCCATCGCACAATTCGAAACTCACACCGGCTCACTCTGGCGCCCCCGATCCGGGTCGCTGGTCGACCATCGCTCGATCACCGCCGCCGTGATCGACTCCAGAGACTTTCTCGCCGCCAAGCGTCGCGCCGAGACGGAGGTGCTTGTTCCCGTCGGGCCCAAGATCGCACTGACTGGAGGACTCGACTTCGACGACCATCGTCTGATCTGGGATCGCCTCGACAAAGTTCACGCCAAACACCCCGACATGGTCCTCTTGCATGGAGGCTCACCGAAGGGCGCCGAGTTGATTGCGGCCAAATGGGCAGCGAATCGCAAGGTCCCACAGGTCGCATTCAAGCCGGACTGGTCAAAGCACGCCAAGTCCGCACCATTCAAGCGCAACGACCTCATGCTGACGATGATGCCGATCGGCGTCATGGTCTTCCCGGGAACGGGAATTCAGGACAACCTCGCGGACAAAGCGAAGCGAATGGGAATCCCGGTCTGGAAGTTCGGCGACGGCGGCGCATAGCGCCGCGATCGAGTCCCGCGACTCATGCCGTGCTGCTACTGCAAGAACGCTCCGAGAAATCAGCGCGCGTCGTCAACCGCGCTGACCATCGTCGCCACACGCGACCTGCGACTTTATCCAGACGGCTGGTTGACGTTACCATACGATCGTCGATTTCCGCCTCTACAGAAGCGCCCGTGGAGACCAGAGCGGGCTTGGACGGGTCTTCGATTGCGCTCGCATCCGCGACCAGAGCAGCATGTACGCTTCGCCGTCGCCTCGATCGCTAGTTCGGTCGTCTCGCGCGGTGACGTCGGGCCTATCCGATAGGCGGCGCTTTCCTCAGAGCATTTCATGACCACCATGCCAGCGCTTCGGCGCGTGCGGGTTTGGGTTCGGAGCATTGTCGTTGGCGCGCTTATATTCGGCAGATGAACCGCCTCTCCCTGCACGCTCTCTCTTTCCACCTGAAAACGAACCGACCGCTTGTATCGTACGACCGATGGCAGTCACATCTCCTCTCGATGTTGTTCAGCACGCGAACACCTTGCCTCTTTGATGGCTTGATCTGGCCGAAGACCGGCTGCGCCTCGACCGTCTGAGCCGCAACGCCATTTCTGCGACTTTCTTCCCCTGGGCTAAAGCCCATTCCTCGCGAGACAAGAAAGTCTCAGCCATGGCGTCCTCCGCTGTGCTCCGGCCCTTAAAGCGGGTGCGTCGCCGATCGTCATTCGGCCTGTTCATCGCCATCGAGGCCGCGGTGGTCGCGGTCCGAAACAACCTAAGGAGAAGTGACATGGCTACCATCGGTTCGTTCAAAAAGGTCGGCAACGATTTCCAGGGCGAGATCGTCACCCTGAGCGTGCAGGCCAAAGGCGTCCGCATCGTCGCCGAATCCAATCGCTCCAACGACAATGCTCCGAGCCACCGCGTGTACGTGCGCCGAGCCGAAATCGGGGCAGCATGGTCGAAGCGCTCTGAGGAAGGTCGCGACTACCTCTCGCTCAAGCTCGACGACCCCTCGTTCAACTCGCCGATCTACGCCAATCTCTTCGATGACGAGGGAGGCGAGGGTTACACGCTGCTCTGGTCGCGGCCGCGCAAGAGCGCCGATTGACCGACACTTAGCCAAACCTCGCCCGGCTCCGCCGGGCGAGGCTCTCTGATGCGACCGCCGCCGACGGCCATCGCGATCGACCGATATACCCGCTCGAACAAAGTCACCGCGACGCGGCCCTACTGAGCCCCTTGTCATTGGCGAGATGCAGCCGGCACCGGGCAACTTCATCCAAACGCGCCCTCTACGACGGGGATGGTGCGCTGCGGCAGCTCGACGGCATCAGCTCCGCTCGTCAACCCGCATTAGTTGTGCTACGATGCATTGTCCCGTCGATCAGGGACTTAATTTCAATACAACGATTATTTTGGGAGGGAATTGCAGATGCGATGGTCTTATGTCCTGTGCTTCCTCATGGCGACATTCGCCGTGCCCGCTATTGCTGCCGATGCCGATCAAAGCCTCAAGCATGAGGTAGAAAAGATCGGTGCCGCCTACGCGGACAACTTCAACAAGCAGAATGCCGCAGGCATCGCGGCCCTCTATGCGAACGGCGGTATGATGGTCAACGCGGCAGGGCCTCACACGAACATCGCAGAGACCTATGAGGGAGTATTCAAAGCCGGGTTCAATCACAATGAGATCACGGTAGATCAGGTTACAGCTTTGGGACCGGACACCCTGGTTGCGATCGGTCAAGTCCATCTCACCGGCAAGAACGCAGCCGGCGAACCAATGGATTTCAAGGGGCTTTGGACAGCGACGGATGTCCGCGAAGGCGGGGTTTGGAAAATTCGCGTACTCGCCGCTTTCCCAAAAGCGCCACCTCCGAAGAATTAGAGCAGCGACTGAGGCCGCGGTCGGAGGTTCTTCTCCTCTGCGGCCCGAAGCCGCTTGTAAGGTGCTCAAGATCACCAACAGCAGGCGGTCCGGTACGACGATTGCAGCTACCAGGTGCACGTTCGCTTGGCGCCCGATCGGGATCACGCTCGCGCGTGCACGGATGGCGCTCGCGCCTGAAGCGGCCCGAGGGTTGATTGTTCCCATGAACGCGCAGAGCGGCAAGATGAGCCCGGGCCAGAGGCGAATCCACCCGGGCTCGTCATTGCAGGAGGGCCATGCTGGGACGGGCCCGCACGGAATGTATTCCGGCATCGTTAAGAGACGAACAATATCCCACTTTGTTCTCTCCGGAGAACTACGGTGTCCTCCAGCGGAACACGCTGCGATCTTGAGGCGATCTCCGATCCGGATCGCGAATACCGGTCGCGCCGACCTCGACGATCTTCCCGCAGAGCCTGCTGGGGCGCGTCGTTGAAAGCTTAGCTTGGGAGCCTCACCCCGATTTGGGTATCCGACCCTTGCCGCCGCACTTCGTGCAACGCCCAGGGAATATTCTGCGGCCTGACTCCGGCTGCCGGGCGGGCGCCGTGCCGGTGCCGTCGCACGCGTCGCACTTGATCTCGGCCGCGCGACCCTTCGTCATGCCTGACCCGTCGCCGAGAAGGTCGATGCCGGCGGCGGGCGGCGCACCGGCAGCTCCGCGCTCCTCGGGGAGCGCGATGGACCGGCCGCCATTGCGTCGTATCGGCCGACCAGCGCCAGCAAGCGACGTCTGGTGAAGGGATCGGCACACTCGGCCAGAGCGCGAATGCGCTGTCCGCGTTCTCTGCAGAAGTCCTCGTCCATCACGCCACTCCACCTGAGCAAGATTCATCGGAGGTCATCGCGGCGGCTTCAGTTCTCCGGCGAGCCAGCCGACCACATCAGTCTTCATCGGATCCGCGGCGAAGGCAACCGTCTCAAAGCGCTCGCAGGTCGAGCATTCAAATATGCGCCCTTCGATTCCTCTTTGGCCGGGAAAGATGCGCACCAACACCATTCGGTGTTTGCATGCCGGACACAACGGCCTCTCGTTATCTGAGATAGTCATCCGTCACCCCCGGAGGGCAATCATACGCGTGGGCAGCGCAAAGTCCCAATCTTCTATGTCCTACGCAATCTTCCCACCGTCCGCCGGGAGGAATGAGTCCCGTCGGAGCGGAAAATGAGCACAGGCAGCGCGGCGTCTTGCACTCGCGATGACGCCTCGCCGCTCCTGACGGACACTTGCCGAGGCGGCACGGCGCTGCAATGTCCTCGCGAAGGTCCGCGGCACGACAGCCAGGCTCCGCGGCAACGAAGCCCGCAGGTCCGACGTCGATCAAAGACCTTTGAGGAATGAGATCAGCAGTTCGCTGACGACCGACGCACGCTCCCGCTGGACCCAGTGCCCGGCGCCCTCGAGAATGTGGCAGCCGCGCAGGTTCGGCAGCGTGTCGCTGAAATTCGCGATCTGCGGCTGCGAGGTGGGAAATTTGAGCACATCGTCGCGCGCCCCGGCGATGAACATCGAGGGTTGCCGGATTACCGTCCCCCGCCACGGCGTCAGCAACTCCCATGAGCGGGTGATGTTACGGTACCAGTTCAGGCCGCCGCGGAAGCCCGTTCGCGAGAATTCCGCCGCATAGTATCCGATGTCGTCGGCACTTAACCAGGATGGAAGCTTCTCCGGTTCGACCATGTTATCCAGGAAACCCTGACCGGGCTGGAGGACTCCAAATGAAACTCGATCAGGTCCATCTCCGGAGCCGCTGAAGTTGATGCGCCGTATCGACGCCGCGACGTCGCGCTCCAACTCTTTCTCGGCCATGCCAGGCGTCTGGAAATACTGCATGTAGAAGGTGTGGATGCCGGCCTTCCTGAGTCCGTCGAGCAGGTTGACTGGACCCGGTGGCGAGAATGGCACGCTCATGCCGACCACTGCGCGGAACATGTCGGGTCGAAGCATGGCCGAATTCCAGGCCACCGGTGCGCCCCAGTCGTGACCGACGATGACGGCTTGCGCTTCACCGAGCTGCTTGACGAGCTCCACCATGTCGCCCACGAGATGCAGTAGCGTATAAGCGGTGGGATCTTCCGGCGCGGTGGTGCCGCCGTAGCCCCTCATATCAGGAGCCACGGCCCGATAGCCGGCCTTCGCCAGAGCGGCAAGCTGGGCGCGCCAGGAGATCCAGAGTTCCGGGAAACCGTGGCATAGCAAAACCAGGGGGCCGCTGCCCTGCATTGCGACCTGCATGCGCAGGCCATTGACGTCAAGAATTTGCAGCTCGGGCTCCGTCATGAGGACCTCTCTTCGGCACAACGACGCCGGATCGTGTAAGGATCGGGAGAAGCCGCCCCGACGGTTCGGTCGGCAATAAGCTCTCAGTTGGAAACGGCCATGAGCGCGTTCACCTTCTCGACGATGTGAGGCTCACGCAACGCAGTAGGCGGGATGAGAAGGTGGTTGACCGCTGTGAGCACCTTGTGCACCGCTGCGTCTTCGATGGCCACTCTTTGCAGCATGCTCCCGAACTTGAGCCGCTGCTGAAAGTCGACCGGGCGCTCTCCCCGGGTTTTCGCGTACATAAAGTCGCTCTCGGCCACCCCCCAAGGCGCGGCGAGCACGCCCTGAATCGCGGTAAAGAAGGCTGGCGCCACGTCGTTCAATGGAAGCGCATTGCCGGCGCGTTCGTCGAGCAACGTCTTGAGAACGCTGACCTGCTGCACGGCGACCGTCATCCCCTGGCCAAACGCGGGATTGAACCGGCAAATCACATCGCCGACCGGCACAAGCCCTTTGGGAAATGTCGCCAGCGCTTCAAACCTCCTACGGACGCTGCACGGGAAGACGAAGCGGTGGATGACGCCGACCATCGTTGCATCCTTGATCGCCTCATAGACGGTTGGCGTTCGGAGCGTCTTTGCAAAGGCTACAAATCCTTGCAGGTCATCCGGCGGATGGTCGCCGTGCATGCCACTCAACGAAATCTGCCATCTGTTGTTCTCGACCGAGAACAGGAAGGCGCCACGCCCGCTCTGGGCGTCGGGGCGATGGATAATCCCCCGCCACTCGCGCGAGGCGCCGGGCGGGATATCGAAAATGGCAGTAGCATAACCGATGTCGACACCGATCTCGGTCTCGGCGGGTCTTGGCAAGCCGAGTTCGTGAAGGGCATCGAGTGTAAGATTGCCGCGCGACGAAGCATCGATGACGATATCAGCGTCAAGCCGACATGGTTGGCCGTTCGCCTCGTCATGATACACGCCGCTGACCGACGATTTGTCAGCCGAATGCGCCAGACGCCTCACGCGACACTGTGGAAGCAACGCAATATTGCCCTGCCGTTCGACCAGGCGTCTAGCGACCGATTCGACGAGCGGCCGGGTCATGCAGAGCGTGTCGAATCCGAAGTCGCGGCGCGGCCACGGATCGAAACCGGGCGTTTCCACCAAAATATCGATAGCAGCTCTCGCCCGGACCGCGCCAGCAAGCTCAAGCTCCGTCTCGAATTCGGGAAAGAATTGCAGCAAGGCGTTCAGCCCGGCTTTGAGCAGCGTATGGGCCTGCCGGCAATGAGGGGTGCCGGTCCGCGCTTCAGGCCCGGCGGGCAGAAGGTCGCGCTCCAGCACCGTGACTTTTTCGAAATGTGCGGACAGAGCCTTCGCCGCGGCGAGGCCGGCGATTCCTGCTCCGATGACAATGGCATGCTTGCCCAATGGACTGGCCATGCGGCTCCCTTGAAAATGTGGACATCAGATGCGGAGGCGAGTTGCGGAAAAGATCGATAATGCGAAATAGGATGTCGAAGAAAAGTAACTGAGGCTAACGACGCGTGGCTGCCCGTTCAAGGCGAAATTCCGGGCAAAAGGGGAAGAACCGCCGCGCGCAGGTGTTCAGCCGGAACAGGCATCGTGGCCAAGGCACACCGGGAAGCGCGTCGGCTGCGATCCATTTGCGGCTTGAGAAGCCGAATAGCCTCATCAGGAAACGACGATCACAGCTGACCGGCAACGCCATGCACAGCCAAGGGACGGACCCCCTAGTCGGGTCGTCGGCGGACGGCTCGGGCCCTGTCCATAAATGCGAGGACGTCCTTTTTGGGATTGGCACGAGCCTCAATCACGACGCGCTGCGGTGCGGCTCCAGCGGCCCGGCCCGCTTTGGTTCGATCATCAATTCGAAGAGATGGTGCGGGTTTCTTTCGCACGAGCTTTCCGCCCGATGGCGCGGTTACTGCCCTTGGCGCTTCGACCTGCCGACCGTTAGACCGCACTTTGCCGACGGGAGCATCCGTCATTTCCTCGGCCTCTGCGCGTTTGCGCCAAACCGTAGAGGACAACGTCCCGATGCTTAAGGGCTTTCCGCCTCCGCTGGTCACGCCCGCGGCGGCCAAAGCCCTAGTCATGTCCCGCCAGCCCAAGCCGCGGCGCTCCGCAGCAGCGAACCAGCCCAAATGTTCGTCTACCAGCCGCGACAGCTTCATCCGCCCTCCGCCAGGAAGATGAAAGTCTTCCGCCATGGCTTTCAAGCCAGCTTCCAGTTCTTTATTCTTGGCCATCTATTGCCCTCAGGGATCCCGACAAGAAATAGAAAGCGAAATCGCCCTCTGCAAGCTTCTGCAATATATGCATAAGAAAGAATAGCTTTGCAGAGACCACACCTGTGCATCTAACGGTATTATAATACCTTTTGAATTGAGCAACAACGATGCGGCTTTCTCGCGAGGACGCACGAGCCAATGCCCCCACACCCAACAGTAGAGAGGCGCCACGACATCACAGTGATTCCGCTTTCTTCGCTCTGGGCAAAGCGCAGCTCAAACCTGACCGCCATGAACTCCCGACCTTCTACGCCAAGCGATACGCTCAAGCGAATCCGCTGCCCTGCTGAGTGCACTAGAGAAATCAGGTAGGTCGATCATGGCCAACAGCAAGCCGGCGATCCAAAACAGGTTTTCATGGGTGAACATCGCAAGAAGCCCCAAAACTGCAACCAGTTGATACTGAACCTTTTGTTCTTTCTGGGCGATATGCTCCGGCAGATGATGCAGTCGCAACATCAAGACGCCGACTGAGAAAACGAGCAGCACCAAAAAAACACCCATGACGACCAGGAGCACGTCGGTTCGCCCAGGCTCTGCAACGAACCATGGCATATGCGCCGGAGGAGTAGAGGGATCGGAAGCGACCATGGGATCCTGCTTGGCTCGCTGAACTCTTCCATCCGGCTCGTCGCAGCCGAGCACACAGCGCTTAGTCGCTCGATCCCTTGATCTAGATCAACCGGGGCAGCCCGAAAGGGCGTCACGCTTAAGCATCACTGCCCTCGTTACTTTCTCGGCCGCGTTGATGTCGCCCTTTCCGTCGTCCAGTCCCAAAGTTGCGCCGGTCACCGAGCCCCCTAACCCGGGGCTCTGGCCCACCTCTCTGCACTGACACATGTCCGCTTAGATTCTCGATCCGAACGTCATCGGGGCGGCGCGCGAATATGGCGCCGCTCATCATGCGCTTCATGAAGAGGGACCGGAATATTAAGAGATGAGAACCCAGCGAGATACTCCACGATGAGATCGATCCACATCGGCAATCCGAGCAGGGCGGTCGTTGCCGCAGCCACGATGATGCCGGTAGCATCTCCGGCGACACAGTGGATGGTGCTGCCACCCCCCGCTTCCAAAGTGGGGAGGTGAATCGCTCGTACTCCCCAGGCCGCGCTCTTTGTCGGCAAGCACGTAGAGCAGGAGGCCCACTGGCCCCATGTACAGCGTGACCAGGATGACGCCCACTTCACCACGGTCGGCTCGGGATTGCCAGCGAACTGGTCATAGGCCACATAGGCTGTCGAGATCAGCGCGATTGCAAACCACGCAATCACCAAATAGTCGTAAGGCAGGGCAACCACGGTCCGCTCCAACCGGTTGTTTGTCACGCAACCGTCGCGCGGGGGCTTTGTTGCGGTTTGATAAATATCTGGCAGAGTGAGATTCCGGTCCATCGCTGTAATATCTGCCACCCCGGGCCATCGCGCGGCGCGTTGACGCGCGCAAAATCCGGGGAGGCAATGCGAATGATGAGGGAGGCTAAGATTGACTGATCTGCTGCGCGTGTTGATCGAACGGTGGCGCGAGGACTCAGGGTCGACCTATCGCACATGGTTCTTGTGGGACGAACGGCTCAAGAATTTCCGGTCCATCCGTCGCGGCATTGCTCAGGTAGTCGAGGAGATCGAAGCGGGAACGTTCGGCAACGTTTACAAGGGCTCTTCCCTCGAAACGATCGTGGGGTCGATCGCCGAGCAGAGACAGATATTCAAAGGTGCAGATCACGCTTTCTTGTGGAAGCCGAAGCTTCGGATTCCCGACATCTACGAAGATGCTGCCAATCAGAGGGCGTTCGGTAGACTGCTCCATCACTGCTGCTGCTGTGACACTGAGCAGGAGCTCGTCGATGGAATTGAGACAATCGATAGATTGGCGATCAAGGGCCTAGGGCCCGCCGTCGCCAATCTTTTGTATTTCTTGCACCCGACCTTGATGCCGCCGTTCAACACCGCAATCGTCAACGGCTTCAACACGGTCACGGGATCGAAGGTGAAGCTTGGACGTTGGGATCAGTACCTCGCCATGCGACAGGGCGTCTTGGAGCTGAACCGCAGCTATCGCGATCTCCTGTCGAACGATCTCGGCGCAATCGCGGGATTTCTATTCGATGTCGGCACCGAACGCTTTAGCGCGCCTCCCGTCGGCACAGGCGATGCCGCGAGAGACGCATGGCTATTGGAGCTTTCGAAGGCACGGGAGACCGCGAAACGGCAGGAAGGGCCGATCGCGGCCGCGCGAGAGAGCGATCTCACCCATACGCAAATTCAAGCTTGGCTCCGTGACTTGGGCCTGGCGCTGGGATACAAGGTCTGGATCGCCGCAAACGATCGAGGTCGAGCGTACAACGGTACGACTTTGGCCGCCGGGTGCCTCGAGCGCCTTCCGCCCTCCATCGAGGAGGCGGCTGGCGCGGAGTCGATTCGACTTATTGATGTTCTTTGGCTCGATGCCGCGGGCAGCTGCGTGACAGCGGCCTTTGAGGTAGAGCATACGACATCGATCTACTCCGGCATCGTTCGTATGCTTGATCTTGCGTTGAGCAGCGACTTGCATGCGACGGGCGGACTGTTTCTGGTTGCTCCTGACGGCAGAGAGGATGAGGTGCGCAACCAGCTTCGTCGGCCTGCGTTCAGTCGCGTGGCGGACCTGAAGGTGCGTTTCTTGCCTTACGGCGAACTGGAGTGCAACAAGGAAGCGATCGCCCGGTTCGGCACGGGGATGAAGGGCATTCAGGCGATCGCACGCCTGCTCTGAAGGGCGCCTGGCCACAGGTGCCCAAGTTGCAAGCGGCCATGCTGCCGACATCAGATCCGCACTGTCCGCAGCCGCAACGCGTTGCCAACGACGCTGACGGACGAGAGCGCCATCGCGGCCGCAGCAACGATTGGCGACAGCAGCAATCCCAGAGACGGGTAAAGCACCCCGGCCGCGATCGGGATCCCCGCCGCATTGTAGGCGAACGCAAAGAACAGGTTCTGTCTGATGTTCCTCATGGTCGCGCGGGACAGCCGGCGCGCCCGGACGATACCGTTGAGATCCCCCTTGAGGAGGGTGACCCCGGCGCTCTCCATTGCTACGTCGGTCCCCGTGCCCATTGCCACGCCGACTTCGGCGGCGGCCAGCGCCGGTGCGTCGTTCACGCCGTCTCCGGCCATTGCGACTTTCCGGCCTTCCTTCTGTAGCTTGGCGACGACCGCGCTCTTCTGATCCGGCAGGACTTCAGCTTCGACGTCGCCGATGCCGAGCCTGCGCGCGACTGCCTGAGCCGTGGTGCGGTTGTCGCCGGTGAGCATAATGACCCTGACGCCTTCGGCCCCGAGTTCCCGCAGCGCGGCCGGCGTGGACTGCTTGACCGGGTCGGCGATGGCGAGAATGCCGGCGAGCTTGCTGTCGACCGCCATGTTGATGACGGTGGCGCCTTCACCGCGTTGGCGCTCGGCTTCGGATTCCATGGCGGAGGTGTCCACTCCCTGCGAGCGCATGAAGGCGGCGTTGCCGAGCAGAACTTTCTTGCCCTCGACCGTTCCGAGCGCGCCCTTGCCGACGGGCGAGTCGAACTCCTGGACGTCGGTGGTCTGGATGCCTCGCTCCTTGGCCTCGTTCACGATCGCGTCCGCAAGCGGATGCTCGCTCGCGCGTTCGACGCTCGCCGCGAGCCGCAGGACCTCGGCTTCCGAGTAGCTGCCTGCGGGCACGACCGCCACGACCTTCGGCTTGCCTTCCGTGAGAGTGCCTGTCTTGTCCACCACCAAGGTGTCGATACGCTCCATGCGCTCGAGTGCTTCGGCGTTCTTGATCAATACGCCCATGTGAGCGCCGCGCCCGACGCCCACCATGATCGACATGGGAGTGGCCAAACCGAGAGCACAGGGACAGGCGATGATCAGGACGCTGACAGCGGCGACGAGGCCGAAGGCGAAGCGGGGCTCTGGACCGTAGAGCGCCCAGACGGCAAACGCCGCGATCGCGACCACGATGACTGCCGGAACGAACCAGCCTGCGACCTGGTCGGCCAGGCGTTGGATCGGGGCGCGCGAGCGCTGCGCCTGCGCGACCATCTGCACGATCTGGGATAGCATTGTGTCGCTGCCGACCTTTTCGGCGCGCATGACGAAGCCGCCGGAGCGGTTGAGCGTGCCGGCGATCACCTTGCCGCCGACTTCCTTGCTAACCGGCATGGATTCGCCCGTCACCATCGACTCATCGATCGAACTTCGGCCATCGACGATGGCCCCATCGACAGGGACACGTTCGCCTGGACGCACACGCAGCTGGTCGCTGACCTGCACCTGATCGAGGCTCACGTCCTCATCTGTGCCATCCCCTCGAACGCGTCGCGCCATTTTCGGTGAAAGATCGAGCAGCGCCCGAATGGCGCCACTCGTCTCCTCGCGCGCCTTGAGCTCGAGAACCTGGCCGAGAAGCACGAGCACGGTGATGACGGCGGCCGCTTCGAAGTAGACGGCGACCGCGCCATCATGGGCCGCTTCGAAGTAGACGGCGACCGCGCCATCATGCCCTCTGAACGTGGCCGGAAAGACACCTGGGACAAAGGTGGCGACGACGCTATAGACCCACGCCACACCGGTGCCCATCGCGATCAGCGTGAACATGTTCAGATTGCGCGTCAGGACCGATTGCCAGCCGCGCACGAAGAATGGCCAGCCCGCCCAAAGCACCACTGGAGTCGCGAGAACCAACTGGATCCAGTTCGACAGGCTCTGGTCGATCCATCCGTGGTCGCCGATCAGGTGTCCGCCCATCTCGAGGATCACAACGGGAATGGAGAGCGCGAGACCCATCCAGAAGCGGCGGGTCATGTCGATCAGCTCGGGGTTCGGGCCCGTTTCCGCTGTCGCCAGCTCGGGTTCGAGCGCCATGCCGCAGATGGGACAGTTGCCCGGCCCGACCTGGCGTATCTGCGGATGCATCGGGCATGTGTAGATTGTGCCTTCCGGCACATCGGCACGCGGCGCTTGCTGCACTGTCCCGTGGACGTACTTCGCCGGATCGTCCGCGAATTTCGCCCGGCAGCGCTCCGAGCAAAAGTAGAAGGTCTGTCCGTCATGCTCGATCTTGTGGCGAGCCGTGGCGGGGTCGACCAACATGCCGCAGACGGGGTCGACGGTGGTGCCGTGCGCGGGACCATGATGATGGTGATCTGCGGACTCCTGGGAGATGGAGTGAGAGTGTCCGCAGCAGCTACCGCGCGCCTTTTCAGAACCTGGGGCGTCCTGCTTATGCATCATCTACTCCATCTCTTGCGGAATGTACCCTTGGGGGGTATATACGGCTCATGAGGAACGACATCAAGGTTTCTTGTCAGAAACGCCTGAACCGCATCGAAGGCCAAGTTCGCGGGCTCGCGAAGATGGTCGACGAGGACAGATACTGCATCGATATCGTCACCCAGATCTCAGCCGTCCGTTCCGCGCTTCGTCGTGTAGAAGAAGAAATCCTGAAGGATCACGTCGCCCACTGCGTGGAACACGCCATCCGCAGCGGCGACAAGGCCGATCAGCGCCGCAAGATCGCGGAACTGATGGAAGTCGTCGGTCGGGTGGACAGATAAACGGGCGACGGCGCGAATGCTTGATCCGGATCAAAGACGCCGCTCGGACCTGGACTATGTTAAATTTGCCGCTGTAGCGGGACCCGCGGGCGAAAGCGAATGCCGCTAGACAAGCAACGCGGTTGGCTCCTGCCATCGCGGCATTGGTGATCGCCTCCCTGGCGAGGCTGCCGGTAGGTGCGTCCAGTCGGAGCCGAGTTATGCTCAAGCAGACAGTCAGAACTCTGTTGCTGGCGCTGCCATTGGCTACAGCAACGGCAAGTGCTTACGCAGGTGTCACGATTTCGGACAGGCGGTATTGGCCAAATGAGGCGAGGCAGAGCGCGCATGAGCTGTTGGTCCCGCAGGTGGGCGGGAGCTCTGCGTTCGCTTCAATTCCTACGGCGCCGGGCTACTCCTTCGCGCAACCTGCCGATCCGAGCAGGCGCGCCTGGAGATATCAACGGGCCAGAAATTCCCGATGATATAGCTGCAAGTTCGGCGCGATATCTGCGGCGGGCGACCGGAAAGTCTCTTTCCCGGACGACGAAAGCCGCGCGTGAGCAGCTCGCTGCTTTCGGCTCGATCCTTTGATCTCGATCAAGACGTTCGCTGCAGCATGCTGCTTACTTTAGATGGCAACAGCAGGAGTTTATGATGTCGGTGCAGGAGCGCTCCGATCATCAGGTACATGCGCCGGATGGTTTGTCACTTAAATCGCGCGCCGGGTTGGTTCTAATCGGATTTCTGATCATCGCAGGTGTCCTGCTGTTCACCGAACACCGCGCGCACGTGCTGGGGATTCTGGTTTGGCTCCCCTTGCTGGCTTGTCTGCTCATGCACGTTTTCATGCACGGTGGGCACGGCCATCACGGCACTGACAGTCAGCAGGACAATCGGAGAGCGCCATGAACGAGGCCACGCCTGCCTACGGCCTATGGAGCCTTGTGATCGTCAATTCGGCGATCTTCATCTTCTTTGCTTACACGTTCTTCAAACCCCAGACACCTCGGGATTGGCGCTCATTCAGCGCATTCAGCGCGTTTCTGGTGGCGTTGTTCGCGGAAATGTACGGATTCCCGCTGACGATCTACTTCCTGTCCGGCTGGCTGCAGTCACGGTTTCCCGATGTGGATTGGTTTTCGCACGATGCGGGTCACCTCCTGGAAATGATGTTTGGCTGGAAGGCCAATCCGCACGCTGGTCCATTTCACATCTTGAGCTTCGTATTCATCGGCGGCGGCTTCATCCTCATTTCTGCAGCGTGGAAGGTCCTTTACGACGCGCAGCAATCGAGGTCGCTCGCAACGACTGGACCCTACGGCTATGTCCGGCACCCGCAGTATGTCGGCTTCATCATGGTCATGTTCGGCTTCCTGTTGCAGTGGCCGACGATCCTCACGCTTGCCATGTTTCCGGTCTTGACCATGATGTACGTCAAGCTTGCGCGGACTGAAGAACAGGATGCTAGAGCGGCATTTCGCGATGCATACGCGAGCTACGCGGCCGAGGTGCCCGGATTCATTCCGAAGCTCAGCCGCATCCTGGGCCAATCGGCCGGCGGTTATCGTCACGGCTGAGCAGCCGAAACGAATGACGAGCAGTCAGCGCTGGAGACAACAAGATTTCCTCTTGTTGTCTCTTAATTATTGTAGGGATCGAAATACGCCGAGAGGGCCAGTTCAAGGTATGAAGCAAGCCTGGTATGGTTATATCAAATTTGCCCTGGGCGCGGCAGTGCTCGTCGCTGCAGCGGCTGTGTTATGGATGATGTCCTCCGCGGGACCGCCGCGATCCGTTAAGGTGGAGGTCACCGAGCCCGAGCTGTCGGCATTGGCCGCAAAGGGCAAGCCCTTATTCGAGGCCAACTGTGCAACTTGTCACGGAATGAGTGCCTCGGGCACGGACAAGGGCCCACCCCTTGTTCATGACATCTACAATCCCGGGCACCATGCGGATCCCGCCTTTTTTTCCGCAGCCAAGTTCGGCGTGAGGCAGCATCACTGGCCTTATGGAAACATGCCGCCGCAACCCCAGGTCAGTGAGGATCAGATGGCGGCCATCGTGCGATACGTTCGAGAGGTCCAGATCGCAAACGGCATCAAGTACCGGCCGCATCACATGTAGGCGACAGCTGAAGGGCGCGTTTTCTTAGAAACTATGTCTGCTTGGCTTACCACAATACGCGAACGCCGCCCGCGACAAATAGGCTGCCGACCGCCTCTCCATTGGTCCTCGCAATACCGGCTGTTTCTCCGAGCTTGCGGTCCCAGACCACGCCGATATAGGGGGCGATATTTCGGGTGATCTCATAGCGTAACCGCGCACCAAGCTCGACATCGGTGAATCCACTGCCGAGATTGAGATCGGGCACGCGCTGCGCCTGCAGCTTGAGGTCGATGCGAGGCTGCAGGATAAGCCGGTTGGTAATCAGAACATCGTGAAAGGCGGTGATCGCCGAGGAGACCTCGCCCTTCTGGCTGATGTAGAGGTCGGCATCGATCTCGATGAAGAACGGGGCCAATCCTTCGATGCCTATGGTGGCATAGGTGCGGTTGGACTTGGCAGAGAAGTCCTGGCGAATGCCGAATTGAGCGTCGAAATAATAGCTGATCAGGCGCGAATAGAGCACCTGCATTTGCCCTTCTTCTAGCTTTCTCGTCTTGCCGTCATAGAAGCCTTCCGACTTCAAGAAGATCTTGTCGTAGTCTCCCCCGACGAAGGCTTCCATGTCCCATCGGGCGCTCGACCCTGGCCCGTTCCATTCCAGCTTGTCGAACCGCATGCTGCCGAACAGCTGCTGATCCGGGAACATTGGCTGGTAGTAGGGGACGGGAGGGAAGCTCGCGCCAGAATAGCTCGGGCTTACCGGATTGGTCGATGACTGCGCCGAGGCGGTCGATAGCGCCGCAAGTATAACAATTCCACTAGCGACCAAGGTGGACAGCAATTTTCGCATCCCGTCCTCCTATTTTGCGGCCGAGGCCGTCTCGCGCACGACCTCGATCTTGCGCATCATGCCCGTTTCCATGTGGTAGAGCTGATGACAGTGGAAGGCCCACGGGCCCTCCGCATCCGCCGGAACGTCGACGTCGACGGTCGCGCCCGGCTTGATGTTGACCGTGTGCTTTTTCGGGTTGCGCGCACCATTGCCCACGTCGGGCAGAAGCCACGTACCGTGGATATGCATCGGGTGGTTCATCATGGTTTCGTTGATGAACCGGAAGCGGACACGCTCGCCGTAGCGCAGCATGATCGGTTGGGCCTCGCTGAACTTGCGGCCGTTGACCGACCAGAAGTAGCGCTGCATGTTTCCGGTCAGACGGATTTCGATGACGCGGTCGTAGCGCTTGTACGGGTAGGGATCGAGCGCTTTGAGATCGCGATAGGAAAGGACTCTGGTGCCCGGAGGCGCGCCGGTGTCGTTGGTCAGCGGGTCAGGGGCCATGTTGACCGAGGTGACGGGCACGCTCGGCATGTCCTCGCCCCCGCGCAGGGCATAAGCCTGCGGTCCGGTCTGGACCGGGCCCGATGGCATCGATGTTGGTGACATCCGGGATCTTCCGCTTGGGCCCTGCGAACCGCCTTGCATCGCCGCGTGATCCATTCCCGGCATTTGCGCCAGCGCCTCGCTGGCACTTTGCGCTGGTGCTGAACTCATTCCGGGCATCTTGCCGTGGTCCATGCCCGGCATGGTGGATGGCGTTTTCCCTGGCCTGCTGGGCTTGGATCGCCCGAAACCGGCCGGGTGGCCCGCGTGCCGGGCGCCGACGGGGCTCATCGAGGCGCCCTCCTGCATGCCTTTCATCCCTTGCATGCCGCTCATCCCGCCCCCGGAGGACATGCCTCCCATGCCAATTTCCATGGCGACAGGGTCTTCCGGTGCGACATGGCCTGGCAAATCCTGCTCGGGCTGCGGCGTGCCGCGATCGTATCCTTTGGGTCCGAGATTCATGCCCATCTCGGCCATGGACACGATCGGTCGAAGCCGGTGCGGCGGTAGTTCGCCGATCATGCCGGGGCGCGGCGCCAAGGTTGCGCGCGCAAATCCGGTGCGGTCCATCGGCTCGCCCACGATGGTGTAGGCGCGGTCTTCAGTCGGCTGGACGATCACGTCGTAGGTTTCCGCATTGCCGAACCGAAATTCATCGACGCGCACGGGTTCGACATTGTTTCCGTCGGCGGCGACCACCGTCATCTTCAGGCCGGGAATGCGGACGTCGAAGTAGGTCATTGCGGAGGCATTGATGAAGCGCAACCGGATGCGTTCGCCGGGGCGGAACAAAGCCGTGAAATTCTGCTCGGGCGTTCGGCCGTTGACCAGGAAAGTATAGGCCGAGACGTCCGAGATGTCGGTCGGATCCATTCGCATCATCGACCAGGCGATCCGATCATTCATGATGGCCTTGCGTGCCTGCTCGTCCGGCGCCTGCGAAAGCTCCTGGAACAGACTGACCAGAGTGCGCCGGTTTAGGTTGTACCAGCTGCTATCGATCTTCAGGTTACGGATCACACGATTGGCGTCGTCGGTCCAATCCGACATCATGATGATGTAGTCGCGGTCGTACCGGTAAGGATCCGGCTGCCGAGGCTCGATAATGATCGGCGCGTAGATCCCGAGTTGCTCCTGCTCGCCGGAAGAGTGGCTATGGTACCAATACGTTCCTGATTGTTTCACCTTGAAGCGATAGGTGAACGTCGTCCCCGGCTGAATGCCATTGCCGTAACCGGGCGAGATGCCGGGCACGCCATCCATCTCCGGCGGGACGATTAGGCCATGCCAATGAATGGATGCGGGCTCGTCGAGCCGGTTGGTTACATTGATCGTGACATTCTCGCCCTCCTTGAAGCGCAGCAGCGGTCCTGGAAGCTGGCCGTTGATCAACATCGCCGCGGCCGGATGGCCGGTGATGTCTACCGTGCGACGGTCAAGGACCAGATCGTAGGTCCCAGCGCTCGCCTGCAGACCCGATATCGTGAGAATGACGCCCAGCAGGAATAGGCGGAGCGGCAAGCGATGAAGCAACGACTGCATGGGCGTCCCCCGGGAACTCGGAGCGGTTCGTATTCTCTTCTCCAGACTTGCACACCCGGTTCGATATGCAAGCTGCGCGGATTAATATTCTGACAGTGTGACCGGCGTGCCGACTTCAGGGTTGAATCATAGATGTAAGCCGAAGCGTTGCGTGTACATCTGCGTCAACTCGCATGGCTCGAAGCGCGAGGGCATCAGCAGAAAGTCGCTTTCCGCCAGCATCTGCCACGCGGTCTTTTCCTCGTATCTGATCTCGTCGGATATTCTTGGCCACCTCCCTGACGGCATCCGGCCTACGACACGAGCGGAGAGCAGAACTTTAGCCCGTCCTCGAGTTCGATCTCCGGCGGCCTCTCGGATTGCGGTCGCGAGACGACATAGGCGGCCTTCTTGGTCGAATTTTCGACGCAGAGGATTTCGACCGGACGCCCTTTCTGGTACAGCTGCCAGTTGGCCTTGTACGTCGCCTCCGGCGCGACCAGGACGCAGATCGCCTGTCCCAGCGCGCAAAGCTGCGGCAATGCGGGCCCCATTTTCCCTCCTACGTTGCCGTCGACGAGACGGCGCTCCGCTTGAATGTTGATGATGACATTCTCGCCCTCCTTGAAGCGCAGCAGCGGCCCTGGCTGCTGACCATTGATTAGCATCGCCGCAGCCGGCTGGCCGGTGATGTTTACCATGCGAGGCTCGAGGGCCAGATTGTAGGTCCCAGCGCTCGCCTGCACGCCCGATATCGTGAGAATGACGCCTAGCAGGAATAGGCGCGGCGACAAGCGATGACGCAGCGACTGCATGAAGGTCCCCTGGAAACTCGAACCGGTTCGTATCTCTTCACCAGACTTGCATATCCGCTTCGGTATGCAACCTGCGTGGATTCATTTTCTGACGGTGCGGCCGGCGCGCCGACTTCAGGCCGCAGTCAGTGTTGAATCATAGATGCTTGCATAGTCAGCCGCGGCGTCATTCCAGCCGGTGGGGCGCGCCATCGCGGCCTTGCGCATCGCGCGCAGACGCGAAGGTGAATGATAGATGTCGAGCGAGCGGTAGATCGCTCCGAGGAGGCCGCCAAGCGAAAGTTCGCGGAACAGCAGGCCGGTGACACCGTCTTGAATCGTGTCGGCAAGCCCGCCGGTTCGATGTGCAACAGGTAATGATCCGAAGCGTTGCGCGTACATCTGTGTTAGTCCGCATGGCTCAAAGCGCGAGGGCATCAGCAGAAAATCGCTTCCCGCCAGCATCTGCCGCGCAGTCGTTTCCTCGTATCCGATCTTGATGCCGAGCTTGCCTGGATATTGCCTGACCATCTGGCAGAGTGACTGCTCGAGTTCGCTTTCGCCCTTGCCGGTGACGACGATCTGGCCTCCCTGCCGCACGATCGTTTCAATGGCTTCGATTGCAATGTCCAGGCCTTTCTGATGGACCAGTCGCGAGACGATCGCAAACAGCGGGCCCCGCGACACCGCCAAGCCGAAGGTCCTCCTTAGCGCTTGCGCATTGGCGTCCTTTCCCTTCCAGTCATCTGGGCTGAACGGTCGCGCCAGGTGCGGGTCTGTCAGAGGGTCCCAGCTTTCGTCGATACCGTTGATGATGCCGGTCAAGCGCCCCTGATCGAGCTTTCCTCTGAGCAGCCCGTGCAAGCCGCAGCCATGCTCGGGTGTCACGATTTCCTGCGCGTAGGTGGAACTCACGGTCGTAATGTGCGATGCGTAGAAGATTCCCGCTTTGAGGAAGGAAATGTCACCACAGAACTCGACGCCATTGATGTCGAATGCGGCGTGGGGAATGCCGAGCCGATCCAAACGATGCCGCGCAAACAAGCCGCGATGCGCAAGATTGTGGATGGTCAGCACGCTCGGTATCGATCGGCCGCTCCAGGCAAGGTAGGCGGGCGCCAGCGCCGAGGTCCAGTCATTGAGATGCAGCAGGTCCGGTATCCAGTTTGGGTCGCCTGTGCCGGACGCGATCTGTGCGGCGGCAAGACTGAGCCTGGCAAAACGGAGATCATTGTCCGTCCAATCAGTACCCGTTGCGTCCCCATAGGGACCGCCGTCGCGCTCGTAAAGCTGCGGACAGAGCAGCACATAGACGGCAAGATGGTCGCCCGTGGTGCTGCGCGCAAGATCGCAGGCCGGGAGGCCGCCGCAGGAAGGCAAATGACCGACGATCTCGACTGCCTGAAGTTGGCTGACGACATCGCGATAGCCTGGGAGCAAGACGCGCATATCGCACTTGTTTCGGAGCGTGCGGGGAAGCGCGGCGGATACTTCGCCAAGGCCGCCCACTTTTATGTAGTCGGCAAATTCGGAGGTGACGAACAGGATCTTGGGGCGGCTGCGTGGAACGAGGTCGGCACCGAGCGTGGCCCCACTTCCGGGTTTGGTCGGCCGTCCACGTCGAGCTGAATCATGCGCCATCCGCCGCTCTCCCATCCCGCTTCCCCTCTTTGAGGCCAAGGACCACCCATTTGATAGACGCTCGAACAGCGAAATTATTACAAGCCATTGGCGGTCATTTGTCGTTGAAGTGCCGCCACTTATTTTGAAAGGTTGTCACGCATTTGACCGCAGACTTTGTTTTAGATCAAACGTCTTTCACCAAAAGACAGCAACATCACGTGAGCATCAGGAGGACCAGACATGAACCTTAGTCGTCGAAACAATCCGCTATCCGCCCCGACAATGACATGCCGGGTCGCCGCAGTCGCCCTCGTGGGCGTGCTGTCGTCGCAGTTGTTCGTAACGTCTGTGCTCGCGGCATCACCGTCCGTTCGTATGGCGATGATGGACGACAAGGAAATGGGCTCGATGGGAGGCCAATCCAACAGCTCGATGTCCGGCACGGGTGGAATGTCGGGAAGCTCGTCAGGGGGTATGGGCGGAATGCCTGCTGCTTCGCCCGGCGGCATGGGCGGTGGCTGCTGCATGGGATCGATGGGGCAGGCGCCCGGATCTGGTTCAGCCGGTGCATCGGGCATGTCGATGCAAACTAACCTACCGGGGTTTCCCGGCTCATCGCATATCTATCACGTGGGCGCGACGGGATTTTACCTCGAATATGCCGACAAGCTCGGCCTTTCTACCCAGCAGAGGACGAGCCTCAACGATATCAAGCAGCGTGCCCTCGTCGACCAGTCAAACCAGCAGCGGAAGATCGACGAAGCAGAGCAGGCCCTCTGGTTGCTGACCGCGGCAGACCAGCCGGATGCCACGTCGGTCGAGGCCAAGATCCGCGAGATCGAGAAGTTGAAGGCGGATCAAAGACTGGACTTCATTCGCGCCGCGGGCGAGGCCGCCAAAGTCCTGACCGATGATCAGCGCAAGATGGTGCTGGGGATGGTGCCGATGCCTGGCTCGGCGGCCGCACCTGCGTCGGCGCCGAAGCCGATGAATATGGGCAAATAGCCGCCGCTCGGGGCTCTGGGGCTGGAGTTTGGCGTGTCGCGCGCCAACTCCGCCTTGGGGAGGAACGGATTGTCGGCAATATTCTAGAACTCACCACGCGGCGCGGATTTGGTTCGATCGTTGAGGTGTGCACTGTACTTTTTGCAAGGTAACGAGCAACGCTTCAGTGCTGCGCCAAGCTGATCTCTGCCCGTGCGGAGCCGTAGACAAGGGCAAAAGAGCGGCAGCGCGAAACAACTCCCTTCATGATGTCCAAAGCCTCGTTTGTGGCGCCTCGGTGGATACCATAATCGGCGACATAAAACTGAGCCTCGCAAAGCCGTCGCTCGGAGTCTTGCTCAGCCCCTTCTTGGGCCTTCGCGAGCATCTCGGTCGACGTCAGAGCTCCCAGGTACAGATCGAGCACCGCGCCAGGCCACACGTCCCGGCTCACTCTGGCGGCATTGGTGGCGAACTCATCTTTGTCGACGGTGTTGGAATGGAGGCGTGCGATGTGCAGCCAGATAGCAGCGTTGGCATCGGTGGGCCGCAGCCGCACCGCCACCTGAAGATCGTCGATGGCGGCAGCCGTATCGTCAAGGAACAGGTTGGCGAGGCCACGTCCGAAATACAGCGCGGGATTGCCAGGATCGATCTGCAACGCTTCATCGAAGTCGGCGAGCGCATCGCCGTAGCGGGCCTCAACCAGATAGGCATTGGCACGGGCGCCATGATATCGCGCGTTGCGCGGCGCGAGCTCGAGGGCGGCGTTGAGGTCGGAAAGAGCTCTTTCGACATTTCCGTTCGCCAGATGCAGCGCCCCGCGATTGGCGAAAGCATCGGCAAATGTGGGGCGAAGCTCGATCGCCTTGTCGAAATCCGCCATCGCACGTGCGAAATCGTGCTTAACCATGTAAGCGCCCGCCCGATCGAAGTAGGCCTTGTCGAAATCCGGACGGAGCCCGATCGCCTGGCCGTAGTTCTCAATTGCAAGCTCAAGCCTGCCCGTTTGGGCGTAGAGGTTGCCGAGATTCAGAAGCACGCTCGCATCGTTCGGGGCAAGCTGATGGGCTTGCTGCAAGTCCGTGAGCGCCTCTCCGTATCGACGCTCCGTGGTCCAGATCACGGCGCGATAGACGTATCCGCCAGGAAAATCAGGTAGCAGCGCGACCACCCCGTCCAGATCGGTGAGGGCGGCCTCTGTCATCCCGAGCTGCTGATAGGCGGTGCCACGGCCGAACAGCAGCAAGCCGCGTTGCTTCTTCGAAAGTTGCTCGTCCTTCATGGCCTGGTTGAACAGGCCGATCGCCATCAGGAGCTGACCGCGATCTTTGGCCTGAAAGGCGGCTCGCGCGACCTCCGACGTGTCGGTTGCAGACGCGACTGCTGTCATTGCGAAGACAAGCACGGCGCAAACAACAGAAAGTGTTTGAATACAGCGATACATGATCATCTCCAGCCAGCGAAGGAGATGGGAAAGAATTCTTCTACCATGCCTATCCCACCTCGCTGTCGGAGTTTGGCATGGCTGAACGCCCTCACACATCCTCGCGAGCAGATACGACCTCGATGCGATGGTCGATCCGTTCCCAACCATCCTCCTGCCAACGGATGGTGAAATCGATACTTTCACCCTTGTTCATCCGGCCGGTGTCGAGTTCCGCCACCCAGAAGCCGAGACTGCTATCGAGTGCTTCGAGATCCCTGACCTCACGCCAGCCATTGACGCCCCAGTGCACCATACCTGCCCGAGGCAGGGCAATGACCAGACGGCAGCCAGCGACGATCGACCGGATTTGCGCGTGGGGCCACCAGAACGCGTAAGCGGATGTCTTCTTCCTTCCCCCGTATCGATCCCAGACGGCCTCCGGTCGATCGAATGGCCGACCGTGGTTGCGGGAGACCGCAAGCTTGACAAATTCGGCATGCGCCCATGCGAGGGGCATGGCCGATCCGGTGGGGCGGCCGGGATGCAATCGCCGCTCTTGGATTGGTGATGCATCCCAGACCTGTTCGGGGATCATGCCGCCGGGGCTGGCTGACGCGGCCATCGTTTCTAGCATCGGCAAGGGATCTTGGCCGGCGCTCAGGGCATAATGGCCTCGCTCCCCGGCAAGCAGCGGCCACGGCCGGCCTCTGCCGGCCCCATCATAAGGCCGGCCATCATCGTACTCGCCGTAGCCATCGCCGTTATAGCGGTGCCAGACCGAACCGGAGGGTGTTTCCACCTTCAAAAGCCCGTCTACGAGTTTGATCGTATCCAGAACGAATGGATCGGCCGGATCCCTCAGGCCAAAGCGGACCAGGCGCAGGAAGTCAGTGCTGATTTGTTCATTGGCCCGCATTCCCGCACCGTCGCTGTGATTGCGGATGGGCACGAGTTCATCGAGTGCGGCGCGGCCGTCGGAAAGCACTGACGGCGGCGAGGTGCGGACATAGTAGCCGGCAACAGCGAATTTTCTTGCCAGCTCGGAGCCGCTGGCGGTGAGCCAGTCTTCCAGATGGGCGTTCCAGAAATCTGCCAGCGCTATGGCCCAGTGGCGCGCCGTCTCCTCCAGCAGCGAGCCGCCTGCGACAAGCGCCGCGATGCAAGTGGCAAGGGTGAACGTGTTCAGTCCGCTATTTTCTTCCCAACGGTCCTGATCGGTCGAGGGGCCGACCCGGGCGATATAGCCGAGCGCGCGACGGATCATGTCGTGGGGCTCGATTCCCCCTAACGCATCCCGGTCGGCGAGCAGGGCGGCCAGAAGAACTGGATACGCCGCTTCGTCGAGCTGGACCCCGCGCCAATAGGGTTCGCCGCCCAACCATTGGTTCTGGTGCCAATGCCCTTCGACGTTTTGTGTTGCGATCAGGTAGCGCAGGGTGTTGCGCGCCTCTGCTTCTCCTCCGAAGGCAAGTAGCGCCGTGGCGCATTCGACGAGATCGCGAGGCCAGACCAAATGATAACCGCTCCGCTCGTTGCCCGTGTCGCCCCAGGGCACGCTCAGGCTCGCCACCATCGCGCCCGGGTAGGTCTTATCGAGGTGTGTGCGCAAAACCGTGACGGATGTAACAAACTGATCCTGCAAATGAGCTGGAACGCCCGCCGGCCGGGCGCAACATTCATCGCAGCTGCGGTGCCAGGCGCTCCAATCGGCGATTTGCGCGTCCATAACGCGATCGAATGGCTGCATCAGTGATGACACGGCCAGCGTCGCGGCCGCACTTTGGCTGCTTGCGAAGGCTAAAGCGAGCACGCTGAATGGTCGCAACTCCGCCAACAGCGCGACGTTGCCGGGACCGGCGGCCGGATACTCCCACGCCATCCTGCCATTGCGGGCAAAATCCTGCCACCCATCGCTGGTGCCAACATATCCCGCGCTCGCTCTCATGACGGCGTCCTGCTGGTGTTCGTCCACGGCAGCAAGGGCCATCGCAAACGGCGCCCGTTCCGCCGACAGAAAACGCCGTCCGCGATGCTCGGCGATGACAGCGCGATTGCCGTAGCCGGTGGCGCCGAGATGGGGGGCAACCAGCACATAGATTCGCAACGCCGGATCGTCACTCTCAAGGCGACATTCGATCACAAGCACATCGCGTAGCGGGTCGGGCGTGATTCGAAGCCGCAAGCTGAACCGCGAATGGGAATGGGTGATCTCGTAGGCGGGAACGCCTGGTGCGACCGATCGCAGCTGATATTGACCCATCCGCTTGACCTCGACCCAAAATCCCTGGTCGTCGGCGAGGATGAAGCCGAGGTCCCGAATCTGCGGAATGTCGATCCTCGGCCAGTAGACTTCGTTGATGATGCCATAACCAGCCGTGAACCAAAGCCGGGCGGGCCCGAGCGAGCAGCCGACCACGTCTTTTGAGCTGCTCGTCCAGGTCGGAGGTATCCCCGGCGCGCCCGGCGCATCGAAATGCGGGTCCGGTTCCCAGTGGTTGGTCCGGCGCCGCGGGGCAGTTGAAATCGCCGCTTCCTTTGCGAGCGCGTCCAGGTGATCTCGAGCGGTTATCACGGCTGGATGCTTTGATTGACGCTCTGGCAACGGAGGGCAAACGTTCCGTTCACAAGGCATGTTGCATTGTATGAGTTCGATGATCGGATCAGCTTTGCAGCAGTTTGTCGGACATCCGGCTTATCAAGTTTGATGCAGGTCAATCAGGGGGGACCCAATCCGCTTCATTGTGACCACGTCGCATTGCAGCTGTAGGAGCCGGGCATGGCCAATTCCCTGAAACTTCTGCAGGAAAACGGTCAATCCGTTTGGGTCGATTTCGTGGCCCGCAATTTCCTGGACCGCGGCGGGCTCGCGCGGCTTGTGCAGGAGGATGGGGTGCGCGGGGTAACCTCCAACCCCGCCATTTTCGAAAAGGCCATCGCTCAGTCCAGCGACTATGATGACGCGCTGTGTGCCGTCTCTGGCAATGGGGACGTATCTGCGCATTCCGTGTATGAAAAGCTTGCGATCGAGGACATCCGGCAGGCCGCCGACGTGCTGCAGAAGGTCTATGAGGCCACGGACGGTGCGGACGGCTATGTGAGCCTCGAAGTCTCGCCCAACCTCGCCAACAGGGCCGAGGCGACCCTCGAAGAGGCGCGACGGCTGTGGCTCGAGGTCGCCCGCGAGAACCTCATGATAAAGGTGCCGGCAACCGCAGCAGGCACTACGGCGATCCGCCAGCTCGTTGCCGAAGGCATCAACGTCAATGCGACGCTGTTGTTTTCGCAACGCGTATACGAAGACGTCGCGAATGCGTATCTGGAGGGCCTGGAACGTCGGGCGGATGCCGGCGGCGACGTCAGCCGGATCGGAAGTGTCGCGAGCTTCTTTGTCAGCCGGATCGACAGCATGGTCGACGCACTGATCGACGAAAAGATCACCCGAACCAAAGATGCCGGCAGAACCAAAAGGCTCGAGCGGCTCAAAGGCAGAATCGCCATCGCCAACGCCAAGCTCGCCTATCAGAGTTACAAGCGTTTGTTCGCAATACCGCGCTGGAACAGACTGGCTGCCAGGGGTGCGCGGGCGCAGCGCCTGCTGTGGGCCTCCACCGGCACCAAGAACAAGGCCTATTCCGACGTGCTCTACGTCGAGGAGCTGATTGGGCCAAATACCGTCAACACCATGCCGCCGGCAACGCTGGATGCCTTCCGCGACCACGGTCGGGTCCGGCAATCACTGGAAGAGCGATCGAAAGAGGCGGAGGGCTTCTTGGAAGAGCTCAATCACGAAGGCATCGCGCTCGACGAGGTGACCGCGCACCTCGTTGAAGATGGCGTCAGGCAGTTTGTCGAAGCCGCCAACAAGTTAACGGACGCCCTCACGGCCAAGCTCGCGCTGCTGGGCCGGCGGCAGACTGCTGCACTTCCCAGCTGAAACTGAGTGGAGCACATGATGCAGCTTGGAATGATCGGCCTCGGTCGGACGGGCGGCAACATCGTGCGGCGACTGTTGCGCACCGGGCACGGCTGCGTCGTCTACGACCGCAACCCTGAACGGGTCCGGCATTTGGCTGACGAAGGCGCGTCCGCGGCGGCAAGCCTCAAAGACCTGATCGCGAGGATGGAGCGACCGCGCTATATCTGGGTCATGCTTCCGGCGGGAGAGATCACGGAAACAACCATCCGCGAGCTTTCCGGCTTGCTCGAGCCGGGCGACGTCATCATCGATGGCGGCAATTCGTTTTACAAGGACGACATCCGCCGGGCGCGCCAGCTTGCGGCGAAAGGACTGAAATACATCGATGTCGGCACCAGCGGTGGCATCTGGGGCAGTCAGCGCGGCTACTGCATGATGATTGGCGGAGACAACGAGATCGTGGAGCGCCTCGATCCGATCTTTTCCGTACTTGCCACCGGTTGTCGAAACATCCCGTGCACCCCCGGCCGCGAGCGGCGCGACGAACGGGTGGAGCGCGGCTATCTGCATGCCGGGCCATGCGGGGCCGGACATTTCGTCAAGATGGTCCACAATGGCATCGAATACGGTTTGATGCAGGCCTATGCCGAGGGTTTTGAGATCCTCAAACATGCCAATTCGCAGGAATTGCCGGCCGAACTGCGCTTCGAGCTCGACCTGGCCGACATTGCCGAGGTTTGGCGACGCGGCAGCGTGATCGCCTCGTGGCTTCTTGATCTCACCGCCATGGCGCTTGCCGCAGATCCACAGCTTGAGGCTTTCGAGGGCTATGTCATGGATTCCGGAGAGGGCCGTTGGACCGTCAATGCGGCGATCGAAGAGGCGGTTCCCGCTCCGGTGCTGTCGGCCGCTCTCTATGCGCGCTTTGCCTCGCGCGCGCAGCGCAGCTTCGCCAACAAGATGCTGTCAGCCATGCGCAATGGGTTTGGCGGACACCAAGAGCCGAAAGGTAGCTGAATAAATTTCGGCGATAACTGCAAATGATCGATAGGCTGAAAACAGAAGAGAACGCGGCGAAGCCCACTCCCTCATGCACGCTCGTCATTCTTGGGATCACGGGCGACCTGGTCCACCGGCTCTTGATGCCGGCGCTCTACAGTTTGGCGCCGCTCGCAACGGCCGAGCTTGGCGGCCGACTTGAATCTCAAGGGAATTCGTGATGTGCAATGATCGGGAATCTGCAGCGGGAGGCTTGAGCTTAGTACGTGCTTGCGACGGTTACGCAGATCGGCGATTTGCAAGCAAGTTTCGACCTCCTGCCAGGCGGTTACCGGTTCTCCTTTTCAGGAAAGGTGACAAGAACCTCACCAGGATAACAAGCTCTCGGGATTGTTTTCTGCCAGGTGATACTCTCTGATAACAGGAATTCGGGAGGCTCTTTCGTGCCGTTTGTATCTCAACGTTGCTCTCCATGGGTGGCCCTGATCGTGGCAGCCATCTTCATGAGCCTGCCCGCATGCCGCGCCGATGCGCAGATGGAAGGAGGGCACGAGTCACATCATCCAAATGCGTCTGCACCGACGACTCCTGCCGCGCCAAACAGCATGGGATCGCCGCCTGTCCCTGCCATGCCTGGAATGGGCCCGCCGAGCAGGGGCATGGGAGAAATGGGGGGCGCATCGTCAGGCGGCATGGGCGAGATGGGCGGAATGATGGGGGGCCGTCCGCGCAAGGAGTTTTATCCGTCGCTAATGGACATGCCGAGCCTGTCAGCCGAGCAGCGCCAGCGCATCGAGTCGCAAGCGCGCGCGGCGCTCAATACCGCCACCGAAGAGATCGCCAGCGCCGAAGCGGCGCTTCGCCAGGCGAATGCGAGGGCTGATTCCATTGGCGCGGAGGAGGCCACCTCGCGGCTTCGGGATGCGCTCAACCAGGCGAAGAGCGCGGCAACCACGCTTCGGGCGCTTTCAGAAGGAAAGCCCCCACACCAGATCGCGCTGGACTGGTTCAGGACGCAATTGAACCTTCCCGCCCTGACAGCTTCGAGCGATGCGGGGCTTGGACTGTCGTGGTTTCATGTCGTCACAATGGCGGTGCTGGCGACGTTCACCGTGGCCATGATCCTCGTGTATGTCCTGCGTCTGCGCCGTGCCAACGCGTTGGTGCAAAGATTGACGAGCGCGCCCGCTCTCGCCACGGCATCCGGCAGAGTGGCTACTCCGGCGCCGCCAAGTGCGCCGCCGCCCGCCACGCCACCTCCTGCCGCATCTCCGGGTACGCCTCCATCGACCCGGGCGGGCGAAGCTGCCCCGCCAAGCTCGGCGGCAGCCGTAGCAAGTCCTGCCACCGCAACGGGCCCATGGAAAGGCAAACTACAGGTCGCCGGCATTTTTCGCGAAACGAACGACGTCAAAACCTTTCGGCTCAAGAGTCCCGATGGCGGCCCCATTCCCTTTACCTTCCTGCCGGGGCAGTTTCTCACCTATTCCGCCGAGATCGATGGCAAGCTCGTGCGGCGCTCCTATACAATTGCGTCCTCGGCCGCACAGACTGCCTATGTGGAAACGACCATCAAGCGGGAGGAGCCAGGCATCTTCTCCGACTACATGCATGACAAGGTCAAGCAAGGCGATCTGATCGAAGTTGCTGCGCCCTTTGGCGCCTTTACCTTCAGAGGCCAGGAAGCTGACAGCGTCGTCCTGATCGGTGGCGGCGTTGGAATCACCCCTTTGATGGCTGCCATACGCTATCTGTTCGATACCGCCTGGCGGGGCGACATCTTTCTGGTCTATGGCGCCCAGACCACCGAACACTTCATCTTTCGCGACGAGCTCGAGTATCTGCAACGCCGCATGCCGAACCTGCACGTGATCGCGACCATGGCGCGTGCAGAGGGCACCTCCTGGATGGGACCGCAGGGTCACGTGACCAAGGAGCTCCTCAGCCAATCGGTTCCAGATATCCAAAAGCGGCGCGTCCACCTCTGCGGCCCGCCCGGCATGATGGAGGCCATGAAGAAGCTCCTCGCAACGGTCGGGGTGCCGTCCGACCAGGTGAAGACCGAGGCGTTCGGACCGGCGCGCGGCGCCGTGCCCCCACCCGGTGTGACGCAGGTGGTTACGGCCGAGCGGGCCGGTCCTGCGGCGGCGGGCGCGCCGCCTGCCGCGCCTGCCATCGGACCGGCAACGGCAACCATTCGGTTTGCCAAGGCCAACAAGATCGCAGCTCTGCCGCCCGACAAGACAGTGCTCGAGGTCGCCGAATCCCTAGGCGTCCCGATCGATTATGCCTGCCGCGTCGGGGTTTGCGGGACCTGCAAGACGAAGCTCCTCGAAGGCCAGGTGACGATGGAGGTCGATGACGCCCTGACACCCGAGGACAAATCCCAGAACATCATTCTCGCCTGCCAAGCCAAATCCGTCGGCAATCTGGTTGTCGAGGCCTGACATGAATCAGACCGAACGGCAGATTGCCGAGGCTGTACTCTCTGTCATCCTCTTCCTGGTGCCGGCCTTCTTGTTTCATACCGCGCCGCGCTTCGCCGGAAGCTTGATGGGCTTCGTCCTCGGAGTGGCCGCAGCCACCTTGATGGTTTCCCTTCTGGTCTATCCGCTTGTCAAATATGCGGGTTGGCTCAAGCGATGGGTGACACGGGTCGTGTCACTGCGCGCCTTGCTCACATTTCACGTGTATGCCGGCGTCTTTGGCGCGTTTCTAGCGATCCTGCACACCGGCCACAAATATCAGAGCCAGCTCGGCGTCGCACTTCTTGTCGTCATGCTGATCGTCGTCGCAACTGGATTCGTTGGCCGATATTATCTGCCCCAGACGTCTCTCGAACTGAAGGAGGCGGAGTCGCACCTCGGCACACTTCGCGCGACCTATAATCAGGCAGCCGAAGCCCTTGCCGAGCGCCAGGTCCTTGAGGAGGCCGCTGCCGCCAATATCAGCGCGCCGGCCCTGCAGAACGTCTCGATGCTGCAGGTTGTTGAAGGTATCGCCGATCTCGAATACGCCATCGGCTCGCGCGCGATCTTGAAGAAGGCGTCCATGCGCTGGATCGTGGCGCATGTGGTGGCCGCAATCCTCATGTACACCTTGCTCGCCCTGCATATCGCAGGTGAGATCTACTACGGGCTGCGGTGGCTGTCGTGAAGCCGCTCAATGCCTTTTACTTACTGCTGATCGTCGCAGGCCTGCTTGCCGGCGGCACGGCCATTGCGATGCTCTATCGCACCGGATCGGCATCGATTCCGGGATGGCAAGAAACCTTCCAGCCCGGTCCCCTCTCCGAGGGGCATGCGTTCTTGAAGGGCAAGTGCGAAGCGTGTCATACGCCTGCGCGCGGGGTTGAAGCTCAGACCTGCATCAAATGCCACGCCAACGCCGCCGCGGATCTGGCCAAGCAGCCGACTGCCTTCCACGCCACGGTCCAGGATTGCCGCGGCTGCCATAGCGAACATCAAGCGGCCGGCCGACCGACTCGAATGGATCACGCGAGCCTTGTGCGAATCGGCTCGCACCTTACGAGCGGAGCGGCGGGTCATGCGGGAGCGGCCCGGCAGATGGTCAAGGACATGGCGGATTTTCTCGGCGTCTCGGTGTCACCTGGGGCGGAGAGAAGTGCTCTTAATTGCTTCAGCTGCCACAGCAACCAGGACCCGCATCAGGAGCTGTTCGGGCGCAATTGCGCAAGCTGCCATGACACCGAGACTTGGCGGGTCGCTTCGTTTCTGCATCCCTCTCCCGCGTCAAAGATCTGTGCGCAATGCCATCAGGCCCCGCCGAGCCATTTTACCGAACACTTTGCGGCTGGTTCGATGGGTGGGCACGGAAGCACGCAGGTCAATCAATGCTACCAATGCCACAAGACGAATTCGTTCAAGGATCGCAAAGAAGCAGCCGGTGGCGGCATGCACTGACGCCGTGCTGCCGCTAGAACATTACAGTGTGACGGAAAAGAACGGTGCCCGCGACCAAGAGGACAGACTGGAAGCACCAGAGCGAGACGGTCAATCGCCTGACCTGGGCAATCACAGCGATCAACGCGCATCTGGAGGAGCTTCGGCAGATTTGGGCCCGAGCGCTCGGGATCAGCGGGTCGCAATGGACGATCCTAATGGCCATTTCCGATCTGGACACCGAGGACGGCGTTCCGGTCAATGCTGTTGCAAGGATGCTGCATGTTGAAGGGTCCTTTGTCACAACCCAGTCCAAGCTGCTTGAAAAGACCGGGCTGGTGGGGCGCAAGCCTTGCCCGTTGGACCGGCGGGTCGTTCGGCTTTCATTATCGGACAAGGCGCTCAAGCAGCTGGGCCGCGACAGCGAGCAGCAGCAAGCCGCCGCCGATATCATTTTCGCGGGCTTTGAGAGCGACGAGCTCAATGAATTTATCACCCGCCTGACATCGGTGAGACGGCGGCTCGAGAAGGCCCGGCTACGAGTGGCGCTCGACTTATGAGCCCCTCGTCTCCGCTGCCATCAGTTGTGAATGCCTTCATCTCCAGCCCCGCAAGCTTCGCAGGGCTGCTGCAAGGTTAATCAGTGGCTGCGACGTTTGTTCATTCCGTATTCACGGAGTTTGAAGGGGGCGAGCTCAACAAACTTGTCACCCAGCTGACATTGCTCGAACGGCGACTCGAGAAGGCAAAGTTAGGACTGTCGATCGAGTTGTAAGCCTCGACCTTTCGGCACGGGGAAGGCCAAGCCAAGGAACGGGCTGTTCTCGTCAAGCAATTACGGCCTTCCGCTATAGAAGCGACCTCAGAAGCCGCTCAGGTCGTCCTAGGGAGCGACGGTGCTTTGTACGCCTATATGCAAAGCCGAAACCGCTTCCGTGCTCATCAGCCTGAACGCCGTTGTCTCCCGCTCCTCAAGGTAAAACTAAAGCACCCGCTTCGCTCCCGGGATTGTTCGCAAGGCCACCGCTACACCCCAGCTCAACAGAACTGTGAACACGAATGCGATCAGGGCCTTGGCGATCGCCGGGACATCGAAGTCGAACAGCCAGTATTGGATCCAGAGCACGATCGGGTAGTGCACTAGAAACATGCTATAGGAATGTGCCTGCATCCAATCTAGCACGCTAAAGCCCGTGCGTTTGAAGCTAAGAAAGTAGCCGAAGATTGCAAATAGAATGGCCGCACTGAACGTCACGAAGAACAGGCCGTAGCTTGCCTCATACCAATCCGGCAGCCATACCGGATTTCCGAGGGTCTCACGCTTGACGTAGATGAGCACCCACAACAGACAATAAGAGGCGAGCGCTGCGACGATCCAGCCCCAGCCGCTTTTGGCGAGCCGCCCATCGGCACTTAGCAGACCGCGATCGAGATTCGCGGCGCCGACACCCGCCCCGATGAGAAAGTAGGTAGGATATAGTAAAACGCGGCTGGCCTGCAGCGAGAGCGGGCCGATTTCGAACCAACGTCCCGCTCCAAAATAGATCCGCATCGGAATGTAGGCGACCGCCGTAACAGCAAGCACCAGAATGAAGAATTCGGTCGGTCGCTTATAGCCGCGCACCGCCAGCCGATTGATAGGATCGAGCAGTTTGGGGGAGAGATGAAACGCCAGGCAGGCTGCCACGTCAAAAACGAGCAGCACCCAGATGAACCAGATCGGTCCACTTGGCCAAGGCCCAACCGTGATTGTCTTCCACCAGAACATAAGAAAGCTCGCGTCTGGGCGCCGGCGCAGTTCGATCGCGAAATACGCAACCGGAATGATGGTGAGCACGCCGATCACAAACGGCAAGCCAAGCCGAATTAACCGGTCACGCAGGAAGACTTGCAGCGTATTGTGCGCGAGGCTCGGCCATACGAACAGGCCTGACAGGAAAAAGAAGGTCGCCATGAAGAAGCTGTCGGTGGCGAGCACGACCATATCAAAGCCGATCCACGACTTAGCGTCAGTATGACCGAAATAGGTGTAGGCAATCACTGAGTGGTGCAGAAGCACCATCAGCATCAGGAACGTGCGCGCGCGATCCAGCGCGACATTGCGTAACTTGTCGCTCGCGACCTGCACATTCGCAGTCACTGCCGCCTGGAAGCTCGTTCTCATGCGTGCGCTCCAGCCGGCCGGCGATCATCAAAAGCTGCTGGCGTGAATCCGATCTTATAATTTCCCCACGCGATCGCAGACAATCTTATATCTTCCCAAGCTTGCAACCGCTTGATGCAGGTCAAGATTCCAAGACAACAAGATTGTGCCTGCAGTCCCGAACGGGAGGCTTTCCAGATTTCGGACTCATCACAGAATCACCGACAGAGTGTCGGTTGTTTGCGTACGAGCGCCCCTCCTTCGGCTGTGATACCGATCAGCGTGTTGGTTCGTCTTACAGGACTTCCGACAGATGATCGGTCGCTAGATGTCCGAAATTCCTCACTGGCCTACCCGCGTCAAAACCGACCTGGGTGACGTCTCAGGTGGGGCGTCCCTATAGAAGGCCTCGGCTCGCGTCTGTGAGCCGCGTCAGCCTCGCAACAGTATCAGCGTTGTTAACCGAACGCCTTGAGATCGGTAAATATCGGTCGTCGCTAGACGCAATGCTGCGATCCGGAAAATATAATACGCCTCCAGGCTGCGCGGGGCTGCCTGCCGCAAGACCAGCGCGTTCGTAAGTGCCTGCGACGTTTGATCATTCTGTGGTCGGTCCAGACCCGCCGGACCCGGGACCGGCGATACCGCGCGCGCGCGGCCAGACCAGGTGGTCGACCTGCCACCTCAAACCCTTCAATCGCATCTCGAATTCGATATTCGGATATTGCGGCTCGTTCATCCTCAGTGTCACTAAGAAGCGCGTCGGCGTCCGGAAGAACGCGTAGCTCGTTGCCTCCCACAGCGTGCTCGATCGGCCCGATCTTCGTGCGTCCGAATGCCAGGCGATGAGTCCGGACGGCGAGATAACGCGGTCGGCTACGGGATCGAACACATATGGACTTAAGGCCAGCGCGAAAGCGGCGCCGATCGCTTCCGGCCCGCTTGCGCCATAGGCCTGCGTTGCGAGCGACGTCGTAACGTCCGCTTTCAGCTGCGTCCGAACGCTCGGCCAGTCGATCAGTTCTGCAACAACGCGGGTATCGCTGGCTTCCAGTGCCCGATCAAGCCGATACAGGGTCACATACGGGTAGGATAGATAACTGGCGAGCAAAGCGCCGAGAACCACATATGCCACCGTGCGGCGGCGAATGTGACGGTGCGCCGCTATCACCTCGGTCTCCAGGTATGCCACGTCAATCTCCCGTCGCAGCTTCGCCACGTTTTCCGGTCCCCAGCAAGGTCCATGAGGTTGCCATGGTAGCCGTGACGCGTGTTGATCTGCCTCAATCCTGGAAGAATGGGATCGCCATCCTGATTGATCGCGTCGGATTGGTGGGAGTATTCGAACTCTTGGCTTCTTCGAAGGAGGCGACTTTATCTTTCCCGGCCCGCATCACTAAAACGAAATCGCCGTGAGTTCTCGGTTCAAGATGACGCTCATTCTTTTCAGCTCGGACCGATTGATAAGCAGTTTGATCCATATAACTATTGCCTCTCACACTGTCACAATCGGTCGGGGAATTAATGGCATTCAAGTTCAAGGATGTGTTCTCGGGTACGCAGGCTGCACTGAGCGCTGACCCTGCCCAGGCGTTAGCGGCGTTCCGAGCGCAATCCCGTCTCGGGGACGGCGTTGACAGCGCCGTCGCGATTCGCCAGTTCAGCGTCCAGGTCGACGAGCCGGCGGGCCTCGGCGGGCAGGACACAGCGCCCAATCCAGTGGAGTACATCTTGGCGGCTCTGGGCTCTTGTCAGGAAATCACCTACCGCCTCTATGCCGATGCGCTCGGCATTCCCCTCAATGGCGTGTCGGTTCGGCTTTCAGGCACGATTGACTTGCGCGGCTTGTTCGACGTCGAAGGGGACGTTCGGCCAGGTTATCAAATCATTGAAGCCGAGGTGGTTTTGGACAGTCCGGCTCCCGAAGGCGAGTTGGCGCGCCTGAAAGAAATCGTTGACCGTCATTGCCCCGTGCTGGACATCTTACAGAATCCGACCCCGGTGCAGCTTTCACTTCGTGTGGACCCATTGCGGAGCGCGGCTGAGTGAGCCGCCTGCCGTTCGCGTCATCCCCCGGAAGGTCGCGTTCGAACGATCTAAATGGCTGATCAGTTCGGGAGGATATTGGTCCCGTGAGCCGGCCCTTTTGGCGGAGGCGGCTCGAGGGCTTCTGGCCCTGAGCATCTTCGTTGAGGGTACGTGCGGTCTTTCACTGCACAGCAGCACTTGAGCTTCCGGTTGGCTTACCCCTGTGGTTCACCGCCAAATTCGCGAGAATTCCGCGCCCCCTCCGAATTTGTCAGCTGAAGCGGCGAGCACCGCACGGAGACGACGGGGCGTCATTGCGCGTCGTACCAGAAACCGCGTCATCTTCCGAGCGAATTACGTCAACAGACGAATGCCCGCTAGATAATCATGGATGCTCAAGGGATGATCACTTCTATAGTAGGTCAAGGCGTCACTGCATCCAACCAGCACGCGCAGACTTGTTTATCGATTGTGCAGCTGTTTAAGGTCTCCCAGTTGAACGAGACCGCAAGATGTCAGACAGTATTCCCAACCGCGGGTTGCCGCTCATAACCAGGGGGGCATTGGTACTCGCCGCCTTTGCGACCGCCCTGGCGTTCAGCATCATTCTGCCCAACCTGCCGTCGCGGATTGCGGCCGTGTCCGGCTTCGACGATCCCGCGACGATATCCCGGCATACAGGTTTCATGACGGCGGCCTATACGGCTGCCATTTTCGTTTCCGCTCCCTACCTTGGAAGGATCTCGGATGGCTGGGGCCGTCGTCCGGTGCTCGTCCTGGGTCTTGCAGGATTTTCGACCAGCCTGATGCTGTTCGAACTTGCCAGCGACTTGTTGCTTCTTTACATGGCGCGAGCGCTGGCCGGGGTTTCGGCAGCGGCAATTACACCCGTGGCGCTCGCGACCGTTGGCGACTGGTCGCCCGACGATGGGTGGCGTGCGCGGCGGTTCGCCTGGATCGGAGCGGCGACCATGATCGGCTTTATGGTTGGTCCGCTGCTCGGAGGCACCTTGTCCATCCTGAGCTCGAAGCAAGCTCAACTCGGAGCAGGGGCTCCGCTGTTATGGCCAATCGTGCTCGCGCTGGTTAGCGCTTGCGTGATCGCACGGACTGTTCCCGTCACGAAGAGCGCACCCAGTTCCCCTGCCAATACAATCGTGCTCCGCGGTACCGATGAACCGCGGACTTCCCAAAGCCTGCTTGTGCTGGCCGCGATTGTTGCGGGCTCAGTCGCTGCGTTTGACGTTCACCTGGCCTTGCGCGGCAATCTTGGCTCAAGCGCCTCCGGGTTGACCATCGGATTGATGCTCGCCGAGTGCAGCGCTGTGATGCTGCTCGCCCAAATACTCGTGTTCTCGCCGCTTGTGCCGCCGAAGGCGACGCGCTGGTTGATCGCGCCCGCACTAGGCATGCTTGGCCTAGCTCTTGCTCTCGCTTCGGCCGCGACAACTACGCCAGCACTCGCGCTTGGCGTCGGCGCGATTGCGATGGCGGCGGGTGTGGCTGCCCCGATTATCACCTACTGGACCTCCCTGATTGCGGGCGAGCATCAGGGCGAGGATTTGGGCCGATGGATTGCTGTCACCAGCCTTGGTCAGGCCGTGGGGTCGGCCGCCGCCGGCCTGTTGCTGTCACATGGCTTGTCCAACGCCATGTTCGCCATCGCAAGCGCGCTTGCACTCACCGGGATGATCATCGCCGCGTGGTTGGCAAAGCGGTTGGCATAGCCTAACACCTGTCTCTTATACACATCTAGATGTGTATAAGAGACAGGCCTAACACCGGGATCAGCTGGTTTTCCGCAGAAATCGGGAGCTCCGCCGAGCCGGTATCACCCGAGCGCGCCGAGTTGGCTCCGGAACAAATAGATTCTCCCATGGGTCCGTAGCGACGTGCGGTCGGAAACGGCATCAGCGGCCATCGGGCGTGCGCACCCCGAACCAGGAATCCCTGACCTGATGATAGTGCACGGACGGATCATAGGATTCTGTCGGCAATCCGAGAACGCCAGGAGCGAGCCGGCCAACGGCCGCGAGCAGCGCGTAGGAGGACGTCACCCGCTCCCGCTGAGTCATAACCAGGGCGATCCGCGCATTCAGCAGCTCCTGCTGAACCGTGAGCAGCTCGAGCGTGCTGCGCTGGCCGGCGCCGAACTCGCGCCGGACGGATTCGAGTGCGAACTCGGCCGCCTTCACCTGAGCTTGCGCCGAATCCACCTGCGCCCTCGTTGCAGCCACCGCGCTCCACGCCTGCACGACGGTGGCCCGTGCGAGCTTGCGCACCGCTTCAAGCGACAGTCGTTTCTGACCGGTCACTTCCTTCGATTGGCGTATCTTGGCGTACTCGCTGCCCCCCTGATACAGGGGAATGACCACCCGGCTGATGATCGACGCATCGGTGCCCGTCGCCGGAAACATCAGATTCTGGTCGGGCATCACGTCCCAGCGGCGTTTTACGCTGCCTTCCAGCGTCACCATCGGGTACAGCGCCCCTTCGGCAATTTTGGTCTGCAGAAGCGCGATATCGACGCCGTACATGGCCGCAAGAACGGCTGGGTGCTGGGTACGCGCAAGTGCGATGGCGGCCTCTAACGTGGCAGGAGCAAAGCGATCCACGGGTTGGCCGGACGTCAATTTGCCGGCTTCGCTGCCGATCACGCGGGTGAATGTGGCGCGAGACGAGTTGTAGGTCGCCTGTGCCGCGAGCACCGCCGTCCGCGCCGCGGCAAGGCGAGCTTCGACTTGCGCCACATCGGCAGTGGTCAAGTCGCCGCTCGCTTGCCGGTTACGGACCAGGTTCAGTTGCTCACCTAACAGGTCGAGATTACGTTTCTGCAGTTCAAGGATCGCGGCCTCGCGCAGTACATCCATATAGGCGGTCGCGGCATCCACCAGCACGGTCTGCTCCATGACGCGGAGCGCCTCGCGGCCGGCAAGCACCTGGTTCTCAGCGGCACGCACCCGGTTTGCTGTCTGGAATCCGTTGAAGATGGACTGGGTCGCCGTCACCCCGACGCTGCGCGGCGTGGTGGTCGAGCTTTGCTGCGCGCCATCAGCTCCCTTTTCGTTGAGGTAGCGAGGACCGCCGTCCGCAGTCGCTTCGATGCGCGGGCGGTAACCGGAGAGCGCTTGCGGCACCTCTTCGTCCGTCGCCCGCAGATTGGCGCGTTCYGCATTGAGCGTCTCGTTGTTGCGGTAGGCGTGAGCCAGCGCCTGGTCGAGTGTCTGCGCCGCTCCGGTGTGAACAGCGCATACCGCGACGACCGCCATGGCCAGTAACCGAATTGACGTACGTGCAAAGCTCATTGAAGTCCCCGGATCGCGATACCGAGCCAGGTCTGCTCCCCGCCCTGCGGCGTCGTCCTGCGAGATTACCCAGCGCCCGAATGCGACAATAGCGTCTGGACAGGAGATGTGCAAAGCTCGCGCCCTTAGCGTTGGGCGCGCCGTGGGGAGTTTTGGCGTTGTCGTGTCGCGCGCCTGCCTTTGGTGAATGGCTACGGTCATGTCGTGCGTCACCGCCGGCGGCCAAGTTTGAATGGAATGCGCAAGCAACGAAGCGTGGGGTCAAACGCGCGCAAAGGGAGCATTGGCAAAGCCGGACGCTGCCGATCCATGCGGGTCGGGCGAGTCCCTGAGGTCGTTGATAATGACTGGCAACAGCAATTTCGTTTCTGATCCAATCATCGCGGCGCTGCTCTCGGAAGTGAGCGCAAAGTTGGCGGAGATCGTCGAATCGGGGACGACCTTTCGCATCGATCTGCGACGGCTTCCATTGCCTGCAGGCGGTACCGCCGCGCTGCGCGACTTTCTTGGCAACGGGCAGGTGGAGGCAAGTTTTAGGGGCGTGGGATCATGCATYTTTTCGGAAACGGCCGTGGCCGGCGTATGGTGGGGTCAGCAGTACAACACCGGCGGTGATCTTGTCGGCGAATTTATCGAGATTGCCTATGTCCCTGAATTGCTGAAGTGCGAGACTGCCGAGATCGAACAGGCCGTGAAAAACCTTCGGCTCAAGATCCGCGACGCTCAGCAGATTCGTGGTAGCGGGTCGGAATCGAGTTCCTCGACCAACCGTTCGCCGCCGAGCTCCGTTTCCAACACGACGTAAGGCCCATCTTCGCCCACGACGCCGATTTCCGCTGCGTCTTCTCCACCCGGCAGGCCGCGCCAAGCCTGCACCAGCCGTTCGGCTGAAGACGGATCGGCGACAGCCACGATCCTGCCCTCACAGGCCAGATAGAGCGGATTATAGCCGAGCATATCGCAGACGGCCTGCACCTCACCACGCAGCGGAATCTTGCGCTCGAACAGGCGCACGCTTTTGGCCGTCGATCGAACGATCTCGTGCGCGACGCTTGCCAGTCCGCCGCGGGTCGGGTCGCGCATGAATCGGATGCCCCGCTGCATTAGGGCGCTTCTAGCAAGCGGAAGAACACTGGCACAGTCCGACTGCAGCGTTCCCGTGAGACCAAATTGCTTGCGGGCAAGCAGGACGGCCGTTCCATGATCGCCGATCGAGCCGCTGGCGATGATGCGATCGCCCGGGACGATCTGATCGAGACCCAGGACGATGGCAGGGTTGCGAAACCCTAGTCCCGTCGTCGCCAGGTAAAGCCCGCCACCCTCGCCGTTGCGGAGGACCTTGGTGTCGCCCGTGACCACCTTGACCGAAGACGCCCGCGCCGCCGCGGCCATAGAGGCGACCAGACGCTCGAGGCGCGCGCGTTCGAAGCCCTCCTCGATAAAGCAGTTCAACGCGATGTAAAGCGGCTCTGCCCCCGACACCGCGAGGTCATTGACGGTGCCATTGATCGCCAGACTTCCGATGTCGCCACCCGGAAACTCCAGCGGATCCACCGTAAATCCGTCCGAGGTCAGGGCCGGAAAACTGCCAGCTGGCAGCATCGGTAAGATCGCTGCATCGGCATTTGTGTCGAACAGGTCGTTGTGGAGATGTCGGCGGAAAACCCCTTCAATCAGCTCACGCATCCGTCTGCCGCCGTTGCCGTGCGCCAGCGAAATGCGGCTCAAGTCGCGCGAGGAGTGCTTGGCGTCACCAGGTTTCATGGGGCCTTCCGCGCAGAAAATTCAACGATCTGGCCATAACTTAGTCCGCCGTCATTCATCGGTATGCGTTCATGCAAGAGAACCGTGAAGCCGTGCCTGCTCAGAGCGGCCGCCGCATGCTCGGTCAATAGCTTGTTCTGAAAGACGCCGCCCGTCAGTCCGATGATATTGGTGCGATTGGCCGCGCCATGATGCAGGGCCTCGCGAACCAGGGTTGCTGACAACGCACCGTGGAAGCGTCCGAGCCGCTCGCCAACCGACAACGACGCATCCACGAGTATTGGAACCAGCGGAGTCCAGTCGATCCGTCGGATCTCGCCCTCGGGGCGGACCGGCAGAGCGGGCTCGATGCTGACTTCACCTGACACGCTCTCAACCAGCGCCGGCGCCTGGCCGTCGTAACTGCAGTGCTCGATGAGGCCCACCATTGCTGCGGCGGCATCGAACAATCGCCCGACCGAACTTGACATCATGCCTGCACCGGCAGCCCAGGCGCGGCGGTAGGCGGCTGCATCCGTGTGGACACATTCCCAGTGACGATGTGCTTCCAGCGACAGCGTGCACGCGCTGCGCCACGGCTCGAGTGCGACGCGGTCGCCGCCGATCAGCCGAAACGGACGCAGGCTGCCGACCCTCTGCCAATGTCCGGGCGAACCGTAGAACGTCTCGCCACCCCACAAAGTGCCGTCAGAGCCAAGCCCAAGGCCGTCCCAAGTAAACACCACCATCTTCTCGGCACAACCACATTCGCCTGCCAGTGCAGATGCATGAGCCGTATGGTGCTGGATCCCGATTGCGGGCACTTCTTGCCGCAAGGCCCATCGCGTCGTCGTGAAATCCGGATGAGCGTCGTGGAGGATGCATGTTGCATCCGTCGCATAGAGTCTTTGAAGATCCTTGGCAACTTGCTCCAACGTTGTCTGTGAGCGCAACGATCCCATGTCCCCAATGTGCGGAGACACGACGACCCGGTCGCCTAGCCCGAGCGCCACCGTGGACTTGAGTTGCCCTCCACAGGCGAGCACTGCGTCAGCCGCCGTGTTGGAGTTGTGCAGGGTGATAGGTGCTGAGCCGCGGCCAAGCCTGATCGATCTGGCCCGCCCACCCATCACCCGCCAGACCGGATCGTCGGCAGGGCGCTGGATGGGACGATCATGGTGCAGGAAGGCGTCGCAGCAGCGGGCGAGCCGCTCCTCGGCCTCGTCYGGATCGGTGATCACRGGYTCGCCGCTGATGTTGCCGCTCGTYGCGACCAGCACACCATCAAATTCGCTCAGGATCAGRTGGTGCAAMGGGCTATAGGGCAACATCAASCCGACCTCGCSAAGTCCGGGCGCAACGGCRGCCGCRAYCGGCGCGYCCGCGCGCCGCCGCACCAGSACGATGGGCCGAACGGGRTCGCARAGGGCCGCTTCTTCGATTTCATCRAGATCAGCGATCGTTCTGGCAAATCGATGCCGRTCGTTGCCRCCCGGCACCATCACGGCAAGCGGCTTGTCAGGCCGTCCCTTCCTGTTGCGAAGCCTGAGCACCGCGGTCTCATTCGTCGCATCGCACATCAGGTGGTACCCGCCGATACCGCGAACGGCCACCGTCAGGCCGTAGCGCAAGGCCTCGACAGAGGCGGCAAGCGCTTGTTCGCTGCCGGAGATCTCCTCGCCATTCGCCTTCCTGAATACCAATTTCGGGCCGCATTCGGGACATGCCAAAGGCTGCGCGTGAAACCGGCGGTCCTGCTGGTTCTCAAACTCGTGCCGGCAGTTTCGGCACAGTTTGAAGCCCGCCATCGAGGTGTTGGGGCGGTCGTAGGGCAGGGCGGTGATAATGGTGTATCGCGGGCCGCATTGGGTGCAATTGGTGAAAGGATAGCGATACCTGCGCTCTGATGGATCATCTATCTCGACGAGACAGTCGTCGCAGAGGAACAAATCGGGCGGTAGCTCCGCATCGCGAGTCGAACCAGATTTGCTTTCGAGGATCGAGAATTCGCAACAATCGGCTCGTGGCCGCAGGCTAACCGACCTAATCATCGGCCGCGCCAGCGGTGGCGATTGGGCGATCAGGCCGGCCGCAAAGCGGTCGAGCGCGTCAGGCTCGCCGCTGGCAAGCACGGACACATGGCTTGCCTCGTTCTTCACCCAGCCCACGATTTGGTGAGCGTCCGCGAGACGCTTCACGAACGGTCGAAACCCAACACCCTGGACACGACCGACGATTTCGAACAGCCGTGTCTCGCTGCGCGTTTCGATGGTCTCGTTCCTGTTCATCTGAGCGCTGAGAGCCGATCGGCGCAGACCCATTTGCGAGTCAAGCGCAGCACCAATCCGGCGGCCAACGGCACCGCTGTCGCGACGCGGTCGCTCAAGCCTTCGCCCCAATCGACGCTTTGAGGATGAATACCGATCAGCGCGCGACGGCGCGGCAGAAGGTCCTCCATCCGAGCCATATCGAACAGTTCCCTTAGCCCGATCTCGTGCGCGGTATGCTTCGAGGTGCCGAGGAACGCGTCGAGCTCGTCACCAACCAGGCCGCGAACCGCTCCAGCCTCATCTCCGATCATCGCAGCATCGATGACGATGAGACTACCGGCGGTTTCAATGATCGGCAGCAGATTGAAACTCAGCGTACCGCCGTCGACGATCGCCAGCTTTGCGCTCGGTTCCGGACAGTCGCGCAGGTACCGGATCACATGAACGCCTACCCCCTCATCACCGAGGAGCACGTTACCGATGCCCAAGACAGTGACTGCTGGACCAGCGGCATGCGGTGCGGAGGACATCGGCGCTCACCTTGCTGCGCGGGCCGCGCTGCCGCCCCCAAAGGCGTGGCGGCCGCTGCGGTAGCCGGCAGTCCACCACACATGGCAGGCCCCTTCGTCCGACACCATGCAAGGACCTATCGGCGATTCGGGCGTACAGCCAGAACCGTACAATCGGCAATCGGTTGGCAGGACTTTGCCGAGAATGACCCGCGCGCAGTCGCAGCCTGGGGGCATTTCGCCGCGACGAGGGCGTTCTGTTGCTTCGTCCAACGGAAAGTCTATCCTTGCATCGTGGCCGGCATATTCGGGCCGGAGCCGGAAACCGGATCGGGGGATGACGCCGATGCCGCGCCAGGCGGCGTCCGTCACCTCCAGGGTTTCGCTAAGATACCGGCGTGCGACGGCATTGCCGCCGGGGCTGACGGTTTTGGGATAGCAGTTGTCGAGAAAATACCGGCGTTCGAGCAGCTGCCGAAGCGTCGAATAGGTGGCTGCCAGCAAGGCGTCAGCCGTGAAGCCCGCGATCGCGGCGGGCATGTGGTGATCGCGAACCACGAACTCCCATTCCTCAGGGCCCATGACGGTTGCGACGTGCCCCGGCGCGATCAAAGCGTCAAATCCCGGCTCTTCGGATTGAAGGAGCATGGCGACCGCTGGCCATGTCAGCCGCCCGGAAATCAGGAGCTTAAGATTCGGMGGAAGGCCCATCGCGATCAGCGCCGCGACGGGAGCAAGCGTGGTTTCAAAGCCGGCGACGAAGAAAACCACTGTCCTGCGCGGATTCTCCCTGGCAACAACGGCAGCTTCGCTCGGACTCGCAATGGGGCGAACATCCGCGCCGAGCACGATTGCCTGCTCAAGTGAGCGCGGCCGGCCTTTCGGTCCATTGACGGGGACGCGCAGCATATCGCCGAACGCAACCAGGATGACGGACTTTGTCAGCGACAGTTGGATAGCATGGAAGACATCCTCTTCCGGGCAGACGCAAACCGGGCATCCCGGGCCCGGAATCAGCTGCACCGCGGGCGGAAGCAGGCTTCTGATGCCTGAGGTCGCAATCGTCCGCTCGTGGCCACCGCAGACGTTGAGGATCCGAACCGGCCGTTCGAGCGGGAGATCCTTGATCCGGTCCAGCCAAATGCGAGCGGGCGAGCTCATCAAGCCTCTCCTGCTTCAACCGGGTGGTTGCGGTTGAGGAATGGGCCGGCGCGATGATCGGCAAGACGCTGGCGGAGCCACGCCAGCCATTCGCCCACGTCGGCCGACTTGGCAACCGACGTTCTCAGAAGCGGACCGTCGTAACCTGATGCCTTGAGCGTTGCTGCGGCTCGATCCACCTGAAAGTCGTCCAGGTACGGCAAAAGATCCGATTTCGTGAGCATCACGAGATCGCTCTTGCGGAAGATGATCGGATATTTGGCCGGCTTGTCGTCCCCTTCCGTGGCCGACAAGAGGGTAACATTGCAGTGCGCTCCAAGATCGAATGAAGCGGGGCATACCAGATTGCCCACATTCTCAATGAACAAAACGTCGACGTCGTTCAGATCGAGCTCGTGAAGCGCATGATGCACCATGGTCGCATCGAGRTGACAGGCGCCGCCGGTCGTAATCTGGAGGGCGGGGACCCCCTTTGCTCGGATTCGGGCGGCATCGTTCTCGGTTTCGAGGTCGCCCTCGATGACAGCGAAACCGAGTTCGGAGCCGAGGGCATCAATGGTTGCTTCGAGAAGCGAGGTTTTGCCGGATCCGGGGGAGGACATCAAATTGATCGCAAGCAGACCGCTCTCATCGAAATGCTGCCGGTTGTGGGTGGCGACCCGATCGTTGGCGGCGAGAATATTGCGGATCATGCCTTCCTCCTCGGCAACCCCTCGTACCGACGCAATCGTGCTATGTTTCGAGGCGCTGTGTGGAAGATGAAGTCGGTGCTTGTTGTTGGCGGCGCAGCCGCAATTGCTACACATGCGGCGCCTCCTCCTCCGTGTTCAGCTTCGCCGATCCGCCGGCCACTGGTGGATCTGAGGTGCCGGGGACGTCGGTTGCGGCAAATTCGACCGCCGCGATCGACAGTTCGTCGCCGCCGATGACCTTTACCCGAAATGAGCCGCAGAACGCGCAAAGCAAGCGATTGGGACGTGTCACGTTTTCCAGGCCGCACTCCGTGCATTTGACACGTGGATCGCAGCGCTCGATCGTGAGATATGCATGTTCCGCTTTCGTGCCCAAGCGCGCGACCTCGAATGCGCGAAGAAGCAGGCTTGGGTCCGTACCCGAGAGCTCACCGACGCGGATTGCGATATGCACAATGCTGTCCTCGCCCGCCTCCTGCGCGAGGCGCTCGACCTCGGAAATCAAAGCCCAGCAAACCGAAAGCTCATGCATGCGAGTCGTTGTCCCCTGCGATAAGCATGGCGTCGAAGACTTCCCAGGTGGACTTGGCCTCCCGCTCGTCGATGAGCTGGATCGCATAGCCCAAGTGAACCAGGACGTGGTCACCGACCGAGACGTCCTGGTCCTGTAGCAGGAATAGGTTCACCTCGCGCGAGACGCCCTTGATGGAGCATTGCGCTAGGAATCCTTCGATTCTATCCACCCGCATGGGAATGGCGAGGCACATGATAGTCTCCGACGGTCTACGGCGGCATCGCGGCCAGGATCGGTCTGAGCCTCTCGACAAGCTCCTGGCGCTGTTGATCCGATAGGCTCGCATTGAGGCGCGCAAGAGCCAGCCCAAGGCCGCGCATGCTCGCCACGTGTTTGGATGATTGCAGCTCATGGACCTTGAGTAACGTCACCGGATCCTTGGTGGTAGCTTCGGCAGGACCAGAGGGACGCTGCAGCGCGCGTGCGGCTGCGTCGAGGAGGTCGAGCCACGCCGGCTCCTGCGCCGTCGTTATTCCGACCGCATCATGCAAGGCTGTCATCTTGCCAGCCAGCTCGTCGTCTGACAGCGCCGGCGGCGCGGCCGTGTTCGTTTGACGTTCGGAGGGCGGAACACTGGCTTGCCTGCCTTCCGGCATTGGGACCGAAGATTGATTTGCGCCCGGCGGCATACCCATTGGGCTTGTCGAGCTCTCAGCGGTCTCTGCCGTTGTACTCTTGGGTCCAGAGGGTAGCTTTTCACCGGGCGCGCGCGCTGCTTGGGTGGTGTCGGCTCCCCCTGGGCAGAAGAAGCTGAAATCGCCGGTTGTTCGTCCCCTGATGAACTCGTTCCAGTTCGGTTCGATCCGATGTTCCGGGGACGTGTCGAACGTGCCGAGATGGTGGCACATCGCGCAATGCGGCTGGTGCGCGCGAACCCGCAGGCGCCCCCGCTCGATGCAATAGTTATCGATCAAGTCGCCATAGCCGTCGCCCGGGCGGGCGAGGGCAGGCGAGCTTTGGCAACCAAGAAGGACAAGGGCGAATATAGCGACTTGCGAGGAGACTCTCAGACGGCGCTGGCTGTCCGCGCTCCCTATGCGCTTGAAGTATTGCCTCATAGCACCCTCACGCGGACCAGTTCTTCACCGTTGGGATCAACGACATGAACGGCGCACGCCAGACACGGATCGAAACTGTGRATCGTGCGCAAGATCTCCAAGGGACGGGAAGAATCCTGCAACTTGTGGCCGCGTAACGCCGCCTCGTAGGGTCCCTCTCGCCCCGCGGCGTCGTGGGGGCCGGCATTCCAAGTGCTAGGGACGACGGCCTGATAGTTGCCGATCCGTCCCTCCTCGATCGTGAGCCAGTGAGCCAACGCGCCGCGAGGCGCTTCCATCATGCCCACGCCGCGGGCTTTCTTCGGCCAGGTCGTGGGATCGAACAGCACATCATCGAAGGTGCGAAGATCGCCACGCGCGATGTTGGCCATCAGCGCATCGTACATGCCCGGCATCATGTCGGCGATCAATTTGGTCTCGATGGTGCGGGCAGCGATGCGGCCGAGCGTAGAGAACAGGGCGGAGATCGGAAGTCCCAACCGTCCGAGGCTGTGGTCGACGAGTCCTCGCGTCCGCACATCTCCGCTTGCATAGAGAATTAAAACACGCGCAAGCGGCCCGACTTCGACCGGCAGACCCTTCCATCGCGGCGACTTGATCCATGAATAGGACTGGTCAACATCGAGCTGCTCGTAAGGGGGCTTCGGTCCCGTATATTCGAGCTTCGTCTCGCCGTCGTAGGGGTGCAAACCGACTTGCTTGCCTGCCGAATAGCTGTACCAGGAATGAGCGACGAATTCCTGAATCTCCGTCGGGTCCTCAAAGTCGACCGGCTGTATCTTCGAAAGGTCCCTGTTGATGATGACCCCGGCGGGAAACTGCAAGGTCGCTCTCTCGGCGGCACCAACCCCGGTCGGAAATTCACCATAGGACAGGAAATTGCCGACGCCTTCGCCCCGCGTGGCCCAGTCCTTGTAGAATCCGGCGATCGCGAGCGTGTCGGGCAAATAGACCTGATCAACGAACTGCCGCATCTTGTCGATGACTTCTCCGATCAGGCGCAGGTTTTCTCCATTGACCGCGGTTGCATGCGAGCTTGCAGAGATCGCACACGGCACCCCACCAACGACGAAGTTGGGATGCGGGTTTTTCCCGCCGAAAATGGCGTGAATCTTGACGACGTCGCGCTGCCAAGCCAAGGCCTCCAAATAGTGCGCAATTGCGAGCAGATTCACCTCTGGTGGAAGCTTGTACTCGGGGTGCCCCCAGTACCCGTTCGCAAAGATTCCAAGCTGACCGCTCTCCACGAACCCCTTCAGCTTTTGCTGGACAGCGCCGAAATATGCCGGAGAATTGTTCGGCCAAGGGCTCAAACTCACCTGCAGTTTGGAAGTCGCGGCGGGGTCTGCCTTGAGTGCGGAAACCACATCGACCCAATCGAGCGCATGCAGATGGTAGAAATGCATGACGTGGTCGTGCACATATTGCGCGGCAATCATCAGATTGCGGATGTACTGCGCATTCTCCGGGATCACATAGCCGAGTGCGTATTCGACAGCCCGGATCGAGGCGATGCTGTGGACGACCGTGCAGACGCCGCAGAAACGCTGTGTAAACGCCCACGCATCCCTGGGATCACGCCCCTTCAGGATCAATTCGATGCCGCGCACCATCGTGCCCGAGCTGGATGCGCGGGTAATCACGCCCTGAGCATCCGTCTCCGCTTCTATTCTGAGGTGCCCCTCGATTCGCGTAACGGGATCGACGACGATCCGCCGAGGCTGCGAGGCGGGCGCATTCTTGGCCGCAGCCGTGGGCTTTTCGCCTGCCTTCTTAGAAGAGCTTGCCATAGAAGCCGCCCTCGCGATCCCAGAATTTCGGTTGGGCGCAGCCGAGGCAGCCGTGGCCCGAGAACATCGGGAAGCTGGTCTTCTGGTTCCACTTCACCGTTGTGCATGCGTTGAACGTCGTAGGTCCCTTGCAACCAAGATCCTTGAGGCAATACCCCTTTTGCGCGCCCTCATCGTCAAAGCTTTTGGCGAACAGCCCCTGATTGAAGAAGGGCAGTCTCGGACAATCGTCATGAACGGTCCGCCCGAAAAACGGAATGGGGCGTCCCAGATTGTCGAGATCAGGCGGTTTCCCATAAGTGAGAAAATACACCACAACTCCGGTCATCACCTCCGGGACCGGCGGACAACCSGGAACGTTGATGATGGGRGCCGCGACRTCCTTGTTGTCGATGAGCTCGCGCAGGGCATCGTGAACTCCGCCCGCTCCGGTCGGGTTGGGCGAGGCTGCAGGGATSCCCCCATAAGTGGCGCAAGTGCCGACCGCAATGATGAGYGCCGCTCCTTTTGCTGCMYCSCRCACGAGATCGCGTCCGCTCTTKCCKCCGGTTGTGGAGTAATATCCATCSSGAYCAAGCGGAATTCCGCCGTCAASCACAAGSACGTATTTGCCGAAGTTTTGCTCAATCGCCCTGTCGCGCRCCTGTTCGGCGGCGTTTCCRGCGGCCGCCTGCAGCACATGATGATAGTCGAGRGAAAACTGATCGAACATCAGGCTTTCGAGCGTCGGCTCGAACGAGCGCAGAATCGACTCGCTGCAGCCGGTGCATTCCTGGAYGGACAGCCAGATGACGCTGGGGCGAGGCTTGGTCGCAAGCGCTTGTGCGATCGCYTGGCTTGCGCTCGGCGGCAGGGCAAGAATCGAAGCCGTATASGCGCACCAGTTCAAAAAATCACGCCGCGACACGCCTTGACGGCGAAGATGGTCCASCAGCGTTGGRKGGTTRTYCCGTGCTTCCATTGCCGCGTWGCCTCCCCGAAAATGCTACCTTKGCGCTARATGCCCCGCAAGAGCCAAAGCGAYSCGAAACTTGTYTCKMRAGTGAGGYRAA